>Ga0180429_10002692_pt1 | contig 14545 bp, 7 predicted proteins | sample SS_ome_FD_132428 | JGI IMG/M metagenome (GOLD analysis project Ga0180429, IMG submission 132428) | Hypersaline lake sediment archaeal communities from the Salton Sea, California, USA - SS_1_S_1 metaG | ecosystem: Environmental > Aquatic > Non-marine Saline and Alkaline > Hypersaline > Sediment ...
AAAAAAATGCCGGTTTTCAAGGGTCGAGGCGTCCACCGTATCCGCTGACACGCGCACGCTTCCTTCCTCTTCGCCCAAGGCTTCCGCAGCGTTGGTGAGCAAATGGACGAGCACTTGTCGGATGTGGGCCCCGTCGGCCCGGATGAAAGGACCCTGACCGGACAGATGGGTTCGAAGGCGAACGCGGTCGGGAAGAGAGGCTTCGAGCAGGGCCGCCGCTTCCTCGCAAGCCTCCGAAAGATCCATGGGCTCCTTCTTGAGGGGAGTCTGGCCCAGGTAGGTGAGCATCAGGCGGCTGAGCTCCACCGCGCGACGGGAGGCCTGCATGGAAGAGCTCAAATACTCCCGCAGGTCGGTTTCCTCGGGGATTTGGTAGAGGGCCAGCTCCAGATTGCCCATCACGGCCGCCAGGAGATTGTTGAAATGATGGGCGATGGCCCCCGCCATGCGGCCCAGGCTTTCCTCCTTTTTTCTTTGCTGGAGCTGCTGCTCCAGCTCGAGCCTTCGGGCTTCGGCCCGTTTTCTTTCCGTGATGTCCGTGAAGCTCTCGACGACTCCCGTCACCTCTCCCGCGGCGTTCAGGAAAGGCTTGCCCGTGACGATGTAGGAAATCTCCCTGCCGTCCTTTCCTTTCCCGTCCGCTTCGCAGGCGCTTTCCAGCTTTCCGGTCAAGGCCCGCTCCAGCATGCATCGGGCGGTGCCGCACACCTCGCCGCCGAGGATTTCATGGCAGGGACGGCCCACGGCCTGTTCGCGATGGACGTTGAAGTAGCCGCAGAACGTGTCGTTCACGCGCAGCATTCGGTAGTTCCTGTCGATGAGGCACATGGGCGTCGCCACGTTGAAGATCTGGTCGAGCTCGGCGCGTGCCTGGGCAAGGGCGTCCGCCGCCTCCTTGCGCTCGGTGATGTCGATGACCAGACCTTCGTAGTGGGTGATGGCGCCTTCCCGGTTGCGCCGGATTCTGGTGAGATCGTCCACCCATCGACATTCCCCTTGGCGGGTGACGACGCGGTAGGGCTCGTGACGAAACGTTTCCCTTCCGGCTTCGGAGCTGAACCGCTTCACTTCGGCAAGCACCCTGTCCAAATCCTCGGGATGGATGATGCGGTCGTAGGAGATCCTGCCGGAAGTGAAGTCTCGCATGGTGTATCCCAGGAGCCGGTCCACGTTTTCCGAAACGAGCTCCACGGGCCACCCCGGCGCGTTTTCCCAGGAAAAAACCATCGCCGAGGTGTTGTTGACGATCATGCTCGCTCTCTTGGAAGCTTCCTCGGCCTCCTTGTTCGCGGTGATGTCCGTGACCGACACCAGCAGCAACCCTTCCCCCTTTTCTTCGGCGGGAAAGATTTCCGCGGGAGCTTTTCTGCCCTCCAATCGCGCGAACAGGGTGTTTCCCTTCCGGGGGGAAGACCGAATTTCCAGGTGCTTCCCGGCGGGATTCCGGAAGAACGCTTTGAAGCGCGACAGAAAAATGCCCCGGTCGCGAGGATGAAGATGGCGGCTGAGAGGATGATGCAGGAAGTCCGAAGCATCGGCGCCTACCATCTCCGCCAGGGTGCGGTTGACCTGACGGACGATGCCCGAGGCGTCCACAACGATGTAGCCCACAGGGGCGATGTGATAGAGTTGAAGATAACGGTCCCGCGATTCCTCCGCCGTCTGCCGGCTCTGCCGCAGCTCCTCGTTTTGGATTTCCAGCTCGATGCGATGGACCTGAAGCTCGTGGACCAATCTTCGGGCCTCTTCGCCCGAGAGGGGCCCTTCCGGAGGGGGGGTGGCTTTCAGCCTGGCTTCGGCCTTTTCACGCAGGGAATCGAAAGGGGCTTTCTTGTCGCCGCTCATGAAAGGGGCCTCGTTTTACGATTTACGCTCGGTCATGTCGCGATTGCTGCCGCGCAAACCCAGAAACGTTCCGTCCGCTCCATGGACGCGCCGGCACACGTGTCCGATCCATCGCTCTTCTCCGTCCCGGCGGACGATGCGGAAATCCGCTTCATGAACCTCCGGGCCTTCTTCGTCATGGTAAACGTTGAATTTGTGACGTTCAAGGGCGGGCAGATCCTCGGGGTGAACGATTCTTTCCATCAGGTCCGAATCTGCCAGGAATTCCTGGGCGGTGTAACCCGTGATCCGCCGGCACGAGGGAGACACGTAAAGGAGCTTTCCGTCGGGAGCGGACCAGTATTCCCAGTCGTAGGTGAAATCGGCCACCATGCGATAGCGCTCTTCGGTCTGCTTGCGCTCGACGATGGTCCAAACCGACTCCATGAGCAGGGACGTCTGCCGCACGTCCGCTTCGTCGTAATCCGTTTCCTTGTTGCCGACTCCGGCTACGGCGACGATGGATTCGTCCATGAAAACGGGAACCGTCAGAAATCTTCGCAGCTCCACGTGACCCTTGGGATAACCTTTCTTCGACGGATCGGGGGCTTGAAAATCGTTGATCAGGAGGGGCTGTCTTCGACGCACCGCTTCCCCCCAGATTCCCGTGGCGTCCAAGCGATGGACGGTGCCGGAGTCCGCGATGTCGCATTCCTTCATCACATCTTGGGACCAGGAATTGAGGCGGAGCTCCTTGCGCTCTTCGTCGTAGTGGTAGATGTAGCCCACCCTGCTTCCCGTCAGCCGGATGGCTTCTTCCAGGGTGTAGTCCAGGAGGTCCTGGACGCTGCGGGCCGGGTAGTGGATGATGTTGTAAAGGCTTTTCAGTCGCGCCTCGTTGAGCCTGCACTTTTCTTCGACTCCCTTGACCTCCGAAAGATCCAGGGCCGTGAAGGTCACTCCTTGGGAGAGATCGAGAGGATCGAGGGGGGCCGAGCTGAGGAGCACGGGAAAGGTCGTTCCGTCCTTGCGCTTCCACCAAGTCTCCACCGTCCCCAGTCCCTTGCTCCGGATCTGCGCGTATTTGCCGCGTCCCACCGACTCGAACTCCTCGTCCGAAGGGTAGAGGATGCGGGCGCTTCGACCCAGCAGCTCTTCCCTGGAATAACCGAGCATCCGGAGCATGCGCTCGTTCACTTCTTGGAGCACCCTTTCCACCACGAGGCCCACCCCCACGGGGGAGGCGCGGAAGAGGCTCGACAAGCGGGCGTCTCGGGCGGAGATCTCCGCCCGCGCCCTTTTGAACGCTCCGATGTCGGTGAAGGTCAGCACCGTCCCCGAAAAAATTTCACTGCCCACGTCGTAGGGCAGGACCCGCATCAGCCACCAAGCCCCGTCCGTTGTGCGCACTTCCTTCTCCCGCACCATCCCCGTCCGCTCCACCTCTTCCACGATTTCCAGAGGGTCCGCGTCTTCGATGTTGTGGGCCAGGTTGTGCAAAGATCTTCCCGCGTCTTTGGGCGAGATCCTGAAAATGCGAGCGGTTTCCGGAGTGAACTTGCGAACTTCCCGGTTTTCGTCCAGAAAAAGGGTGGCGATGCGAACACTGGCCAACAGGTTGTCCAAATCGTTGTTCAATTCCGTCAGCTCGATGATCTTCGTCTGGTGCTCCGTGTTGACCGTGTACAGCTCTTCGTTGACCGACTGGAGCTCCTCGTTGGTGGATTGGAGCTCCTCGTTGCTTGCCAGAAGCTCCTCGTTGGTCGCCTGCAGCTCCTCGTTGGTCGTTTCCAGCTCCTCGATGGTCGCTTGGAGGTTCTCCCGCATGAACTGGAGCTCGTTCTCCAGATCTTGAATGCGCTGCTCGGCTTCTCGATGCACATCGTAGGATTCTCCAGCTTCCGCCTGAAGCGACGCAGGTGCGCTTTCCTGAAACAGAACGGCCGCCAGCGGCTCCTTTCCCCTCGTCTTGCCGAGAGATTTGATGCGCATTGTCACGCTTCCCGGTTCTCCTCGGCGGCGGAGGGGGATGTCGTTGTAACAGAGCCCTTCACCCGTATTGAAGACCTTTTGAAGACCCGTGGCGAGAGGAATGGCCAGTTCCCTGGAGGTCATCTTCGTGACGTCCCTCGATTGCTTTCCGGCCGGAAGCTTCAAATATCCTTCGGGATCTCCGGCGATGTGCAATACTTCCATGCGCTCGTCAACCAGTACGGCCAGGCTGAAGCAATCCCCCGCCAAGCCTTGCAGAAAGCGATCCAACAATTGCTCCTCCTCGTGAAAGCTCGTTTTGCGTCCGGTGGCGACGGAGAGCCGCGGGGGAGGGCTTCCATTGGCATTCGCCGGGGCTCTGAGCACGAAGGATTCGTTGGGATGGCGGCGTTTGCCCGAGGACCGATAAATCTTGAACTTGTGGTGAAGGGGATGGAAGTGATCGGCCATTTCCCCCGTGGTCTCGCTGGTCCCCAGAAGCAGCAAGCCCCGGGGGTTGAGGGAGAAATTGACGAGCTCCAGCACCTTGCGCTGCAAAACGGGCTGAAGGTAGATGAGCAGGTTCCGGCAGCTTACCAGGTCGATGTTCGTGAAGGGGGGGTCCGTCAGGAGATTGTGTCGGGCGAAGACCACCATCTCCCGGACGGAGCGGTCCACTTGGTAGTGATCGTTCCGTCTGTGGAAGTATCTCGCCAGGATCTTGGGCGGCACGTCGGCGGCGATGCTTTCGGGGTAGGTTCCGGCCCCCGCGCGCACGACGGCGTCCCGGTCCAGGTCCGTGGCGAAAACTTTCAGGGGGGGGCGCTTGCCCAGCCGGTCCATGCACTCGCTAGCCACGATGGCCAGAGTGTAGGCCTCCTCGCCCGTGGAGCATCCGGCGATCCAGAAGCGGACTTCTCGAGGGGAATGGTCCTCGAACAAGGAGGGAAGGTACTTTTCCTTCAGCTCTTCGAAGACCCGGGGATCCCTGAAAAAGCTGGTCACTCCGATAAGGAGCTCCCTGTAAAGCGCTTTCACTTCATGGGGCTGGTCTTCCAGAAGGTTCGCGTAATCGCGCAGCTCCGAAACCTGATTGACCGTCATGCGCCGCTCGATGCGGCGCACCACCGTGCTGGGCTTGTAAAAGGAGAAGTCCACTCGAGTGCTTTCCCGCAGTAGGGCGAAAAGCCGGCTCATTCCGTCTTCGTCCGAAAGCAGGGACTGGGGATGGGCCGATGGGGAAGAGGAAGGATGCCGGGGCAGGGAAAGCAGTTTGCGGGGCATTTCCTCCGGGGGCAGAATGAAGTCGGCCAGGCCCGTGGAAATGGCGGCTTGGGGCATGCCGTCGAACTTGGCCGTATCGGGGCTTTGCACCATGATCATTCCGCCGGCTTCCTTGACGGCCCGGAGACCGCGGACCCCGTCGCTGCCCGTCCCCGAAAGGATGACGCCCACCGCCTTTTCCCCTTGGTCGTCGGCCAGGCTGCGCAGAAAAACGTCGATGGGGAGCTTGAGCTTTCCGGAACAGTCCGATTCGCTCAACATCAACCGTCCGTGAAAGATGGAAAGGCTCTTGCCCGGGGGGATGAGGTAAACGATATTGGCCTCCACCGGCATTTGCTCTTCGGTATGCCGAACGGTCATGGAGGTGCGCTTGGAGAGCAGCTCCACCATAAGGCTTTTGTAATCGGGAGAAAGATGCTGGACGACGATGAAAGCCATGTCGCTGTCGGGGGGCATGTGGTCGAAGAAGGCTCCCAAGGCTTCCAACCCCCCCGCCGATGCGCCCATGCCTACGTAATACAAGGGTTTGTTGTCCGGGTCTTCCATGGGGTCCACTCCCTTCTCCCCGGTCGGTTCCAGCTCTTTTCCGTGGCGGCGGGAGCCGACGGCACACTTCTTCTCAAAGCAAGGGTGGAGTCCTCGACATCTCTCTCGTCCGGGTCTTTCCGTTTTCGGAAATTCGCACGGCGGGGACAATCTTCCATGAAAAAGGCGGTTCTGTCCACCCCAAAATCGGACGTTTTCGTCAACGATTCCAGACCTTGGCCCGAAGCGGTCTCAAGGGAATGGATGCAAGGTCGCGGAGACTGTCGATGGGATGGCCGGTTTGAAGACGCTCGCACCCTATCCGCACCCTGGAAAAGAAGAAGCCCGCGAACCGTGACGGGGCGGGCTTTTCTCGTTCGTGGTGCCGAAGCGGGGAGTCGAACCCCGACGGGCGTACACCCACTAGACCCTGAACCTAGCGCGTCTACCAATTCCGCCACTTCGGCAAAAATGTATTGCAATCGAACAGGGCGTACCGTATGTTAAAAAGATATCGGAGTCAAGCGAATTTTTGCGAGCGGAGGTGGAAATTCGATTTATGGAGATCGTTGTAGGCATCGAGAAGCTGGATCGACCGTTCGCCAATCCCGTCCTCACCATCGGCAACTTCGACGGCGTCCACTTGGGCCATCAGGCCCTCTTCCGGCGGGTGAAGGAACGGGCCCGCGAGCTTGGCGGCCAATCCTTGATCATGACCTTCGACCCCCATCCCCTTCAGGTCCTTCGCCCCGACAACCATATCCAGTTGCTCACGCCCGGCAGCAGCAAGCTGGATCTCATCGCTCGCTGCGACATCGACGCAACCATCGTGGTGCCCTTCACGCGGGAGCTTGCGAGCCTTTCGGCCCGCGAGTTCGTCGAAGACGTTTTGGTGAAGCGCATCGGCGTGCGGGCGCTCATCGTGGGTTACGACTACCGGTTCGGGGCCGGGCGGGAAGGGACCACCGAGTCCCTCAAGGAAATGGGCCGTCGGTACGGCTTCGAGGTGGAGGTGGTCTCGGGCATCGAGATCGAGGGGCGCGTGGTGAGCAGCACCGCCATTCGGGAGCTCATCGGCTCGGGGAAGGTTCGGGAGGCGTCCGGGCTTTTGGGCCGCCCCTACGAGATCCGAGGGGTGGTGGTGAAGGGTCGGGAGCGAGGCGGGCGCCTGTTGGGGTTCCCCACCGCCAATGTCGCCTGCGAAGCCCGGCCTCCCCTGGAGCGGGGAGTCTACGCCGTGAGGGCCCGGGTGGACGGCGTCTGGTGCGACGGCGCGGCCAACGTGGGGTTCAATCCGACCTTCGGGGATACCGATTTGTCCCTGGAGGTGCATCTTTTCGACTTCCAGCGGGACATCTATTCCCGGCCCGTCGTCGTGCGCTTCGTGGACTGGATTCGACCCGAGCAGCGGTTTTCCGGCCCCGAGGAGCTCAAGGCTCAGATCGGTCGGGACGTGATGCGGGCCAGGGAGATTCTGTCCCGAAATCCGGAGTGCTGAGTCGCGGCTTTCATGGCGGGCGAAGGTCGCTTGTCCGGGCTCGGAAGCCCGCCCCTTGCGGCGCTCCCCTCGAAGAACCGGGAGGTTGGACGACCTCGGAGGCCCCGGAGGGGATTCCTTCCTCCGTGACTCTCCGCCTTCGCTCTCTTTGCTTCCGGGACGATCCATCGATAAAGATCGTTGCTCGAGGCGATGCGAAAAGCCGGGAGGGAGGATTGGAACGGGAAATTCCGGGCCTTTCATGCGGGATCGAGGTGAATCGTGAGTGAGCAAGCCCCTTTGTGGATGGACGAAGAGGTGTTCGAGGGGGAAATGGAGGCCTTGCTGAAGGGGCTCGAAGGGTGCCGAAGCAACCTCATTCCCATATTGCAGACCGTCCAGAATCGTTTCGCTTTTCTTCCGCCCTTGGCCATAAGAAGGGTGGCGGCCCATCTGGGCGTTTCTCCCGGCGAAGTTTACGGCGTGGCCACCTTCTACAACCAGTTCCGCTTCCACCCTCCGGGACGCCGGCAGATCAAGGTTTGCCTGGGAACGGCGTGCCATGTGGTGGGAGGGGACATCATTTTGGAGAATTTCGAGCGCAAGCTGGGCATCAAGGAGGGGGAGACCACCGAGGACGGCGAGTTCAGCGTGGAGCGGGTGGCTTGCGTGGGATGTTGCGCCCTGGCGCCCGTGGCCTTGGTGGGGGAAGCGGTCCATGGCGGCATGGCTCCGAGCAAGGTGGAGGGAATGATCCTCGGATTCCAGATGGAAAAGGAAAGGGAAGAAAAGGAAAGGCGGGAAAGTGAATCCGGTTCCTGAGAAAGCGGTGGAAGCTCGGTTGAGGGGATTGGTGGAGGACGCCCGCCGGCGCAGGGACGAGAAAAATCGTGGAGGCCTCCCTGTCATCCATATCGGCATGGCTACCTGCGGACTGGCGGCGGGAGCGGCGGAAACCCGAGCGGCCTTCGAGGAGGCCCTCGCCGAGCGAGGCATGGAGGCCCGCATCGTGCCCGTGGGCTGCCTCGGCCACTGCTACGGGGAGCCTTTGGTGGTTGTCGAAACCGCCGACTACCCCCCTTTGCTTTACCATGCGGTGACGCCGGGCAAGGCCCGGGCCCTGGTGCGCTCCTTTCTGGAGGAAGGCGACCCTTTGTTCGAGTATGTGCTGGGGGCCACCGAGGAAAACGAGCTCGTTCCCGCGGTGACGGACTTTCCTCGCTTCAACCTGGAACGGCGGGTGGTCATGGAGCAATGCGGGGAGATCGATCCCGAAAGCCTCGACGACTATTTGCTGGCCGGCGGCTACGAAGCCCTGGCCTTGGCTCTGGACCGGGGCCCCGAATCCGTTTTGGAGACCGTGAGCGCTTCGGGCCTTCGGGGGCGCGGGGGAGCGGGGTTCCCCGCCGGGCGCAAATGGCGGTTGGTGCGCGACGCTCCGGGAGAAGACAAGATCGTGGTGTGCAACGCCGACGAGGGGGACCCGGGGGCCTACATGGACCGCACCATCCTGGAGAGCAATCCCCATCAGCTTCTGGAAGGATTGGCCGTTTGCGCCTTCGCTACGGGGGCCTCCCGAGGGGTGGTCTACGTGCGGGCCGAATACCCCCTGGCCGTCAAGCGATTGAAGCGGGCTATCGAGCAGGCCGGGGAAACCGGGATTCTGGGAGAAAATATTCTGGGGAGCGGTATCTCCTTTGAGGCTTCGGTGTTTCAAGGATCGGGGGCGTTCGTTTGCGGAGAGGAAACGGCTCTTATCCAGTCCGTGGAGGGCAAGCGGGGCATGCCTCAATACCGCCCTCCCTATCCGGCCGTCAAGGGGCTCTGGGGGCTGCCCACGGTCATCAACAACGTCAAGACCCTTTCCGCCGTCCCTTCCATTCTGCGCCGCGGGGCCGAGTGGTACCGGTCCCTGGGAACGGAGCAAAGCCCCGGGACGGCCATTTTTTCCGTCGTGGGCAACGTTCTGCACGCCGGATTGGTGGAGATTCCCATGGGAACGACCCTGCGCACCCTCGTCTTCGACATTTGCGGGGGCATCCCCAAAAAGCGCGGCTTCAAGGCGGTTCAGATCGGTGGCCCGTCGGGAGGGTGTCTGCCCGAGAGCTTTCTGGACACCCCCGTGGACTTCGACTCCCTCGTCCAGGCCGGCGCCATGATGGGCTCCGGCGGCATGGTGGTCATGGACGACCGCGCCTGCATGGTGGAAGTGGCTCGATATTTCCTGGATTTCACCCAGAAGGAGTCCTGCGGCAAATGCACCTTCTGCCGCATCGGCACCCGCCACCTGCTCGACATTCTGGAGCGCGTCACCAAGGGGGAAGGGCGCGAGGGGGACCTCGACATTCTGGAGAGTCTGAGCGAGGAGATCAAGGAGGGGTCCCTGTGCGGTCTGGGCAAGACGGCCCCCAATCCGGTTCTGACCTCCTTGAAGTACTTTCGCGACGAGTACGTGGCCCACGTGGAGGAGAAGCGCTGTCCGTCCATGAAATGCCGGGCCCTGACGGCTTATTACATCGACCTGGACTTGTGCGCCCGGGGATGCGACGCCTGCGTGGGGTGCTGCCCCGTGGAGGCCATCTTCACGACCAAAGACCGCAAGAAGGCCGTGGATCAGGAATTGTGCGTCAAGTGCGGGGAATGCGCCGTGGCGTGCCCGCCGGAATACGACGCCGTGCGGCGGGTGTCGCCCCCCCAACTGGCTCCCGTCATCCAACGACCGCAGGAGCAGGAAGGGGACCGATGATGGAATTGACGGTGGACGGCAGGACCGTCCAGGCACGGGAGGGCCGAACGGTCCTGGAAGCGTGTCTGGAAAACGACATCTACGTTCCCAACCTGTGCTTTTTGAAAGGGATGGAAAACCCTCCGGCTTCGTGCCGGTTGTGCTTCGTGGAGATCGAGGGGCGACCGCGGCCCGTGAGCTCGTGCAAGGTGGAGGCTCGACCGGGAATGGTGGTGCGAACGGATACGGAAGCGGTGAAAAAATTGCAGCTTTCCGGGTTTCAGCTGCTCATGTCCTGCCATCACCTGCATCCTCACTGTCCGGCGGAGCGGGGGTGCGACATGTGGCGCATCGCCCGCCACCTGGGGGTGAAGATCAAGCAGAAGCGCTTGGACTACATCCGGCGCGATCCCCCCCCGCCCCAGGATCATCCCTTCCTGTGCTACGATTACAGAAGATGCGTGCTGTGCGGCCGTTGCGTGTACGTGTGCCGTAGAAAGCACGGGATCTCGCTGCTGAATTTCGCCGGTCGGGGCTTCGATACCGTCGTCAGCACTTACGGATGGGAGGATGTGGAGAATCCTCCGTGCGGAGAATGCCGGGCTTGCGTGGAGGTGTGTCCGACCGCGGCCATCTTCTTCAAGGCGGAGTTTCCCAAGGCGGTTCATTGCTGAATTGACAGGGGTGGCCCTTTTCGCTAGCATTTTGAGACGACGACCTCCGGTTGAGCTGGAATTTCCTGCGGAAGAACCCTGGACGACCGCCCCCGAGGGTGGGAATTTTAGAGGGATGCGATGATCATAGGACTTGATGTGGGAGGAACGCACACCGACGTGGCTCTCCTTGGCGACGAGGGGCTCCTGAAGCAGGCGAAGGTTCCCACGGATTCCGAGAATCTGCTGGAATGCGTGCGCGCGGGCTTGCGAAAAGTGACGGAGGGCGTTTCTCCGGAGAGCATCCGGCGCATGGTGTTGAGCACGACCCTGACAACCAACGCCATCGCCGAAAACAAGCTGGCCCCCGTGGGAATGATCGTTTCCAGCGGCCCGGGCCTCGATCCCGAATACTTTCGAACGGGCGAGCACTATTACGCCGTGTCCGGCTCCATCGACCATCGCGGACGGGAGATCCAGCCCGTCAACGAGATGGAGATCGAGGCCGTGGGGTCCCGATTGAGACGCGAGGGCATTCGCCGAGTGGGGGTGGTGAGCAAGTTTTCCACGCGCAATCCCAAGCACGAGACCCGAATCCAGGAGATCCTGGGAGAGGATTTCGACTATATTCTCAAAGGGCATCTCGTCTCGGGGAGCCTCAATTTTCCCCGCCGCATCGCCACCACCTACCTCAACGCCGCCGTGCATTCCGTCTACAGGAAATTCTTCCAGGCGGTGCGCACCGGCCTGAAGGAGGAGGGCCTGGACATTCCCATCTACATCCTCAAGGCCGACGGGGGGACCATGAGCCTGGAGTCGTCCCTGAGCTATCCGGGGCAGACCATTCTCTCTGGGCCCGCCGCCAGCGTCATGGGGGCCTTGCCCTTCGCTTCCTCGGAAAACGAGACCCTGGTGCTGGACATCGGGGGCACCACCACGGACATGGCGGTTTTCATCCGCCACGATCCTTTGCTGGAGCCCTGGGGCATCGAGCTGGGGGGCTACAAGACCCTCATTCGGGCCTTGAGGTCCAAGCCCATCGGGCTGGGGGGGGACAGCGCCGTGAGGGTGGAGGACGGGCGGCTTCGCCTCGGGCCCGACCGCATGGGCCCCGCTCTGGCCTATGGAGGCCCCGCGCCCACTCCCACCGACGCTCTCGTCGTCATGGGGAGAATCGCCGAAGGCGACCGGGAGGCTTCCCGCAGGGGGCTGGAAGGGATCGCGGGCGAGCTGGGCCTCTCCGTGGAAGAGACGGCCAAGGAGATTTTCGAAACGGCCTGTTACAAGATCCTGGACGCCGCCGCCCTCATGATCGAAGACATCAACAGCCGGCCCGTTTACACCATCCGGGAGCTGATGGAAGGCCACAAGGTGAACCCTTCGGAGATTCTGGTTCTGGGAGGTCCCGCTCCTTATTTCGCCGAAGGCTTGGCGTCTCTTTCGGACTACGACGTGGGGATCGTGCCTCAATGGCAGGTGGCCAACGCCATCGGGGCGGCCTTGGCTCGCACCACTTGCGAGCTGACCTTGTTCGTGGACACGGAGCGGGGCATGGCCGCGGCTCCCGAGGAGGAATTCCACCAGCCCGTCAAAGGCGATTTCACCAGGGAAGCGGCGGTGGAGCTGGCCGGCGAGCTGCTCCGGGCCAAGGCCTTGCGCGAAGGAGCCGACGCCGAGGATTTGGAGGTGGAGCTTCTGGAAGAGCTCCAGTTCAACATGGTGAGAGGATTTTACACGACAGGACGCAACATCCGGGTCAAGGTTCAGGTGAAGCCGGGCATGATCCATCGATACTGCAACATCGCTCCGACCATGCACGAGGGGGAAAAGCTATGCTGAAAGCTCGGTCGAAAACCGGACTGGTGTTCTTTCCCGCTTTTGATTGGGCCATCAGCCCCACCCATCCCGAGCGGGAGGAACGGCTCCTCTACACCCAGGACCAGGTGTTCGAGGAAGGGCTTCTGGACATCGAAGGGATCGTGGAATTCAAGCCCGACATCGCCAACATCAAGGATGTTCAGAGGGTGCATTTCTGCGTGCCCGACGAGTGGAGCGTCGTCACCGATTCCCATCTCATCAGCGCCGGCGGGGCCAAGACCACGGCCATGGCCGTCATGGACAAGAAGGTGGAGCGGGCCTTCGCCCTGGTAAGGCCCCCGGGACACCACGCCATGCGGGTGGTTCACGGGGCTCGAGGGTTCTGCAACATCAACATCGAAGCCATCATGATCGAGTACCTGCGGGAAGCCTACGGGGTCGGCAGGGTGGCCATCGTGGACACGGACTGCCATCACGGGGACGGCACCCAGGACATCTACTGGCACGATCCCGAAACCCTGTTCATCTCCCTCCACCAGGACGGGCGCACCCTTTATCCGGGCACCGGCTTCAACTACGAGATCGGGGGGCCCACGGCGGCGGGGACCACCCTCAACATCCCCCTGCCTCCCCACACCTCCGAAGAAGGCTTCCTGTACGTGCTGGACAACGTCATCCTGCCCATTCTGGAGGAGTTCAAGCCGGACTTGATCGTCAATTCCGCGGGCCAGGACAACCACTACACGGACCCCATCACCAACATGAACTTTTCGGCCCAGGGCTACGCCGCTCTCAACAGCCGCTTGAAGCCTCACGTCGCCGTGCTGGAAGGGGGATACTCCATCGAGGGGGCCTTGCCCTACGTGAACGTGGGGATCATCCTGGCCATGGCGGGGGTGGACTACGGCAAGGTGCGCGAGCCCGATTACAATCCCGCCCGCATCCGGCAGTCCGGGGACGTCACCCGGCGCATCGAGAAGGTGTCGGCGGAGGTGATGGACTACTGGCGCCGGGGGCCGGAAATTCGCGAAGAGAACTTCATGTCCGGCAAGCAGTTCCACGAGCGCAACCGGACCGTTTTCTACGACACGGACAACATTCTGGAAGAGCAGAGGGAGCGCGTGCGCATCTGCGATTATTGCAGCGGAGTGCTCAGCATCGAGTCCTGGACGGACAAGGGGAGGCGCATCTACGCCGTGCACATTCCCAGAAAAGCTTGCAGCACGTGCCGCAACCAGGGGTATCTCTGGTACGAGACCACCAGCCCTCGGAATTTCGAGCGCATCTTTCTTCAGGATCGCACCGAGGACAAGTATGAGGTGAGGTCCTAGGGCCCCGCCCCCGAAAGCCGCCATGGATTTGGTTCCCGTCAAGAATTTCGACCTGCCCGCTCTGGAAGGGTGGGTGGAGAGCATCGGGGAGCGGTCCTTTCGCGCTCGCCAGCTTTACCGCCATCTGTACGTGCGCAAGGTGCGCCGATGGGAGGAATGCACGGACCTGAGCAAGTCTTTCAGGAGCCGGTTGGAGCACGGGGCCCTTTTGCACTCTTTGGAGATCGTCGAGCGTCTGGAGGCGTCCGACGGCACGGTGAAATACCTGTTCGAGCTGGCCGACGGCCTGCACATCGAATCCGTTCTCATCCCCGATCCGCCCCGCGCTACGCTGTGCGTGTCTTCCCAGGTGGGGTGCGCCCTGGGGTGCTCCTTTTGCTTGACGGGCTCCATGGGCTTCAAGCGCAATCTGGAAACCGCCGAGATCGTGGATCAGGTGTGCCGGGTGCAGCAGGATTCGGGCAATAAGGCGGCCGTCACCAACATTGTCTTCATGGGCATGGGGGAGCCCTTGGCCAACTACGACGCCGTGGCTCGGGCCCTGGGGATTCTCTCGGATCCCGGGGGGATGGGGTTTTCCCATCGGCGCATCACCGTCTCCACGGCGGGATTGCCCCCCGCCATGAGGCGCTTGGGCCGGGAGACGCCCGTGAATCTGGCCGTGAGCCTGCATGCTCCCGAAAACGAGATTCGGAGCCGTCTCATGCCCGTGAACCGAACCTATCCCCTGGAGGAGCTCGTGACCGCCTGCCGCGAGTATCCCGTTCCCCATCGCAAGCGCATCACCTTCGAATACCTCCTCATCGACGGGGTGAACGACGATCCCCGCCATGCCCGGCGCTTGGCGAAGCTCCTGCACTCCATTCCCTCCAAGGTGAATCTCATCCCGTCCAACGGGGGGCCCGATTCGGCCTTCCCCCCTCCGCCCGAAAAGAGG
>Ga0180429_10002694_pt1 | contig 14539 bp, 9 predicted proteins | sample SS_ome_FD_132428 | JGI IMG/M metagenome (GOLD analysis project Ga0180429, IMG submission 132428) | Hypersaline lake sediment archaeal communities from the Salton Sea, California, USA - SS_1_S_1 metaG | ecosystem: Environmental > Aquatic > Non-marine Saline and Alkaline > Hypersaline > Sediment ...
CCCAGATGCAGCCCCGCGCCCTCCCCGAGCAGTTGCGCACCCACCTGGGGAGCTTCCTGTTCTCCGGCGACGACGTGTACAAACGCATCGACCAGCTCAGCGGGGGCGAGCGCAGCCGCGTGGCCCTGGCCCGTCTCGTCCTGACCGGGGCGAACCTGTTGGTCCTGGACGAGCCCACCAACCACCTGGACATCACCTCGCAGGAGGTGCTGGAAGAGGTGCTCTCCGAGTACGCCGGCACCCTCATCCTGGTGAGCCACGACCGGTACCTGATCCAGGCGCTGGGCGAGGTGGTGTGGTCGGTGGAGGACGGGGGGGTGACCGCCTTCCGCGGCAACTGGGAAGAGTTCCTGGCCTACCGGCAGGCAGCCGCGCCCGACAGCGGCGACGCCGATGGGGCCGCCGCTGAGGCCCGAGACCAGCGCGAGCGCTCGCGCCAGGAGCGCCGACAGCGCAAACGGCGGGAACAGCTCGAACAGCGCCACCGGGAGCTGGAGGAGTCCATCGCCACCTGCGAGGAGCGGCTGCGTCTCCTGGGCGAGGAAATCGGCCGGGCCGGCGAGGAGAAGGCCGTGGATCGCGTCGGCGACCTGGTATCCCAGTACGAGGCCCTGGAGACCGAACTGAGCCAGGAGTGGACCGAGTGGGAAGCCGTGGTCCACGAGCTGGAGTCCGATGACTGAGCCCCGGCGCTGGCGCGCGCCCGCCGAGGGGGGAGAGGTCGAGGTGTTGTTCGAGCCCAGCCCGGCCCCCGCCCCCCACGCTCCGGTACTGATCCTGGCCCACGGCGCCGGCAGCCACATGGATCACGAGACCATCCGCAACCTGGCCGGCGCCATGACCCGGGCCGGCCTCGGCGTGGCGCGCTTCAACTTCGCGTACCGCGCCGAGGGGCGACGGGCGCCCGATCGCATGCCCCGGCTGACGGCCTGGTACGGGGCCGCAGTGGACAGCGTGCGCCAGCACGTGAACCCGGAGCGCCTGCTCGTGGGTGGGCAGTCCATGGGGGGGCGCGCCGCCTCGCTGATGGTGGCCGATGGCCTGGCCTGCGACGGGCTGGTGCTGCTGGCCTATCCCCTCCACCCGGCCGGCAAGCCCGAGCGGCGGCGCGATGCGCACCTGGACCAGGTGCGCGTACCCGCGCTGTGCTGCAACGGCACGCGCGACGGGCTGTGCCGGCGCGATCTCATGGACGACGTGGTGGCCCGGCTGTCCGCCGGCCAGGCCGCCCGGGCGGGGGCCGCCTTCACCATGCACTGGCTCGACGGCGCCGACCACGGGTACCGCGTGCTCCAGCGCTCGGGGCGGACGCGGGACCACGTCTTCGCCGAGATCGGCGAGGTCGCCGCCGCCTGGGCGCGCACCGCGCTGGCCTGAGAGCGCCGCTGCCGAGAGCTTGACACCTGCGCCTGCGCGTCCATACGTGTGCTGGTCCCAGCCAGGGCCCTGACGCCCTGCGTCGCAGCGCAACCGCGCCCCATCCCACTTCAGGAGACCGTCATGTCCGTGCGCCCCTCCAGGTCGTTGAGCCGCTTCTGCGGCCAGTCCCTGCCGTCCATGATCGCGGCCGCCGACGGCAAGCGCATGCTCGACACAGTGGCCCAGATCGTGGACACGGACCGCTGGAACTCCTTTGACCGGTTCCACGACACCACCGAGACCCTCGTGCGGCACTACGAGGAGGCGGGTGCCCGGGTCGAGGTCGAGCCGATACAGACCGGGGGGTACATCGGCTCGGGAAGGTGGGTCATACAGGAGGCCCAGGACGTGCGCTCGGCCACGGCCGACATCGTGTCGCCCCTGCGGGAGCGGCTCCTCGACTACCGCGATTGCCCGTGGCACGCGATTCAGTGGACGGCGGCCACGCCGCGGCAGGGGCTCCTGTGCGACCTGTTCGTGGCCGACGACATGGAGCAGATCGAGCGGCTCGGGCCCGGCGCCCTCAAGGGCAAGGCCGTGCTGACGCGCGCCTTCTCCCGCGGGGCCGCGGCCGTCCTGGCCAACGCCGGGGCCGTCGCCGTGCTGACCGACCCGGAGGTGCCGGCCTCCAGGGACGCGCTGGCGTGGACCAAGTTCGGCTGGGGGGCCATTCCCCTGGCCCACTCCAGCGCGCGTCTGGTGGGGTTGGTCCTGTCCGCCAATCAGGGGGGCCGTCTGCGCCGCCTCTGCGCCAGGCACGGCCGCGTGACCCTCAAGCTGCGCGTGGATGCGCGGCCCTACGTGGGTACCCACGACGTGATCTCCGGCGTGATCGAGGGCTCGGGCGATCCCCAGGACGAAGTCTGGGCCATCTCGCACAGCGCCGAGCCCGGCGCCCTGGACAATGCCTCCGGGGTGACGGCCTGCGTGGAGATCGCCCGCATCCTCGAGGGGCTCATCCAGCGCGGCGATCTGCCCCGGCCGCGCCGCACCATCCGCCTGCTCAGCGGGTACGAGTGCTACGGCTTCTTCGCCTACCTGGAGCGGGTGCGGCGGCTGCAGCCGCCCCTGGCCGGCGTGTGCATCGACACGGTGGGGGCCCGTGCCCCGGTGTGCGACGGCCGCCTCGAGTGGCACTCGACCATCCCCATGTCGGCCGGCTTTGTCGACTGGGTGGGTGAGGCCATCCTGCGCTCCACCCTGCGCCGCCACAGCGGCGGGTACCGGCTGTGCCTGGAGCCCTTCCGCTCCACGGCCGACACCATCATCGGCGACCCCCAGTACGGGTACCCCTGCCCGTGGATCACCACCCACCACCGGGGCACGGGCCGCGGCTTCGACGCGTACCACTCGTCGGCCGACACGCTCAAGCTGGTCAGCGGGCCCGGCATGAAGACCTGTGCCGCGGCCATGGCCGGATACCTCTACTACCTGGCTGACATGGACACGGGGGCCGCGGTGGAGGCGGCCGAAGTGGAAACCGGGCGCCTGCTCCAGCACCTGCCGCCGCGCCGCAAGCGGCCGCCGGCAGAGGTCGAGTACATCCGCCGGGCCCACGAGGTGAGTCTGCGCCGCCTGCAGCGCTGGCTCTGGGGCGGCGACCGGGCCGAGGTCATGGCCCGGCTGTCCGGCATGACCGAACAGGTGGGGGAGGCGGCCCGCCGCGCCACCGGCCGCAGCTCTGTGCGGCGGCGCGTCCCGGCGGCCGGGCGCCGCATCCCGCGCCGCACCGCGCCCCTGGCGCCCAACACCGACCACGTGCACGCGCCCCTGGCCGCGCGCATCAATGCCGCAGGTCTGTCCCAGTGGGCCCTGTACTGGGCCGACGGCAAGCGCGACGCGGCCGCCATCGCCGCGGCCATCCAGTGCGAGAGCCGCGGTCTGCTGAGCCCGCGCCCCGACGACAAGGGCAGCGGAGGCAAGGGCGGCGAGGTGAGTATCGAGGCGGTGGTGGGGTATTTCGAGGCCCTGGCCGACCTGGGATACGTCGTCTTCCCGCCGCGGGAGGAGATGACCACCCCGCGGCAGCTGGTGGCCGACCTGCGCGCCCTGGGCGTGGAGGAGGGCATGGACGTGATGGTCCACAGCTCCCTGTCCGCCATCGGCGAGGTGGCCGGCGGCGCCGACGCCGTGGTCGACGCCCTGCTGGCCGCGGTGGGGCGGCGCGGCACCCTGCTGATGCCGTCCTTCAACCACGGCGCCGCCGACGTGTACAACCCCCTGACCACGCCCTGCACCAACGGCGCCATTCCCGACGCCCTGTGGCGCCGGCCCCAGGCGTGCCGCAGCCTGCACGCCACTCACGCCGTGGCCGCCATCGGCCCGCGGGCCGCCTGGTACTGCCAGGACCACCTGGAGATCGGCATCTGGGACGCGGAGAGCCCCATCGGCAAGGTCATCCACAACGGGGGATACATCCTGGCTCTCGGCGTGACGCACGACACCTCCACCGCCTACCACGTGGCTGAAGCGTCGGTGCCGGCCGAGTGCAACGATCCCTTCGGCAACATGCAGAAGGTGGTGCTGCCCGACGGCGCGGTGGAGGAGGTCTGGGGCCTGGCCTTCCGCTCCCAGGGTTGCCCGGTCGATACGGCCCGCATGGACGCGACCCTGGACCGCCGGGGCCTGCAGCGGCGCGGCAAGGTGGGGCAGGCGGACTGCGAGCTGGTGCTGGGCCGCGACCTGTGGAAGGTGCGGCGCGAGCACCTGCGCCGGGCCTGCGCCACCTGCAAGGTGAAGCCGGCGTACCGCGAGCAGTGAGACGCGGGGAAGGGCCCACGCGCGGCGGTCCCCACGGCAAGGATGGCGCATGCCTCTTTCCGAACCCACTGTGAACTTCAGGTCCTGTGTGCCCACCTTCGACGCCAACGTGGGGGTAGGGCACCGGCACGACCGGCCCGCCCCCTTTGGCGCGCCCCACGAACTGCTGGCCGAGCTCGATCGCCACGGCGTAGACCGGGCCCTGGTGTACGAGGTTTCGGGCGAGGTGATCAGCCCGGTCGAGGCCAACGCCGCGCTGGACCGGTGGATCGCCGGGGGAGATGGACGGCTGACGCCCCAGTACGTGCTGGGTCCGCGGGCCGATTCCCTGGAGCAGCTCAAGGCCCTGCACGCGGGCGCGCCCCTGAAGGCCGTGCGCCTGATGGACGCCGGCAGCCCGCGCGTGCCGGTGACGCCCTGGGTCCTTGGCGAGGCCCTGGCCTGGCTGCGGGTTGAGGGCATCCCGCTCTGGGTGTCCCTGGCCGACAGCCCGGTGCGTGAGGTCGCCGAGACCCTGGCGCACTACCCGGGCCTGCCCTCCGTTCTGGTGGGGGCCCACTACACCCACGCCTCGGTTGTGCGGCCCCTGCTGCGGCGGCTGCCCGACGCGCGCCTGGAGCTCAGCCGGTACGAGGTCATGGGCGAGGTCGAGTCCCTGGCGCGCGAGTTCGGGGCGCGGCGTCTGGTGTACGGCTCATTCTACCCGCGCCTGGCCATGGGCCCGGTGCTGCACGCCTTGCACGAGCTCGACCTGCCCGCGGACGACGTGGGCGACATCTGCTGCCGCAACCTGGAGCGTCTGCTGGGGGAGTCGGCATGCTAGGCGGCCGCGAGGTTGTCGACTTCCACGCCCACGTGGGGCGCTGGGACGCCCTGGGCATGGTGGCCGAAGCAGCGCAGATGCTGCGGGTCATGGACCGGGCCGGCATCGACCGCGCCTGCATCTTCGGCATCTTCCACCCCGACGGCCGGCCGGGCAATGACGCTGCCCTGGCCCTGGCCAGGTCCCACCCCGGCCGCTTCATCCCCTTCGCCTACGTCTCGCCCCTCATGCCCGACCACATGGTTCCCGAACTCGAGCGAGCCGTGGATGAGGAGGGGTGCCGCGGCATCAAGCTGTACCCGCCGGCCGCGGGCGCGCCCCTCACAGACCCGGCCTGGGATCCGGTGCTCGAGTTCGCGGCCGACCGCGGTCTCGCCGTGCTGTCCCACACGGGGGAGGAGGCCACCTGCCACCCGGCCCAGCTGGGCGAGGTGGCGGCGCGGTACCCCGGGGCTCGCTTCGTGGCCGGCCATGCGGGCAATGTGGCGCCCTACCGGCGCCAGGCCATCGAGGCTGCCCGGGCCTGCGGCAATGTGTATCTGGAGACCTGCTCCTCGTATCGCGCGCCGGGGGTGATCGAGGAGCTGGTACAGGGGGCCGGGGCAGACCGGGTCCTGTTCGGCTCGGACATGCCCCTGATGGACCCGCGGGTGCAGCTCGGCAAGATCGTTACGGCCGACCTGACCGATGGGGAGAAGGGCCTGATCCTGGGGGGCAATGCGCACCAGGTGTTGGGCCCTTGAGCCCGATCCGGCAAAGCCCCTCTCTGCCGGACCCACAGTCACCGGCTTGCGTCGCACATCCGGTCGGCGGACACGCCGACCATGGGAGCTGAGTCATGGAGGCGAATGGCACGCTGCAGCGGGCCGGCCGGGACGGGCTGATACGCCGCGGCCTGGTGACCCTGGGGGCCGTGGCCGTGTACCGGCTGAGCCAGTCCCTGCCCACACCCGGCATCGATGCAAACGCCGGCGTGCTGGCCGAGTTTTTCGGCGCCTCCGGCGCGCCACCGGCGAGCGGTGGCGCGCCCTGGGCCGCCATCTTGCCCCACGGCCTCATGTCCTACATGGGGGCGGCCCTCGTGGTGCTCCTGCTCAGCGCGGTCCTGCCGCCCCTGCGCCGGCTGCGCGAGGGCTCGCCAGCCCAGAACGCCCTCTTCGACCGTCTCATCGTGGCGCTGGCCCTGATCTCGGTCCTGGTCCAGGGGTGGGGTTCGGCCCTCTATCTGGAGGGGCTGGCCGGGCCGGTGAGCGGCCGGCCTCTGGTGCCGGACCCGGGCTGGATCTTCCGGCTCACCTGCTCGATCACGGCCGCCGGGGGACTGGCCCTGCTGGTGTGGCTGGCCCACGCCGTGAGCCGGTACGGGCTCGGCAACGGCGTGGCCGTGCTCCTGGCGGCGGAAATGCTGGCCGGCATGGGAGTGGCCCTGCACGGGGAGTACCGCGCCCTGTCGGGCGGCGCCATATCGTGGGGCCAGGGACTTGTGGGCCTGGCCGCGCTGGCGCTGGCCGCTGCCGCGGCCGCGGCGGCCACCCGGGCCGTGCGGCGTCTGCCCCTGGTGCGGGATGGGGCTGCGGCGGCTCCGGGCGAGGACGGGCCGGCCATCCGCCTGCGTCTCAACGCCACCGGCGTGCTGCCCGTGCGCGGCACTCGAACTCTGATCCCGCTGGGCCTCGCCGGGCAGAACTACCTCGGCGTCGTCTTCCTGGGCGTGCCCGGGCTGACGGACCTGTCACCCACGGGTGTCACCGCAGTCGTCGCCACCATCGCCATCGGCGCGGTGCTGGTCCTGGCCCTTACACACCTGTACGCCTTCATGACCGTGGACCCGCGCGACGCGGTGCAGCGCGTGGGGCGCCTCGGGTATGTCGTGGCCGGGGCCGGGTCGCGGGAAGAGGCCGCCGCCGCGGTGCGCCGCACCCAGCGCGGCCTGGCCACGGCCAACGCCGGCTATCTGGTGCTGGTGGCCCTGGCGCCGTGGGTGCTGGACCACGCTCTGGGAGTCAGTCCTTCCGTGGCCTCCTATTGCGGCACCCACATGCTGGTGCTGGCCGCCGTGGCCATGCAAGTAGCGGCCCAGGCGCGCCAGGAACTGGCCCTGGGCGTGGCCCGCTGGCAGCGGGGCAACGACGAACCCTGGGTGTCGGTCTGGACGGCCGAGACCGAGCTCGAGGTGGAACTCGGGCAGCGCCTCTTGCGCCAGGCCGGCATCCCCGCGTCTCCGCGCTGCAACCGCGTGGTCGCGGCCACGGGCACCCTGTCCTACTGGGAGGTGGCCCGGCCGCGCTGGCCAGGGCTCACCATCCACCGCCGCCTGGGGGGCGGCGGGGCCCAGCTGCTGGTGCCCGAGGGCGAGGTGGCGCGGGCCCGCGATCTCCTGGAGGGACAGGCGCGTGACTGACGAGGCGCCTGCCCGGTTCGCGCCTCAGTCCCCGGCCAGGGGAAACTCCACCCGCCGGCCCTCGGCAGCGGAGCGATACGCGCCGATGACCATCTCCACGGACAGGCGCCCCTCGGCGGCCGTGACCGGCGCCTCGCGCTCGCCCTTGAGGTAGTCCACGAAGGGCCGCGGCACCGCGGCGATGCGGTCGCCTTGGCTGGCCGGGATCGGCAGGGGGTACTCCGTCCACTCGTCGTCTCCCCGCCGGATGGAGCGCAGCGGCACCGCGTCCGCCGGCCGCGGCGCCGACGTGGCCGGCGCGTCGCCGTAGTCCTGCAGAATCGATCCCTCATCGCCGTAGATCTCCGTGGTGCCGATGGCGGCCACGGTGGTCGAGGAGTTCAGCAGCACGCCGATGACGCCGTCGGCAAAGCGGTACACGGCCAGGCCGTTGTCGTCGGCCGCCACGTCGGTGACGATGTTGCCGATCTCGGCCATCACGCTCACCGGCTTGCCCAGCATCCACAGAAACCAGTCGGCCGCGTGGGCCGCGTCGTCGAAGAACATGCCGACATTGGCCTCTGGATCCACGTGCCAGGCTGTCTCGCCCGTGCCAAAGGCCGGGTTGAGCAGCACGTTGATGCAGTGGCGCCGCCGCACCATGGCCAGGCGGCCCACCGTGCCGGCCTGCACCAGCTCTCTCATCTTGGCGTTCACCGGATCGTGCCGCATCTGGAAGGCCATGGTGAAGCGCACCCCCGCCGCCTCCACGGCCGCGGCAATGCGGTCGCAGTCGGCCAGGGTGGTGGCCATGGGTTTCTGCAGCAGGATGTGCTTGCCCGCGGTCGCGGCCAGCTCCACCATGTCGGCGTGCCGGTTTGTTTCAACACCGATCATCACTGCGTCGATGCCCGGGTCGTCGACCACGGCCTGGGGCGTGGCGCGGTACTCGAGCCCGAACTGCTCGGCGCAGCGCCGGCCCCGCGTCTCGTCGTCGTCCCAGGTGGCGACCAACTCGACATCGTCGAACTCCCGCATGACGCCGCAGTATGTGCTCACGTGGCCGTGGGCGTGGCTCAGCACGCCGATTCTCACCTTGTCCATGACGCCTGCTCTGCCTCCCGTCTGGTGTGCTCAGTGGTCTGACGGCCCGGAAGGTGGCGACTGCCAGTCCTTCACGGGCCAGGTGTAGTTCTCACCGATCTTGAGCCGCTTCACGCGACCGTCGGCGTCGAGTTCGAAGCGCGCCAGCTCTCCCACCGGGCCGGAGCCGTCGTCGCCGGTCAGCCGGAACACGCCCGGGCTCACGGGCTCCAGCACGTACGGCGAACCCCCGGGCCGCTCCTCGGTGGGATCCAGCAGCACCAGGCGCGCGCCCTGGCGGATCACCTGGGCGTCGCCCCAGGCGGTGCGAAAGCGGCCGGTGAGGGTGTCCCAGGCCGGGTCAAAGGGAGTCGCCTCAGGAGCCGAGCGCCGCTCTTCCAGCGCCGGGGCCATGCAGTCGAAGACGTGGCCGGCAAGATACAGGGGATCGGCGCCCGTGGCGTTGATGAGAACGGCCACGCCCACGCGAGCCTGCGGATCGAATAGAATCTGCGTGCGGTACCCGGCCACGTGCCCCCCGTGCCCGGCCAGGGTGCGCTGGTCGCGGCGATACACCACAAACCCCAGGCCCCGGCCCCCGGACCAGTCGGGGAAGACCCAGTGGGGCCGGTGCATCTCCCGCAGGGTGCTGCCGCGCAGCACCGGGACCTGGCTGCCGTGGTCTGGCGAGGGCGGGTCGTCGCGGAACTGCAGCGAGATGAAACGGGCCAGATCCGCCGCCGTGGAGGACAAGTTGGCCGCCGGGGCAATGGCCTTCGCATCGGTGAAGGGGCGCACCTGGCGCTGCCGCCCGGGCAGACGGCGTCCGTACCCGGTGGCGAGGCGGCGGCGGTGCTCCTCGGGCAGATGCACGCTGGTGCTGGCCATGCCCAGGGGGGCTATGACCTGCGTCTGTACATAGTCGGCGTAGGGCCGGCCCGACACTGTGGCCACGATCTGGCCGGCCAGAGCCAGGGCCAGATTCGAGTACTTGAAGCGCACCGCAGGTGGAAAGGGCGGCTCCTGGTCCGGCAGGGTACTCTTCATCTGCTCCAGCGAGGGGAACTGGAAGTCGTTCCAGTACGGAAAGGCGGCCTCGCGCGGCAGGCCCGAGGAGTGCGTCAGCAGGTGCCGGATGGTGATCTCGGCCGTGTCGGCGCACTCCCAGTGGTCGCGGCTGTCGCGTAGCCGGAACCACGGCAGGTACCGGCGCACGGGGTCGTCCAAACCGAGCTGGTCGCGATCGCGCAGCTGCAGAATGGCCGTGCTGGTGAAGGTCTTGCTGATCGAGGCGATGCGGTATACGGTGTCGGCGTCGGCCGGGGTCTGTCGCTCCAGGTCGGCGAAGCCAAAGCCCTTCAACCAGCACACCTCCTGGTCGTCGACTACGGCCAGAGACAGCCCGGGCAGCTCCTGGGCCGCCATCTGCGCCTCGATCCACGCCTCGACCAGACAGCGCTGATCGTTCAGGTCATCCTGTCTCATTTGACTATTTTCGCCTCTCCAATGAGCCCTTGAGTCACCTCCCCAAGGTGCTGTGCCCTACCGGCCCGGCCGGAGGAATTTGCTCTTGACATGTCCTGGTCAGCGGCGTAAGGTTCTGCCACCCCACGCCCGTCCCTTGTGGACGGGTGCCGCGCTTCGGCGCGGCTGGCGGAGTACCGGTAGGTCGCCTCGTACCGGCATTCCGCTGTTGATCGGGCGGGTCCTCAGTATACTCCTCCGCTCGACCAAATCACTCCCTACAGGGGGCCCTGGCACACGTGTCGGGGCCCTCTGTTTTTTTGTGTTCCGTCCCCTCGGCGCTGCAAGCCAGTTCCGGCGGTCCCGTGCAGGCCCTGCCTGCCCATCCGGCTCGGTCGCCGGACACCTCTCCCCACATGGGCCGTCTCTCTTACAGCCACCGCTCAGATTCCCTTGATTATGTCGCCAGCACCCTGATAATGCCCCAAGCGGCAATCCGGGGCCAGACTGACGGAGCCCAAACTGCCGGCGACCAGCCCCGCGGGGACTGGCACCCGGCCACCACCCTACTGGAAAGGCAGCACCCATGACCGCGGACCTGCGCTTCAGGCAAATCCACCTCGACTTCCACACCAGCGAGCACATCGCCGGCATCGGTTCGAAGTTCGACGCCGACCAGTTCGCCGACACCCTGGCCCGGGCCAGCGTCGACTCGGTGACCTGCTTTGCCCGCGGTCACCACGGCTGGATCTACTACGACACCACCGTCAATCCGGAGCGGCGCCATCCCCACCTGCAGTGCAATCTCCTGGCCGAGCAGATCGAGGCCTGTCACGCCCGCGACATCCGCGTGCCCATCTACGTTACCGTCCAGTGGGATCAGTACACCGCCGAGCACCACCCCGAGTGGATCTGCATGACCCCGGACGGCCGCCAGCAGGGCACCCCGCCCTACGAGGCCGGCTTCTACCGCAAGCTCTGCGTCAACACGCCCTATGTGGACTTCCTCAAGGCGCACGTGCGGGAGATCCTGGAGGCCCTGCCAACCGACGGCTTCTTCTTCGACATCGTGCAGCCCAACGACTGCTCCTGCCACAAGTGCCGCCAGGACATGAAGGCCCAGGGCATCGATCCGTCGGACGCGGCTCAGCGCCAGGCCTTCGGGCTGGAGACCGTGAACCAGTTCAAGCGCGACATGACCGCCTTCGTGCGCCAGTTCAGCCCGGACTGCACCATCTTCTACAACGCCGGCCACGTGGGCCCGCGACACCGGCAGGTAGCCGACGCGTACACCCACCTGGAGCTCGAGTCCCTGCCCAGCGGCGGCTGGGGGTATCTGCACTTCCCGCTCACCATCCGGTACGCCCGCAACCTGGGCCTGGACTGCATGGGCATGACCGGCAAGTTCCACACCACCTGGGGCGACTTCAGCTCCTTCAAGAACCGGGCGGCCCTGGAATTCGAGTGCTTCCAGATGCTGGCCAACGGGGCCAAGTGCTCGGTGGGCGACCAGCTTCACCCGGAGGGCGAGATCTGCCAGGCCACGTACGACCTGATCGGCTCGGTGTACTCGCGCGTGGCCGCGGCCGAGCCCTGGTGCAGGGCCGCGCGACCGCTGGCCGACATCGGCGTGCTCACGCCCGAGGAGTTCACCGGCGGCGGTCACGGCCGACTGCCCGAGGCGGCCATGGGCGCAGTGCGCATGCTCCAGGAGGGGGCGCACCAGTTCGACATCGTGGACTCCCAGGCCGATCTGGCCGCGTACCGGGTCCTGGTCCTGCCCGACGCCATCGAGGTGGACGCGGCCCTGGCCGGTAAGCTGGCCGCCTATGTGGAGGGGGGCGGCGCTCTGCTGGCCTCGCACCGCTCCGGTCTCGACCCGGCCGGCGAGCGCGTGGCCCTGCCCGAGCTCGGTGTGGAGGTGAAGGGGGAGGCGCCCTTCAGTCCCGACTTCATCATACCCGGGGAAGAGGTGGGCGGCGGGCTGCCGGCCACCGGCCACGTCATGTACCTCAAGGGCATGGAGGTGGAGGCAGTGGCCGGCGCCCAGGTGCTGGCCCAGGTGGCCGTGCCGTATTTCAACCGCACACACGAGCACTTCTGCTCCCACAACCACACGCCGTCGTCGGGCGCGGTACAGTACCCGGGCATCGTGCAGAGCGGGCGCTGTGTCTACTTCGCCCACCCCGTCTTCACCCAGTACGCGCAAAACGCGCCGCGCTGGTGCAAGCAGCTGGTGCTCAATGCCCTCGGCCGCCTGCTGCCCGAGCCCCTGGTGCGGCTCGAGGCGCCCACCACGGCCCTGGCCACGCTCAACCGGCAGGACGACCCGGCGCGTCTCGTCCTCCACCTGCTGCACTACATCCCGGAGCGGCGGGGGGCTGCCTTCGACGTGCTGGAGGACGTCATCCCCCTCCACCACGTGGGCGTGTCCGTGCGCGCGCCGGGCCCCGTGACGGCCGTCCGCTGCGCACCCGCCGGAGACGAGCTCCCCTTTGAGACCGCCGGGGAGCGCGTCGACTTCGCCCTGCCGCGGCTGGCGGGGTACCAGATCATCTCCCTGGACCTGGCCTCGTGACGGGGGGGCCGGGTACTCGAGCCGCAGTGGGCCAGGCCGAGCCGCACAACAGGGGCATACCGCGTGAGTGAGGCTTCAATGCAGACGCTAGTCGACCCGGGCGCGGCCAGCGGGGCGGACGTGGTGGTGGAGCCGGGCGCGAGTGGAGCGTCGTCCATCACCGTGGCGGCGGCGGTGGAGTGCCCGGCCCCCCGCGCCGAGGCCATGCAGGTGCTGGCCGCCCGCTGGGCCTTTGCCCGCGACCTGACCGGCTTTGCCACGTACGATGCCGGGGGCACGGACGGCCTCGAGTCGGCCGGGTACTTCGGCGCCGTCTTCGATGGCCGGCACGTGCTCTTCGCCCCGCAGTGCAACAGCGCGGGGCGCCACGGCGTGGCTCTGCAATACGACACGGCCCGGCCCTTTGACGCGGCGGCCAGTTGGCGAGCCCGCGACGCGGGCCACACGGACGGGCTGGTCACACGGGGGTACTACGGCGCGGTGTGCGATGACCAGTACGCGTACTACGTGCCCCGCACCGACGGCGCCACCCACCACAGCCGCGTGCTGCGCCTCGACCGGCGCGCCGACTTCGCCGCTCCCGGCAGCTGGTCGGCCCGCGATGCCGGCCCCCCGGTCTCGTACCAGGGAGGCGCCTTCGACGGTCGCTTCGCCTACTTCGCCCCGGGGTACCACCAGCAGAGCGGGCCCAGCGGACTGGTCATGCGCTACGACACGCGAGCCCCCTTCGAGGCGGGGGAGTCCTTCGCCTTCTTCGACGCGGCCGCTGGGCTGGGACCCCACTGCGCCTGCTTTGACGGCGCCCTGTACGACGGCCGCCACGTGTATTTCGCCCCCCTGGAGCGCGACACCGTCATGCGGTGCCAGGTGGGCGCGCCGTTTGGCGACCCGGCGTCGTGGCAGTGCTTCGACCTGGGCCGCGTGCGCACCCCGGGTGAGAGCCGCGGCGAGGCGGGCGGCTCCAGAGCCCCGGTGCGCTCCTGCGTGGGCGCGGTCTTCGACGGCCGGTACGTGTACTTCGTGCCGTACGCGCACAGCACCGTGGTGCGCTGCGACACAGAGGGCGAGTTCGGCGATCCGGCCAGCTGGGAGGCGTACGACGCGGCCGGCACGTCGGGTCTGACCTGCCGGGGGTATGACGGGGCCGCCTTTGACGGCCGCCACGTGTATTTCATCCCGTTCTGGGAGGGGGGGGACGCCAGCGGCGGTTTCCACGCCCACCTGCTGCGCCACGATACGCGCGGTGGCTTTGGCGACCGCGGCTCGTGGACGGCGGCCGACGCCAGTGTCCTGGCCCCACCCAACCCCGGCGGCTTCAACGGCGGCGCCTTTGACGGCCGGTTCCTGTACATGGCCCCGTGGCGGCGCGACGCGGCCACGACGCAGATCAGCGCTCACGGCCAGGTGCTGCGCTACGACACGGCCGACGCCGCAGCGGTCTTTGCCCTCAAGTTCATGGACTGCGGTCACAACGGGGGACTGTGCGGGGCCGTGCCGGGGCCGTCCTTTGCCGTGAACACGAGCCGCGGGCCGCTGACCGCGTGGGCCAACCGGGTGCCGGAGCCCGGGTTGCACCATCTGGCCGGCACGTACGACGGCCACGTTCTGCGGCTCTATGTCGACGGGGTCCTGTGCGGCGAGCGGGAGGGTGGCGGGGCCATGGCCGCCAGCGATCTGCCCCTGACCATTGGCAGCTTCGACGGCGGGACCGCGCGCCTCCGGGGCGCAGTGTCCTCGGTGCAGGTGTGGCCCGCCGCGCTGTCGCCCGAGGCCATTGCCGCCTGGACGCCGCCCGGGCGGACGGCCTAGCCCAGCAGGGCGGCCACGTCCAGGTCTTCGGCTCCCACCTCGTCCGGGTACCCGGGCCACAGCCTGAGGGCGCGCTCGGCGGGTCGGAACAGGACGCCGAAGTCCGTGTGCAGGCCGTCCTCGCCCCGCTGGCAGATGGCCCCCTCAGCGGAGCGGTCCGCCACGATGCGCTCCGGGGAGACGCCGTCAGCCAGCAGACGCCGGGCATTGCGCAGACGACGCG
>Ga0180429_10002701_pt1 | contig 14516 bp, 13 predicted proteins | sample SS_ome_FD_132428 | JGI IMG/M metagenome (GOLD analysis project Ga0180429, IMG submission 132428) | Hypersaline lake sediment archaeal communities from the Salton Sea, California, USA - SS_1_S_1 metaG | ecosystem: Environmental > Aquatic > Non-marine Saline and Alkaline > Hypersaline > Sediment ...
TCCCTCGAACGTCAGGTAATAGATGAACTCGTGAGGTCCGAAGTAGTAGGCCCAACGCTCGACGAGCATGGTTTTACTCACGGTGGCGTCCGAATAGTATCTTTCGACTGTCTTCTCTCCAATCACCTCCCGGGAGAAGGGCTCTCCGCAGGTGGCGAGCACTTCGATCTTGGTGTCTCCCGTGCTGACCAGTCGGTTGCCGCATCTCATGCTGTCGGCAAAGGTCATGGAGGCCCACAAACAGAGGGCGATCCCCCAAACGGTCGCCGGAGCCTTTTTCCCCCTCCCCGGAGCTCCAATGCTTCCAACAAGGGGCAAAGCACGCAAAAAAGCGCAAATCGCCATGGGCAGATTTCGCATAACGCTCTCCCTTCGGAATCAATGTGTTGCGAAGCTTTCCGTTATCAGACGTTTCCCTGAAAAGGCTCATCCCTGTCAAGGACAAAAAGGCCGGCGCTCCTCGAGGACAACCGACAAACAGGAAGGCGACGCCAAGCGAAAAGGAAAACGGCTCGCAAGCGAAGCATGGGAGCGGTGCGGGAACATTTCCAGAGATAATTGATGTTTAAGGAAACTTGTGCTAAACGGACGAATCGCTTAACGATTTTTATCGAGAGGAAGCGCAACTTCGAGCCTTTTCCAAGGAGAGCACCATGGAATGCAAAAAGGAGCAAAACCTCAAATCCTGCAACTGCACCTACGAGCCCTGTTCCCGCAAGGGCATCTGCTGCGAATGCATCGCCTACCATCTCAAGGCCCGCCAGCTTCCCGCCTGCTGCTTCCCCGACGACGTGGAGCGCACCTACGACCGCTCCTTCGAGAGGTTCGCCAAGCTGGTCCAGCAAAAAAAAGTCTGAAGCCCGAAAAATCGGGCCGCGCCCGGGCCGTCCGGAAAACGGATGACCTCTCCTTACTACACTGGTTCACCCGAGAAAGCGAACCCAAAAAACGATCGACTTCGAGATCTATCGTGCCGCGCAAGCGATCGGATCAAGAGCGAGGAAGAAAAAGGTCGCGTCTCCCCGAGCTTTCCGCCGAAGGAGGCATCGAATGGATCGATCGCGCGGTTCCCCCGAAGAGGCCGCCCATGCTCGCCTCCTCATCCGGTCGATCCAATCGACGACAACACGATGGAAGGGACATGTCGGGCTTGATTCGGGACTTGCAAACAGCCCCTACCCGTGGCGGGACTTGAAGGCATCGGCGGAAAGCCCGGTCTCCTTGAGGATCTGATGGAGGTACTGTCGCTGGATACCGGCTTTTTCCGCCGCCTTGCTGACGTTGCCGCCGGTCTCCTCCAAAAGGATTTCGGCGTAGCGGCGATGGAAGCGGCGGAGCACTTCCTCCTTGGCGTCCTTGAAAGGAAGGCGAAAAAGGTATTCGGGAAGCTCCTCGCAAGGGACCTGCCCCCCTCCCTCCAGGCCCAGGTCCCCCAGCTCCAGCGTGGCCGAGCCACTGAACACCACCCCGCGCTCGACGACGTTCTCCAGCTCCCGAACGTTGCCCGGCCAGGGACGGACCATGAGGGCCCGCAGGGCCTCCGGCGACACGTCCCGCACTTCCTTGTCGTGAAGCCTCGAGTATTTCTTGAGAAAATGGCGAGCCAGAAGGGGTATGTCCTCCCTCGTCTCGTGAAGGGGAGGCAACTGGATGCGAACCACGTTCAATCGAAAGTAGAGGTCTTCCCGGAATTCCCTGGCGGCCATGGCTTGAGCCAGGTCCCGATTGGTGGCCGCGACGAAGCGGATGTCCGCCTTGCGGGTCTTGACGCTCCCCACGGGCTTGTACTCGCCCTGCTCCAGCAGTCTCAGGAGCTTGGTCTGCATGGGGAGGCTCATGTCCCCGACCTCGTCCAGAAAAAGGGTCCCCTGGTGAGCCTCTTCCACCAGCCCTTTCTTGTCCTGCCAAGCCCCCGTGAAAGCCCCTTTCACATGGCCGAACAATTCGCTTTCCATGACCGATTCCGGAATGGCCGTGCAATTCACCGTGACCATTCTCTTGCCCTTGCGCGCGCTGTTTTCGTGGATGGCCCGAGCCACCAGCTCCTTGCCCGTGCCGCTGGGGCCCGTGATCAGGACCGTGGCCGACGTGGGAGCCACTTGCTCGATGCGCGAGATCACTTCCTTCATGGGCGGGCTGGAGCCCACCAGGGAGCAAAAGGCTCGCCGCCCCAAAGCGTCCTTCAGCTCCCGATTCTCCCTCAGCATGTCGCGCCACTGCATGACCTTGTCGATGGTCAGAAGGATGCGCTCCTTGCGAAAGGGCTTCATGATGTAGTCGTAGGCGCCCTTTCGGATGGCTTCCACGGCCGTTTCGATGGTGGCGTAGGCCGTCATGATGACCACGGCCACGTCGGGGTCGATCTTCTTGAGCTCCTCCAGGAGCTTGATGCCGTCCATTTTGGGCATCTTGAGATCGGTGATCACCAGATCGAAAGGCCCCTGGCGAAACCGCTCCAGCCCCGCCGGCCCTCCGGTCTCCACGACCACCCGGTGCTCGGTCTTTTCGGAAACGATGCGCTCCAGCAATGCCAGCATGTCCCGCTCGTCGTCCACCACCAGAATCCGCCCCGCCATCACGACTCCTCCTCGACCCCGGGCAGCTTCACCAGAAAGGCGGTCCCCCGGGGGCGGTCTCCCGAAGACTCCCGGCGACTGGTGCAAACGAGGGTCCCGCCGTACTTGGACACGATGCCGTAGCTCACGAACAGACCCAGCCCGGTGCCCTCCCCTTCGGGCTTGGTAGTGAAGAAGGGCTCGAAAATGCGATCCATGTCCTCCTCCCGAATGCCTTCCCCCGTGTCGGAGACCTCCGCCGTCGCCTTGCGGGATTCCGCGTCCCAGGAAGTGCTTACCGTCAGGACGCCCCCTTCCTTCATGGCCCCCATGGCGTTGTTGACGAGGTTCAGGAACACCTGCTGGAGCTGGCGGGCGTCCCCGCGCACGGGGGGAATGCCCGCCTCCAACCGCAAGCGCAGCTCCACGTCGTTCATCTCCAGGGTGTGGCGCACCACCCGGACGATCTGCTCGATACATTCGTTCAAGGAGCACCGGGTGGCCTCCCCCTCGGCCTGCCGAGCGAAGCTCAGAAGGTTCTCCACCACCCGCTTGCACAGAAGCCCCTGGCGCTCGATGGTCTCCAGGTCCCCGTACTCGCGGCTTCGGGGGTCGGCCTTTTCCTTGAGCAGGTCGCAGAACCCCAGGATCACTCCCAGAGGGTTGTTGATCTCGTGGGCCACCCCGGCGGCCAGGGTGCCCATGGAAGCCAGCTTTTCCGTATTGACGAGCTGCTTTTCCAGCCTCTTGTTCTCCGTCACGTCCCGGGCGATGCACAGCACCGAGAGGACGACGCCCGCATCGTTTTTCAACGGCATGAAGTTGGCGCTGATGGAAATGCGATGCTCCCCCGTCTCCAGGGAAAATTCGTCCCGAACGCTCTTGCCCCACCGGAAGACCAACCGGATGAGCTTGAGCTCCCGCTCGGCCACCTCCCGGCCGAAAAGGGCTTCCATGGGCTTGCCCGTGAAGGCTTCGGGACGCCCGCCGAAGAAGTTGGCCGTGAAGCTGTTCATGGACTGAAACATCCCCGAAGCGTCCACGGTGAAAATGAAATCCTCGGCGCTCTCCACCAGCGACCGGTACCGCTCCTCGGACTTTTTCAACTCCTCGGTCCTCTGGCTCACCCGTTCTTCCAGGGTTCGGGACCAGCGCACCTCGAAAAAGAGAACCGCCCCCGCCCCCGCAAGGATGACGACGACGACGAGCCCCTGGGAAAACAGAAGGATCCCCTCTCCCGACCGGAACGCCCGCTCGATCTCCCAAGCGGGGGCCACCATGGCCACGGACCAGTTGCGCGACGGGTGGAGGGCGACCCTGACGGGAGCGTAGGCGATGAGCTTCTCCACCCGGCCCAGGTCCTCCCGGTGCCAACGGGAATAATACCAGCCGGTCCCCTCCTCCCCCTTGAGCATGCGATTTTCCTGGATGAAGTTGATGCGCTCGTAGGAAACGCCCGGGTCTTCCTCGCCGCGTATGCGGAAAGCGCTCTTTCCCGTGAATTCCGCTCGGGGATGGTACAGAAAAGTCCCCCGATGGTCGATGATCCAGGCGTAGCCCGTCTTCCCCGAGCGCACGCCCTCCAGGAAAGGGGACAGAAACTTCCGAAGGTCCAAACGGGCGCAAAGCAACAGAAAAGAGTCGGACGCTACGGGGAGGACCAGCCGAAGGAGCAAACGGTCCTCCCGGACTTCGGCGGAGGAAGCCCATACTTGATCGACGCGGAGCTCCTGGAGAGGAAGATCGTCGCACTCGGACCCGCACGCTTCCTCCCTGGTCTCCCATTGACGGGAATCCGGAAGGGAGGGAGAAGGGCCGAGGTCCGCAGTGCTTCGGAGAGCATGGATTTGGCGCTTCCCTTCCCGCAGGTCCAGCACGTCCATGCCAACGACCCCGCTTGGACTCGCACGGCACAGGAACGGGAAGACCGCTTCCCGGCGCAGCTCGTCGTCCCGGGGAGCCCGCGCCATGCGGCGAGCCGCCAGGAGCATCTCCCTTTCGAGCCGTTTCAAGTCCTTCTCCATGGCCCGGGAAAGATTGCGGCAAATGACGAGCTGTTCCTCGTTGAATTGGTCGGCGACGATCCTTCGGACCTCTCGGGTGGCCCGCAGTCCCGTCAAAGTTCCCAGAATCAAGCAAAGACCGCCCACCAGGCTCACGGCCACGAGGACTTTCCGGTTGATCCCCGGACGCTTTTCTCCATCCATGGAAGTCATCCCGAATCCGCGGATTGCGCAGATCGCGCGGATCACACCCAAACCCCCGGGCGACGGCGTTGGCAAGGGAGCTTGATTGACCGACCGCGGATACCGAAGCGGTCTCCTAAGGGGAACTCGCTCCTTGCTCCAGGGGAAGGCGAACGGTGAAGGTGGCCCCTTCCCCCGTTCGGCTTGCGGCGGAAAGGGTCCCGCCCAGCTTGGAAACGATGCCGTGGCACAGGGAAAGGCCCAGCCCCGTGCCCTTGCCCTGGGGCTTGGTGGTGAAGAAGGGGTCGAAGACTCGGTTCAGATTTTCCGGAGGAATGCCGCAGCCGTCGTCGCTCACGGTCACCGTCACCCGGCCGTCGTCTTCCAGGCGGGTGGCCACGGCGACGGTGCCTTGATCCTCCACGGCGTAAACGGCGTTGTTGAGCAGGTTCAGAAAAACCTGCCGCAGCAGGGGCCCGTCGGTATGCAGAAGGGGGAGGTCTTCCCGGTAGTCCCGGACGAAGCGGACCTTCTTCTTGGTGGTGACCTTTTCCACGAGCTTCACCATGTCTTCCATGAGAGCGTTGACGTTGAGGCTTTGCAAAAGGGGCTCCTGCTTTCGAGCGAAATCCAGGAGCTTGTAGGTGATCTCCTGGCACCGGTCCACCTGCCGGTTGATTTCCCTCAAGGAGTCCTCGATGTCGTCCAGGGACTTGCGCTCCGAAAGATCCTCGTCCTTGAGGATGGACTGCACCCACTCCACTTCCCGAGCGATGACGGCCAGAGGGTTGTTGATCTCGTGGGCGATGCCCGAAGAAAGCTCGCCGATGGAAGCCAGCTTCTGGGCCTGGATGAGCTGCCGGTCCAATCGCTCCTTGAGCTCCCCGGCCGCGCGGATCTGCTGCATGCGGCGACGGGTGAAATACACGGAAAGCCCGGCGACGGCCAGAAGACAGGCCATGAAAACAAGGTCTCCGCGAAGCCCCGGGACGGCGGCCAACGCCACAAGCGCAAAGGGAACGAAATGCCGCGAAAGGCTTTCGGGCAGCGAGGACGCACCCCGACTCACAACGCCTCCTCGAGCCTTCGATATTTTCCCGATCCCGCCGGCATTCAAGACAAGCCCTCTTCGATGCGCTTCTCGTGGAGCATCTTTCGCTCGCGGGCCTGGGCCATTTTTTCCAGAAGCTCGTCCAAATCGGGGGGCTTGATGACATAATCGAAAGCCCCCAGGCGCATGCCCTGCATGCCGGATTCGATGCTGCCGTGGCCCGTGAGGAGAATCACCTCCACGGTGGGGCTCCTTTTCTTGATCTCGCGCAGGGTCTCGATGCCGTCCATGCCGGGCATCTTGATGTCCAGCACCACCACGTCCCAAGGGCAGGCCTCCAGCGCCCGCAACGCCGCCTCGCCGCTCTCCACCCCCTGGACATCCACCTTGCGGCGCTGCATGCGCTTGACGATGGTTTCCAGAAAATCCTCTTCGTCGTCCACGACAAGAGCTCTCAATGCGTCCATGGCCCTTCCTGTCGGAGTCCCAACGCTCCCCCTTGGCCGTTCCCTCGCTCCCGGGACTTGCTCGAAAGCCCCCTCCGCGGGAAGGAGCACCGAGCAAGTCCCGGGAAAGCCGCCCGAAGGCGCTACGAGAGAATACGGGGCCGGATGTTTATCGCACGGAGGAAACGGAAAATCCCCCCGCGAGGTCTTTCTCCTGGTCCACTCCGGTGTAGAAGGCCTTCAACAAATGGTAGCGGACCACGTGCTTGTGAAGCCTGACATCCTTTTCTTCCAGGGAAGCCATCAGCTCCTCCCGGTGATCGGCCAGGAACTTCACCTGGCGGGCGCAACGGCAGGCGCACGAGTGAATGCAGGGACAGTCGCTGTCCATCCTGGACATTTTCGCCTGGCACACCGCTATTTCCTTTTCGATGCAATCCCCGTAGAAAGCGCACCCCTGGCTGCCTTGAGTCCAAGCCGCACCCCAAGCCAAAACGGAAACCGAAACCATCATCGCCATCAACATCTTCTTCATTGCTTCTCCTTCCCGAACGAGTCGAAAGAGATCGAACACGAACACGAGACAAAACAAACCCTACCCGCTCCAGACGCCAAGAGAACCGGAACACCGCAGCAACGAATCGAAGGGCCTTCCAGCATCAGATGGCAAAGAAACAAGCGCCATGCAATGCTCTCGAATCCCACCTCCTTTCTTTCCACATCGCGCGGACACGATGCTTGGGTCGTTGAAACATTTTGGATTTTGGTCATTGCTTCGGATTTCGTGCTTCGCAAGTACTCGACCAAGCATTTTCCGCCAAGCCCCCCTTTATTCGAAGGCGGAATTGAAAACATAAAAAACTTTCGCCTTCATCCTTCCGCCTTCAGCCTTGGCTTTCAAATGGGTCCTCCCGCCTTTCTCACCAACGAGCGCGCCTCGGCCTTGCGGATGCGCTCCTCCTGCTCGACTTTTCGCCGGCGGGCCCCTTCGAGCTTTTGCATGAGGTCCTCGAAATCGGCGGGCTTGTTGAGATAATCGAAGGCGCCCAGTTTCATTCCCTCCACCGCCGTGTCCACGGAGCCGTGTCCCGTGAGGAGAATCACTTCCACGAGGGGGTGGAGCCGCCGGATCTCCTTGAGGGTTTCGATGCCGTCCATGCCCGGCATCTTGATATCCAGGACGACGACATCTACATCCTCTTTTTCCAAAGTGTCAAGGCATTCCTTTCCACTGTAAACCCCTTTGACGTTTTCGCCCATTTCCTGCAACCGGAGTGTGAACATTTCCACAAAGTCTTCTTCATCGTCCACCACCAGAACATTGACGGGTATCCTAACCATAACTCTGCCTCCTCTCCAAATCCTTCGCCTTGTCGCGCCAGTTCACCTTTCCCGTTTCCCCTTCCTCGATCTTGCACAAGCGGGGAAGCTTCACCAAAAACGTGGCGCCCTGGCCGATGACGCTCCTGACCTGAATGACTCCACCCAGCTTTTCCACGATGCCCCGGCTGACGGAAAGGCCGAGGCCCGTCCCCTGATCCGGAGGCTTGGTGGTGAAAAACGGCTCGAAGATTCTCCCGAGAATCTCCTTGGGAATGCCGATGCCCGTATCCTGCACCCAAATCTCCACTTGGGCCTCCTCCATTTCCAGCCCCAGGGTCACGGTCCCCTGACGCCCCGTGGCCTGCAGGGCGTTGGTGACGAGGTTGAGCAGCACCTGTCTCATCTGGTAGGGGTCCGTCCAAACGACGCACGGTCCGTCCTCGGGAAAGCTCCTGGCGATTTCGACGTCCTTGTGGGCCGCCTCCGTTTTCACCAACTGCACCACTTCCTCGAGCAGCTCCCGCAAGTCCACTTCCTTGATGACCGAATCGGTCTTGCGGGCGAAGCCCAGCAACTGGTGGGTGGTGCGCCGGGCCCGGTCCACGCTCTTCTCGATCTTGGCGAGGGCCTTTTCGAAGCTTTCCTTCATAGGACATTGCTCGGCTTCGGCCTTTCGCAAAAGGAGCTTCATCCACCCCACGGATTCGCCGATGATGGCCAGGGGATTGTTGATCTCGTGGGCGACGCCCGCCGCCAGGGTGCCCAGGGCCGCCAACCGCTCGGTGGCCGTCATCTGCTGCTCCATCTTGGAGCGGAATTCGGCGTCCCGGGCCTTCTCCTCCTCCCTGCGCAGCTTGTCGAAGGCCTGACGGATCTTGCTCACCAACTGGTCGAACTCCACGGGCTTGGTGAGGTAGTCGAAGGCCCCGGACTTGATGCCCGACACTCCGTCCTGCACGGTGTAATGCCCCGTCAGCAGGATCACCTCCAGGGAAGGATAATGCTCCTGAATGTGGCGGAGAACGTCCAGCCCGCTCATACCGGGCATTTTCACGTCCAGGACCACCACATGCACGGGGGTCTCTCGAAGCACGGAGAGGGCCTCTTCGCCCGAGGCGGCTTCATGGACGATCACGCCCCGCTTGGTCAGCCTCTTGAAGACGGTGCGGCGGAAGTCGTCCTCGTCGTCCACCAGAAGGACTCGCACGTTCTCGCTCATGTCGTCACCCTCCCTCGTGAAGGGCCCTCTCCAACCCCGTCTTCAGTTTACACCAATCCCAGAATCTTCCACCATATGGACGCCACCAGGATCAGGACCGCCAGAAGGACGGGGGTGGCCACCAATCCCAATTTGGTGAGGTCCGCCGCCTTGAAGTAGCGGTAGCTGTAGGCGATGGCGTTGGGCGGGCACCCGATGACCAGGAGCAGCGCGAAGGAAGTGGCCATGCCCAAGCACAGGGCCAGGACCCGGGGGTCCACCCCTTCCAGCTGGGCCATGGGAATGACGATGGGCAGGATGAGGGCCGCCGCCGCCACGTTGGCCATGGCGTTGGTCACCAGGGCACCGAAGACGCCCACCCCCGCGAAGAGCAACAGCCATCCCCCGCCCTTGACGTAGGGGAAGAAGAGGTTGGCGAAATAGTCCGCAGCCCCCGAATACCCCATGGCCAGGCCCAGGGAGATGCCGCCCCCGAAGATGAACAGGGCCGTTCCCCATTCCAGGTGCTCGTGGATGTCGTCCCATTTGAGGACGTTGAACACCACCAGGGCCGCCACTCCCAGCATCCCCGTGATGGAATAGTCGATGCCGTGAAGCCCCTTGGTCAACCAGAGCAGGAAGGCGGTCCCGATGATGATCAGAGCGCTTTTCTCCTCCTTGGTCCAGGGGCCCATCTCCTCGTCGAACTGGGGCAGCTTCAGCTCGGGATCGGGGCGATAGACCAGATAGACCACCAGCACGGCGATGGGCACCGTGAAAAGCGCCCCGGGCGCGGCGAACTTGATCCAGTCGAAAAAGTTGATCTCGATGCCCGTGAACTCCTTGAGAAAGGCGGCGGACACCATGCACCGCCCGCCGCCGATGAGGGTCCCCATGCCGCCGCACGAGCAGGCGAAGGGAAGGGACAAGGTCATGAACTTGGCCGTTGTGGAGTGGGGATGAACCCCGGCCGCCTTCATGAGAGGAAGCATGGTCACCAGTCCGATGGCGCATGCCGCCGCGTCGTGCATCACCGCCGAAGCGTAGCCCAGGCCGATGGACACGATGAAGGTGAAGCGCACGAGGCTGGTGCCGGCCTTGCCCACGATGTAGTAGCCCAGTCGTTTGGTGATGCCCGACTTGTCCAGGGAGATGGCGAAGATGAGACAGCACATGATGAACAGCACCACGGGATGCATGTAGGGGGCCCAGGCGTCCTTGGCGTCGGCGATCCCCATGACCACCAGAAACACGCCGATGAGGATGGCCGTGATCTCCAGGGGAACGGGCTCCACCATGAACAGGAAGACCAAAACTCCCAGCACCACCAGAAACCGCTTGCCTTTGGGAGACAGCCCGTCCACGTACTCCACCTCCACCCCTTCCAGTCCCTCCCGGGCGGCGATTTCCCGCAGGGCCGCCGCGGCATCGGCCGGGGGGGAGAACCCCTCGCGGGCCTCCAGCACGTATTTGCCTTTCTTGACGGAGTCGGGCACCACGTCGTAGCTTTCCTGAACCGCCCGATGCAGCTTCTGCTCGGCGTCCCCCGCAATGCGGAACTTCCGTCCTTCGGGCCTGGGCAACAGCAGGATGAAGATCCCGATTCCCAAAGCGATGAGCAATTGAATGACCTTGCTTTTCGACATCGTCGTTCCTTTTCATCGTTGGAGAGAGTTTTCGGTAAAGAATCCTCAAGAGCTCGAAGAGGATGCCCGGCGATGCGCCTGGAGGATTTTCTCCAACAGCTCCTCCAGGTCGCAAGGCTTGGTCAGGTAGTCGAAGGCCCCGTACTCCATTCCTTCCCTGGCGGCCGTTTCCGAGCCATGTCCGGTGAGCATGATGACGGGCATGGCCGGGTCCATCTTCTTGAAGACCTTCAGGACTTCGATGCCGTCCATGTCTTCCATCTTCAAGTCCAGGACCGCCACGTCGAACTCCTCGCGGCGCAACCGCTGGATCGCCTCGGAGCCGCTCAGGGCCGCCGTAACCCGGATGTCGCGCCGGGCCATGCGCTTGCAAAGCACTTGCACATAGCCCTGCTCGTCGTCCACCAGAAGCAGCCGGATGCTTTCCGGCGGCTCCTTGTCGCTACCGGACATGGTCTTTTCTCCTCAGTCTCCCCGACGCAGAGCGATGTTCATGGCTTGGGCCTCGATGATCTTGCGCTCGTGCTCGCTCTTTTTGGCCACGGCTTCTCTGACCTTGGCCATCAACTGGTCCAAATCGCAGGGCTTCATGAGGTAGTCGAAAGCTCCCAGCTTCATCCCTTCGATGGCCGTTTCCACGGTGGCGTGCCCCGTGAGCATGATGACCTCGGCGAGGGGACGGGCCTTCTTCATTTCCCGAAGGGCTTCGATGCCGTCCATGCCGGGCATCTTCACGTCCAGGATGACCACGTCCACCTTCTTGTTCTCCTTCAGCTTCTCCAATCCTTCCTCGCCGCTGTGAGCGGCAAGGACCGTCAATTCCCTTTTGGTCAAGCGCTTGGTCATGGTTTCCACAAAAGGGACCTCGTCGTCCACCAACAGAACAACCGTGCTCATGGCTTTTCCTCCTTCAAGGATTTTCATTGTCGTAAAGCCGAAGGTCCGCTCAAGCCCTGTCTTCGGCCTCTTCTCCGTCGGCGGCGGGGATGTACACATGGAAGGTCGTTCCGACATCCACCGCGCTGTTCACCGTGATCTCGCCTCCCATCTTCTTGACGATGCCGTAGCAAATGGAAAGCCCCAGCCCCGTCCCCTTGCCCACGGGCTTGGTGGTGAAGAAGGGATCGAAGATGCGCTGCAAATTGGACTTGGGAATCCCCTGACCGTCGTCGGCCACGTCGATCACCACCAAATCCCCGTCGCCGCGAGTCGTCACTTCCACCTCGCCGCCCTTCTTGTCGATGGCGTCGATGGCGTTGTTGATGAGATTCATGAGCACCTGCTGAATCTCCGAAGGGGCCGCTTTGACGGGCAGCAAACGCTCCGAAAGGCTCAGGGAGATTTTCACGTTGCCGAACCGAGCCTTTTGCTCCGAAAGCCCCACGACCTCCTGCACCAGCTCGTTGATGCTCACCGTTTGCACCCTGGGGTCCGTCCTGCGGGCGAAGCTGAGCAGCTTGTGGGTGATCTCCTTGCAACGTGCCCCCTGGGTGCGGATCTGCTTCAAAGCCCGCTGAAGCTCCTCCAGGTTTTCGGCCCCCTTCAAGTCCTCCTCCTCGAGCAAATCCTCCACCCACCCCGCTTCCTCCACCATGATGGCCACGGGGTTGTTGATCTCGTGGGCGATGCCCGCCGCCAGCTCCCCCACCGAAGCCAGCTTTCCCGCCTCGATCACCTGCTCGTTCATCATCTCCTTTTCCCGATCCGCCTGGGCGATGAAAAACACCATGCGCCGGGACAAAACGATGGCCGCGAACACCACCGCCACGCTTCCGAGCACCATGATCAGAATGGCGATGTTGCGATTGTAGTAGAGCTCGGAAAAGGCGTCCCGGGCTTCCTGCTGGTAAACCAGAATCCACTCGCCTCCCTTGAGGGAGGTCATGACGCACAGGTAGCGTCGTCCGGCGAGGCTCCTCTTTTCGATGATGGCGACCCGGTCGGCCCCCGTGTCCTGTTTCCACACCTTCTGGATGCGCTCGGAATGGCCTTCGGCGATGGTGAACGTTTCTTCTTCCAGGGGACGGTCTTCCAGAAAAGCCTCGTAGGTCTCCCGGATCAGGACGGGGTCCTGCCGGGGCCGCGTCTGAAACTCCCCCTTGCTGTTCACGATGTAGGCCAGGCCCGTCTCCCCCAACTGGAAGTTCTCCACCAGGGTGTTGAAGGCCACGAAGTCGATGGTGGAGCGCAGAATCCACGTTTTGTCGTCTTCCTGGATCTTCACGGTGACGATGAAGTGGGGCAGGCCCCGCAAGCCCAGGAAGACCCCGCTGATGTAGGAAGGGCTCTTCATGGCCTCCCGAAACCACTCGGCGTCGGCGTAATCGGCCTGAGCGAGCTTGAAGGGCCCGGCGTAGGCCACTTGAATCCCCTTTTCGTCCACCAGTCCCAAATCCACGAAGACGCCGTGGTGCTCCTCCTGAAGCATTTGCAGGAGAGCCTCCAGGCGGCTTTCGTCCGCAAGCTGCTCGTAACCGAAAGCCCGCCCCAAAAATCGAATGTTGACCTGACGCTCGTTAAGAAACCCGTCGAGATTCTGGTTGTGCTTCTCCACCAGCTCCTGAAGATGGGCCAGCACTTTCGCGTAGTAGGAGATGTGGAACTCGTAGCCCGTTATGGCTCCGATGAGGAGCATGGGGGTGATGGAAACGGCGATGACGACCAGGACGATGTTCCGTCTCAACTGCCGGTAGTACTGGGCGTCGTCCATGTTCTTGCCTCGAACGAACCATCGCATGAGCCGAATCTCCCCCTCTTGCGCCGCCGGTATCGGCGGTTCTCTCTCCAACAAGCCCCCGAGCTCGCATCGCTGCGGAAAAGGGCCCTTTCGAAGCCCCGGGGCTCCCCGTCGCGGCGGGTCCTTTTCCCGGCACGCCACCGGCGACATTCCCCGGCGCAACCTCTTTAGGGCAATCCACGTGCCAGGGCGAGCGATGCCTTCGAACGATTCAACACATTGATTTCAATGGGATTCTACAGCATTTGGAGAGCAAGCTAAAAAGAGGGATCCGGAAAAGCTGTCAGCATTTTTTACGGCTTGTAAAGAGAGAGGGAAAGGGAAACGGGCCGGGAAGGAAGGAATCGTTCGGGAGCATTCTCGGGGAACATCCCTCGTCGGAAACGATCTCGAAATGGACCGAGCGACATCGACCGCCATGCCCACGAAACATGTCCCGTTGAAAAACGGGAGCGGGCATCCGGGGAAAGCGCTTGGAAGTGGGCTTTTCACCGGGAGCGACGGCTTCCGGTCCTCCGCCATCGAGGGCAAGACGCCCTCGCTCCCGGGAAGCGGTTCTTTTGCCCGTTTCGGCAAAGGAGCCCGCTCAGCGCACCACCAGGACCGAGCAGGGAGCGTGGGAGACCACTTTGGCGGCGACGCTTCCCAGGAGAAAGCGGGAAAATCCCGTCAGGCCGCGATGGCCCATGACGACGAGGTCCGAGCGATCCTTTCGGGCAAACTCCACGATGCTGTCCGCCGGCGACTTTCCGGCCTCGATGAACGCTCGGAACGCCACCCCCGCCTCCTCGACGACCATGCGCCCCTTTTCCATGGCATCCAGGGCGTTTTCCTCCAGTTCCCGCCCGAATTGCACGGAAGCTTCCTCGGCTCCGGACAGAGACGGAGTCACCGTGAGCAGGGTCAGCTCGCCCCCTTCTTTCTTCACCATTTCCACGGCCCGGTAAAGGGCCTTGAGAGCGTACTCCGAGTGGTCCAACGGAACCAATATTTTCACGGCCTCTCCTTCAAGGCGGTTTCCCCCGAGGAACGTCCCGCCGGTTGATCGAAGTGGAAGCGGCTTCCGGCCGCTTTAAAAAACGCGAGGAGGGAGGACCTTTTCCGGAAATCGCCCAGGCACCCGACCGAGCATTCTCCGCAAGAGTCCTCTTTTGCAAAGGGGGATTCAAAGGGAGACATCGGGAGAGGAGGCTTCCCGCCGGAGCTTGCGTTGATGGGCGCGTCGCACCTTTTCCATGAGATCGTCCAGTTCGGCCGGCTTCATGACGTAGTCGAAGGCCCCGTGCTGCAATCCCTGAATTCCCGACTCCACCGAAGCGTGCCCCGTGAGCATGATCACTTCCACTCGGGGCCAGCGCTTCTTGATGCGCTCGA
>Ga0180429_10002705_pt1 | contig 14508 bp, 9 predicted proteins | sample SS_ome_FD_132428 | JGI IMG/M metagenome (GOLD analysis project Ga0180429, IMG submission 132428) | Hypersaline lake sediment archaeal communities from the Salton Sea, California, USA - SS_1_S_1 metaG | ecosystem: Environmental > Aquatic > Non-marine Saline and Alkaline > Hypersaline > Sediment ...
CGCCGGGCTCGTCGCCCTGCTCGATCACTGCGTCGGTCAGGTCGTGACGCGCCTGCGGGACGAGGGGATGTACGACGACGCGGTCATCGTGTGGACCTCGGATCACGGCGAAATGCTCGGTTCGCACTGCCTGTGGCAGAAGATGTGCATGTACGAGGAGGCGTCCCACGTGCCCCTGTCCATCAAGCTGCCCGCCGGCAGCGACCACGTCGCATCGAGCGATGCCCTGGTCAGCCACATCGACGTGCTGCCCACGCTCTGCGACCTGCTCGACGTGCCCACCCCCGGCGGCCTGCCGGGCCACTCACTGCGCGCGACCATCGAGCGCGGCGCCGCGGTGGAGCGGGATCGAGTCTTCCTGCAATTCGACGGCAACGGGGCGCGCGGCAACTTCCAGCGGGCCGTGGTCTGCGGCTCGGACAAACTCGTCGTCGACTTCTTCAAGGACGAGACGTATTTCGAGCTCTACGATGTGGTCGGCGATCCCCAGGAACTCCGCAATCTGGCCTTCGACCGCCAGGGCCGCGTGCGCGAGTTGGTGTCCAGCCTGATCGAGTGGATGGAAGAGACCGGCGACCTGCTCAGCCTGGAGTCCGCAGCCTACGACCGCTTCCTCGACCAGTACACTCCCTATCGCCGGCCCGAGCCGCACTATCCCCTTGGCCTGGGCGAGAGCCCCCCCGGATGTGACGACGCGTCGCTGGCGCGCCTGTAGAGGCTGGCTCACGACGCCAGACACCGGAGACCGCATGAAGGCTGACTATCTGATTGACGAGCACGGCGCCGTCGCCGACGGCCAGACCCTCAACACCGCTGCCATCCAGGAGGCCATCGCCACCTGCCACCGGGCCGGCGGCGGCCGCGTCGTCTGCGGTCCGGGCACCTGGCTCACCGGGTCCCTGGATCTGTTGAGTGATGTCGAATTCCACCTCGCGCCCGGCTGCCGTCTACTGGCCAGTCCGGACCTGGCCGACTACTCCCCCCTCGAGGCCAAGGGCTTCCACCCGGAGCGGGCCCCGGAGAAGTCGGCCCACAGTCTGTTGCGGGCCGTAGACGCCGACAATGTTACGCTCACGGGGTCCGGGTCTCTGGACGGGAATGGCCTGGCCTTCTACGAGGACACCCAGGGACAGGGCAAGCTGGACAAGCCGGACACGCCGCGGCCCCGGCTGGGCATGTTCTACCGCTGCCGCGGCCTGCGCCTCGAGGGCTGCACCTTTGTCGACTCGGCCTGCTGGACCCTGTGGCTCATGCGGTGCGAGGGGGCTCGCATCCACCACATCGCCGTGCGCGGCAACCGTCGCCTGCGCAATGTCGATGGCATCGATCTGGACGCCTGCCGCAACGTGACTGTGAGCGACTGCGACTTCGACACGGAGGACGACTGCATCGCCGTGCGCGCCATACAGTCGCTCTACGACTCGCCGGCGGTGTGCGAGTCCATCGCCGTGACCAACTGCCTGCTCAGGACCAGCTGTCAGGGAGTGCGCGTCGGCTGTCCCAGCGACGGCACGATCCGCAACTGCACCTTCTCCAACCTGGTCATTGAGAGCACGGGCAACGGCATCCTCTTCCAGTACCCGCGCCACTACCTGCGCCCCGGTACGCAGGGGACAGCCGACGTCCACGACGTGATCTTCAGCGACGTGGTCCTCACCTGTCAGCGCACACCCATCGGCATTGTGGTAGAGGACGGCATCGCCCTGACGAGGCTGTCGGGCCTGAGCTTCGCGAACTTCCGCATACAGAGCGGGCTGCCCTGTCTGATTCAGGGCAGCCCGGGAACTACGGTCCGCGATGTCCACTTCAGCAATGTGCGCCTCGCCACGGCCGGCGACGACGCCATTCTGAGCCGTCACTGCGAGGGTCTGCGCCTCGACAACGTCGAGGTCTCGAGCGGCGCGGCCGGTTGAAGGGCTGGCGCGCCGCTCGGCCCCAAGTCCTCATCGCACCCGCTTCAGAGCGTCCTCCAGAATCATATACAGGCACGGCACCAGCAGCAGGGTGATCATCGTGGCGAAGATGATCCCATACCCCAGGGACAGGGCCATGGGAATCATGAAGCGCGCCTGACGCGAGGTCTCGAAGATCATCGGCGACAGCCCGCCGAAGGTTGTCATCGTCGTCAGCAGGATCGGCCGGAAGCGCCGCACCCCCGCGTTGTGGATGGCCTCGAAGGCCCCCAATCCACCCTCCCGCTGCTTGTTCGCGTAGTTGATCATCACCAGGGCATCGTTGACCACCACGCCGGACAGGGCCACGATGCCCATCATGCTGATCACGCTCATGCTGTAGCCCATGATGAAGTGCCCGACCACGGCACCGAAGATGCCGAAGGGGATGGCCATCATCACGATCAGCGGCTGAGCGTAGCTGCGAAAGGGAATGGCCAGCAGGACGTAGATACCCATCATGGCGAATACGAAGCCCAGCAGCAGACTCGAAATCGACTCGCTCATGTCGGCCTGGCGCCCCTGGAAGCCCCAGGAAAGGGAAGGGTAGTCTCGCTGCAGGCGCGGCATGACCTCCGCCACGAGCGTGGCCTTCACCTGGTTCGTCTCGCTGCGCGGCTCGACATTGGCCGTCACCGACACCGTGCGCCGCCCCTCGCGGCGCGTGATGGAGGTATAGGCGCGGCCCTGCTCCGCTTCGGCGACCTGCCGCAGGGGCACGTCCTGGCCCGATGGAGTCCGGATCAGCAACTGCTCCAGGTCGTGCTCGCTGACGCGCTCCGACTTCGGGCGGCTGACATACACCCGCACCTCATTGCGGCCGCGCTGCTGACGCAGGGCCTCGGCCCCGTAGAAGGCATTGCGCACCTGCCTGGCGACGTCGGCGGCGGTCAGGCCCAGGCTGTACCCGGCCGGTGAGATCTTGTAGTTGAACTGGCGCTTGCCCGGCGTGTACCCGTCGTCGATGTCACGCGTCTGGGCGAATCCGGCCAGTTCCTCGGCCAGGGCCGCACTGGCCCGGTCCAGCACCTCGATATCCCGGTGACTCAACTCCACGGTAAGCGAGGCGCCCGCTCCGGGCCCGCCGCGGTCCGCCTGGAAGCGCAGCGACTCGATCCCTGGCACAGCGCCGACGCGCTCGCGCCACAGGTTGGTCACATCGGAAGTCGAGATGGGCCGCACCTCGGGATCAGTCAGATAGGCGACGATCTCCACTGTGCTCTCGTCGATCGACGCGAAGACACCGGTGATCAGTTCTTCTCCGCCGTGCGCCTCGGCCACCTCGTTGACCGACGTCACCAGGCGATCTCGGACCTCCTCGGCGTCGGCCATGGGGCTGCCATAGGGCAACACGGCCGTGACTACCGACACGTCCGATTCTGCCGTGGGCATCAGCACGATGCCCATGCGGCCGCTCATGGCGTAGGCAAGCGTCAGGACCAGTATGGCTACACCCACTGAGGTCGTCAGATACCGCGACCGGATGCAGGCATCCAGAAACGGCGCATACACCTCCTCCACAAAGGTGGAAAAACGGACGCTGAAGGCCTGCTGTTTACGGTGCAGGAAGGCCGTGATGCCGCCCTCAGGTCCGGTCTTGGAGTGGGCCAGGTGGGAGGGCAGAATCAGCAGCGACTCGACCCACGAGATCAGGAAGACGGCCGATACCACCATGGGTATGACCGAAAAGATCTTGCCCATCATCCCCGGCACGAACATGAGCGGCATGAAGGCGGCCAGATTGGTCAGGATACTGAAGGTGACGGGCACCATCACGTCGCGGGCCCCCTGGATCGCGGCCTCGACAAAGCCCATGCCGCGTTGCCGGTACTCGTAGATGTTCTCCCCGGCAATGATCGCGTCGTCCACCACGATGCCCAACGCGATTATGAAGGCGAACATGGAGATCATGTTGATGGAGATGCCCAGACCGGGCAGGAACAGGAAGGCCCCCATGAAGGAGATGGGGATGCCCATGGTCACCCAGAACGCCAGCTTGAACTCGAGGAACATCCCCAGGATCAGCAGGACCAGCGCGAGCCCCAGTACGCCGTTGCGCAGCAGCAGGGACAGACGCTGCTGGTAGATCTCGGAGCGGTCATTGTCGATGGCGTACTCGACGCCCGGAGGCAGATCGGCCTCGATTCCAACCATCGCCTCGCGCGCCGCCTCGGCGACGCCGGTGGGGGTCTGGTCGCCGATCCGGAACACCGACAGGCCGATCGAGCGGTGACCGTTGTACGTGGCCATCCGGTTCGATTCCTTGAAAGCCTCCCGCACGTCGGCCAGGTCGCCCAGAGTCACTGTCGTCCCCGTCGACGAGGTCACAACGGGGATCCGGGCGAACTCGCTGGCCCAGTCGCGTCGCTCGTCCACCCGCATGAGGATTTCCCCCGCCTCGGTGCGGATGCTGCCGCCGGGTATCTCGATGGCGCTGGCTCTTATGCGACTGGCCACCTGGCTCAGGGTGAGGCCGTAGGCTCGCAGATTCGCCTCGGAGATCTCTGCCCTGATCTCGAAATCACGCGCCCCCAGCACGTCGATCTGGGTGACATCCGGATCCTGTAGCAGTCGGTCGCGGACCTGCTCCACGACCTCGCGCAGAACCGCCTCCTCGACATCGCCGAACAACTGTATGTCGAGCACCCCTCGACGCCGGGCCACCAGCGAGACCTGTGCGTCCTCCGCGTCCTCCGGGAAAGTGCGGATGCGGGCGATCGCCTGCTGCACGTCCTGATACACCTTCTGCCTGTCCGTGCCTTCGATAAGCTCCACCATCACGCGGCCCACACCCTCGGACGCGGTCGCCTCCACCTCCTTCACGCCGTCCAGGCCGCGCACCGCCTCCTCCACGGCCAGGACGATGCCCTGCTCCACCTCGGCCGGGCTGGCCCCCGGGTAGGCCACCAGAACGGAGATCAGATCCAGGTCGAACTCCGGGAAGACCTCCTTCTTGATCTGGAAGGACATGAGCAGACCTCCCAGCAGCAGCACTACCATCAGGATGTTGGGCGTCACATGGTTCTTCACCATCCAGGCGATGATGCCGCCCGGAGACGTCCCGTCGGCGCTGGTCATGACCGGCCCTCCTGGTCCCCTTGCTGCGGCTGCGAGGCGGACTCGCCAAGCCTGAGCGGCATCCCCTGCACCGGAGCCGAGAGGTCCGTGGTTACCAGGCGCTCGCCCCGAATCAGACCTCGTGCGTACACCGCGTCACCGGTGCGGAAGACCACGTCGATGGGGCGGATCTCAAGACCGCCATCGGCACCCATCAGATACACGGTGTCGTCGTCGCGCAGGGCATCGCGTGAGACGGTGGCCACGTCGGCCAGCCGCAGACCGTCAATCTCGACCCGCACGTACGTGGACAGGATCAGCCTCGGCTGGCCCTGGTGCTGCGGCTGCAGGGCCAGTGGATCGTGCACGGCGATGACCAGGCGAGCCATGCGTCCCTGCTCTTCCAGTTCGGGGCGTAGCCGAATCACCTCGCCGGCCCGATGCGTACCAGAACCCCACGCCGCCTCGTCGAACACCTTCACCTTTGCCCCGGTCTGGGCGCTCTCACTCGGAATCTGGATCCAGCGCAGCTGGTCCACCGGCACCGAGACCTCCACCCAGAAGACATCTGTCCCTATAAGAGTGCCCACGGCGGACGCCGTGCTGACCTGGGTCCCGACGTCGGCCAGCTTGTCGGCCAGCACCGCGTTGTACGGGGCTCTTACACGGGTGCGTCCCAGGTCCATTCGGGCATCCTCCAGGGCGGCCCGGGCCGCGGCCAGCGACGCCTCAGCCGCCACCAGTTGCGGCTGGCGCAGCATGAGGGCGCGATCTCCGTCGGTGGCGCCCTCGCCCAGCAGTTCGAACTCCCTCCGGGCCACGGCCTGCTGCCCCAGCTCTATCTCATAGGCGCTCGACGCCTGGTCCACCGCCGCCTGGCGCTGGCGGACCAGCAGCTCGTAGTCGCTGGCATCCAGGCGCAGCACCTCGTCGCCGGCGCGGAAATACCCCCCCGGGGCGTACTCGTCGCTCACCGCCTCGATCTGCCCGTTCACCCGCGGGGCCAGCCTCGTCTCGCGCGCCGGCACCACCGTCCCCATGGCGGCGACCATCGTGCTCCGATCGGCCAGATGGATGCGCTCCACCTGCACCAGCTTGGCCTGCCGCTTCGGAGGCGTCCGCTTCGCCGAGGGCTTCGTATTGAGCAGGGTGAAGGCGCCGATGGCTGCCAGCGCCAGGACGATGACGGGCAGCAGATAGCGCCGGGACCCGCGGCGCGGAACGTTCTCCACCCCAGTTCGCTCCGGCGAGTAGTCGTTGGATGTCGTGTTCTGACTCATGTCAGCTTCCTCCGCTTCCGCTCTCGGTGTCGCCCTCGGGGACTGGCATGTCCCAGCCACCGGCCAGGGCGCGGTACAGATCAATGCGCAAGGTCTTCAGTTGCCTGTCGGCGGCCAGCACGGTGCGCTCCAGCTGCTGGTGCGTGCGCAAGACATCCAGGACCTGCAGGTACTGGGCCGCCCCGCTGGTGTAGCTGTCGCGCGTGCGCTCGATTACCTGCTGCGACAGTTCCAGCTGGGTCTGCAGACTGGCCACGTAGGTCCTCTGCTGGCGCTCCTGGGCCAGGCCGCTCTCCACCTCGCCGATGGCGCTGAGCACGGCCTGCTCATAGAGGTGAAGGCGCTCGGCGGCCACCGCCCGGGTGCGGGCCACGTCGGCCCGGCGCTGCCCCCCGTCGATCACCGGCAGGGCCAGGTTCGCGGCCAGGTTGGCCAGCCAGTTGTGGAACAGGTCGCCGACCTCTTCACCGGAAGTCGTCACCTGGCCGGAGATGCTCAGGCGCGGGAAGCGGGCGGCCACGGCCGCGGCCGCCCGCTGATCGGCCGCCAGCAGGGCCAGATACACGCGCGCCACGTCCGGCCGGCGCCGCACCAGGTCGACAGGCAGCCCCGTGGCCGGCAGGGGCAGCAGATCGTCTGCCCCCGCGCTGGCAGGGGGCGCCTTCCAGGTTCCGGGGGTCTCGCCCAGCAACAGGGCCAGGCTGTTGGCCAACACGGCGCGGCGGGACTCGGCCGTGGCCATGCTCCCCCGCGTCGACTCCACCAGCTGCCGCTGGCGCAGCACGTCCGTCGCCCCCGCCTGCCCGCGGCGGAAGCGCAGGGTCACCAGTTCCAGCGTCTGCTCGTTCAAGTCCATCTGCTCGGCCAGCACCCGCAGCTGCTCTCGCTGCTCCACGAGCTGGTACCACGTCGAGGCCACCTGGGCGCTCAGCGTAATGGCCGCGGTTCGCAGGTCTTCGCGGCTGGCCTCGCGATCCAGGGCCGCCGCCTCGCGCAGCGACCCCAGCCGGCCCCACAGGTCGAGCTCGTACGACGCGGCCGCTCCCGACGAGAGACTGGTGAAGTCGCGCCGCGTCGGGCTGTCGTCGCTCTGCTCGGTGTGACTGGCCGCCCCCTGCAGGGCCAGAGACGGGAACAGGCTGGCGCGCTCGCGCCGGGCCGCGGCCTCGGCCTGAGCCAGCCGCGCATAGGACGCCTGCAGACCTGGGCTGGCCGCCAGGGCGGCCTCGATGAGGTGACTCAGCGTAGTATCGCCGGTAGCCTGCCACCAGCGCTCCGCCGCAGCCGTCTGGCCGCCGCCGCCAAAGGCATCCGGCAGCGGCACGGGCTCTACCTGCCGGGACGCCACCGAAGCGCAGCCGCCCAGTCCCATGGCCGCAACGGCCAGTGCCACTCCCGTTGCGAGCCGGGCCGCGGCGCGAGTCCTGGCCCGGCTTCCCTCTTCTTTCATGTATCCATCTCCTCGTCGGTCACCCCTGATCACCTTGGTTCGACATGTGCCGCACGCGCTCCATTCCACCCATCGAGAAACGGGCGATGTGGACGGCCAGACGCTCCAGTGTTGGGCCCGTGATAGCCTGACCCAGTACGCCGCGTATCATCTTGTCGTTGTGAGCCATCACCCCGCGGCACTGGTTGATGACGCTGTAGGCCGCAAAGCCCTTCACCTCGTCAGAGGCGTCTGGCCCCAGGCTCTCCTCGATCAGCGCCTCCAGCACCTGTCGCGAAGGTTCGCGCGCCTGGCGGATCACGTCATCGACCAGCCCCGTGGGATGGGACCGCTCGTGCTCGTGCAGCCGGTGCACACAACCCGGGCGCCCGCGGTGGGTCATCCGCTTCAGCATGGTGTGGATGTGAGCCGCCAGGCGCTCCTCGAGGGGAGCATCGGAGGCCAGCCCCTGTTCCGCCGGGAATAGCTTGTGCCTCTCCTCCAGGAGGAGCTTCCACACTTCCTTGTACAGAACTTCCTTGCTGCCGAAGTGGTAGTTCACCGCCGCGATATTGGCCTCGGCCCGGGCACAGATCTCCGCCACCGGGGCGTCGCGGTACCCTCTCTCCGAGAACACCTCCACTGCCGCGGCCAGCAGGTGGTCTCTCGTCTCCTGGCCGTCTCGTCTCTGCCCCATCGCGCCTCTCCGCAATTCAAATCGGCGTTTGAATTTAAACCCCCATTTGAATTTGTCAACAGACGTCGCCCTCCAGTGCGGCGGGATCACGCTATAACCAGAGCCGGCTTGGGAACCGTTGGACGCGCCCCAGGCGCCTGCCTATTATCCGCATCGAAGCGCGCGCCCCCCCCCGGCCGACCAGTCTGAGACACCACTTGGCGGAGACAGCAGATGAGCCCCGGCATGTCCCTGGACCAGATCGATGCCGCCCTCCAGGATGAGAGCGTCCCCCTTGGCGCCGACAGCTTCGCTCGCCGCGCCGAGGTGCTCGACCAGCTCGACCGCCACCTGTCCGCGGCCGACTCGGAGCTGGACCCGGCGGTGATCGCCTACTACCGAAGACGGGTCGATCGGGTTCTGGACCAGGTGGCCGCCACCGCAGTCTCCGAGGGCGTGGTCCTGTGGAAGCTCTACAGCAGCGGCGTCCTGCTGAAGACGCCGCAGGTCGTTGTCGGCATCGACCTGTGCGAGGGGCCCAACGAGGACATGTTCGGGCGCGAGCAGGTCCCCTTCGGCCTCACCGGCCTTCAGCGGCAGCGCCTGGCCGACGCGGTCCAGTACTCCTTCCACACGCACCACCACTACGACCATCTGAGCCATGCCCTGGTACAGCTCATGGCGGCGCGGGGCGCCCCCATCTTCGTCACCGAGCAGCACCGGCGGCTGTGGCGGGACGAGCCCTTTGCCGGCCAGCTCCGCCTGCTCGAGCCCGAGGCCGCACCCCTTGCCGTCGGCCCCCTGGAGGTCCGCGCCTTTTACGGCCACCAGGGCAGCGACCAGTGCTATGCCTTCCACATCGCCACCGACAGCGGCGTGAGCATCTGGACCAAGGGAGATGTGTACAACGGCGACGAGCACGCCGGCTTCCTGGCCCGGCTGGCCGGCGCCGGGGCCCGGATGGACCTGTTCGTCTCGTCCACGTGGACCAAGCGCGGCGTCGACATCATCGGTGAGACCCGCCGGCTCTTTGACCCCGTCTTCGTGCCCTCCCACGACTGGGAGTTCACCCACCGGCGCTCCGGCACAGCGGGACAGGCCACCCAGTCACATGGCCACAACCGCGGCGTCCTGGCCGACGACGGGGATCGCGCCGTGCTGCTGTCGTGGGGAGAGTCCCTGCACTACGCGCCCGCGCGCGCGGGCAGCTGAGCGAAGTCTCCCGCCGCCGAGCCCGAGCGGCTCGGCCACACCTCATCGGGGAGTGTGATGCCCGGGACGTGGTCCCTGCCCGCCTCCTTCAGCTTCATCCGCGGCAATGTCCTGGTCCTCACCGTATCGGGGAGCCTGGGCATGTTCTGCCGCGGCATGGTCTTCCCCTACATACCCCTGTACATCCTCAGCCTGGGCGGAGATCCGGCCAAGGTCGGGCTGGTCTACGCCCTGGGCGGTCTCGGCGGCCTACTCGTCTTCCCCATCGCCGGCCACCTCACCGACAAGATGGACCGGGCCCGCCTCATCGCCGTCACCGGGTACTTCTCGGCCGTCGTGGTCCTCATCAACGCCCTGGCGCCCAGCTGGGAGTGGGTGGCTGTCGCCCGCCTGCTCCAGGGCTTCGCCGTCTTCCAGTTCCCGGCCACCTCAGCCATCCTGGCCGATTCACTGCCGCCGGAGAACCGCGGCCGCGGGCTGGCCACCATGGCCGCCCTCACAGGCGCCATGGCCCTCTTTGCCCCGTACGCGGCCGGCTCCATGCTCGACGCGTGCGGCGTTGACGCGGGCATGCGCATCCTCTACGTCATCATGGCCCTGGCCTATGCGGCCGGGGCTACCATCAACCTGCTCTTCATCCGCGAGACTCGTGAGCCCTCGGCCGGCGTCGCGGCCAGCCCCAGGTTGAGCGACACGGCGCGCCAGGCCTTCGGGGGCATCCCCGCTCTGCTGGCGAGCTTCCCGCCCATTCTGCGCGCTCTCGCCGTCATCATCATCCTGGCCTTCGTCGCCAACGGTGTGGCCGGGCCATTCTGGATCATCTACGCCAAGAATCACATCGGCCTGACGGCCAGCCAGTGGGGCCTCATCCTGTTGTCCGAGACGGGCCTGCGGAATCTCATGGCCATCCCCGCCGGCTTCATGACCGACCGCTTCGGGCGCACCCGCTTCATCCTGCTGGCCCTCACCACCTCGCTGGTGATTCCCCTCTTCCTGCTGGCCGGCACCTTCTGGCACGTGCTCCTCATCCGCTGCGTCATCGGCGTGTCCACGGCCTTCTTCAGCCCTTCCATGGCCGCCCTGGTGGCCGACACCGTGCCCAGTGCGGTCCGGGGACGCGTCATGGCCGCCATCGGCCGGGGCACGGTCATGATCGGGGCCGCGTCCGGGGGCACGGGCGGGCCCGGAACCGGGTACTTGACCACCCTGCCCATCATGGCGGCTTCGCTGAGTGGGGGCTTGCTCTACGCGTGGAATCCGGCCAGCCCGTGGTTCTTCGTGCTGGTGGTGACCCTGCTGGCTCTCGCCGTGGCGCTCAGGTATGTGCGGGACCCGCGGCGAGCCGAAGTCTAGCTCGCCCCGTGGTGCGTGCGCGCCACCACGTGGTCCTGCAGACCCTCCGGCAATTCCACGAACACGGCCGAGAACCCCCAGACCCGCACGATGAGGGTCCTGAACTCGGGGTCGTCGGGATGGGCCCGGGCGCGCAGCAGCGTGTCGCGGTCGATCACATTGAGCTGCAAGGTCGCCACGGACTGCTTCGCGATATAGGACTCCATCAGCGCCACGAACTTGTCGAAATGGCCGTCGCCCCGCACCAGCGAAGAGTGCAGCGCCAGGTCCAGCACCGAGCCGTGTGAGGCCTTGGTCAGGTCGACTTTGGCCACCGACCGGAAGGCTGCCGTTGGGCCCGACCGATCCATGCCCACCGAGGGCGAGAAGCTGTTGGCCGTGGGCTCGCCGCGGCGCCTGCCATCGGGAGAGGCGGGTATGTCGCTCTTGCGGTGGATGCCAAAGGACATGAAGCCCGGCGCCCGCTTGGGGCCCGGCCCCGCCGGGTTCCGGGCCCTGGCGTGGGTATCCTCGCAGAAGGTCTCGGCGATGTCCCTGACGATCTCGTCGACGTAGTCGTCGTCGTTGCCGTATTTGGGCGAGCGATTCTTCAGCCTCTGGCGCAGGGGCTCCTCGCCCTCGTAGTCGGCTTCCATGGCCCGTGACAGCTCCGGCCACGTGAGGGCGCCATCCTCGTAGATGTGCTTTCTGATCGCCGCCAGCCCGTCGGCGGCGTTGCCCACCTGGGCCAGGATGGTGCCGTTGATGGCGTACCGGGCGGCTTCGGGCGAGGCCTTGGCCAGGCAGTCCTCGATGCCGGCCGCGAAGAACGGGTGCGTGACCGGGTGGGTGGATCCGCAGCCACGGGCAATGAAGCCGCGCACGCGCTTCTTGAACGCTGCCATCAACCGGTCAAAGGTGGGGTAGCGGCCGTCCTCGGCATGGGCCACCAGTTGATTGAGCACCGGCAGGGCATCGTGCACCTGAAACCGGATCGTGCCCCGGCCTCCCATGATCAGCTCCGAGCACCCGTCGTTGCAGTAGTCGCGCGCCTCCTCCAGCGGAATCCCCAGCCGCTCAAGTGAAGGCACCGCCACCTCGTCGTTGAAGATGGACAGGGTGTTGGCCCCCTTGGCCAGCACCTGGCAGCAGGCGCGCATCAGCGGGGCCGGAGTGTGCGCGAAGAACCGCACATTGAGCTTGGGCTCGGGCAGCATCAGACGGCCCGAGGCGGTCAGGCACATGTAGGTGAGCTCGTTGCAGGCGTCCTCCCCGGCGGCCGTCTGCCCGGCCAGGGCGATATTGCGCAGCGTGTCGTTGTCCACGCCCACGTCGCGATTGCCGAAGTGGTTCATCTTGACGAACAGACACTCCAGCAGCTCCTGGGCCTGTTCCTGGGTCAGGCGACCGGCCTCGATGTCGCCGCGGTAGAGCGGGTACAGCCACTGGTCCAGACGGCCTATGCAGCCGCGCCCGCCCAGCACCCGAACGAACTGGACCAGTTGCAGCCCCGCCCGGAAGGTGACCGGCGGCCCAGCGGTCAGTTCGCAACAGGTCTCGGCAGTCTGCCGCAGCTCGGACGCTCGTTCGGCGTCGCCCTCCGCCGTGGCCAGCGCTTCCAGGTGGCGCCCGAATCGCTCCACATACTGGCAGGCCGCGTCGTACGCGATCTCGACGCCCTGGAGGAAGTCGCGGCGCTCGGTCTCGGTCTCGTGCTCGAGCCGCTGGCGCGCCTCGTCCCTGATCCCGGGCAGGCCGCGCTCCAGGAGCACGGCATACCCGGGCGGGTAGTGGGGGTTGTACTCGCCCGGGTTCGCGGGCGCCTCGCCGCTGGGAACGGCCAGGCACTCGCCCACGATCAACTCGTCGGGCTGTACGAATGGGTCGCTGGCAGCTGCGATGGCCGCGAAGTCCAGGCCTCGGCCGGTGAGGGTGTCCAGGCCACAGCCGGACACGGGCCTGCTCACCCGCGAGGCTTCGTACGCGCCGGCCCAGTGGAGTTCCCGCAGGCGATGGCTGCGGCTTCCGGTCTCGAGATCGAGGGACAACGTCCCTTCGCCGCACTGCTGTGCCGCGGCTGCCATGGTCGCTTCCCGGTGTGCGTGTAAGGGCCTCCGCCTCCACACATCCCGCCGTCGAGCTGCACCACCACCATGTCCGCCCGCCCATTGGGGCATAGATGTAGGGCAATCGGCCGTCCTGGGAAAGGAAGACCCGGCACCCCGCAGCCGCCGCCACCGGCTTCTGCCCGCCTACCCCTTGAGTCCCTCAGCCACGGCGATCTCGCACACCGTCTCGAACAGCAGCAGGTAGGTCTCCGCGATCTGGCGGTGCACGTCGCCCCCGCTGTACCGGTGGCCGTCGCCGCCCTCGAAGAGCAGGGGCAGGGAACCGGCCTTGTGGTACACGTAGTCGCCCAGGCCCATGACCTGCCGCTGCGAACGGGTGCTCCAGTCCGGCGCCGGCAGGCCTCGTTCCCGCATGCGCGCGCGCCAGGCCCCGTCGAAGTGGCTCTGGCGCGCGGCCAGGTCCGCCGGGATGAAGCTGGATCCCAGAATGAAGAAGGGCCCGGCCCCGCAGGAGTGCAGGTCGAGGAAGCAGTCGGCCGTCTCCTCCAGGGCCAGATCCGCCAGGGCGTGCGCCTCCGGGGAGATGTCCCGCTCGAGGAGCGCCCCGTGGGAGGGGTTCACGCCGGCGTCGTTGAAGTACCCGCCCAGGAAGACCTGGGCCGCGGGGTCCTTGGGGTGGGGCGCGAAGCACCCGGGCATCCAGCCGATGGGCTCGCCGTCGGGGCCCAGCCCGTGGCGGTACTGCTCCATCTCGTCGTCCGCCCACGCCAGGGCGTCGTCCGACGGTATGCGGGCGCGGGCGTCGGGGTTGGCCACCGGCACGGCGACCAGGCGCATCTGCTCCAGCGCCCCGAGCAGGGCCGGCCACTCCCGGCCGTCCCGGTCGCGGCCGGTTTCCAGCAGCGAGATCAGGTGCATGACCGCGGCGATGGACTCCATCTCAGCGCCGTGCACGGCCGCCGAGATGACCAGCGCGGGCTTCTTCCGTCCCGGGCCGTAGAAGGCCTCGGGTGCGCCGGCCGAGAGGGCCGCGCTGAAGTTGGCCCGTCGCTCGATGGGTTCGAACTCGCCGTACGAGACGGCGAGCAGGGCCCGCCCCCCGGGGCTGCGGCCGATCTCGCGCACCTGGCCGGTCCGCAGCTCCCGGAGGCAGGCGCAGACCGCGTCGTAGTTGGTCAGGTAACTGCCTGGCGTGTCGCCCATCGGCCTGCGCTCCTGCCGCCCTGGCGGCGCGATCTGGTGTCTCCTCCCGGGCCTAGGACTTCATCTCCCTGGTGAGGGACACGGGCTTGCCCGGGCACTGGTTCTTCCGGTCGTACAACCAGCGGCCCTGGTTGTCGCGCAGCACGGGCATCCGCTTGCTCACCGGCGGCGGCTTGATTGCCCGCGTCGGCTTGTCAGCGTACCAGTACCCCACCGACGAGGCCTCGTTGTTCAGGTTGTTCCCGTGGCCGTGCTCGATGGTCACCTTGATCTCCCGCTGGAAGCGCACCGGGTTCTC
>Ga0180429_10002711_pt1 | contig 14497 bp, 13 predicted proteins | sample SS_ome_FD_132428 | JGI IMG/M metagenome (GOLD analysis project Ga0180429, IMG submission 132428) | Hypersaline lake sediment archaeal communities from the Salton Sea, California, USA - SS_1_S_1 metaG | ecosystem: Environmental > Aquatic > Non-marine Saline and Alkaline > Hypersaline > Sediment ...
CCTCGAGCATCTGGGGCTATTCGGTCTCGATCGCCATGATCATCACGGCCTTTATGGGGCCCATCCTGGGGGCCATCGCCGACTATTCCGGGGCCAAGAAACGGTTCATGGTGGCGTTTCTGACCCCCGCCGTACTCTTTACCGGTTTGCTGGTGTTGGTGCAAGAGGGCGACTGGCTGATGGCCGTCATCTTTTATGTGCTGGCCAGTATTGGCAACGCCGGTGCTAATATCTTTTACGATTCATTGTTGCCGCACGTTGCGGATCCAGACGAGATCGACCAAGTCTCGACGCGAGGCTATGCCCTGGGGTATCTAGGGGGCGGCATTCTGTTGGCCCTCAATCTGGCCTGGTATATGAAGCCCGAGTGGTTCGGTTTCGCCGATTCGGGCGCGGCGATTCGGGTTTCGTTCCTGAGCGTGGCCGTCTGGTGGGTGGTGTTTTCCATTCCGCTGTTCCGTCGCGTCCCCGAGCCGCCGGCGGTGGGTGGCGAGCGCCATCCCAATCCGGTCAAGGCCGGTTTCGACCGCCTAAAGCAGACATTTGGCGAGGTGAGGCAATACAAAGAGCTGGCCAAGTTCCTGGTGGCCTTTTGGCTTTATGCCGACGGCATCGGGACGATCATCAAGCTGGCCACCATTTATGGCGCCGAGATCGGCATCGGTGCAGGCGACCTGGCGGGCGCCCTTTTGCTGACCCAGATCGTGGGCATTCCCCTCACCTTTTTGTTCGGGCGGATCGCCAAGCCCTTGGGTCCCAAACGCGCCATTACCCTCGCCCTAGTGGTCTATGCGCTGATCTCGATCCTGGGCTATTGGATGAGCGAGCCATGGCATTTCTGGGTGCTGGCGGGCATGGTGGGCACGGTGCAGGGGGGAAGCCAGGGATTGAGCCGCTCGCTTTTTGGCGCCATGACGCCCAAGGCGCGCTCGGCCGAGTTCTTTGGGTTCTTTGATATCAGTAGCAAGTTTGCCGGCATCGCCGGGCCGCTGCTCTTTGGCGCCATGGCCGCTATCTCGGGTACCAGCCGACTGGCGATCGTCTCGCTGGTGATCTTTTTCGTTCTCGGCGGGTTCCTGCTCAACCGCGTGGACACCGAGGCGGGCATCGCCATCGCCGACGCCGAGAACGCCGCCGCGGCCGAGTCCTAGGACAGCCTGCATTGACCGGTCGTTTCTATCATCGGGGAGGGCGGCAAGCCAGGCCTCCGGCAGCAGACCAGATAGCTGGTTTCCCAAAAGATCGTCTGTCCGGCGCGCAGAAGCGACCTCTCCCTGCGGTCGTGGTCACGTTTTCGAGCGGGTTTTGAGCCCCTCTCCATACCATGGAGAGGGGCTGCGACCGTTAGGGAGCGGGGTGAGGTGAAAGCGAGGTAGCGTGCCACATGAAAAAGGCGAGAACACCGACGCCTACGCGCCCGTCGACTAGGAGCAGTAGCTCTGACGGGCCGTGACCGGCTTGTGGGGCAAAAGCGTCGTGGATTACCCCCTGAATGTCTACACAGGCCGAGGTAGGGATCCCCCTGTGGCAGTCTTGAGACCACCCCCAGCCCCTACCTGGTCGCACTCAAAGCGCTTGGAGACATCGGGAAACATGCCGCCAGCACCGGAGGGGTCGCTAAAAGCGCAGTGACATGCAGCTCAGGCCGCCGTCCATTTTGCGCGCTTCGCTGACTGCCATCTCGATGATCGGCAGGCCCAATCCATCGAGTAGTTCGCGGGTGGCGGGGAATCCCTTGGCCATCAGGATGTGGTCGTTAATCCACAGGGCGTTGGCCGCATAGTCCTCCTCGGGCGGGACCAGTAGGCGGCGCAGACCGTTCCAGGCGTCGGTACTGGCCAGTGGCGGGCCCACCAGCAGCGTGTCGGGCGCGACCAGGCTAACGCTCGATTTCAGGTGCAAGCCCGCCTCGACCGGCACCTCAGTGACTGAATAGCCATGTGGCGCCAGGATGTCGGCCAACTGCTCGACGCCCGCGCGATTGGTGCGCGACGAAAGGCCCACATAGACCTGCTTGCCCACGATGAGCACATCCCCGCCTTCCAGTGTGCCGGGCGCCTCGATGCGAGCCACCGGCCGGTGCTGCGCCACAGCCGATGCGATCGCCTGCGCCTCGCCGCGACGGGATGTGGCCCCGGGACGGGTCACGATGGCGACCTCCTCGGTGATGATGGCCGGATCCTCGACGAAATAGGCGTCGGGATAGCCTTCGAGCGCTGGGAGCGTCTCGACATGTACGCCCAGGTCGCCGAGGGTTTGGCAATAGGTCTGGTGTTGCCGACGCATGGTGCCAAGGTCGGGACGTCCCAGTTCTACGGTGGTCAGCCCATCGGCGAAATCGGTGCCGGGCAGGCGCGTGATGGCCCGTGTGAACATGCAACCTCTCCTATCACGGCTGGGATGTGGATTCGCCGCGCGCGACGGTCTCCTTGAGGATGGTGCGCACGGTGTCGAGAGGCAACTGCTCGAGCCGTCGAAAGCGTACACAGCTCTTGCCAACGTTCAGGCCGGCAAACTCGGCCCGGTGTGCTTCGACGTGAGGTGGGTCGAGATAGAGGCTGATATACTGCTTTTGTGAGGCCATGGCGCAGACCCCCGTGTCGCCCAAGTCATAGGTGGGCATGCGATAGCGCATGCTCTCTTGCACCCCCGGTACGGTCTCTAGGATCAACTTGCGTAGGACGGCTAGCGCTTTACGCCGGCTCTCATCCAAGCCGGCCAGATAGGTATCGACGTTTTTCGCGGTCATGGTGACCTCCTGCTCCTCGGACGCTTGGCGTCCCCTGTGCCATGCTACTGTCTGCAGATAGGGACGTCAAGAGGCCCGCTCGGCCTTACCCGATCCGCGTGTCGATTGGGCCTATTTGACAGCCCGCCATGGCGACAGGTACGATCAGTCCATCCCAACCCGAGGTCCATGTCATGGGCGACCCGCTCAAGGTTGTCATTCTCGCCGCCGGCCAGCAAGGTCTCGCCAAGGATGGTGCGCCGCGCGCGCTCCAGCCATTGGGCGATCGCGCCATCATCGACTATGTGCTGGGCTGGGCCGAGCAGTTTGCCGTCCCGGCCGACACTGTGCTCATTGTCGGCGAGCAGCAAGAGGCGTTGCGCCAGCACGTTGGCCCGGACTATGTCTATTGCCTGCAAGCGCAACGTCTGGGCACGGGCCATGCGCTGCTACAGGTGATGCCTGAGCTATCCGACTATGCCGGTGACCTGCTGATCCTATATGGCGATACGCCCCTGTTTCGTCTCTCCTCGCTGCGAGGGATGCTCCTGCGGCACCGGATCAAGGGCGCAGATCTGACGCTGTTTTCTTGCGTCAGTGGTCAGGACCTGCCCTATGGGCGCGTACTGCGCGCGGCGGATGGTGCGATCACTGGTGTCATCGAAGAGGCCGAGGCCGACGCCTCCCAGCGGGCCATCCGCGAGTTGAACCTGGGAGCCTATGTGGCCAAGGCCCAGCCGCTGTTTGAGGCGCTGCAGCAGGTCGGGCGCCATGCTTGTTGCGCCTATCCCCTGACGGCGGTGGTCGACCGGCTGGCGGCGGCGGGCAGGCGGGTCTGCGCCTATCGCACGGTCGACCAGGACGAAGTATTGGGCATCAACACCCCCCAAGACCTGGCCGCTGCCGAGCTGATCCTGAAAAAGCGCATCCTCCGCCCCAGCCGCATCCAAGAGGAGAACATCATCCGCTTTGGCACCGGTGGCTGGCGCGGCGTGATCGGCGAGGCCTTTACCTTGCACAATGTGCGTCGCCTCTGTCAGGCCATAGCTCAGTTGATCCTCCACAAGGGACAGGAAGAGCAGGGTGTGCTGATCGGCTATGACCGCCGATTCCTCTCTGATACGGCGGCGCAGGCGGCCGCGGAGGTGTTTGCCGGCAACGATATCGCCGTCGGTCTGCTACGCGAGGCTGCTCCCACGCCCCTGATCACCTATGCCACTGTGGCGCACGGTGCAGCCTATGGATTGGCCTTTACCGCCAGCCACAACCCGCCCGAGTGGAACGGCCTCAAGGTTTTTCGCGACGACGGCGCGCTGCTGCTGGACGACGAGACGCGCGAGATCGAGCAGGTGGCCAACGCGTTACCCAACGACCAGATCGTCAAGATCGAGCTGCCCATCGCGATCGAGGCAGGACGCGCAAAGGCAATCGACTATACCAACGAGTATGTCGATGTGGTCGAATCGTTCGTCGACATGGAGGCGATTCGGGGCGCCGGGCTGCGGGTCTTGGTCGATCCGATGTATGGCGTGGGCGAAGTGACCATCAACATCGTGCTCACCGAGGCGCGCTGCCGGGTCACCACGATCCATGGGCGGCACGACCCCCTCTTTGGTGGTCGCTCGCCGGCGCCTAATCTGGACGCGCTCAGCCTCTTGATCCACGATATGAAAGAAGGGCAGTACGATCTGGGGTTGGCCACCGACGGCGATGCCGACCGCATCGCCATCGTCGACGAGCGCGGGCAGTATATTGCGGTGAATGATCTGTTGGTGCTGCTCTACTGGTATCTGCACGAGCTGCGTGGCCAGTCGGGGGCCGTGGTACGCAACCTGGCTACTACACACATGCTCGACCGTCTTGCGCGCCAGTTCGGCGCGGTGTGTCGCGAGGTGCCGGTGGGGTTCAAGCACATCGCCTCGGGGATGGTCGACAGCGACGCCATCCTGGGCGGCGAGTCCTCGGGCGGTCTGACCATTCGCGGGCACATCCTGGGAAAGGACGGCATTTTGGCTGCGGCGCTGATCGTCGAGATGCTGGCCAAAACCGGCAAAAAGGTCTCGGATCTGTTGGGCGGCATCTATCAGCGGATCGGGCGGCTCTATTCTGTCGAGCGGAATTTGCCCGCCACGCCCGAAATGAAGGCGCTGTTCCCCACCATGCTGCGCCAGAAAACGGTCAGCGAGTTGGCGGGACTGCCCGTTCGCGCGATGCGTACCTTTGATGGGCACAAGTTCCTGTTCGACGGCGACCAATGGGTGTTGCTGCGCTTTTCGGGAACCGAGCCGCTGCTGCGTATCTTTGGCGAGGGTGAGTCGCCCGAGCGGGCTCTGGCCCTGGTCGACGCCGCCCAAGCGCTCCTCCCGATGTAGGCGGGAACCATGACACAGTTGCTGCCGCTGATTCTGGCGCTGGGCGTGGGTGTTGCCGCGGCCCTGCTCCTGTTAGGGCTGTCCCGGCGCCGAGCCGTACCATCGATGACCGTCGCCCCAGCCGAGCCGCCGGCGCCAGAGCGTGCCGAATGGCCTATCGCTCTGCTGGTCCTGACCGCTCTCGTCGGTCTGATCCTGCTCTGGGGCTGCGGCGCGACGACGATCGAGAGCAGCAGTCTGCTGTGGGGCCTCGCGCTCCTCGCGTTGGCGGCGCTGGCGCTGTTCGCCATTCGCTGGCCCGACTGGCTCTGACCGTGAATGCGCGGTAGAGCGCACTGTGGATGAAATGACCTATCTGTACCTGGGCGCCCAACTTATTGTGGCAATATTACTTTCGTTTCTGGCCTATGCCTATTTACTTTGGCTGGAGAGGCGCCTGTTCGGCTCTCTGCGACTCGTGGGAGGCGGCGCGAAGGGTTGGCTGGCGCCGCTGAGGGATGCGTGGCGCGCTCTGCTCAAGCCGAATCGCGCCACGAACCGAGTGATGTCCCGGCGGATGGGCATGGCGTCGGCGCTGGCGCTGGGCGCCAGTCTAGCGATGCTGCTGGTGATCCCCTGGGGGCGTCTGGATGTCGGCGGCCGCACGATCGCGCTGCTTTCAGCTGGCCCCAAAACGTTGCTGGCCGCGCTGGTGCTGGAGGGTCTGCTACTGTTGGCCATGGCGCTGTATCGCGCGGCGCTTCCGACCCTGGAGGCGAGGCGTGAGAGCGGTCGCTCTCTTTCGCGGGTGGTGGCTGTTGGCCTGGGCGTGCTGCTGGCGCTCGGCGGGCCGATCATGTTGGCGGGATCATTCGATCTCGAGCAGATGGTTGCAGCGCAATCGCTCAACCTACCCTATGTGGTCTACCAGCCGCTGGGGGCGATGCTCTGCTTGCTGGCGATGGCCCTCGGCTGCGGGAGGATGCCGCTGTCGCTCCCTGGCGCGGAGGACCGCTGGCTCGAGAGATACCAACTGCAGCACGCCGGCGTCAGTCTGGCGCTGTTTCACTGGAGCGAGACCCTGCACCTGTTCGCCTGGGCCGCGCTGTGGGCGACCGTCTACTTTGGAGGGGCCGAGGGCGTCACTTTGGGGGGACCTATCGGACTACTGTTGGTGTCTCTGTTGGTGCTCGGTGTGATGATATGGCTTTGCAGTGGACCTCTCGATGGGCTGCGAGCCCGCTGGGGCCGGCATCTGGTTTCCGTGCTGATGGGGCTTGGCCTGCTCAACATAGCGCTGACCACGCTGATGCGCTACTTGGGGCCATCATGATCGCCACGATGCTACCGGGCCTGCTGGCCCTGGGCGTGGTGGCCTCGGCGCTGTGGGCTTCTTTTGCGCGGAACTGGGTAGGATGTCTGGGCGGCCTGAGCCTGAATGCGGCGCTGTTGGCTGCGGTGGCATGGATACTGGGGGCACCCTTGATGGGCGTTGCCTGGCTGCTGTCGGCGCTCGGATTGGCGCTGGCTGCCTGTTGGATCAGGGGCGGAGCCCACATGCCTGCTGTCAAGGACAGGCACAGACGTCTCAGCATGGCGATCTGGGCGGCTCTCATCTCGGGTGGGGTGCTGTTTGCGGTGCTCATCGGCGTCGACTCGCCGATCTGGCGGGATGGCGCAGCAGAGGCGGCGGGACTCGCGGAGCGGCTGTCTTTCCTCGCGGAAGGGCTGACTGGTCGCTATGCTCCCGGTCTGGTGGCCGTTGTGCTCTTGGCGCTGACGCTGCTGGTCGGCGTTCGCCTATGGGAGGAGGCCTGATGCCCCTCTGGATTTCGGCCCTATTGGGGCTCGTTCTGTTTGCCATCGGCCTGGGGGCCTTTATGTGGCGCCGTGGCTCGCGTCTGGCGCTGGCGGGTCTGGTTCTGATGGTGCAGGGCGATCTGCTGTTCACGCTCTCGGCCAGCGCCCATTTGGGCCATCTGCAGACCCGCGGCCTCTTGCTGCTATTGCTGGCGCTGCTGCCGCTGGAGGTATTGGGCGCCTGGTTCCTGTGGCGTCGTCTATCAACCGCGCAGGCAGACGACCCAAGAGGCGAGGACCGCGATGGCTAGTGCCCTGACCCCGCTGCTCACCGTGTTGCCCCTTCTGGCCCTGGCACTGTGGGTCCTTGGCTACAAAGCACGGCCACGGCTGGCTCTGTGGCTGGTGCTGGCCTGTTTGGCTGTCCAGTTGGCTCTGTGGGTAGGGGTTGCGGCGACCATGCAGTCGAAGGATGGCATCGGCTGGTCGTGTGGCCTGGTGCTGTTCGAGTGTTCACTGGGTATGCGCGTCGACCCGCTCTCGGTGGCCCTCGGGATCACAGTGACCGGCATGGCTCTCCTGGCGGTCATGTTCTGGGCGGCGAACGGGTGCGGCGAGCAGAACGCACTGTTGCTCTGGTCTCTGGCCAGCATGCAACTCGTGTTGGCGGCCGATCATCCTCTGCTGCTTTGGGCCGGCTGGACCGCGCTGCCCGTGGCGCTGCTGATCGCGCTACGCGGGTCGACGGTCCTTCCCGTGGCGGTGGCTTGTGCGGGTTTGGGGAATGTGGCGCTGGTGTTTGGCCTCTTGCGAATGCAGGCCTTTCCCGGCCGTGGGGCCCCCATCGCGGTGGCTCTCTCCCTGGCTGTGGCGGCCCACCTGGGGCTCTATGCGCTTTTCGCTGATCGCTCGGGGCGGCAGACAGCGCGTGCAGGCCATGTGCTGGCACTGGGGTTGTTGGGCATGTTGCCCAGCGCGCTCCATCTGCTCCTGCGCTACTGGCCCTATTGGAGCGGCGAAGGGATGGTTGGGACAGCCTTTCAGTGGGTGGCGGTTGCGGCCATGGTGGTCGCTCTCTTGCGGTCGGCGCTCGATAATCGCTCGCTGTCGATGCTCTCTGGGTGGTGGATGATCGAGACGCTGCTGCTGATGGCGCTACTGCCCCACGGCGACCCCGGCTTGATCGCCTTCCAGGCGGTGGTGGTCGTCGTCTCTGGGGGCGCCGCGCTGTGGTCACTTTGTCTGCTGGGAGAGGCGGTGCATGCTGATCGGGCGGTTTCTGCGAACGCCTCGGCTCTCGTGGCGGGACTGCTCTTTCTGGCCGAATTGGGCGTGCCCTGGTCGGCTGGATTCGGGGGTCGGGTCACAATCCTCGGACAGGTGGCCCTTGACCGCGGATATCTGCTGCTGTCTTTGGCCTGCCTGGCGACGTTTCTGATGGCGCGCCTGCTGGCCAGACAGGTCTTGGGGATGCTGCGCGGCGGAAACGCGCTGCAAGGAAACGACGCTCTCACCGGGAGCAACCCGGTCGCCTGGATTCCGCCACTGGCTGCGCTGGCTGCGGTTGTCGCCCTGAGCGCCCTACGTCGCAGCCTTGTCTCCTGGTTGGGGCTGGGCGCGCCTCTCTGGCAGATCGACCTATCGCCGCTGGGACGAGCGTTGGCCTGGGTGCCGACACTTTTGCTTGCGCTGGGGGTCCTGACGGCTTGGAGCGGCGAACGCAAACGAGACCGCTGGCGCGTCGACGGCGCAGCGCGAGAGAGGATACGTCCGGGGCGCGGTCTGCGCGTGGATTCGGGTGCCTGGGAGCGGCTGCAGCAGGCACTCGTTGCCGTCGATCCGACCGCGCTCCCCGGCGAGGTCCTGGCCTGCATCGTCTGCCTCATGGTTCTGATCGTCATGCTGTGGGGTGTGGGCTGATGCAGGGGCACGTGATGGCCATGGGGCTGCTGGTGCTGGCCGGGGCAGGACTGTTTGCTGGGGAGCGGGTGCGTCCGCGGATGGTCGCTCGATCTGCGCAGGCTATTGCCATGCTGGCGCTGGCGGGCGCCATCGCGGCGCTATTGGGCATCGAGGGCCGCGCAACACCCCAGACGGTCGCTTTGGCGCAGGATGGTCTCGCCCGGCTGAGCGGCGCGCTGTTCCTGGGGGCCGCTCTGCTCAAGCTATGCTACCAGGGGGAGCATTCCGAGGGGCAGACGCTGCGCTATGTGCTGTGCCTCTGGGGCTGGGCCGGTGGACTGCTGGCGATCGTCAGCCAAGACTTGGGTCTCATCTGGCTGGGGTTGCTTCTCTATCTGCTGACGGCGCAGATGGCGAGCGGTCGTGTCGCGCCCTCGCGAGGGCTGTTGGCCTCGGCCGTGATGGGACTGGGCGTGGCCATGGTGTACCTGGCCGCTGAGACCTTGGACCAGCGCCTGGTGATGACCGATCTCTGGCATGCCGCGGGTCAGTCGCGCTTGCTATTCGCGGGGCTGGCGTTGATGCTGGCCGGTGTGGGTGTATCGCTGGGGCTGCTCCCGCCGCGGGAGGAGGATGGCGGGCTGGCGGTGGCCTCGGCGCTGCTAGGAGTGGGTGTTCTCGCGCGGCTGGGCGTGTTCACGTTGGCGGCCCTCCCCACGACCTGGAGTCGTACCCTGCAGGCAATGGCCTGGATCACGCTGCTGTATGGGGCTATCCGCATGCTGCGCTCCGAGCGATGGGATCAGCGGCTGGCCTATGTCGGCTGGGTACACAAGAGCTTGCTGTTGCTGGCCCTCGCGATGGTCGGGACGCATAGGGGGCTGACGGCACTTTTGGGCACAACGCTGGCCTACTTGCTGGGGCAGGCCCTGCTTGAGCGCCTGACGCGTGGACTGGGATACGAACCAGGCGCACCGGCGCCCGGCGGCGGCTGGCTGCGAGATCGCTCGCTGCACGGGGCGGCCCTGTTCGTCGGGCTGACCTCTTGCATGGGGATGCTGTTCACCTTGGGATTCAGCGGGCGCATCGAGATGATGGCGGCGGTGCAGGATATCGAGGCCTGGGGCGGCGTCGCGGCGGTGCTATTGGCCAGCGTGTGCGGGGCCGTGGGATACATCCCGCTGATTCTCAGACTGTTCGCCCGACCGGACGAGCAGACGCCAGGGCCCGAGCCCTTGGGCTACTATGGGTGGTTGGCAACCGTCTTTTCTGCGGCGGCGCTTGTGGGGCTGGGCGTGATGCGTTCGCCGCTCGCCGCGTGGGTCGGCTGGATCATGGCGGGGTAGGCCGAGACTTTGGTTGACTGCGATTGCCGACAAGACAGAGAGGCCAGCCTTGCTGACCTCTCCGTCCACTGCGATTGGCTCCGTCTCGACTAGCCCAGCGCTTCGGCCAGTTCGTCGGTCCAGGCGGCGATAGCTTCCCAGTCGCGGCCATCCTTGGCCTCTCCGCCCATCCTTTTCATCATGAACCGCGCCATGCCTCCGAGCTTTTCCATGTCCATCACGCCGCAGAATGCGCCGGTCTTGATGGGCTGAACGCCAGGGGCCGCATCTGCCATCTTTTGCAGATAGCCCTCGATCTGGGTGGCGTTCTCCTCGGTCTCTTCGCCGGCCGACATGCAGACAGCGAACAGAGCCACCTTTTTTGCGGTCAGCGCGGAGACGTTCTTTTTTAGAAAGCGCATGACCTTCCCGTGAGGTCGGAACGCGCGAATGGCAGCCCCAGCCACGACCACATCATACTCGGCGACCGACTTCGCCTCGGATGCCGGAATCACGTCGATGTCCAGCCCCTTGTCCTTTAGGTCGCCACCGATGGCCTCGGCGATCGATTGCGTTGACCCGGCCCAGCTTCCATAGACGATCAGTGCCTTCATTGCTTCCCCCAAAACCTCTCTGTGATAGTGATTCCCCAGACCCGTCTCTGCCTATCCTGGCAGGCCACATCCAGTCTAGTGAGGGCTCTGGGCATGGTCAAGCGCCTTTGGACATAACGGGCCGGTGTCCATAGAATCCCCGTCATGTGAGGAGGAAAAGTGCAGGAACGTGCGCTGTACGACCTACTGGTTTTGGCGATGTACATTGCAGCCGGGGCGGTTTTTGCTGTTCTGCTGTGGGTGGCGGCGCCCTATGGTCGCCATGTCTCCCGAGGTTGGGGTGCTACCATCGCGAGCCGCTGGGGCTGGCGCATTATGGAGGCGCCTGCGGCGTTGGTGATCCTGATCTGCGCGCTGTTCTCCGAGCCGGGTCTGGGTGCGATTCCCTGGGTGCTGTTGGGTCTCTGGGAGGTTCACTACTTCTATCGTGCGTTCATCTATCCCAGTCGACGGCGGGACGGCGATCGCCGCATGCCCTGGATGATCGTGGCCATGGGTATGCTGTTCAACGGCGTCAACGGCTATCTTAACGGCTGCTGGCTGTTTGCCTTTTCGCCAGGATATGGCGCGGGATGGTGGACCTGGCCGGGCACCTGGCTGGGGCTGGCGCTGTACGCCGGCGGCATGTGGATCAACCGGCAGGCCGATGCCCAACTGCGCGCCCTGCGCAAAGACAGAGAGGCGGGCTATGTGCTGCCCCGGCGAGGCATGTTCCGTTGGATCGACTGCCCCAACTATTTCGGCGAGTTGGTGCAGTGGATCGGGTGGGGATTCCTATGCCGCTCGGCGGCCGCTTGGGCCTTTGCCGTCTGGACGGCGGCCAACCTGGTGCCGCGAGCCCGTTCTCACCATCGCTGGTACCGCGAGCGGTTCCCCGACTATCCCAGTGATCGCAAGGCGCTGCTGCCCTATGTCTGGTAGGCGGTGTCGCACCCACGAAAAAACGCCCCCGATGCGAGCATCGGGGGCGTTCGATCTCGGTAGCGCTAGCGGCGTCTCAGGAACGCCGGAATCTCGAGGTCCGAGTTGTCAAAGGGACGCTTGCTGCTAGAGCTCTTGCCGCTGGGCTTGGGCCGGGCCGGCCCCGAGGGGCGCTGGGCTGGCCTGGTGGTCGACACGGTGGGCACAGCGATCTGCGCCGACTCGTCGAGCTCGAACCCGGTGGCAATCAGCGTGATCTGCAGCTCGTCGCCCAGCGTCTCGTCGATCACGGCGCCAAAGATAATGTTGGCGTCGGGCGAGGCTGTCTGGCGGATCAGCTCGGCGGCCTGGTTGACCTCCCAGAGGCCAAGGTCCTCGCTGCCTTTGACGTTGAACAGCACGCCCTTGGCACCGTTGATGGTCGCGTCGAGCAGTGGGCTGGTGATGGCATCCTGAGCGGCGGCAAGCGCGCGCTCCTCGCCGCTGGCACGGCCGATGGCCATCAAGGCGGCACCACCGTTGGTCATAATGGCGCGCACATCGGCAAAGTCCATGTTGATCAGACCGGGGACGGTGATCAGGTCCGAGATCCCCTGGATGCCCTGGCGCAGCATGTCGTCGGCCATCAAAAAGGCCTGCTGCAGCGGGGCATGCTGATCGACCAGCTCCAATAGGCGGTCGTTCTCGATAGCCACCAGGGTATCGACCAGCGTTTCGAGTTTCTTGAGGCCATCCTCGGCCACGGCGGCGCGTTGCGCGCCCTCGAAACGGAAAGGCTTGGTGACCACGGCCACCGTCAGCGCGCCTATCTCTTGGGCGATGCTGGCGATGACGCTCGAGGCGCCGGTGCCCGTGCCGCCGCCCAATCCCGCGCAGATGAACACCATGTCGGCGTCCTCGAGCACGCTCAAGAGTTCGTCGCGTGACTCGTCGGCAGCTTTGGCGCCCACCGTGGGGTCGGCTCCAGAGCCGAGACCGCGAGTCAGTTGATTGCCGATGCGGACGCGGAGCGATGCGCTCGACAGCGCTAGGGCCTGCGAATCGGTGTTAACCGCAATAAACTCGACACCAGAGAGGCCGGCGGCGATCATGCGGTCTACAGCGTTCGATCCGCCGCCTCCGACTCCAATGACTTTGATGCGAGCCTGCTCGCCCTGCACTTGGTTCCGGCTCATGCCCCACTCCTTGTCGAGACTGTCCCCACCCAGTCAACACCCGGCGCTCCCCGCAGGCGCTTGAGCCATAGTAACACAGCACCTAGGGCATGTCAACCGCAAAAGGCGATTGACCGCCTCAAGGCTCATATTCGCGCATGCTGCGAGCGCTAGAGCAGGATTTCGGCGCCGCAATGGGTGCAAGAGACGATTCCCTTGCCGGCCAGCTCGAGCCGTCCACCGCAACTGGGGCATCGCTGGCTCTGGCCGAGTTTGGCGCGCTCGGCCGAATAGAGCATGCCGCGCTCCCAGTTGATATAGCCGCTAAAGCGGCCATGCTGCACCAGGTCATAGATCCACTCGGTGATCAGAGCCTGGGGCGCGTCGAGCGTACGGGCCAGGGAATCGAGCGCGATCTGTCCGTGCGCCTTGAGCACGCCCAACAGCTCCAAGCGGCGGTCGCTGAGGGTTTGCTGCGAGTAGATCTGGCCGCTTTGGACGTCGAGATGGCCCTGTATCTTGTCCTGGGCGATTCCCTCCGCCAGAATACGGGCCGCGGCTTGGTCGTCGACGCCCAGTTCCTCAGCGAGGTCCGACAGGGCCAGGCGGCCAGCCACATCGATACGCCGCTGGCAGAGCGCGATGCGTTCCCTCTGCACCGTGGTCTGGAGGCCGCGCCAGCCCTTGGCGACATAGTAGATGGCGGGCGCAAAGAGCAACAGCACCACGGGCGCGCCAAAGACGAAAAAGATCATCAGACTGCCAGAGAACCCGAGTTCGGGTTCGGTGGACATGGCCAGGGCGAGGATGATCGCGGCCAGCGCGGTGAGCAGTGCCATCAAGGCCCAGATCAGCGCTCGGGGCAGGGGCCGCTTGTCCAACAAGGTGCCCACCAGCAGCACCACGAGCACGACCGGCAGCAAAAAGCAGCCAAACATCGAGGCGGCCATCTCCGGCGGATCGCCGGACGTGTCGGCCGTGAGGGCAAAGGCGATAGAGCAGACCAGGCCGACCAATGTGAGGCCCAAGGCGACGCCCACGAGGGCCAGGACGCGGGGCTTGGGCAGGATTTCCTTGCTCACAAAGCGCCACCTGGGGGCCACGGCTACCTCCTCTGAGTCTGCAGACCGGGGCCGTCGTCTGTTCGGACCGCCCCGGTGCGTAAATCTAGTAGGCGTCGACCAGAGGACGCAACGTCTTGATGGCGATCGACAGCCCCTCGTTCCAGCGATCCTTGAGGTAGGTCTGATCCTCGTGCTCGACGGCCATGTCGCCCTCATAGCCGACGGCCTTGAGCGTGTCGAACAGCTCGACCCAGTTGATCTGACCGAGACCGGGGATCACGAACCGCCACCATCCGCGCGAGCCATGGACGCCGACCCGTTTGAGTTTGGCCTCGTCGATGATGATGTCCTTGGCATGCACATGGTTGATGCGCCCGGCATAGTCCTTGATCGCCTGCAGGAAATCGATCCCCTGCCAGACGAGGTGCGAGGGGTCGTACTCGAGGCCCAGGGCAGGGCTATCGACGGCCTCGAACAGCATGTCCCACAGCTCGGGTGTGGTGGCCAGGTTGGTCCAACGGTAGGGGCCGTGTCCCAGGACCATGCCGGGCCAGGGCTCCATCGCCAGGCGGATGCCCTTGTCCTCGGCCATGGCGCAGATGGGCGTGAAATACTCGGCAAAGATCGGCATATTGTCG
>Ga0180429_10002712_pt1 | contig 14496 bp, 16 predicted proteins | sample SS_ome_FD_132428 | JGI IMG/M metagenome (GOLD analysis project Ga0180429, IMG submission 132428) | Hypersaline lake sediment archaeal communities from the Salton Sea, California, USA - SS_1_S_1 metaG | ecosystem: Environmental > Aquatic > Non-marine Saline and Alkaline > Hypersaline > Sediment ...
CCAAAGGGGGATCATTGGATCTCCGAGGATCCTTTCTCGTCAAGCCGGTTCCGTAGCAAGATAGGCAGGCTCATGGAGGAGGAGGCGTCCCGGATCGGCACGGTGCTGGCCGGTGCTTATCGCATCGCCGACACGATCGCGATTGGCGGCAGCGGGACGGTCTACCGGGCCGAGCAGCTCGACTCGGGTGAGCCCGTCGCCATCAAGCTGATGCACGCCGAGCACCCCGAAGGGGAACGTGAGCGTGGGCGGTTCTCCCGGGAGGCGGGGATCATCAAGCAGCTGGCCCACCAGCACGTGGTGCGCATGCTCGACTATGGGCACACCGAGGAGGACCTTCCCTATTTGGTGTTCCCCTTGCTCGAGGGGCGCACCCTCAAGGAGCGCATCGTCGACGATGGCCCGCTGAGCTGGACCGATATCGGCAAGCTGTCGATCCAGGTGCTGAGCGCCCTCGAGCGGGCCCACGGGATGGACATCGTCCACCGCGACATGAAGCCGGCCAACCTGTTTCTCTGCCAGAGCCCGGTGGGCGAGAGCGTGAAGATCATCGATTTCGGCCTCGCCCGGGACGTGCAGGTCTCCGCCGGGTCCGAGCTCACGCGAGCGGGAGCCCTGCTCGGCACCCCGCGCTACATGGCGCCGGAGCAGGTCCGGGGTGAGCCGGTGGGGCCCACGGCGGACATCTACGCCTTCGGGCTGGTCATGTCGGAGATGCTGCTCGGCCATCCCCTGGTGACGGCCACGGCGGAGCTCGACGTCTACATGGTCCACGGGGCCGACAAGCCCCTCGAGCTGCCCGTGGAGGTGCTGCGCTCGCCCTTCGCCGCCATCATCCGGCGCGCCGTGGCCAAGCCCCTCGAGGTGCGCTACCGCCGGGCGAGCCAGATGCTGGCCGACCTGCGAGCCGTGGTCGATCTGATGAACAAGGATCGGATGCTCATCGCCTCGCCGGACATGGAGGCCACCCAGATCACGGCGGCCCATGCCGACCTGCCCATCCAGGGACAGACCGACATGTCCGAGGAGCTGCGCAGCGTGTTCAACGCCATGATGGACAAGGAGGAGCAGGCGCCGCTCACCCCCCACTTCCGGGCGCAGCACGCGCCGCCGACCCTCAAGCAGGCGGTGGGGGACGGCCCGCCGACCCTGAAGCATGTCGTGCCCGGACCGGACGAGGAGCCGTCCTCGGACTCGGGCGAGCCGGCCACCGAGGCCCCCAGCCCCCTGGGGTCGGATGGCGAGGGGCCCGCGACGCTGGTGGAGCGTTCCGACGACGGGCGGGCGACCCTGGTCGACGGCGAGGAGAGCGATCCCCGACACACCCTCGTCGACGAGGAGGACGGTGAAGCGGCGTCCACCCTCGTCGATGACGAGGGCGAAGGACGGGCCACCCTGGTCGATCCGGAAATCGAGGAGCGTGCGCGACAGGACGCCGGCCTCGCGCCGGGGGGGCGCTCCACCCAGCCATCAGCAACCCCGTCCGACGAGCCCCCGCCACCCACCCTGGTGAGCCCCCTCCTGGACGGCCCGCCGACGCTCCCCCGTGCCGTGCCCGAGTCGACTGACTCGATGCCCCTGCTGCTCACCCGCGAGCCCCTGGACGAGCAGGAGACGGTACGGATCAAGGTCACCAAGGAGGAGGCCGAAAAGCTCATCTCCCAGGTGCCCGCGCCGCGGAGGCCCTACGACTCGGACGGTCCGACGCTGCGCAAGGCCCGACCCATGGAGGACCTGGGTGAGGACGAGCCCGTCCCACCCACGGTGGCCTCGACCCCCGACCCACCCGTGGTTGGCGCTGGCCCAGCAGCCGGCGCGCCAGGGTCGTCTCAGCCCGCTCCCCAGCTGCCCCTGGGCGTCTACGACCCCGGATCACTGGAGCTGGTCCAAGCCCCTGGCGGGCGACGGTTTCCCCTCGCCATCGTGCTGCTCGTCGTCGCTGCTCTGGCCGTCGTGTTGCTCTTTGCCCTGTCCCACGGGGGCGGCTGAGCGGCTCGGTCAGGGCGAGGCCGCGACCGAGCCGCCCCGTCCTCAACGGCGGCGCTCGGCCGCCTCGCGCAGCACCTCGAGCATCTCGGCCACCTGGCGCTGGGTGGCGCGGAGCTGCTCGCGCATGCGCAGGATGACCTCGACTCCGGCCCAGTTCACGTCGAGATCGCGAACCAGGGTCCGCGTCACCAGCACCCGCTCCACGTCGCGGTGCTCGAAGCCCCCCGGGCGGTCGACGATCAGGCCTTCTGCGACCAGTCGCGCCACGATCTCCTCGTCGTTGCCGAGGATCTCGAGCAGCCGGGTGCGGTGGATTCGCGTGGTCATAGCTTCAGCTCCGCTCGTACCGGGTGGTCGTAGTCCCGTTCGGCTCTGCGCAGGGCCCTGGCCAGCTCGGGATCGTTGCGCTCGGGCAGGCGTACCTCCAGCTCGACGAGGAGATCGCCTTGCTTGCCGCCCCGTTTGACCCCACGGCCGCGGAGCCGGAGCTTCTGGCCGGTTTGCGAGCGCGGCGGGATGGTCAGCGCGACCGGGCCTTCGAAGGTCGGCACCTGTACCTTGCCGCCCTCGTAGGCCTCGGCGAGGGTGACGGGCAGCGTCATGGTGAGGTCGAGGCCGCTCCGCCGAAGCACCGGGTGGGGCTTGATACGCGTCTCGATGACGAGGTCGCCGCGATCGGCACCCCCCGCGCCCTTTCCGCTGATGCGCAGCGTGGAGCCGTCGTCGGCCCCGGGGGGTATGCGCACGTCGACCTGCTCGGTCGCGGTGACTTGGCCGGCCCCCTGGCAAGCCGGACAGGGCGCGAAGCGCTCGCCGCGGCCCTCGCAGGCCTCGCAGGCCGTGACCATGTTGAGGGGGCCCTGGGAGACCCGCCGGCGGCCGGTGCCACCGCAGGTGGTGCACCGCGAGGTCTGGCTGCCGGGGGCTCGTCCGCTGCCGTGACAGCTGCCGCAAGGCGTCTCGGTCGGTACGGCGATCCGGACCTCGGAGCCCCGAATGGCCTGCTGCAGGTCGAGCTCGGCCACGGCGTGGACATCGTGGCCCGCCGGTGCCCTCCGTCTCGTCGTCGGACCGGTGTCGAAGCCCCCGAAGCCCATCCCGCCGAACAGATCGCCCAGGTCGAAGTCGATCTGCTCGCCGGAGAAGGGCACGCCCCCCGCCGAACGGTTCGCTTGCCACTGCCGGTAGGCGCGAGCTTGCTCGGGATCGAATCCGCTGCGCAGGGCCTCTTCGCCGAACTCGTCGTAGGCGGCGCGCTTTTCGGCGTCGCCGAGCACGTCATGGGCGGCGCTGATCTCCTTGAAGCGTCGCTCGGCATCGGCGTTGCCCGGATTCACGTCCGGATGGTGCTTGCGTGCCAGCTTCTTGTAGGCACGGCGGATCTCCTCGGCCGTGGCCGTCTTGGCCACGCCCAGGACCTCGTAGGGATTGCGTGTCTCGTTCATCGCTTACCCCACCCCAATATGGGTACGGTCGTGTCGCCTCACAAGGCCCCAGGTGCAACGGATCGTCTCGGCGCGGCGCTTTGCGCGCCGCAACGAAGCCACCGGTACGGATGGCTTCGTTGCGGCGGGCGCGCGTCAGCGCTGCGGGACGATCAGGGCGTGAGCTTCAGCAGGTAGACGTCGTTGGTGGTCGAGGTCAGCGAGGTGTCGCCGATGTTCATCTCGCCGCCCACCAATCCCAGAACGTAGACGTTGCTCGCGCCGTCCATTGCGACGTCCCGACCAAGGGAGAACCCCCCAGTGCTGGTCCCCCCGTAGCTCCACAAGTGCGCACCATCGGGGTCGAGCTTGGCCATCCAGCTCGAGCTGAGCACGTCTGGCGGGTTGCCCATCAGGGTGTCGCCACCGAGGTCGAAGGCCCCGAAGAATCCGCCGGTGGCCACGACCGCTCCGGTGGCGTCGACGTCGAGGCCCAGCAGGGTCTGATCCTGGTCGTCACCGAAGCGGGCGCTCCACAAGTGGTTGCCGTCGCTGTCGAAGCGCACGAGGAACGCGTCGCGCGCCCCTGCGCTCGTCAGTGGGTCACCCCCGAAGTCCAGCGTGCCGGCGAAGTCGCCACCCACGGTGATGCTGTCGTCCGGTCCGATGGCCACGGCGTTGGCGTCCTGCCGCACGTCGTCGCCGTAGTGTGCCGCCCACAGGGGAGCGCCATCGGGCGACAGCTTCGCGACCAGCACGTCGGCCTGCCCGGCCGTGGTCAGCCCACCGCCGAGCGGCGAGGTGCCGGTCAGGCTGCCGGTGACCACGACGTTGCCGGCGCTGTCGCAGGCCACGTTGTGCAACAGAGAGGACCCCACCTGCTCACCGATCACCGTCGCCCACTGGCCCGCGCCGGTGGCGCCATCGAGCTTGGCGACAGCCATCCCTCCCGGGGTGGCGTCGAAGACCAGTCCGGCGATGGTCACTTCGCCGGACAGCGTCGCCGAGAACAGGACGTCGCCATCGTGGTCGAAGCTCACCCCCCAGCCCAGGAGCGAATAGTCATCGACGATCGCCTCGGCCCACAGGACATCGCCCGCAGCGCTGAGCTTCATCACGAAGACCTCGCGGGAGAACATCCCGCTCACCGGTCCGCTGCCGAAGTCGATGCTGTCGATGAACACGCCCGTCACGGCGACGCTGCCGTCGGTGTGCACGGCGACGTCCCGGGCGCCGCTGTTGTGGGTGACGGTAAGCTCCCACAGCCATGATTCGGTGCCGTGGTCGTCCAGGTAGCGCACCCACGGTCGGGTGAAGTCACCGCTCTGGAGCGTGTTCACGTCGCCCACCACCACCGTGCGCCCGTCGCCGTGGGCCGCCACGGCGGTGGGGGTGTCCTGATAGATCGCGTGGCCTGCGGTGATGGCGTAGACAATCTCGCCGCTGGGCTGACCGCCGACGCCGCCCGAGCCCCCGGTGCCGCCGCCACCCATGCCCGACGAGCTGCTGGTCGAGGTGGTCGTGCCTCCAGCACCCTGGCCGCCCCCTCCCGTCTCGTCTCCACTGCACGCCGCGAGTCCGACCACGGTCGCTGCCACCAGAACCATCCTGAGCCCCATCGTCTGAGAATACCTGCGGCCGGCCGCGGGGTCATGTCGGCGTCCCTTGCCCTGGCTGCCAGCCGGTGGCGCTTGACGACGGCGGCCAACCAGCTCATCCATCCCGCCGAGCGCGCTCCTTCACCTCGAGCGCGTCGAGCGGGAGGCTGTCATGAAGATCAACAAAATCGACCATCTGTGCATTGCGGTCAAAGACCTGGCCGCGGCCCGCAAGCAGTGGGAGCCGCTGCTGGGCAAGGACAAGCCCGACGACGAGTACGTGGACGAGCCCGAGAAGATCCACGTCGCCCGCTACTGGATCGGTGACGTCGGCTTCGAGCTCATGGAGTCGACCACGCCCGACGGTGATGTTGCCAAGTTCATCGAGAAGAATGGCGAGGGGTTCATGTTGATCGGCTTCAACGTGGACAAGACCGCCGATTCGATCGACGAGCTCAAGGGCAAGGGGTACCCCATCATCGGTGGCCTGCGTCCCTTCCGCGACTGTCAGTTCGCCTTCGTGCACCCCAAGGCCCTCAACGGCGTGCTGACCGAGATCATCGACTACAAGTGGACTGAGCTCGACGAAAAGAAGTGAGCCCTACCGGCCGCCCGTCGCGCGCCAGGCTATCCGGCATTCCGAGCAGCCCCAGCCCAGGCTCGTGAGCTCGACCTCTTTTGGGGCATGGCCTTGCCATGTGCGAATTAATCAATACAATTAAGTACACTTAATCGCCGATGGCTGGATTCCACATGCTACGCACCAATCCCTTCGTCTCGCGCCTGGGTCTGATGGGCCTGGGCTCCGGTCTCCTCGTCAGCGCCCTGGTCCTGGGCCCGGCCTGTACGGTCGCCACCGATCCGGCGCTGCAAGCCGACGGCGGTGCTGCCATCCCGCCCGGGGGTGGCGCCGCGCCGGACGACGCCGGAGCGGGTGCGGCCGGCGGTGCCCCGTCAGCCGATGCGGCTCCGGACCTGCCGCACGACAAGCCGCCCATCGACGAGCTCACCTACGACGGCGTGGAGGTCGCTACCTTTGCCCTGGGGTGATTCTGGGGACCGGACGCCCAGTTTGGGGCAGTCGAAGGCGTCATCCGCACCCGCGTAGGCTACACCGGCGGCACCACCGTCAATCCGACCTACAAGAACCTCGGCGACCACACCGAGTCGATCCAGATGGACTTCGACCCAACCGTGGTCACCTACGGGGATCTGCTGGCCATGTTCTGGGCCAGCCACAACCCCGAGAACCCGGCCAGCTGCACCCAGTACAAGTCGGCCATCTTCTACCACGACGAAACCCAGCAGCAGCTCGCCGAGCAAACCAAGCAGCAGGAGGAGGCCGCGAGCGGGGCCCCCATGCTCACGGACATCCTCGCTGCGGAGACGTTCTATCGCGCCGAGGACTACCACCAGAAGTACTACCTGCGCGGCCGCGACTTGCTCGAGCGTGATCTGACCACCTACTACCCGGATCCGCGGGACTTCACCGACTCCACCGCCGCCGCTCGCGTCAACGGCGTGGCCGGCTTCCACTACACCGCTGCGCGCCTCGAGGCCGACATCGACAGCTTTGGCCTGTCGACCGAAGCCAACGACGTGCTCTGGTCTCTCGTGGTGGACTGACAGGCGATCTTGCCTCTCGACGACAGCACGCGGGCGGGGCTGGGCAGCTTCGGCGCCCACTTCACCCTCAGCAACACGGCCATCGGCTGCGCCGCCATCCCCCTCGTGGGCGAGGTCCTGTTTGACGTCCCCTTCACCATCGACGACCGGGGCGGCAACCTCTGCGGCTGCCCCGGGGCGGCGGTGCTCTGCAAGGTCGTCAGCGCGGGCCTGGTGCCGCCGGACGCGCTGGACGACACGTGAGGTCGGGGGCTGGCTCGAGCCAGCTGCCCCCGTCGACGTGGTTGGGGCAGGCACCCTCGGTCGAGGTTCGGACGCGGCGGCGAGCGTGAGGCTGTTGCGCCACCGAGGGCCAACCTGTGTCTATAATGCGCCGCGATGAGACGAGAGGGGTCAGCGCGACAGCGGTTTGCCGCTGCGGTTGGAGCGGTGCTCTTGGTGGCCGCGCCCGCCCACGCCCAGCCCGCGGGGGACAGCGCGGACACGGGCCCCGACGCCGCGGCCGAGCCGCCCGCCAGCCCGGACCAGGCTGCCGCCCCCAATCCGGGGGATTCGGCGAATCCGGAGACGCGCGCCCGGGCGCGCCAGCTCGCCAACGAAGGGATGCAGCTGGTGAACACCGGGCGGGTCGAGGAGGGGCTCGCCAAGCTAAAGGAGGCGCAGGAGCTGGTGCCAGTGCCGACCATCGCCGTGGCCATCGCGCGGGCCCTGGTCTCGGTAGGGCGCCACACCGAGGCGATCCGCACCTACCGCGCGCTCATCGACATGCCGCTGCCCTCGTGGCTCAAGGGCCTGGCCCGCATGAAGCAGGAGCACGTGCAGCGGACGACGAAGGAGGAGCTGGCCAAGCTGCTCAAGAAGGTGCCCAAGGTGCGCGTGGTGATTGTCGGCGAGGACGCCACCCGGGTGGTGATCGACGGCAAGGAGCGCGAGCTCGCGTCGCTGCAGCGGCAGCTCTTCATCGATCCAGGCATTCACGTGTTCGAGGCTTGGGCGGGCGAGGCCGTCGTCCGCAAGGAGGTCAACGTCCGGCTCGGCGAGGCCATCACCGTGGCGCTCCGGCTCGAGGAGGCCCAGGCCGAGGAGCCCCCGCCGGCCCCGCCCGCCCCGCCGCCGGAGCCGCCCCCACCGCCGCCGCCCGACACCTCGAGCCCGCTACCCATCACCGGCTACGTGCTGCTCGGGGTCGCCGGTTTGGGTCTGGCGGCCACCGTGGGCACCTGGATCGCGGCGGCCGATCTCGCCGGTGATCTCGAGGGGAGCTGCCCGGACGACCGCTGCGACGAGGCCGCCCTGGGGCCCGATGGTGTCGACGATCTGGATACCTACGGCGGGTTGCGCACGGCCACCATTGCGCTTGGCGTGGTCACCGGGGTGGTGGCCGCGGTGGGCGCCACCCTGGTCATCGTGGCGCCGTCGGACGAACAGGACGGCGCCGTCTCCATCCACCTGAGCCCCTGGCAAGTGAGGATCGATGCGCGCTTTTGAGGTGGCCGGCCTAGCGGCGCTGGGCCTGACGTTGGCCTTTGGCTGCTTGCCCGACCTGGAGCTGGCGCCGGCCGGCTTCGGGGGCTCGGCAGGCGCGACGAGCAGCGGCGGCGGGACGGGAGGGTCCTCCACGGGCGGCGGTGCGGCCGGCAGTGGCACGGGCGGCTCCACCTCCAGCTCCTCGGGCGGTGGGACCGGTGGCGGTCTCGGTGGCACAGGCGGCGATGGCGGCGCCGGCGGCGGCGCCGTGGATTGCGGCGCCCAATGCGTCTGCGACGGCGAGGTGTGCGCCTACTCGTGTGCGAGCCCGCCCTGTGACGTGGATTGCGTCGGTGGCGCCACCTGCACCGGCGAGTGTGGCGACGCCACCTGTGCCTGTCAGGGGGGCAGCACCTGTGTCTTCACCTGCGTGGCCCCGAGCTGTCAGGTCCAGTGCACCCAGGGCTCGCTGTGCACCATCGACTGTGTGGGCCTGGCGCCGGAAACCCCGGCTTGCGACATCCAGGTCTGCCAGGGGGGGACGACCACGACCTGTCCCGACGGCCACACGCTCGTGTGCAACGCAACCTGCCCCACCTGACCGGCACGACCGCGCTACCGTTCCACCGGTCTCGGCACTAGGCTTGGCAACGAGCAGGGTGGGGCGTGGTACGAGCGCCAAAGGGGTGAGAGCGGACGGATGACGCAGGACTTCGCGACCAAGTACACGGGCATGGCGTTCGTCCTCGCCACCCTGTTCAAGGTCCAGTTCGAGGGCGTCACCATCACCGGTCGCACCCCCAAGATCTCCGAGCCGCACAGCCCGAGCAGCGAGGGCGGCGAGCTCGTGCTGCAGCGCATCAGCCTGGAGCACGAGGGCTGGCCCGTCATCATCATCGGCTCGGCCAACTGCGCCACCAACGCCGTCGAGCTCCGCAGCTGGAGCTACCTCGAGCAGGCCCACCGCAAGCGCTACCCCAACAAGCGCTTCCCCCTCGTCAAGACTGACTACGCCGACTTCTTCGTGCAGCTGGCCGACTTTTTTCGGGACCGGGACATGGAGGTCACCATCCTCAACGCCGAGCCCGAGAAGCGTGCTCGGGCCAAGGCCGCGGCCAAGGCGCCGGCCGAGGCCGCCGTCGGGCCTGTCAAGCCGTCCCAGGCCCATCCGCGACGGCTGGCCATCCTGATCGCGCTGCTTGCCGTCACGTGCGTCGGGGCGGTGGTGGCCTGGATCCTGCTCGATTGGCCGGCCCCGTGGCGAGAATGGCCGGGTTGAGGCAGTTTTCTTCGCAGACCCCCTTGATGATCCCGCCGGGCGGCCGCAAGATCACTACTTCGGGTCATGCAACCACAGGCGGGGCAACTGCTCGGCCGCCACTTGCGGCTGAAGGAACCGCTCGATCGCGGTGCCATGGGGATGGTGTGGGTGGCCCGCCACGAGACGCTGCGCACCGAGGTGGCGGTGAAGTTCGTCGATGGGGAGGTGGTCTCGAAGTTCCCCGACGCCCTGGAGCGGTTTCGTCACGAGGCGAGCGCCTCGGCTCGCCTCAAGAGCCCGCACGCCGTGCAGGTGTTCGACCACGACCTCGCCGAGGACGGAACGCCCTACATCGTGATGGAGCTGCTCGAGGGTGAGACCCTCGGGGAACGCCTGGAAGACGGACCGCTGACGCTCAAGGAGACGGCCAGGGTAGTGACCCACGTGGCCCGTGCGCTGACCCGGGCTCACGCGCTCGGCGTGGTGCACCGGGACATCAAACCCAACAACATCTTCCTGTGCGACACGGTCGATGACGCGCTGTTCTGCAAGGTGTTCGACTTCGGCATCGCCAAGCAGGTCGAGCTGCCGGAGCTCGACGGCCTCACCAACCCGGGGACCCTGGTCGGCACCCCCGAGTTCATGAGCCCCGAGCTGTTTGCCAACAAGACGGCCATCGACCGCCATGCCGACCTCTGGGCGCTCGCCGTGGTGGCCTACTTCGCGCTGAGCCAGGAGCTCCCCTTCCCGGGCGATACGCTCGGTGAGCTCTGCATGAAGCTGATGACCAAGGAGCCCACGCCCATTCGCAGCTACCGGAGCGATCTGCCGGTCGAGATCGAGGCGTGGTTCGAGCGCGCCCTGGCCAAGGAGCCCGAGGATCGCTTCGCCGATGGGCGCGAGTTTGCCAAGGCGTTCGTCGCCGCTGCCCAGGAAGACGACGGGTTTCCCTCGAGCAGCGGTTTTCCCCGGTTCTCGATGCCTGAGCTGACCGCGGAGGCGCAGCAGGCACTGTCGTTCCAGGCGAGTGCGGCCCTTCTCTCGCAGAGCTCGAACATGCCTGTCGCCATCGACTCGGCCGCGCCGGAGCCGCTCCCGTCCACGCCGTCGAGCGTCGCGCCGGTCGCGGGCAGCAAGAGCCGGCCATGGAAGCTGGCGGGCGGTGGTCTCGTGGTCGCCGCGGCGGTCGCGGGCATCGTCTTTGCCGCCGGCACGGGGAGCGGCGCCGATCCCAACGCCGCCGCGGACCCATCCACCAGCCGGACCGTCAGCGTCCCCGAGACGCCGAGCGCGGCCGCGCCGGCGGAAAGCGCCCTTCCAGAGCCCGCCGCCGCTGCGCCTACCGCAAGCACCTCGGCGCCACAGGTCGCGGCGCGCGCCAGCGCCTCGGCCAGCGCCACGGCCGCCCGTCCCGTCCCGTCCACCACCCCCAAGGTCCCGACCAACAGACCCCGGTCTCAGGGCTACGACTGGGCATTCTGATAGGACCCGACGGCAGTCCGACCGTCTACCGGCGGCGCCCCGGAGCGCGAGCCTCCCTTTGGCAGCGAGCGGGTTCCCATGCCAGCTCAGGGAGCACCCGAGCTGACGCTGGAGCAGTACGCCGCGCTGCGAGCCCGGCGCTCGGTGGCGTCACCGGAGGGCGTGCCGGCCGTCAATCGCCACTACGGTTCGAACGACGCCAAGGCGGCCGGCCAGCTCGACCACCGGTGGGACCAGCGGCTCCACGACAACGTCCAAGAGAAGCTGCGCTACGACGAGCTGCTGATCCGCTTTGGCGAGTGGTTGGCCGCCGAGCAGGGGGAGCCGTAGCGCTGCGGCCGGCACCACCGCAGTGCCCACCGAGTTACGTCAGACGTAACCAGGGACCCACTGCGCTCAGCGGTGTGCCCTTCGAGTTACCTCTGGCGTAACTCCATGACCACACCGCTAGCAGACCGACGTCCGGTCGAAGGTCGAAACGTCACTTGAGGGCAATTCGAAGGTGGATAGGTGGTCTGCGGTCCGGCACCAGGCCACCCGGCGTCCCGACGCCGTGCCAGGACGACTGGCCAACCAGCGCCGCGCCGCGGCAGCCTTCGCTGGCGGCCGACGAGATGGCCTGTCGTCGCTCATTGCCCGCAACCGCCAACTTGCGACCCATGGTCAGCTTCCTGCCAGCCCCACCTGCAGGCGCGGGCCTCGTCGCAGGCCTCCTGGTCGAGCTCGGTGGCGCTCCCCCGAGGTTTTGCCCCGGCCCCCGCCACGCTATGCTCCGCCCGTTATGGCAACGAAGCTAGGGCGGGACGTATTCGTGGCGTTGGCGGCCGTGGGCTGGGCGGACGGCGAGCTGGCGGAGGACGAAGCAGATGCCATCGTGCGCATGGCGGCCGAGGAGGGGCTCGACGTCGACGAGATCGTCGAGATCGAGGAAGCCACCAAACACCCGGTCGAGGTGGGCGAGATCGACACCCGCAATCTGACCAAGGACGACCGGCTGTTCATCTACGCGGTGGGTGCCTGGATCGCCCGGGTGGACGGGGTGGTCATGCCCGAGGAGATCACGGCCCTCAACAAGCTGGCCGAGGCTCTCAAGCTGCCCGACCGTCCGCGGGAGCTGGCCGACCGTATCGCCATGGACGTGGGCTCGATCAGCGAGAGCAACAAGCCGGCGTTCTACAACCTCCGGGGCCTGCGCAAGACGCTCAAGGTGCGCCTCGAGCAAGCCCAGAAGCTGCGGGAAGAGGAGGAGTGACCCGCGCGCGCCCCTAGCCCCACCGCGGCAGCGGGGGGCCGCCACGGGGCTTCCGTCACTCCCTCGACTCCCTCGTGGAAGGAAGGAGAGCCGATGTTCATCGTACACGTCATCGTGCACGTCACAGCTGACCAGGTGGAGGCCTTCAAGGCGGCGACCATCGAAAACGCCCAGAACAGCTTGCAGGAGCCCGGCGTGGCTCGCTTCGACGTGGTGCAGCAGCTGGACGATCCGACCCGCTTCGTGCTGGTGGAGGCCTACCGCACCGCTGACGATCCGGCGCGCCACAAGGAAACCGCCCACTACCAGAAGTGGCGTGACACCGTGGCCGACATGATGGCCGAGCCCCGCAGCGCGGTGAAGTACGGCGAGGTCCACCCCGGACAAGCGGGCTGGGGCTGAGCGGTGGCCTTCGAGTTCGCCACCGCCACGCGGATCGTGTTCGGGGCCGGCGCCAGCACCCAAGTCCCAGAGCTGGTCGCCGAAACCGGGTCCCAGGCGCTCGTCGTCACGGGCAGCGATCGTGACCGGGTGCGACCCTTGCTCGACGGTCTAGGTGCCGTCTCGGTCGGCGCAGAGACCTTCGCCGTGACGGGCGAGCCGACCACCGAGACGGCCAAGGCGGCGGTCGAGCAGGGGAGATCCGCCCAGTGCGACGTCGTCATCGGCTTTGGCGGCGGGAGTGCCATCGACGTCGGCAAGGCGGTGGCAGCCCTGCTCGCCAACGGTGGCGAGCCCCTCGACTACCTGGAGGTGATTGGCCGCGGCCAGGCCATCACCCAGCCCTCGGTGCCCTACATCGCCGTCCCGACCACCGCGGGCACGGGCGCCGAGGTCACTCGCAACGCCGTGCTCTACTCGGCCGAGCACCGCGTGAAGGTCAGCCTGCGCAGCCCGCTCATGCTGCCGACCGTGGCCGTGGTCGATCCCCAGCTGACCCTGACCATGCCGCCGGCGGTTACCGCCAGCACCGGGCTCGATGCGCTGACCCAGGTGCTCGAGCCCTTCGTCTCGCAACGGGCCAATGCGCTCACCGACGCCATCTGTCGCGAGGGCTTGCGTCGGGCGGGCGCATCCCTGTCCCGCGCCTACCACGAGGGCCACGATGCGGCGGCGCGACAGGACATGGCCCTGGTGAGCCTGTTCGGCGGCCTGGCCCTGGCCAACGCCGGTCTCGGTGCCGTCCACGGCTTCGCCGGCCCGCTCGGAGGAATGTTCGGTGGCGCCCACGGCGCCATCTGCGCGGCCCTGCTCCCGCAGGTCATGCGGGCCAACGTGGCGGCCCTCCGGGACCGCGCCCCCGACTCGCCGGTCCTCGGCCGCTACGACGAGGTGGCCCAGCTGCTCACCGGCAACCCCAACGCCACCGCGGCCACGGGCGTCAGCTGGATCGAGCAGCTCTGCGCCGAGCTGCAGGTCCCGCCCCTCGGGGCCATCGGCATGACCGCGGCGGACATTCCGGACGCGGTCGCCAAGTCGCGGCGCGCCAGCAGCATGAAGCCCAATCCCATCGAGCTGAGCGACGACGAGCTGACCGTGATCTTGGAGCGGGCGCTCTAGATACCATGTAGGCCGGCAGAACCTGCCGGGCGCCGGTGTTGTCAACGCCTGGAGCAGGCCGTCACCGGGGCCGGTTCTCCCTACAGGTCCGTCACCGGCTCGGGAGCCTGGAGCCCCTCGGAGAGCACCTTGCACGGTGGGAAGAGCCCGTCGCAGCCGCAGAGGTTGCCGCCGTCGTCCAGGAAGGCGAAGGTCGTGTCGTACAGGGGCTCGCCGTTCAGATCGATGGTGGCGCAGCGGACCATGGTGTCGGCGAGATCGATCTCGGCACCGGCCACGAAGATACCGGCGCGCGCCGAATCGGCGATCAGGCTGGAGCTGACGGTCGCCGCGGCCGGATAGAACTGGGTCGAGATGGTGGATCGATTGAACACCATCGCCGCGGACACCACGATGCCGTCCCCCCAGACGTCGTCGACCCCCGGCGTGTCCTCCACCACGGTGTGGCGGATGGTGGCCTCCGCGCCGACCACGGCGATGCCGATGGCCGCCGAGTCCTCGACGAGGCAGCGGTCGATGGTCGCCTGCGCCGGCGTGGTCAGCTGGATCAGCGGCTGCACCAGCATGCCGGCGCCGGGCATGACGCTCAGGGCGGTCCCCCGGGTCGCCCGTACGTGGGTGCCCTCAATCGTGGCGTCGGCACCAACGACCCCCACGCCCAGCATGGTGGCATTCTCCACCAGCGACCGGGTGATCTCGGCGGCCGCCGGCGTTTGGCTGATCAGCTCCATCTGTACCCCGATGCCGCCACGGTAGTGGACGTCGTTGGGTGTCGGATCGCCCAGCACGTGTACCCCGTCGATCACCGCGTCGGCGCCCAGCACCAAGAGCGCGAAC
>Ga0180429_10002715_pt1 | contig 14486 bp, 9 predicted proteins | sample SS_ome_FD_132428 | JGI IMG/M metagenome (GOLD analysis project Ga0180429, IMG submission 132428) | Hypersaline lake sediment archaeal communities from the Salton Sea, California, USA - SS_1_S_1 metaG | ecosystem: Environmental > Aquatic > Non-marine Saline and Alkaline > Hypersaline > Sediment ...
CGGCCAACGGCTAAAAGGAAACACCCCGGCCGGGCGCCCCGGAGGACGCCCGGCTTCGGCGAAGAAGATTCCGATCAGCGTCGTCGCCGTCGGCCACGAGCACGGCCCGCGTTGTAGCCCTTGATCGAGCCGGTTCGTTTGCCGGAGCGATAGATGCAGTAGCCGACTGCCCAGACGATGACGCACAGAATAAGCAATCCTTCCACGATACTCCTCCAGGTATTGGGGGTTGATCGGTTGCAGCCCGTCACCGGGGCGACCTGGGGGCGGCATCCTCCAGCACACCGTTCAGGTCGACATCGCCGGCCTTCGCCGCCTTGAGCGTATCGATCAAACCCGAAGCGTCGAGACTACTGAGCCCGGCGAGCGGCTTGCCGAACATCCGCTGTGCCAGCGATTCGACCCGGCGGATGCCCAGCCCACGGATCTGCCGGGCGAGCTGGTTGATGTAGTCGAGCCGCTTGCTGCTGGCGGTGTGACTCGCGTTGCCGTTGCTGATTGCGGAATGACCGTTGCCGTTGTGACGGCCTGCGCGGCCCGCTGACGCGTCGTGGTTAGCGACGGGCTGCTGGGGCACCCCGTTTGTTTGATGGCGTGAGAGCTCGTCCTGGATGGCCTGACGGCAGGCCGTGTAGGCGTTGCGGACTTGGGCATGGAAGCCGTCGAGGTCGTCGCGGAGCAGCTGGGCATCGAGCTCGACTTGAACGCTGCAGGATGCGCCGACGGAACCGTAATCTGGCAGGCCCAGCTTCTTCGATAGGCCGACGTTCAAAGTGAGGGGCATGGGTTGTCTCCTAATTCGCAAAGGGGGAAGTGGAGTTCGGATAGCTAAACATGACCTGTGCCGCGGCACGGGCCTCGGACCAGTGCCGGGCAGCGCCGATCAGGGGCCAGCAGTAGGTGACCCACGACCAGCGCTGCCCGGCGATTTGCTTGGTAGGGCCGGCGGGGACTGGAGTTTTGAATACGCTTTCAAACACCAGGGCACGTTACTTACGCCGCCACTGCAGCCGGCGGAACCACCGGCAACTCCCCGACGAATCTCTCCCACGACCGTTTCAGCTGACGACGCAGTTGGCTGACCCGGGCAGCAGACACTCCGAACTTCTTCGCCGTCCTCCCGGTCGATTCACCGGTGGCAAGCAGTTCGGCGATCTTCCGATCCCGCTTTGACAGCGACTGCAGCCAGGCCGAGAAATCCATCCGTGTGGCGGCGACTTCGGCGGGGCCGGCGTTGCGATCCTCGACGACGATTTCTTCCCAGCTTTTGCCGTCGACACTGGGACGATCGAGCCGCTCGACGGTGACGCCGTTGGCTAGCCTGCAAGCGCGGCTCATCACGTCGCGGGAACTCTGCGAGCCGGCAGCTTTTCTGCCTGAACGGTAACGGCGGACGCCGTAGCGGGCAAGTACGGTGGGATATGCCAACGATTCCCGACCGGCACGGGCCAGATGAACGAACATCAAGAACGCTGCCGCGACCGTCTCGGCCGTAGCTTCCTCTTTCGACTCAGGGTCGAGTTGGGCAAAGCGCTGCCGAGCAAAGCGGCGGATTCCGGGCAGCATCTGCAGGAAGAGCTGTTGGTGTTCCGGCGAGAGCGGTGAACGCGTAGGCTGTGGGTTAGTTCTCATGGGCGACCTTTCTGAAGCTTGGGCCGCCCGGGGGGGCGGCCACGTTGGGAAACGTGTACCGCCCCGCCTGATGCGAGGCACGATGAACGCGAAACGCAATCAGCCCGCCGATCAACTGCCAAGATGGTCGATCAGCAAGCTCAAAGAGGGGAAACGGCAGTCGCGATGACTACGTCGTTTCCATCACTTAGATATGCCCCCAAAAGCCCGTTTTTTAAGCTGTTTCGGGTCGGCGGAAGAAACCATCACGCGGCATGAGCGGCCCCTTTCGCCACGTGGGGCAGAGCGTGATAGAATCATATGTCGCAACTGCTACGCCATAGCGACGGGTCGGCACGGCCGCCGAGATCCGTCTTGGGGCGGAAGGGCGAGAAGACACGTCCAGCCGTGCCGGTGGTCGCCGAACACGCCACGTTCTACACGCCATGCAGCCTGCGAGGAGAATCATGCACCTGGCCTGGGCGACCGACATCCACCTGAATTTCCTCAGCCGCCGCGAGCGGCAGCGGTTTCTGGAGTCGATCAACGGGCAGGCCGACGCCTTGGTCGTCACCGGCGACATTGCCGAGAGTAATAGCCTTGGCGAGATCCTCCGGCAGATACGCGACACGCTCACGATGCCCATCTACTTCGTCCTGGGCAACCATGACTTCTATCGCGGTTCCATCGCCGACACACGGGCAGCGGTGGCAAAGATGATCCGCGGCTCCGACAAGCTGACCTACCTGAACCAAGCCGGCGCGGTGGAACTGACACCCAACACCTGCCTCGTGGGGCACGACGGCTGGGCGGACGGTCGCCTGGGCGACCTGGACGGCACGGACGTGATTCTCAACGACTTCCTGCTGATCGACGAGCTGCGGCACTGGCGGGACCGGCACGCGCTGGACAAGCCGGTCCTGCGCACCATCCTACAGAAGCTGGGCGACGCGGCGGCCGAGTATCTCGATCGCTTGGCCACGCTCCGACCGGGGCACGTCTCCGCGTGGCGCGATGAGCTTCAGCGACAAGGGCTGTCGAACGCGACCGTCCGACGCAAGCTGACCGCGATCCGCTCGCTGTTCTCGTATCTTCAGATCTACGGCTACACGGGCGAGAACCCGGACCACGGCAAGTTCATTGCCGCGCCGGCCGCTTCGCGCGACGGGAAGACCGTCGGGCTCTCGCCACGCGCCTGCCGCCAGTTGCTCGAAGCGCGCTCGGCCGACACGCCCGCCGGCATCCGCGACCGGGCCATCCTTGGCGTACTCGCCTACTCCGCCTGCCGCGTCGGCGAGTTGGTCCGGCTGACCGTCGGCGACTTCAAGACCAGCGGCGAGCACCGCGTGCTCTGCATCCACGGCAAGGGCGGCAAGGAGCGCATCGTCCCGCTGCACCTGGAGGCCGTCTAACGACCCTCCGCCTGGCTGGCAACCGTCGCCATCGCCGACGACCGCCCCGGCCCCCTCTTCCGGGCCGCCAAATCGCCACGCGGCGCCGGCCGCGACGGCTTCCGCCGCGAGCCGCTGACCACCCGCTCCGTCCAGCAACTCGTACGCCGCTACGCCCGCCGCCTTGGCCTCGACCCGGCCGTCACCGTCCACTCGCTCCGCGTCACCGCCCTGACCACCGCCCGCGAGAGGGGCTCCGACATCATCGACCTCCAAGACTTCGCCGGCCACGCCGACCCTCGCACTACCCTCACCTACATCCGCACGCGGGACAGGCTGTCGAAATTGCCGGGGTACGTGCTGCATTATTGATGACCATCGAATCCCGGCAACTGAAAGACTCTCTTTTCGTCTTCACTTTGCTGTTGGGACTCGACAAGCACATGCGTTCATAGCCCCCTACCTCTTGGACAACAGCTTTTATTACGATAGAGTCCGCAGTTTCCAATCCTGCCGCTATGGCGACCCACTATGAGTATCCGCGCTGCTGTTGCTAGACAGAGTGGCTCGTGGACAGATCAACTTGGGAGGGCCATACATCGTTAATGATTATTGAGCGTCCCGCCGTTTGGAAGCCCTGCAGAGCCATCGTGAACTTCTTGGAGCTGACCATCAAGAGGCGAAAGGTCGATCCGCAGATCGACCATCTTCTGCGACAACTCCGCAACCGACAAATGCTGGGAAAGGTAGTCGAGCAGATCATCCTGCCTGGGCTGGCCGAAGACCATGCGGTAGACGGCCAGAGCGTGTTTGAGCGGAGGAAGTAGCTGATGGTCACGGCTCAGCGGCAGCAGCGGCAAATGCCGCTCGATCTTGGCTCCATCCGGCACCGGGTAAAGCCAGTAGGGAACAAGGTCGTTCTTCCGACCCGGCTCGGCAAACGCGGCGTCGAACATGGCTTCCCAGGGATCGCTGACCGGCTGCTGATAGACGACGCCCTTGTGCTTCGCGGCGACGTTCTTGCGGATTGCATGTCCCTTATACCGGTGTACTCGCCCTTCGCGCTGTTCAAGGTCGACTGGGTTTCCGGGCAGATTCCAGTGAACGACAGCATGGCAATACTGGTGGAAATCGAGCCCCTCCTGACCAATGGAAGTTGTTGCCAGCACGAAAGGCCAGAACGGGGAGTTAAACGCGGCGCGGACATGCTCCTTGCGGCGGCGCGTGCTCTCTTCTTCCGATTTGTCATCTCCGAATCTGAGTGCAAATCTGGCACGCATGATCCGCGGCGCGACGTCGATCTTCGCGTCCGCACCTGTGCGGATGTCGTCCACCCGAGGTTGCGAAACGCGAAGCGTTACGGCTTCGGTAATCGCCGCAGCCAGATCGTCGGCCTTTCCGGCATCGTCGCGCCCGGCAAGGCTGCGCGACTCGTGCAGCAAATGGGTGTATTCGTCTAGGATCGCTTGGAGGCAACCATGGATGCTGTATTCGAGCGTGCGCCGCCAGTACGGTTCCTCGGCGTTGAGCCCGCGGATCATCGCCGTCACCTCAGGCAGGTTGAAGAGCGTGCGTATCGCCCATCCGATGTTGGCCGCGGCGAAGCGAACCGCGTCATCCGAGGTGGCCGCATCTCCGGTACACACCCGACCAAGCGCTCGCAGTGCGAGGGTGGCCGGCCCGCCCAACGCCATTTGAGCCAAGACGCGACTCAGGTTCGCCGGCGGGCGACCGAGTCGCGAAGGGTCCGTCACGATCTTCCTTGCCTGTTCAACGTGTTCGCTCCAGGCAGTGTCCTCCGTCCCATCTTGTCCAGACATATGGTTTCCCCGCCACCGAGAAGCAAGCTCCTCCTCCTCGAACCACATCTCGACGATCCGAGGGTCGTGCTCGGCGTCGAGAAGAATGGGGGCTGCCCAATACCAGTCCGCATCCGCCTGGCCGCTCTCGGCTCGGCCTTTGGTGAGGCTGCTCAACGCCCCTTCGATTTCCTGGTGGATGTGAGCAAGAACGGCCTCCGAGTCGCGCAGATCTTCGTTGTCGGTCGCGCAGCCCAACCGCAACGGATCGAACTCCTTGGCAAACCAGGAGCAGGGATAGATCAGGCCCAGAACCGGCATCCCCGTGAGCCGCCCCTGTGATCGGCTGAACTCCAGGAGACGAGCACGCCGTTCGCGAGCCTCGGGCGTATTCTTTGCGTCCTTGTCCAGCGAGAGGAACATCTGCCGCTCGGCGGCGTAACTGGTGAGGCCAGCGATCGCCTTAGGCACCACCCTCCAGTTTGAGAAGATCAGCCGCTTGGTGTACTTCGACAATCCCGCATGGCCGAACACGCCCCCGAGACGATAGTAAGGGACGCACGGCGGAATCCACAGCAGACGCCACAACTCGCAACCCTCGAACGAAAGGACATCCTTCCAGAGGGCTCGCAGCCTGGGATTCCCGGGCTCGACCTCCGCGTACTTCTGAACCTTGGGCCAGGCTAGGAGAGTATCCTTCGCCGATGATAGCCGGCGGGACAACTCCCTCGCCTGGCGCTTGCCGCGATGGAGGGCGGGCGCTACCTCATCGAAGAGCTGCTTGAGCTTGTAGCCTTCCATGAAGTTGAGGAGGTACGGCGCCGACTTCCAGTATTCCACCTGATCGCCAAGGGCCTCGCCGTATCCCTCGGCGTTGAGCCACTCGACGATCTGCGCAAGCTGCACGTAGGCGTTCACATCGCCCGGTTCGATGCGCACCTGATCGTGGACCTCCTGCAACATCCCATCGCGGTCTGGTGATGATGCCAATCGCTCCGTACGAATCATGACGCTCCTCAAAGCCCCTTCCAGAGCGGTCCTCGCGCCAGCCGTTTCCTCACCGTCGCCCTCCGCCAAGGCGTACAGATGGCGACGATAGTCCTTGAGCAGCCGAGCCAGTCGCTCCGCCCCCTCCTCGTCGGGCAGCAGAAAGTCCATCGTCCGCAGGAAGTCGCGATAGTGGTCTTCCTGCCCCACTTCGGCTCCGCACGTGTAGAGCTTGTAGGGTGTCGCCGAAAGCAAGATCACCCGCACTTCGCGCCACTCGAAGAGTTTGGCGGCCAGTTCGCCCGCGTCGTCTGTGCCATCAAGCAGGTGCCGGAATCGCTGAAACTCGTCAAGGATGATCAGATCGGGCGAAAGCGAGCGGATGCACGTTTCCGCCAACAGTGCCCGCATCTCGCCGATGAAGGCACGCACCTCAGCCTTTGTCTCGGGATGGACTCGCGACCATGGCTTGCGTTTGGGCATTTGCCGGCACAGGTGGTTGAACCGGACCTTCAGCGTCATCTGATTCTCTTTGCGACAGTATTGAATGTTGTCGCGGAGGGCAGCTCGGAACTCGCTCAACAGCCTCCTTGAAATGCTCGTCGCATCAAACCGCGAGAGCATCTTCCGGAATCGCTCCGGCTCGACCCCCACTTGAAACACGTTCTTTGCAGCGGCACCCTGAAACTTCCAGATCTTCCGAAGCATCCAGTAAAGGAGCACCCGTTCCTCCTTGCGCCCCGTGGCGTTCTTCAGATCGAAGGAGGTGCCAGGTGTAAGTGCCACGAAGTTGAGAGGATTCTTCCGAAGATCGTCGACGTACTGCGGCAGGAGCGTGATCCGCTCCGGAGTTCGGAAATCGAAGTCCTTGTTGAGCCGCAGACGCCGCACGTTCTGCTGAGCGATGTCTGAGTTCGAGCAGATATAGACGATGTTGATCGAATCCTGTTCGTGCCACAGCTTGTCGACAACCTTTGCGACGACGCCGCGCGCTACCAGGGTCTTCCCTAGCCCCACTTCATCGGCAATGAGAAACCGGCGCGCCGGGTGCTCATCCCGGTACATCCGCCGAAACACGTACTCCACTGACGCCCGCTGAAAGTCCTTGAGTCCCGAGAGGATCTTCTCGACGTCTGGACAGTCGACGTATTGGACGGTCATGGTAGTGCCTCACGAGCTTGCCACACAGGTCGCCACACTTCCCCGAACCCTGGCGGAATGAGAGCTTGTCCTTGGGGCGTCTTTTCCAGGTCGCTCATGAGCTGGGCGATCCGATCGAGTTTCGTCGGGTCCTTCGTCAACGACCGCAGGAGCGCTTCGAGAAGCGGCAGTTCCAGCGGACCGCGCCCATCCTTGGGGTGGTGGTGCCGTTCGGTTTTGTCGTGCTCATCGAGAATCTCAATCGCTCGCCGGGCGTCCCAGCCGTCATCGGCGAGCAGCAGGAGCAGATAGCGCATTACCTGGTCGCTGTTGCGAAGCAGGCTCAGCAGCAACCGCTCACGGCGATCGGTTGGTTCGCCCTGAAGCGGTACGTTGACGACGAACCGGCGTTGTTTACGCCGATTGTCCACTTCTACCTCGGCCGTGAAGACGAAGAACGACGTGATCCCCTCGAAGGCCAGCCTGGTGAAGCATGCCGTGGATGCGGTTGAGTCGATCGGCTGCTGCCAATGATCCGGGACCGTGACCGGTCGACACCCGACAGCCCCGTCCGGCCACGAGTGCGGCAAGGGTTTCTCGGCCTCGATACGCAGATCGAACAAGTCCTCGCCCGTCACGCGGACCACGACTGCTTGAAGGCCATGGGCCGCGATTGCCTGCTGTAAGCCATCTAGCTTGCGGTCGAGCCGCACCTCCAGTTCATCCACTTCGGCCGCGTCCGGAGGGACATACGGCTGAAGCAGGTGTCGGAAGCCACGCCCATCGTCCGAGTCCAACAAGGCGTCGAAGCCGCAGGTCTCCCGATCGCCAGATAGTTCGACCAGAAGCTCCACATTACCGGAAAAGGCAGCATGGGTCGCGTTTGCGGAGCCCGACCAGACGTAGCCACGATCCCCGGCATCCGCGACGTAGATCTTCGCGTGCAAGCCAGAAAGCGATGACACCTCGTCGATTGCGCTCGGCTCAGCCTCCCCTTGTTCAACCTTGGACTCGACCGTGGTGACGACCCGGGGCTCGTGCTGTCCGGCTTCGTCGGGCTGAACCTCGGCGGCAGGATCGAGCGTGAAGACGGCCTGCAATCGTTGCCTGGTAAGCGTCGAGAGTGCAGCAAGTTCGTCTGCCCGCGAAACGACCGTGACGCTCCGATCCGTGGTTGCCAGTTGGGTCAGCAACGAATCCGATACGAACGGCGAAACAACGGCCATCCGCTCAATCTCTTCGCCATCCGTGTTGAACGGCCACGGGCTTTCGCCCTCCAGCCCAAGCGGCCAGAACCGAATCTCATCGAAGCCCTCCGGTGGAGTGAACTCCACGCGGAGCACTTCTTCTGCCATGCGTTGCGGTTCCCCGTCGGCACCGGCCGGTAACGGTCGAACTGCCAGTTCCGGCAGACGGCGGAGGAACCGGGCCAAAGGGGTGTTGAACTCGTTGCGCCGGCTCCGCGGCTCGTAATAGCCTTCCAGAACCAGCATGGTGTCCCAGGAGCGTTCGAAGGTCAGGTTGCGACTCGGACAAAGCAGGCGATAGAGGACAGGCCAGTCGGCGCTCGGCTCGTTGGTTGCTGCTGCCAGCCGTAGCAGCCATATCTTCGGGTGGAAGACTCTGTCCTCCGTAGGTGGGCGCACCTCCACGACCGATCGTTCTAGATAGCCGAACAACTGGCGGTGGCGAGCAGGGACCTGGATCTCGCCGGCTTGGCAGAAGAGCGTGATGTGCGAGGCGTGCCGGCGAAGCGACTCCAGCAGAGCGAACGGGCTGGCGACGATTCGGCCGTCCTTGTTCTCCCAATCGAACAGGGTGAAGGCCAGCGGCGTGACCAACATCGCGAGCAGATCAAGGCTGTAGGTGGTGCCCACGGCTGCGTCGAGCCGATAGCCATCCGGCGGTCGGAGCAGATTAAAGAGCAGGCTTCGGTCGTGGGGAGCTAACATCCGTCAATCCCATTGCTGTGCCGTCACGATGTCGTCAATGATGTCGGCCGCCTGCCGCCATCGGTAGTTCAGTCTTCGATCTCCCGAGTGACCGCGCCATCCGGCGAGCATCTTTTCATTGCCGATTCGAGCACGGGCTCTCTTGATCGACCTCTCCCGCTCGCGCACAAGGTCACGGGCGTGCCGGCCGTCGACGAGGGCCGATACGTCGGCGGCGCTCAGCACAAGCTGATACCAATGATTCACGAAGGTCTGGGTGCGGGTCGGAATGAGATGACCCTCGCCGTCATGCACCACTTTCCAAAAACGATCCCGGTCCGCTGCCACGGCCGATGATCGCACAAGACTGGAGTCGTGCCACCACTCGTCAAGCCGGCCTCGGTATTCCTCGGCAAGGGCCGCTGTCTCCGTCCGCGACTCGGCCAGCAGCAGGTTGTAGACGAGGACCGCCCCGTGCATGATTTCCGAGAAATGCTGCGATTGATCCAGCCACTCGCGAAGCCGAGGGGGCAAATCCGCATACGTGGGATGCAACCACGGAAACTCCGCGTCCTCCGACCCGACGCCGTGTTCGACGAAATAGGCCATCAGGCTAGCAGGGACCTTCTGGCGGATTCGGTCTGTCAGGTAATCAGCTTCTTCCAAGGTCAGCTCGAAGGTCGCGCTGTCCGGGAAGTCATCGGGTGGATCGGGCAGGTGCGGGTGCCAGTTCCCTGAACCGTCCGGCGCAATCGTCTCGCCGTCGTCCGGCTGAACCGCCTCGTCGACGCGGGCATAGTAGCGGTTCAACCAGCGGTGATACTCCTCCTGCGAGCGATCGAACAGCAGGATGCCCCAGGTGCGCAAGCCCGACCAGTACACGTTGCTCGGCAACCGTTGAAGCCGGCCCCGCGAAAGGAAGCCGATCACCCCCAACTCCTCCCCTGAGTCGGCCAGGGCGTCGATCAGCGCGACCTCAGCCTGCCGCGATCCTTGGCGAATATCGGGATACCCGATCCGCCGCCGCTCCAGGTTCTTGTAGATCCACGGAATGAACAGGAAGTACCGCGCCCGCGTCTGGATCGTGCTGATGCCGGGAAACAGCAGGTCCGCCAGGGCGTCTCGAACGGTCCCGATTCCCAACTCGTCTCGCGTATCCTCATCGCGGAACTGGTCGATCACGTCGAGCGCCTTGCGGCGTTCGCGTTCGGAGAAATCGAGCCAGTTGAATGTTGATGGCATCGTTGGTTCCTTGCCTTGCTCAGGACATTTCCAGTCTTCTCCGCATCAGCCCCTGATGCGGCATAGCACCACCTATGTTCCTTGGTCGCTGTCGCGAGCCTTGGCTGCATCGAACTCATCGAAGGGCTTGTCCCAATCCACGTGGGGAAACGCCTCCCGCAGTTTCTCGCCGAAGCCCTTCTCGTTCAGGGTGTCGTAGGTTACGTCACGGAACTGAACGTCCAGTTTCATCTCGGTCAGAAGATCCTGGGGCTTTGGGAATACTTTCGCCAGCTCGATCCCAAGCCAGGAGCGGATTTGGTCGTCGCTTGGCTCCTTCGTGGTGATCTGCCCCAGAAGCACGTCCGGCGGGGATCGTTTGACCAAGGGCAGGAAATACTCGACCAGTTGCTCCTGTGACTTCTTCAGATGCTGCGCCAGTGACTCCTGCACGGACTTCTTATGTGCTGCGAGCCGTTGCCTAAACTGCTCGATGCGTTGGTCAAACAGTTGGCGAGCGGACCGCAGTAATACTCTGCCCCAAGGCTTCCCCAAGGGACGAGTGAAGTTGTCGCGGAGTTGCTTCAATTCGTCTTCCAGCGATTTCGATGACACCGCGCTGTTTTTTTCGATAAGCTCGAAAGTCGTCCGAAGACGGGCGTTGATGTCTGTCTCGGCGTCGATGCGCTGGATGGATTTCGGGACTTCGATGCGGTGCCGCTGGATCGCGCAACCCGTCAGGCTGATTTCTACGTACTGAATGTAAGGCTCGAAAACACGGACCTGCCGGGCTATGTCGAAGCCGATCGGCGGAGCCAACGTGAGAGCCGCCTCGGTGGTCTCCAATAGGGATTGCGGGAGTATTGCCTGGCCAACCTCCGTATCAGCCTTCCGGATTTCCTCGCAGAGTTCTGCGGGCAAAGGCCGGTGCTGGTCGGCCTCGCGGGCTTTCGGCGATAACCGCCACATGATGCGATCAACGTCGGTTGCTCGCAACTCTACCGCGTTCGGCGTCTCGTCGCTGTGGATCTCCGGTTGCACATATAAAGCTGTGGGGGCGAAAGCCCAGGCTCGGTCGTCGCACACGAGGATGCCAACACGAAGACCCGATGACTGCCGCACTTCGACACCGGACTCCTGTAGTGCCTGCACGGCTGCGAGATCGCCATAGCCAAGGCGGAAGACCTCCTCATCACAATCCGTAATGACCGTCACCGCATCCTGCCCGAGCCGCGACACAGCTTCTGCCAACGCCGCCACACATTCGGACCGGATGCCGGGCTCTGCGACGGCAACCCGTTGCAGGGCACGGTTTATCAATCCCGCCATCTTGGCGCCAGATATCGACGTAAAGACTTGTGAACTCATACTGCGGCCTCGTCACTTTCGCTGGCACATCGGGCATTTCTTCTGAAAGACGTCTTGGGCGTTGGTTTCGTATTCGTGGCCGCACTCGGTGCCGTTCGGGCTCCGGAGTCGGCATTTCATCCGATGGAGCGGCCCCTTGGCGCCACGGTTTCCGCTCGGCCCCAAGTTCTCCTGGTCATGCCGGTTCCAGGCTCCGATTGGCACGGCTGTCCGGTGCGGTGCCCGCGTGCCGCTGCGGACCGCCTTCGGCTTCGTTGTTTCCTGGCCGCTTGGCGGAGTTACTGGCCGCAGGCCGAGAATCCAGCCTTCGACAGTCGTGCAGACTGGGTCCGGCGGGTGCCAGAAGATGTCCTGGCCGGCAGCCAGCAGCTTGCGGAGAGCGAAGCCCGTGGTGAACATGTCGAACTCGTCTTCCGAGGAGGCGGCGTGGAGCCACGTTTCGGTCGGGATGTTCCGGAAGTGGGTCGAGTCCTGGAGTAGGCCGGTGAGCGCCTTAGTCACTTCCAGCGGCTGCCGCTTCTTCACGGTGGCCCCGTAGACGATTCGCTGGCACTCGGCCGGATAACACTCGGCGACGATAACGTCGGCGCCTGAGAGCGGCTCGAATGGCCACACTGCCACGCGGCCTTTGAATTGCTCGCGCAGGGGCAGGAGAACCTCGAACCAGAACTGGAGGGCGGCGCGGCCGACCTGCTTTCCGCCGTGATCCACGCAATAGACGCTCTCAGCGCCGCTCTCCCGGTCGCACTCCCGCTTGGTTCGGACGCCGGCGATGTCGTCCCCCTTGTGGATGCTGACGAAGGGCTGAAGAGCCGAACGCTGGTCAACTCCGGAGGCGATTAAGCCCTCTCGCCAGGTTTCTCGGCTTTTCGCCAAGCGGCGCTGCGTGGCGCCGAGCCATTTCAGAAAGGTTTTGGCATGGACGGCCTTGAAGACGTCGGAGGGCTGCGCAGGCAGGCCAATGGGTAGATCGGCGGCGATTAGCATGGGCTTGTGGAGCGTCTCATTGTCGATCTGCCCTGCGAAAAACTGAAATGCAGACTCGCCACTCGCCAACAAGGGCCGAGAAATCACGCCGGCAGCCACTTCCAGGCGGTAGACAGGCCGCTTCCGGTCGGCCGCCTTGCGGTCTTTGTTGCCGCTGCCGTCGATGCAAAAGACTGTGCCCAATCGCATGGTAAGAGGCTCTCAGTTCGCGAGGTCTCGCCGGCCCTCAACTTGCGGCTGGATGCCATCGCTACTAGCTGCAATAGCCCTGTGTACCCGCTGGAATCCCCGCTAGGGCGTTATCAGTTGCCCTCTACCGCGGTCTTCGTCGCTCCGCCATGCCGCGTAACTCTTGGCCGGAGCTTGATCTTCACGGCTCCCTTCGTGAACGCCTCATCGGTGGCCTTGCTGGACCACAGATACGCCTCGCCTGGTCGCAAGTGGGCCATTCTTTCCGGCGTTAGCATCCCGAGCGCCGCGTTGGCTTTCTGGATGTGCTTGAGCCAGGCAGGGGAGTTGAACTTGTGGAGGATGATCTGGCTCGATAGCTCAATCAGCTCGACAGGCACCGAGGGCGGGTCCTGGCTAGCGACCATGATGCTGGTCCCCTTGTGCCGCATTTCGCGGACCACTTCCACGAGCCCGGCAACTAGGTCACGGCTCTCAATGTACTTGTGGGCCTCGTCGAACACGACGAGTTTGTTGAAGTTCTCGTTGTTGTACCGCGCGTCGGCGAATAGTTGGAGCAGAACCACGAACAGTCCCAGCGCCTCATCTTTTTCGATGAACTCGTCGCGCAGATCAACGATGATCAATCGTCCCGGCCTAATCAGGGAGCGAACCTGCGCCGTGTCGTCGATGTACTCGGCGGCAAGGTCCAGCCGCATGCGAGCCAGTTCTTTCAACTGGTCAGGGAGTTTCGACTTGTCGATGCCTTGACGCAAGCCGTGGATCGTCAAATCGTTCCGCAACGACTTCATCACGCGGTTGAGCTGACGAATGTAGGCTGCTTGGTTGCCCACCGCCCCCATAAGGAACCGCCAATGGCTTGACTGCAATTCGGAGGCGGCGAACTTTAGGGGGTGCACCTCGATGCCCTGATATTCGGCCCGGCGCTCCTGAAGTTTGTCGCCGGGCACGAGCATAACCACATCGGTCAATGCTTTTGGACAAGCCCCGTAAGACTCCTGCAATTTCTGGACCTCCCCCTTGTCGGGATTGGGCTGGACCATCGACGTGAACTCGGGACGGTAGTCGGTCGTCGGGCTGTAGTGAAAGATCACTGTAGCCAGCGGATGGGACAAACGGTTCACTCTCGGAATCTGAAGGGAGGCCATTTCGGCGATGGTTCCAAGAGTGTAGCTCTTGCCACCGCCCTGGACGCCGAACAAACTCAGGGTGTGAGTATGGTTCAGGTCCAGCGCAATCTTCCTGCCAGACAGTTCGCCAAGCACCCCGTACTGCAGAGACGGGCCGGCAACTCCCAGTAGCACGTCGTAATGCGGGTCATCGTTCGAGGGTTCCGCCGGCAATTCACTCTCACACGCAAGTTGAGGCTCGCCGAGAACCTCTGCCTCTGCATTCGCTGGCGCCGGCAAGTCGGTAGCAGGGCTCGGCACATCTGCCTTTGCGGCTTGAGCATCTGCCGCCGGGGCAGGCGGCTTGCTGGCAGCAGGAGGTTGCTCCGCTTGCGCGATATTCTCCTTCGTACCCGCCACCTGCGAAGTTGCGATCTGCGCCCACGAAACCGTCCGTTCGCGCGGCTCGACAAGAAACGCGGCTGAGTCGAGAGTCGGTACCGACGTTGCCCTATCACGCCGCCGCCGGATCTGCTCAATGCCCTTCCTCGGGGGCTTCCCATCGTCACTCGGCCCAACTGCCACCCGCAACCCAGAGTCCAACTCGGAATCGGGCGCCGCGGCTTCAATGAGTTGCCGAATCAGGTTGATCCCGATTCGATGGCTCTTCCGTTTCTAGGTGCAAACTTCCGGAAAACGTTCGAGCCAGGGTAATCGTCGGGGACCACCCCCGACGACAACGACCATCCTAAC
>Ga0180429_10002717_pt1 | contig 14484 bp, 10 predicted proteins | sample SS_ome_FD_132428 | JGI IMG/M metagenome (GOLD analysis project Ga0180429, IMG submission 132428) | Hypersaline lake sediment archaeal communities from the Salton Sea, California, USA - SS_1_S_1 metaG | ecosystem: Environmental > Aquatic > Non-marine Saline and Alkaline > Hypersaline > Sediment ...
GGCCGATCACGGCGAGGGGCTCGGCGACCATGGAGAAGCGACACACGCCTATTTCGTCTACGATACGACCTTGACCGTTCCCATGATCGTCGCGGGTCGGGGGATCGAGGGTGGACGGCGCACGGCGGGCCAGGTGCGGCTCGTCGACATCAATGGGACGATTCTCACCCTGCTCGGATTGAGCCACTCCCCGACCACGGCGGGCGACGACGACCGGACCGCCCCGGGCGGCGTGCGCAACCGGGCCGTCTCCGAAGCCATGGCCGCCTTTTTGACCGCATCGGGTGATCAACCGCAAAGCGTTCCGGCTTTTTCCGAAAGCCTCTTTTGCCACAATCATTTCCGGTGGGCCCAGCTCGCCTCGATCAGGACCGATGCCTTCAAAGTGGTGCGCGGCGCGCGGACGGAGATCTTCGATCTCGAGAAGGATCCAGCGGAGCTCGAGCCGATCACGCCCTCCGACGCGCCGCCCGCGGCGCGCCTCCTCGTCGACGAGCTCGACGAACGCCTCAGCCGCGCGAGGCCGATCGTGGTCAAGGGGGAGCGCCTCTTCAATTCCCTCCCCGGTTACCTCGGCGGTACAACCGGGTACGATCAGCCTTTCTTGGAACAAGACAAAAACGCTTTGCTCCCCCATCCGGCCGACCGCGTCGATCAGCTCGACCGCTTCCTCAAGGCGGTGGAACTGGCCGACGGTGGACTGGTCAACCGCGCCCGTTCGATGCTCGAGGAGCTCCACGCACTCGATGGGCGCAACCCGTCCTTCGCCTTCTGGCTCGGCCGCACCCTGAGATCGATCGGTGAGAAAGAGCGCAATTCGCTTCTCATGGCCAGGGCGGGTGAAATGTTCGAGAAGGCCTATCTTCTCGATCCCGCCTTTGTCGACGCCTTTTACATGTTTCTGTGGACTCAGATTCAGACAGGCGCCTTCGGCGCGGCCAAAAATGAACTCGACACGTTCCTTGTCCGCTTTCCGGACGATCCCAAGGGGCTCGAACTCTACGGGTATCTGCTCACCACCGACGAGTCGAACGGCGTTAAAAATCCCCTTCTCGACATGGACGCGGGCCTGGAGCGGTTCGAAAAGTCGATTGCAGTCAATCAAAACAACGCCAGGCTGTTACAAAAACTGGTTGACCTCTATAGATCACTCAACAAAAAGGAACTCGCCGAACGCTGTGAGCGCCGCCTGAGGGAACTCGCGCCGAATCGCTGAGTGTTTAACTTTTTTCTGGTAAATACATTATTCTCCCTCGAGGGAGCTGAATTTTTGAATCTTTGCTTGACTCTTTGATTTTGGGTTGCTAAGATTATTCGACTTATATTTTGTTCTCTAAGTTGTTGATCTTTAGAGACTTATTTCGTTTCACTTCATCCCTTTTCCCTTCAGAAATAACTCCTCTTTCTGGAGACATTGTTAGAGAAATTAAACGGAGTGGGGTCATCTTGAAAACGAAAAGTAACATCCTTATCGTGTCGATTTTTTCTCTTCTGGCTCTCTTTGCAGCGGCCTGTTCCATCACTGAAGATGGATCAAAAAGCGAGGCTTATGGCGATTCGGCCATGGACCTGGTGGTCGTCTCTCCTCAAGACGAGGGGGAAATCCTCTCAGACATCAAGAAGAGGCAAGATCTGGTTCGCCAGAAGAACGCCATCATGATCGAGCGCTACTTGCAGAACGCTTCCGACCTCAAGGAGCAGGGCAAGTACGACGAAGCCGAGATGCAGCTCAACGAGGCGCTCAAGATCGATCCTTTCAACAGCAACGTCCTTTCGGCGCTCACCGAGATCGAGGCTCTCCTCGGCAAGTCCTCGGGAGAAATCTCGGACGCCAAGGAACGGGCCACCGAGCGCTACGAGGTGCGCAAGCAGCAGCTCAAGTACAGCGCCGCGGCCACCTTCGAAAACGGCAAGAAGCTCATGGAGCGCGGCGACTACGAAAAGGCCGTGATCAACTTCGAGCGCGTTCTCAACCAGATCAACTGGGATGTGAACAATGTCGACTGGAAGGATCTCGAGTCCGACGTGCAGACCAAGCTCTCCGAGGCGCGCCGCCTTCTCGAAGAGGAGAAGATGAGCCAGCGCCGCGAGCAGGAGAAGAAGGCCTTCGAGGTCATCCGCAGCGAAGAGCTCGCCCAGAAGAAGCAGACCGAGTATCAGAAGACTCTGCTTCTCAAGCAGGCGATCGACAAGATGAAAAACCTCGACTTCGACGCCGCCGAGGAACTGGTCGAGAAGGTTCTCACCATCGACAAGAAGAACCGGATGGCGGCCGATATGCTCGAGGACATCGAGAGAGGACGCCGCGCCAAGGAAAAGCGCGAATACCTCATGCAGCGCCGCGAAGCGTGGCTCCAGTGGGAAGAGGACATCGAGCAGACGCGGATCCCCTACTCCGACGTTCTCACCGAGATCGACGACGAGACGTGGGCCAAGATCTCCCAGGTCCGTTCCTCGGTCAAGAGCCTTCGCATCGACGAGCTCGATGATCCCGAAGCGCTCGAGCTCAAGCTCAAGCTCAAGAGCACCCGTTCCAACTTCAACTTCGACGAGGAAGAGATCGGCGCCGTGGCCAACTGGATCACCACGCTGACCGCCATCCCCGTCGTCGTCGACCCGGAAGCCAAACAGGAGCTCGACGACAACGGCGAAACGGTCACCCTGCGCGACCTCAACGACATCAGCGTCGAGTCTCTCCTGAACATCATCACCCAGCAGGTGGGCGAGGATCTGACCTGGATCGTCGATAACGGCGCCGTCAAGATCACCAAGAAGGAGAAGTCGCTCGGCGATCCGGTCATCAGGATCCACCCGATCCAGGACATCTCCTTCGGCCTCACCGACTTCCGCGGCCCCGACATCGGCCGGATCGTTCCTCCCGGAGAGGCGGGCGAAGACGCCGAGACCTCGATCTTCGGCGGCGAGCTCGAGAAGCAGATGCCCATTCCGCCCGAGGAAATCCTGACCCTCATCCGCGAGAACATCTCCCGCGAAAGCTGGGACCTCGACCAGTACAACATCGATATCTCCCAGGACCTGAGCAGCCTGCTCGTGATCCACACCAACGACGTGCAAAAAGAGGTGGCCGCATTCCTCGACGACCTGCGTCGCTTTGCGAGCTGCGTGGTGACGATCGAGAGCCGGTTCATCGAGATCAACAAGGGCTTCCTGCAGGAGATCGGCGCCGACTTCCGCGGTCTCGGCGGCGACGGCAAAACGGAAGATGTGCCCCTCGGCGTGACCAACGGCTACGAGGACAACGCCTCGGGCGGTCTCGACAACACGGGTGAAGGCGACCCGGGAGCCAGCCCCTCGGCGGGTATCTTCTTCAATGACAACTCGGACGGCGACATCCGCTTCCGCAACGAGAGCATCTTCGAGAACCCTCTCGGCGACCTCCTCTCCACCATGGGCGGCGGCGCGTTCCAGTTCTCGCTCCTCGACGACACGCTCTTCAACCTCGTCGTCCGCGCTGTCGAGAAATCGTACAACGCCACCGAGGTGACGGCGCCGATCATCACCGCCTTCAACACGCAGAGAGCCTACATCACGGTGATCAACCAGATCTCCTACGTGCAGGGCTTCGACGTGGACGTGGCAAACTCGGCCTACATCGCCAATCCCAACATCGGCATCATCCAGGACGGCATCGTCCTCGACGTGAAGCCGACCGTCTCCTACGACCGCAAGTACATCACCCTCGAGATCCAGGCCACCGTGGCCGAGCTCGTCGGTCTGCGGGATATCGAGACGACCCTCGGCGGCCAGTCGCAGAAGGTTTCCTTCCAGCTTCCCGACCTCTTCGTGAGCACCGCCTCGGCCACGGTTGTTGTGCCCGACGGCGGCAACATCCTGCTCGGCGGCCTCAAGTCGATCCGCTACGTCAACCGCAAGGCGGGCACACCGATCTTGAGCAAGATCCCGATCGTCAGCTTCTTCTTCTCCGAGAAGGGGATCGATGACGAGATGAACAACCTGATCATTCTGGCGAAGGCGCACATCACCGACATGAACACCATTCGCAACGCGCCGGTTGTCACCCGCTAAATTTCGCGAACACCCAAAGGGGCGTGCACATTTCGTGCGCGCCCCTTTTTTTGTTGGCCCGCGGCCCCGCCCGGGTGATGGCCGCCGGGCGACGTCACCCACCCCGCAGCAGCCACCCGTGGTCGGTGGTTTTTTGCCGGCCGCCTTGCCCATGGAGTCGGGGTCCATTATGATGCGTTGCGATGGCGGTTCGAATCCCCGTTACAACTCTTGAGGTCCCGCAGTGCCATGACAGCGACCCACGCGCTCGAGGCGATCTTCTTCGACATCGATGATACGCTTTTTTCAACAACCGCTTTTGCCGAGAAGGCGCGGCGGAATGCGATCGACGCGATGATTCGAGCGGGCTTTCGCGCAGACCGCCGAGTCGCACTGCGGGAGCTCAAGGAAATCATCAGCGAATTTTCGTCCAACCATGGTCAGCATTTCGACAAGCTCCTTCAAAGGCTTCCGGCTCGGATGAGCGCGGGGATCAATCCCGTGATCCTCGTTGCGAGCGCCGTCATGGGCTACCACAGGACCAAGTACTCCGACTTGAAGCCATTCCCCGAAATCGAGGCGCTGCTGATCGCTCTGGGTGCCCATCCCCTTACGCTCGGTGTCATCACAGATGGACGCGCCGTCAAGCAGGCCGCAAAGCTGCTCTGGCTCGATCTCTACCAGTACTTTCATCCAGAGGCGATCTTCATCTCCGACCAGATCGGCATCTCCAAACCGAACAAGAAACTCTTCGCCAAGGCGTGCTCGAAAACAGGGATCAAACCGGCGAGAACGATCTATATCGGCAACGATCCGATCCAGGACGTGGACGCGGCCAACGCTGCCGGGATGACGAGCGTTCTCGTCCGGCGAAAGGGGATTCAAGTCCGGCCCGAGGGGGCCACGAAACCGGATTATGAAATCAATGATCTCACCGAACTCGCCCCAATCCTGAAAGACGATTTCGCCATCGATGTGGTTCTCTGATCGATTGAGAATGGTCCTTTTTTGCTTTCTCCTGGCTGCGCCCGGGGCGGGGATACTGCTCCTTGCGCTTGGAGGCGAGCGGCAGAGGGCCGATTTCACCTTCGTCAACCAGGCCGAAATCACATCGCTCGATCCGGCGATCGCCACGGCCATCCCCGAGGGGCGGATCATCATGGCCCTCTTCGAGGGGCTCACCACCCTTCACCCCCGAACGCTCGAACCTCTTCCCGGCGCGGCGCAATCGTGGGACGTTTCCGACGACGGGCTTCTCTGGACGTTCCACATCAGGCCCGGTTTGCGCTGGTCGGACGGAAGCCCGCTCACCGCCCACGACTTCGTCTATTCGTGGACGCGCTTTCTCAAACCCGAAACCGCCGCCGCCTACGCCTACCTGCTCTGGCCCGTGGAAGGCCGCGAGGAGTTCCTCGCCGGCACCGGCGAAAAGATGGGCCTGACCGGCCTCGGCGCGCCCGACGACCTGACCTTCGAGGTCCGCCTCAAGTCGGCCTGCCCCTACTTCGCCAATATCGTCTCCTTTTATCCGCTCTGTCCGGTCAGCAGAGCGTGTCTCGAACGCTTCGGGCCGAAGGACTGGATCAAGCCCGAAAATCTCGTCTCCAACGGTCCTTTCAGGATCATCGAGAGGCGGCTCAAGGATCGGATCAGGCTCGAAAAAAATCCTCTCTACTGGGATCGGGACAACGTTCACACCGGCACCATCGACGCTCTCGCCGTCGACTCCCCCATGACGGCGCTCAATCTCTACCTCACCGGCGATGTCGACTGGATCAACTTCGTGCCGCCCATCGCCATTCCGGCTCTGGCTGACCGCGCCGACTTTTCCACGGCGCCCAATCTGGGAACCAATTTTCTGCGCTTCAACACGACCCGTTCCGTTCTGGGTGACCCGAGGATACGCCGTGCGATCCATCTTGCCATCGACAAGAAGGAGCTCGTGGAAAGGGTACTCAAGGGAGGCCAGATCCCGGCCGATTCTTTTGTTCCGCCCGGGATTCCGGGTTACGAACCGTCCCGCGTCGAGATCTACGATCCCGATGGCGCCCGTGGGCTCCTCGCCGCGGCCGGATATCCGGAGGGACGAGGATTTCCCGAGTTCTCGCTCCTCTACAGCACGAGCGAGGCGAACCGCGATCTGGCCGAGGTCATCGCCCTTCAACTCAAGCGCAACCTTGGAATCCGCCTCCATCCGGCGAGCCAGGAACGGAAGGTCTATTTCCTGTCGCAGAACACCCTCGACTACGATCTCTGTCTCTGCTCGTGGCTCGGCGATTACCTCGACGCCAGCACCTTTCTCGACGTGTTCACATCGAAGAGCGAGACCGACAACAACCGGACGGGGTGGGCAAACGATGCCTACGATCGGCTGATTTCCGAGGCGGCCGCCGAGCTCGATCGAGCGCGCCGCGCGGCGCTCCTCGAGTCGGCCGAGGAGATCCTGCTGCGCGAAGCGCCGATCGCGGTCCTCTACTTCAGAACAACAACCAATCTCTTCAATCGGGACTGGCAAGGCTATGACGACAACATTCTCGACATCCACCCCCTGAAATACATGAGGCGGAGGGAACGATGAAAACCTTCGTCGTCAAGCGCGCCTTCTGGTTCTGCGTCACCCTCTGGGTGGTGATCACCATCTCCTTCGTCCTGACCCGCTCGGTCAAGGGCGGACCCTTCGACGAGGCGCGCGAGCTTCCGCCCGACATCAAGCGCAACCTTCTCGAGAAGTACAATCTCGACGATCCGGTACTCAAACAGTATGCCGACTACCTTTCCGGTGTGGTTCTGCGCTTCGATCTCGGACCGTCGCTCAAGATGCGCGACTATTCGGTCAACGAGATCATCGCCGAAACCCTTCCGCGCTCGGCGCTCCTCGGCCTGCTCGCCCTCTTCGTGGCCCTCTTCGTCGGCCTTTCGGCCGGCATCATCGCCGCCGTTCGCCGCGGCGGGGCGGTCGACGGATTCATCATGACCCTCGCCGCCCTCGGCATCGCGATCCCCAACTTCATGGTGGCGTCGGTGCTGGTCATCGTTTTCGTCTTCGTCTGGCCCCTCTTTCCCGCCGCCGGCTGGGGGTCCTTTAGCCATCTCGTGCTTCCCGCGCTCGCCCTCGGCGCCGCCTTCAGCGCCAACATTGCCCGGCTGAGCCGTTCGGGAATGCTCGAGGTTCTGCAGGAGGAATACATCCTCACGGCACGCGCGCGCGGCGTGCGCGAATCGCGCGTGATTCTGGTGCACGCACTGCGGGGAGCGCTCCTTCCGGTGGTCTCCTTTCTCGGCCCCGCGGCAGCGGGGATTCTCACGGGCACCCTGGTGATCGAAAAAATCTTCGCCATCCCGGGGATGGGCGACTTTTTTGTCAACGCTGCCCTCAACCGGGATCACACGCTCACCATGGGGATCGTGATCGTCTATTGCATCGTGGTCTATGTCATCAACCTGCTCGTCGACGTGGCCTACACCCTCATCGATCCGAGGGTCAAGCTATGAGCGCCGCGCGGGGCAGAATGGGACGGTGGATCGACCATGCTTCAGCATTGGCGTCGACCCACCCCGCCGCTCTCGTCGGTGCGATCGGCCTTGCCATCGTCACCCTGGTCGCGCTCCTCGCCCCGATCCTCCCCCTCCCAAGCCACCTCGAAGGGACGATGTCCGAACAGTTCCTCGCCCCTTCACCCGAGATCCGGCCGATCTCGATCCCCCTCGAGGGGGGCGCGGCCGCGGCGATCCGTACGGCGCTTTTCGGCGAGAAGGAGCTCTTCAATCTGGCCGGCACCGATTCCAAGGGCCGGGACCTGTTCAGCCGCATCGTCTGGGGAAGCCGCGTGTCGCTCCTCGTCGGGCTGATCGCCGCGCTGGTCACACTTTTCATCGGGGTCTTCTACGGCGCCCTGTCAGGCTACATGGGCGGCCTCGTCGACGACGCCATGATGCGGCTCGTCGACATTCTCTACTCGATCCCCTTCATCTTTGTCGTCATCTATCTCATCTCCATACTCCAGGAATATTCCGAGTCGCTCCGGACGATCGGCATCACCCGCGAGACGGTGCTCTACATTCTCATCGGCGCCATCTACTGGCTCACCATGGCGCGTGTCGTGCGCGGCCAGATCCTCTCGCTCAAGGAGCGCGAATTCGTGCGCGCCGCCGAGGCGATCGGCGCGTCGCGGTTCCGGATCATCGTGCGCCACCTCATCCCCAATGTCCTCGGCATCGTGGTGGTTTATCTCACGCTCACGATCCCGCGCATCATGCTCTTCGAGTCCTTTCTCTCTTTCCTGGGCCTCGGGGTGGCGCCGCCCGAGGTTTCGTGGGGACTTCTCGCCAGCGATGCGGTCGCCGTGATTTCGCCGGTGAGCGTCTACTGGTGGCTGGCTGTTTTTCCAGGCGCCGTCCTCGCCGTGACCCTTTTGAGCCTCAACCTCCTCGGCGACGGTCTCCGCGACATGCTCGATCCGCGCCTCGCGAAAAGGGGGCGCCCATGAGCGATCACCGCACCCCGCTCCTGTCGGTGAAGGATTTGACCGTCTCCTTCAGCACGCCCGCGTGCCGCGGCATGCGTGGCGGCCGCCGCGTCCGCTCCACCCGCGTCACCGCTGTCGACACACTTTCCTTCGACCTGCACGAAGGTGAGTGCCTCGGCCTGGTCGGCGAGTCGGGCTCCGGGAAATCGGTCACCGCCCTGGCCATTCTGGGCCTTTTGAAAGGCGGCTCGGGGCGGATCGACGGCGGAGAGATTCGATACAGAAGCACCTCGGGCAGCGAGGAGAGCATCGATCTGCTCGCGCTGCCGAAGGAGAAGCTCCGCCGGATCCGCGGCGCGGAGATTTCGATGATCTTTCAAGATCCCATGGCGTCGCTCACTCCCTACTTGCGCGTCTCCGAGCAGATGATCGAAGCGGTGCGCGCCCACCGCCCCCTCTCGCGAAGGGCGGCGTTCTCCATGGCCGTCAAGGGGCTCGAACAGGTCGGGATCGCCGACGCCGCGCGGCGCATCCACGACTACCCCCACCGCTTCTCGGGCGGTATGTGCCAGCGCATCCTGATCGCCACGGCCTTGCTCCTCGAACCGCGCATTCTGCTCGCCGACGAGCCGACCACGGCGCTCGATGTAACGATTCAGGCTCAGATTCTCGGGCTGCTCGACGCCTGCCGGCAGCGGCTCAAAACGGCCGTGCTCCTCATCACTCACGACCTCGGTATCGTGGCGGAGCGCACGAGCCGTGTCCTCGTCGTCTACGCGGGCCGCATCGTGGAGAGCGCGCCCACGGCGCGGATCTTCGAGCGCCCGGCCCATCCCTACACGAGCGCGCTCCGCGCATCGCTCCCAGTCGTGACCGATCCGGGCGGAACGCGCATCGACCCGATCCCGGGCCATCCGCCCAGTCCCGACGATCGGCAGGCCGAAGCCCGCGGGCGCTGTGCGTTCGAACCCCGTTGCCCCTTCGCCGAGCCGCGATGCCGCGCCGAGGCGCCGCCTCTTCTCGATGTCGATGGGCACCATCAGGCGGCTTGCTGGCGCGTCGAAAAGGGGTGAATCACCGCATTCGGAAGCTGATGCATCTTCACAAGAGGCTTGATGACTCCGAGAATCGGCTCCCCACCCTCACAGGATACAGCGGTACATGGTGTGATCGTCAGGTCTTTTCAGCGGCGGTTCGGCGAGGGCGCATTCGGGCTGCGCCTGGGGGCAGCGGGGGTGAAAGGCACAACCCGGCGGAGGATCGATGGGCGAGGGGACGTCGCCTTCCAAGATGATCCTCTTTGTCCGTCCGCCCGGTTCGGGCACGGGCACAGCCGAGATCAGGGCGCGCGTGTAGGGATGGCGCGGCGCGTCAAAAAGCGCCGCCACCGCGCCGATCTCGACGATCTTTCCGAGATACATCACCGCCACCCGGTCGGAGATATGCTTGACCACGGAAAGATCGTGGGAGATGAACAGGTAGGAAAGCCCCATGGCGGACCGCAGATCGATGAGCAGGTTGATCACCTGCGCCTGGACCGACACATCGAGGGCCGAGACCGGTTCGTCGCACACCACAAACTCGGGCTCCACGCTGAGGGCGCGCGCGATGCCGACGCGCTGCCGCTGACCGCCCGAGAACTCGTGGGGATAACGATCGAGGGCGTCAGCCGGCAGGCCCACCTTTTCGATCAGGTCGGCGGCCCGGTCGCGCAGTTCGCGGCCGCGGGCGAGGCCGAAAAGACGCATCCCCTCGGTTACCGTCGCCTCCACGGTAAAACGCGGATTGAGGGACGAGAAGGGATCCTGAAAAATGATCTGCATGCGGCCACGCAGCGCGCGCATGGCGCGGGCGCCCAGATCGAAGAGATCGACCCCGTCAAAAATCACCCGTCCCGAGGTGCTTTCGATCAGCCGGAGGATGATCCTTCCCAGGGTCGTCTTGCCGCAGCCCGATTCCCCCACGAGGCCGAGCGTCTCGCCCGGCGCGATGTGGAAAGAGACATCGTCGAGAGCCTTGAGCGTCTCGGCGCGGCGGCCAAGCCCCCTCCCCCCGACGACGAAGTGTTTCACCAGGCGGTCCACCTCGAGTATGGCGCGCTGCGGTAAGTCTTGTTTCACCCTCTCCTTCTCCTGGGAATGTTCGGTTTCGGACATTTTGCCAATCATACTTTGCGTTCCGGAAAAAAGCACGCCACTCTGTGGCCCGGATCGAGCTCATCGAGGGGAGGTTTATCTTCTCCGCAGACCGGTTGCGCCTTGGCGCATCGCCCGCGGAAACGGCACGCCGCGCCATGGGCCGACGGCGACGGAACTTGACCGGGGATCGGCCGCAATCGTTGGGGTGTCCCACGTAAAGTGGGTGTCCCACGTAAGGTGGGTGTCCCACGTAAGGTGGGTGTCGATCGAAGGAGCGCCGCCGTGTAGGGGTGGCCCGGACGCTCGAAGAGTCGGTCCTTTTCCGCCTCCTCCACGATCTCCCCCGCGTACATCACCGCCACCCTGTCGCAAATGCCCGCCACCACGCCGAGATCGTGGGAGATCAGGAGAAGCGACATCGCCTCCTCACGGCGCAGGCGGTGAAGCAGGTCGAGAATCTGCGCCTGAATCGTCACGTCGAGCGCCGATGTCGGTTCATCGGCGATCAACAGATCGGGTCCGCAGCTCAATGCCATGGCGATCATGGCGCGCTGGATCATTCCGCCCGAAAGCTGATGGGGCCAGGAACGTGCCGTCTTTTCGGCGGAAGGAATTCCCACGCGATCGAGAAACTCCACGGCGCGCCGATTGGCATCGCGCCGATTGAGTTTCTCGTGAAGTCTGAGCGCCTCGGCGATCTGAGAGCCCACGGTCATCACCGGATTGAGCGCAGTCGCCGGCTCCTGGAGAATGAGTGCGATCTCATTGCCGCGCACGGCGCGCATGGCGTCCGCCTCGAGGCGGAGCAGGTCGCGCCCCTTGAAAAAGATCTCGCCGTCGACGATCTTCCCCGGCGGATCGGCCACGAGCCTCAAGATCGACAGGGCGGTCACGCTCTTGCCGCTTCCCGACTCCCCCACCAGCCCGAGCGCCTCGGCCCGGCCGATGGCCAACGAAACCCCGTCGACGGCGGCCGCCCCCGCCTCGGGCGGACCGAACACGGTCTTCAGCCCCCTCACTTCGAGAAGAGGTTGCGCCTTTCTGTCGCTCTCAGTGCTCAATCGACGACTCCCGGTCTATTTTTTCAGGCGCGGATCGAGGGCGTCGCGCAAACCCTCGCCCACGAGATTCAAAGCGACGACAGTGATAAAAATACTGGCGCCCGGAAAGACACTCAGCCACCAGGCCACATCGAAATAGGGCCTGAATTCGGAGAGGAGCCGGCCCCAGGACTGGCAGCTCGCCGGGCCGATTCCCAGAAAGGAAAGGCCGCTCTCGATGAGAATCGCCCCGGCCATGCCGAAAGTGGCCGAGACGATCACCGGCGCGAGAGCATTGGGCAAGATGTGGCGCACCATGATGCGCCCGTTCGAAAGACCCATGGCGCGCGCCGCTGCGACGAAATCCCAATCGCGCATGCGGAGAAACTCGCCGCGCGTGAGGCGCGCCACACCCGGCCATCGCAGAAGGCCGATGATCAGCATGACCCAAAATATCCGCGGCGGCAGGAAGGCGAGCACGGCGAGCACGGCGAAAAAAGCCGGAAAGCAGGTCACCACCTCGATCAGACGGAGCACAAGGGCATCGATCCATCCGCCGAAGTAGCCGGCCGCAGCACCGAGCGCGATGCCGATCGCCATGCAGACGAGAATCGCCGTGACCGCGACGAGAAGCGAAATGCGCGTTCCGTGGATCATGCGGGCGAGAACATCGTCCCCCTGCCTGTCGGTGCCGAAGAGATGGGATAGACTCGGCGAATCGAGACTGTTCGTGAGAGGGACCTCGGTCGGCCCATAACAAATGGGTGGAAAAACACAGAGCGACGCTTCGCGCCCGCCGTCGCGGTAAGGGGTGTAATCGTCATGGACGAGTCTCTCGGGCCAGCTAAAGCCGATCGCCGCGATTACGGCGGCCGCAATTCCGAGCAGGAGACAGAGCACCCTTCGCCCCTGTCGTGCGGAGAGGCTCGGACGAATCCTGCGAAGGAACTTGGAACAGAAAAAAGCCAGAAGCGCCGCCCCGAAACCGGCGAACCAGAAAAAATCTTCCTGCGTGAATCCCGCCAGAACCGGCAGCTCGAGCCCCTCGCCGTCGGCGAAAAGGATCGGTCGATTGCCGGCCAGAAAGGGCGCCAGCGCGGCGATGACGAAGAGCCCCCCGAGCAGGACGAGGCCGATCATTGGCGCCCTCTGACGGCGAAAGCGCATCCACGTCGTCGGAGGGCGCGGCTGGTCGAGTCCCGATTGGTCGATTCCGGTCATTCGAGCGATATCCTCGGATCCACGAGCATGTACAGAACATCGGACAGAATCATGCCGAGCAGCACCAGGCCCGACGAGAAGAAGGCGACGGCCATGATCACCGGGTAGTCGCGCGCCAGAAAGGACTCGAAGAGGAGCCGCCCCATCCCGGGGATGTTAAAAATCGTTTCGACGATAACCGATCCGCCGATGAGCGCGGGCAGGAGCGTGGCGAGCAATGTGACGATGGGGAGCACGCTGTTGCGAAAGGCGTGCTTCACGATCACCTGTCTCTCCGAGAGTCCCTTGGCGCGGGCGGTCAGGATATAATCCTGGCCGATCACCTCGAGCATGCCCGATCGCGCATAGCGCGACAGGGAGGCGAGCCCGCCATAGGTGAGGCAGATCACGGGCAGGATCATGTGCCAGAGGCGATCGAAGAGCCATGCCACGCCGCCCATGGCGGCCGCGTCGCTCGACGAAAGATCTTGGGGTGGAAAGAGATCGAGAAACTCCCCGCCGGCCAGGAAGACGATGAGCAGTGTGGCGACCCAGAAGTTCGGCAACGAGTAGAGGAGAAAGAGGAGAAGACTGATGGCGCGGTCCGTGCCGGTCCCGCGCTTGATTGCCGACAGCACGCCAAGGGGAATGGCGATGAGATAGATCAGCGCGATCGACAGGACCTGAAAGAGGAGCGAGACCCTGAAGGCCTCCCACACCTTGCCCGTCACCGGCCGGTGATCCTGGTAGGAGGTTCCAAAATCCCAGGTCACGATCCGTGCGAGCCAGATCGGATACTGGGCGTCGGTGAACATGGCGCCGAGGCGGCCGAAGAAACCGAGCTCCCTGTACTCATCCCGATCGCTCTCCCAGACGCGCGTGTTGACGAGAAGAGGCTTGTCGAGCCCGTAGAGCTGCCGCGTCCGCTCCACCACCTCGCGCGTCACCTGTCCCGAGAAGGTGGTGGCCACCACGCTCTCTTCCTCCGACTTGTCCGCCGGGTCGCCGGGCGCGAGCTGAATGATGCAAAAGGTGACGATCGTGATACCGATCAGCGTAGGAATCGCGATGAGCAGACGTTTCAGGATGTATCGCAGCATATCGCCTGTCTAAAGGGAGAGCCCGGCGGCTGTCAATTCTCCGACAGCCACCAATCGTAAACGTAAACCCCCTGGCCGTCATAGACGCGCACATTCTGCATCCGGTTGCTGACGGCGGCGTTGACGGCGGGGGTGTAGAGCGCGGTCACCGGCTGATCCTCGTGGAGGATCGCGTGCAGTTCCCTCATCAGCGCATAGCGCTTGGCGTCTTCGACTTCGATGCGCGCCTGCTCGAGGATCTCGTCGACCCGGGCATTGACAAAACCGACGCGGTTCCTGAGGGGCACCACGGTCTGCGAAGAGTGCCAGGCCATGTAGTAATCCTCGTAGAGGAGGTCGGCCGTCGCCCCGAGCTGGTAGGCATCGAACTTCTGATCGGTGATCAAGGCGCGCCGCGTGTTCCACTCGAGCCGGCGCTGGACCATGATGATTCCCACAGTCTTGAGATCCTCTTCGAATCGTCGGTAGAGGGCCATTTCGTAGGGGAACATGTTGGTCGACAGGAGTATCTCGA
>Ga0180429_10002719_pt1 | contig 14474 bp, 18 predicted proteins | sample SS_ome_FD_132428 | JGI IMG/M metagenome (GOLD analysis project Ga0180429, IMG submission 132428) | Hypersaline lake sediment archaeal communities from the Salton Sea, California, USA - SS_1_S_1 metaG | ecosystem: Environmental > Aquatic > Non-marine Saline and Alkaline > Hypersaline > Sediment ...
CCTCGAGCCTCTCCTTGGGAGATCGACTGTGCCTCGCGTTAGCTGACCGCATGGACGAGGCAGTCCTCACGGCGGATCGGGCATGGGGATCTGGCGATCGCATCGTGCAGATCCGTTAGTCGCTAGGTTCCCTCCGTGATCACTGTCATGGGCGAGGCCCTCATCGACATCATCGTCAGCGCCGAGGGTGAAGTGAATGCGGCTGCCATCGGCGGAGCACCGCTGAACACCGCCCGCACGCTCGCCCGGCTCGATGTGCCAGTCTCCTTCCTCGGTGGGGTGTCCACCGATGCGTTCGGGCATCGGATCTCGCGGATGCTCAAGGCGGATGGTGTCGCGTACGCGCTAGGTACCCCGATGGATGCGCCGACCACGTTGGCGATCGCGGAGATCGATGACGAAGGAGCTGCGTCCTACCGGTTCGTCTTCGATGGAACCTCGGCCACGCTGGTGATGCCCGCGGAGGCGATCGCTGCGGTGGCCGATGACTGCTCGGTGCTGCACGTTGGCACGCTGGCTCTCGTTCTCGAGCCGCTGGCTGATGCAACAAGAGCCGTGGTCGAGGCAGCACCCGATTCTCGCATCGTGATGGTGGATCCGAACTGTCGTCCCGCAGTGATGACCGGATCGTCGGTATTCGAATCGACGCTGGCTGCGGTGCTGGCTCGCGCCGATGTGGTGAAGGTCAGTGGCGATGATCTTGCTTTCCTGTATCCCGGCGAGCGTCCGTCCACGGCGGCCGAGCAGATCCACATGCGAACCGGAGCCACCGTGCTGTTCACCGACGGCGCGAATTCGATCGAGGTGATCTGCGCGGGTGGCAAGCAGGTGCTGGATGTGCCGTCGGTTCCCGTGGTCGACACCGTGGGCGCGGGTGATTCCTTCAGTGGCGGTTTCCTGGCCTATTGGGTGCGTCAGGGCTGGGTTCGGGATGAACTGTCGAACTTGGACTGCGTGGTTGCGGCTGCCGAGTTCGGCATCAAGGTTGCGGGAATCACCTGTCAGCGTGCGGGCGCCGAACCGCCGTATTCCGCCGAAGTGTCGTAGCGGACAGCGTGGGTTAGGTTCGGAACATGGACAAGTTGCCCGGCGCGCTATTGCGCTTTCGGATCATGGCGTGGGTCACCGGTGTGGTGCTCGGTGCGCTGACCATCTGGCTCGTGGTCGGTTACGGATTCCTGGACTACGCGAATACCGAGGTCAAGCCTGACCTGTATCGCTGGCTGTGGACCGCGCACGGGTGGTTGTACTTGTTCTATCTGATCGCCGGTGTGGACCTGTGCTTCCGCATCAAGTTGTCCGTGCTCAAGACGCTCGCAGTGCTGCTTGCAGGCACGGTGCCGTTCATGAGTTTCGTCGCCGATTACAAACTGCATAAGTACGTTCGAGAGCACCACCTCGAGCCGGCGCCCGCGACGTCTTAGTTGTTTTCGGGCGGCGCGGTCGATGATGGCGCCGCAGTGCTCGCTCCACCGGTGGGGTCACCCTTGGTCTTGGTCAGCAAAGCGACACCGATCAAGCCCGCAAGCAGTAGCACGACCGCGAAGACGATCATCGTGACGTTGAAGCCGACCAGGTAGGAATCGCGCACTCCAGCGAGCACCTCCGCACCGGTCTTGGAGGAGTCTTGATGGGTTTGGCTGGCGTAGGTGGTGACCTTGTCCAGCGCAGTGCCGATCTGTGTGGAAGGCACACCGGCCTCTTCGAGGCGCTTGACTACCCCACCGGAGGTGATCTTGTCGACCATGACGGTGGAGATGGCAAGACCGATGGTGTACCAAACCTGGCCGATCGTGGTTCGCGCTGAGGTGACCGGACCGAAGTATCGGGCGGGAGCGGCTTGCATGATCAGGTTCCCGAACGGCAAGGACGCCACGACGATGCCGAAGCCGATCAGGCCGGAGGGGACCAGGAAGATCCAGAACGAGTCCGCTGCGCTGATGGCCGCCAGGGATAGGAAGCCGATGAACGTGATGATCGTGCCGATGAGCAGCGCCGAGCGGTTCGTCAAGCCCTTGCTCATCCGCTTACCGACTATCAGGCCGGCAACCACGCCAAGCAGCAAGAACGGCAACTGCCACAGGCTCACCTGCAGGGAGTCGATCCGAGTCGCGTAATGCCACAGGTTGGACATCTGCAAGAAGGCGACTGCGTTGCCCATGTTGTAGACCAGGCCGGCCATGATGGCGGCGAGGAAGATCGGGCTCTTGAACAGTTCGATCGGGAAGAAGGCGTCCGGTGAGGACTTCTCGCGGAGGACGAATGCCACCGACGCGATGATGCCCGCTGCGATCGGCAGGTAGAAGAACGGATCAGTGATTCCGCGCGAGAGGTTGCCGATTCCGTAGAGGGTGCCGGCGACGGCGACGATCAACGCGATCTGTCCGGGGAGGTCGGCTTTGCCCGTGGAGACCACCGGTTCGCTGGGGAGCACGAGCGGTATCACGAAGAAGCACAAGGCGGCCACCACTGGTGTGACGAGGAACGCCAGTCGCCAATCCACGTCGGAGAGGGCACCTCCGACGAACGTGAAGGTCACCGTGAAGGCCATCAGTACCGCGGTGAACACACCGATAGCCGAGGGCAGGTTCTGCGGATTGGTGACCGCGCGGATGTAGGCGAAGGCTGCGCCGTAGACAGCCCCGAGCCCCACGCCGGCGAGCGCGCGGCCGGCGAGGTAGAAGGTGGACTGAGGGGCCAGCACCACGATGAGATCGCCGATGATGCTGATAATCAGCGCCGCGAGCAGCACTTTGCGCCGACCGATGCGATCGGCCAGCAGGCCGGTGCTGACCACGGTTGCGGCAAGGGCCAGGGTGGAGATGCTGGCGGCCAGGGCCTGAAGGTCACCTTCCATGCTCAGCGCCTTGCTGGCTTCGGGTAACGCCGTGGCGGCGATGTTCGGATCGGTTCCTTGCACGCCGGCGAGGATCCCGAGCAACGGGATCGCGAACTTTATGAAGGGCGGATTCTTCGTCTCGGTTTTCGTCATCCCTCAAGGCTTCTTTGTCGGATTGTGTTGGGTCTGATCGGAGGTGGTGCTGGAGTTTTTCACACTTCGCAGCCAGGGTGGACGGGTTTCGGTAACGGTCGGGTGAAACCTCGGCCCTAGGGCAAGCGCCAATCGATGGGTTCCGCTCCGAGATCCTCAAGCATCTCGTTGGCTCGACTGAAGGGGCGCGATCCGAAGAAGCCACGATCGGCGGACATCGGACTCGGGTGCGCGCTGGTGATTACGGGGGCGTCATCGAGCATTTCGTCGGCTGTCTGTGCGTCCTTGCCCCAAAGGATCGCCACCACCGGTTGATCGGGGCGCGCGGCGATCGCTCGGATTGCGGCGGCGGTGAACTCTTCCCAGCCTTTGCCTCGGTGGCTGCCGGGTTGGCCCTGCTGCACGGTGAGCACCCGGTTGAGCAGCAGTACGCCCTGCTCGGTCCACGGGGCCAGGTCACCATTGGTGGGCGTGGGCACGCCCAGATCGCTGGTGAGCTCTTTGTAGATGTTGGCAAGGCTGCGGGGGATCGGTCGGACGTCGGGTGCCACGGAGAAGGACAGTCCCACCGCGTGACCGGGGGTGGGGTAGGGGTCTTGTCCCACGATAAGTACCCGGACGTCGTCCAGCGGCTGGGTGAGCGCGCGCAGGATGTTCTGGCCGGCGGGTGCCCACGGGCGCTTGGCCGCGTTCTCCGCGCGAAGGAACTCGCCGATAGCGGTCAGGTTCTCCTGCTGTCCGGCGAGGTCGGGAACCCAGGACTCGTGCACGAGTCCTTCGAGTTGCTGCGCCACGGCGGCAGCCTTCCAGATAGCCGATCACGCAGGATGAACGGCGATGTCCGTCGCCTTCAAACTCGCCCAGATCTGCTGACCGGGCGCGATACCGAGTTCGGCCACCGCGGCGGGGGTGACGGCCGCGGTCAACTGAGGTGGCCCGGCCAAGGTGACGTGCATCTGATCGTGATGGGCGTCGACTGCGGTGACGGTGGTTTGCCACACGTTGCGGGCGCTGCCTTCCGGCTTGTGCGTATGCAGGGAGATCGCCTGCGGGCGGACAACGGCGATGACGCTTCCGGTGATGGACGTGCTTGCAATGAGGGTGCCTCCGGTCTCGCACGCGATCGCGCCGTCGGTAGCGACTCCCCGGTGCAGCGTGACACCGAGAAGTGCAGCGAGGTAGTCGGTGCGCGGCTGGCTGGCCACTTCGGCGGTCGGGCCAACTTGGGTAACCCGGCCATCTTCAAGGACCACGATTCGATCGGCGAGAACGAGTGCATCGAGTGGATCGTGGGTGACGAGGACGGAGCCGTGCTCGAAGCGCTGCAGGAACTGGCGCAGTTCCCCGCGGACGGATTGCTTGGTTGCCGCATCGAGGGCGGCGAGGGGTTCGTCGAGTAGTAGCGCTCGGGGGTTGGTGGCCAGCGCGCGGGCGAGCGCCACACGCTGGGCCTGTCCGCCGGAGAGTTGATCGGGTTTCCGGTCGAGGAGGTCGGCGAGGTCCAGGGCGTGGATCCAGGTGTCGTCGTCGTTGTCCTTATCAGTCGGCATCTTGAGTGACTTGCGTCCGAAGGCGATGTTCTGACGAACGGTCATATGGGGGAAGAGCAGGTAGTCCTGGAACACCATGCCTATACGCCGATGCTCGGGTGGGATGAAGGTGCCGCTGGCAGGTTCGTCGACGGGTGTGGAATCGATCCGGATGCAGCCGTCTTCGATCGGAACCAGCCCGGCGATCGCTTTCAGCACAGTGCTCTTGCCGGCGCCGTTCGGTCCGAGCAGCGCGACCGTTTCACCGGGCCGGGCTTCGAGTTGCGCGTCGATCGCGAAATCGCCGATGCGGGTGATCACGTGCGCTGTGACGCTCATGATCGGCTCCCGAGGAATCGACCGCGCAGGGAGACCAGGACGGTGAGCGAGACGGCTAGCAGGACCAGGCTCAAGGCGATGGCTTCGTCCCGGCTGACTTCCAGTGCGGAGTAGACAGCCAAGGGGAGTGTTTGGGTGACGCCGGGGAAGTTGCCGGCGAAGGTGATGGTGGCGCCGAATTCACCGAGGGCGCGGGCCCAGGCCAGCACGATGCCGGCGAGTAGTGATGCGGAAATCATCGGCAGCGTGATGCGAAACAGCACCGTGCGCGGGGATGCGCCGAGGGTGCGTGCGGCCTGTTCGTAGCGGGTGTCGATATTTCGCAGCGCTCCTTCGACAGTGATCACCAGGAAGGGCATCGCGACGAACGCTTCGGCCATGACAACGCCCGCGGTGCTGAATGGGAGTTGGATGCCGAACCAGTCGTATAGGTATTGCCCGACGAGGCCGCGGCGACCGAAGGCGGTGAGCAAGGTAACGCCACCCACTACCGGCGGCAGGACCAGCGGCAGCAGCACTATGCCGCGCACCAGGCGCTGGCCGGTGAATTCCTTGCGCGCGAGCACCCAGGCGAGGGGAACGCCGAGGATCGTCGCGACCGCGGCGGCGAGCAGTGAGGTGACGATCGATAGGCGGAGTGCTTCGGTGGCTGTGGTGCTCGTCAGGAGCGCGGGCAGTTGCGTCCAAGGGGTTTCGAGCAACAGTCCGATGAGTGGGAGTAGTAGGAAGGCGAGCGCCAGCATCGCGAGTGCGATGAGTAGTCGCGGTGCCGGTGTTGTCGTTCTTGTCGTGGCCTTGCTCATGGCGTACCGAATCCCCAGGACTTGAGGATCCGCTGTCCGGAAGCGCTGAGCACGAAGTCGACGAAGGCACCGGCGGCTGGCGGTCCGGTCTGGGTGGCGGCGATCGGATATCGGTTGATCACGTTCACCTCATCGGGAATCGTGATCTGTTCGACCTGATCGCCCGCGGCGGCGGTGTCGGTTCGATAGACGATGCCGGCGTCGGCTTCATCGGCGACCACTTTGGTGAGAACGGCACGGACGTCGGGCTCAAGGCTGGAAGGGGTTACTTCCAGGCCGTTGCGCTCGAGCAGCGCTTCGGTGGCGGAGCCACAGGGCACCTGGACTGCGCAGACGAGGAGGGTGACGTTCGGGTCCTGGAGGTCGGCAAGGGATGCGATACCCGCGGGGTTGCCCGGTGGAACGGCGATGGCGAGGGAGTTCGAGGCGAACAGTGTCGGCTCGGTCAGGTAGTCCCGTGCCCGATCCATCGAGATTGTCGAGGCCGCGGCGAACACGTCCACCGGTGCACCCGCATTGATTTGCTCGGCGAGGGAGGAACTGCCGGCGAAGTTGAAACGCACCTCGATCTTCGGATTGGCTTCGGTGAAGTCTGCACCGATCTCGGTGAACGCATCGGTGAGCGAGGCTGCCGCGGACACGGTGATCGTGGTGGCGTCGTCGTTATCGGTGGTTTGCGATGTGCAGGAAGCAAGCGCCAGGCAAAGACCCGTCGCCGCGAGGAGCGGGAACCTCATGACACATCCACGACCACATTCGTCGCCTTGATCGACGCGGCCGCGCGTACTCCGGGTTCGAGGCCCAGATCCTCGGCGGCTTCCTTGCTCATCAACGAGATGACCCGGTGCGGGCCCGCTTGGATCTCCACCAACGCCATCACGCCGTCCTTCTCGACCCGGGTGACGATCCCGGGGAAGCGGTTGCGGGCCGAGACCTGCAGGTGCGGCAGATCCGGTGCGGCTTCACGCATGAGGGCTGCGACGTCCTTGCCCTCGACGGTGGCGGGTCCGGTGCCGCCGCTCGCGGGCAGGCGCCCGCTGTCGATCCAGCGGCGCACAGTGTCGTCACTGACGCCCAGGAGCCCGGCTGCTTCACTTATCCGCAATTGCGCCATAGAAAGATATATTTCTACGCAAAATAAGTAATTACAAGAGTTTTAGTACGAAAATACGTATTAATGGAGCCGGCATTCTCGACGGGTGCGCTTCATGTTCTGGGGTTAGCCTGCTTATGTACGAAACGAAGCACGTTGTGAGGGGTTGACATGACCGGTGCGGTGGTCTGGGCGATCGTTGCCGCGGTCGCGCTCGGCATCGAGGCACTCACCCTCGACCTCACCTTCGCGCTCATCGCGGTAGGCGCGCTGGCCGGAGCAGGTGTGGCGCTCACCGGCGCTCCGCTGTGGGTTTCGGTGCTCGTCGCGGCGGGAGTGTCCTTGGCCGGCATCGTGCTGGTGCGCCCCATCGCCCTACGGCATCTGCGCAAGCTGCCGGCCGGAGCCCGAACCGGTGTCGATGCACTGCCCGGAGCCGAGGGCATGGCCCTGACCGAGATATCCACCATCGATGGCCGGATGAAGTTGCGCGGGGAAGAGTGGTCCGCGCGGCTCGATCCGGATATCACCTCCATTTCCGTTCCCGGTGGCACCAAGTTGGTGGTCACCCGAATCGACGGCGCAACCGCGCTCGTCCATCCGATCGACTGAGCAGGACCAAGAGGAGTCCCCATGATCGCTTTCATCTCCGGTGCCATCTTCGCAGTGTTGGTCGTCGCGCTGTTGCTGTGGCGCACGCTGGTCATCGTCAACCAGGCCAGCACCGCGATCATCGAACGCCTCGGTCGGTACCAACGCACGCTGGAACCGGGGCTGAGCGTCCTGGTGCCTTTCGTGGATCGGGTGCGCGAGCGGGTGGACATGCGCGAGCAGGTGGCCTCGTTCCCACCCCAGCCGGTGATCACCGAGGACAACCTCGTGGTCTCGATCGATACTGTCGTCTACTTCCAGGTCACCGATCCGAAGTCCGCTACGTACGAGATCTCCAGCTACATCCTGGGTATCGAGCAGTTGACCGTCACCACCTTGCGTAACGTGATCGGCTCGATGGATCTGGAGGAGACACTCACCTCCCGCGATGCGATCAACGGCCAACTTCGCGGGGTTCTCGATGAGGCGACCGGCAAGTGGGGCATCCGGGTCAACCGTGTGGAACTCAAGGCGATCGACCCGCCGCCGTCGGTCCAAGAGTCGATGGAAAAGCAGCTCAAGGCCGAGCGGGAACGCCGCGCAGCGATCCTGACCGCAGAGGGCGAGAAGCAATCGGCGATCCTCACGGCCGAAGGCCAAAAGCAGTCGGCGATCCTTACCGCGCAGGGCCAAGCCGAGGCGGAGGTGCTTAAGGCCGAGGCCGACGCCAAGGCCGAGGTCATCCGCGCCGACGGTGAAGCCGTCGCGGTCGACAAGGTCTACGCCGCATTGCACGAGGCCAACCCGACCTCATCGGCCCTCGCGCACCGCTACCTCGAGACGCTGCCGGAGATCGCGAACGGCGAGGCCAGCAAGGTATGGGTGCTGCCGAGTGAACTGACCTCGGTCGTGCAGGGCTTGAAGGAAGGCTTCAGTAAGTAGCGTTGCGCGCGCTACCTAGCGCCAACACCGCACGATCGCCGAGGAGCTAGCCGCTGCGGTGATGATCGCGACCACGATGCCCGCGGTGGCCGTGACGCCGGCCTGCAGGTTGACATCGGTCTGTGCGCTGAGGGCGACAACGGCACTGAGGGCCGCCAAGCCGGCAAGGACTAGGAAGTCGGGGCGTCCGATCGCCTGTGCGGGAGCGGCCCGCATCGCGGTGCGAGCGAGGGCGAAGATGGCGAGCCAAGCTAAGGCGTAGACGACGAAGACGCGTGGTTCGTTCAGTGAGGTGATGATCGGGAAGGCGGCGACCACTGCGGCGAGCAACACCGCTATTCCACGGCGCAGTGAACGGTTACGCGACCAGGTGTGGACCTTGTCCTCCGCGCGTTGCTGGTCGAGCGCGCTGATCGCGTTGTTGCGGTCCACGGCGTCCCTGGCGAGGTACTTGGCGTCGTCGAACATCTAGCCGCGATCCTCCTCGCTTGGCTCGATCTTCGTCAGGTAGGGATCGTGCAGGTAGGCGTCGAACAGGGCGTCGGTCTCCGCTGGAGCGGAAGGATCCTGCGGATCGGCGGCAAGCCTGGAGAGCAATTCGCTCGCCTTGGCCGATTGCGCGGGTGCACCACGGGCGGCCACTTCCTCGAGCCGATCACGTGAGTCCATAGGGCGAGTGTGCCACTGGCAGGATTGCCCTCGCGGGCGTCTTCCGCCTGCTTTCTCGAGGAGGCAAGCGTGGCGTGGGTGCTGTTGGCAGGGGCCATCATTTTCGAGGTGTTCGGCACCGTGATGCTGAAGGTAAGTGAGGGATTCACGCGAATGCTGCCAGCGATCGGTGTGGTCGCTGGCTACATCCTGTCCTTCGGCCTGCTCGGGCTCGCCTTGCGCAACATCGGGCTGAGTACCGCCTATGCGATCTGGGCGGGGGTCGGAACCGTAGGCGTGGCGATAGTCGGAGTCGTGGTCTTCGGTGAGAACCTGCCTTGGTTGGGTGTGGTCGGAATCGCGCTCGTCGTTGCTGGGGTCGTGCTGTTGAACTTCGCCGTTCCGCACTAACTCGTCGATTTCCCGGATGACATCAGGGCCCGGCGCAACCGGGAATAGGACGATTCGAACTCATCGAGTGCATCTCGAATGTTCGAAGGAACATCCATGGATTGGCCTCGTTGGATCCAACTACGAATAAGGACTGAAACGCTCCAGCCGCGCTCATCGGCGATGCGGGCAATGCGTTCGGCTTCTTCCTTGGGCAGGCGGAAGGAGATGGTTGTCGTTTCGACCGGCGCCCGATTTGCCTTCGGTGCGTCCGATGGATCCATCGCGAGCAGATCGGAATTCTCCTGGTACCAGAGGATCTCTTCCACTACTTCCTGAGGAACGCGTTCATTCATGATCGCAATCTCCTTCCCGATACCCGCGCGCCTGGACGTTGTTGGCTTCCCAGGCCGAAGCTGCGAACAACCTCCCGTCGAAGCGAACCACGACCACGGCTTCCTTGGCCCATTGGACGAGGACACGGTGTCGATCCCAGATGTGTTGCACCGCGGCAGTGCAGTCGATGACCTCGTCCATTCAGCACGTTTACAAATGTAAACAGCATTTCCGGCAGGGTCAATCGTCGGCCTGGGGATTCGGCGAACGGGGACTGTGGACAAGTGAATAGATGTTGGAACCCGGCGGTGTCGGGCGCGCGTCCTTGGTGCGCGATGATCGAGCAGTGCCCAATCGATTGAGTGAAGCCACCTCGCCTTATCTGCTCCAGCATGCGGACAACCCCGTCGATTGGCGTGAGTGGAGCCAGGAAGCCTTCGATGAAGCTCGAGAGCGCGGTGTTCCGATCTTCCTGTCGATCGGATACTCGGCGTGCCACTGGTGCCATGTGATGGCCCATGAGTCCTTCGAGGACGAGGCGATCGCGGCCTACCTGAACGAGAACTTCGTTTCCATCAAGGTCGACAGGGAAGAACGGCCCGACCTGGACTCCGTCTACATGGACGCCACGGTCGCGATGACCGGGCACGGCGGCTGGCCGATGACCGTGTTCTTGGATCATGAGGGCCGCCCGTTCTACGCGGGCACGTACTTCCCACCCGAGCCGCGGCATCAGATGTCGTCGTTCCCGCAGTTGCTGCAAGCCATCACCGATGCCTGGGCGAACCGGCGGGGGGAGATCGAGGCAGCCGGGCAACGCATCGTCGAGGCACTTTCCAGCCGGCAACTGGCGGCCGCCGGCGAGGCGCCACCGACGCTGGCCGAGCTCGACGCCGCGGTTGCGGGGCTGTCCCAGGACTTCGATGCGCAATACGGCGGCTTCGGTGGTGCACCCAAGTTCCCACCGTCCATGCTGCTGGAGTTCTTGATCCGGTACGTCGCGCTACCTGGCGTTACGCACGGCGCCGAAGCGATGGACATGCTCGAGCGAACCCTTGAGGCGATGGCGCGCGGCGGGATGTACGACCAGATCGGCGGCGGATTCGCGCGCTACTCGGTCGATGATCGCTGGGTAGTGCCGCACTTCGAGAAGATGCTCTACGACAACGCCCTACTCCTTCGGGTGTACGTGCACTACTGGCGGCTGACCGGATCTGTCTTCGCCGAACGGATCGCGCGCGAGAGTGCCGAGTTCCTGGTGCGCGACCTGCGAACGCCCGAAGGCGGGTTCGCTTCGGCGCTAGATGCCGATAGTGAAGGGGTGGAAGGCAAGTTCTACGCCTGGACACCCGAGGAGTTGATCGCCGTGCTCGGGGCCGAAGACGGACGCTGGGCAGCGGACCTACTCACCGTCACCCCGCAGGGCACGTTCGAACACGGGTCCTCGACCCTGCAATTGCTGCGCGACCCCGATGACTGGCAGCGGTGGTACTCGGTGCGCGCGCGGTTGTTCGAAGCGCGCGAAGAGCGGGTGCATCCCGGCCGCGACGACAAGGTGGTGGCCTCGTGGAATGGAATGGCGATCGCTGCCTTGGCGGAAGCCGGACAGTTGCTGGGCGAACCCGCGTGGGTGGAAGCCGCAGTTTCGGCAGGGGACCTGCTGGTAGCGGTGCATCTGGGAGCACGCGACGACGACCGGCTCACGCGCACGTCCAAGGACGGAGTCGCTGGCAACAACCTCGGGGTGCTCGACGATTACGGAAGCGTGGCCGAGGGGTTGCTCTCCCTGGCCCAAATCACCGGCGAGATCGCGTGGCAGCAATTCGCGGGCATGCTGCTCGATGTCGCCGTGCAGCACTTCGCAGACGGTGAAGGCGGCTTCTTCGATACCGCCGACGACGCCCCCGAGTTGGTGCGCCGACCCCGGGATCCGGCGGACAACGCCGAGCCTTCGGGCTGGTTCGCCGTTGCCAACGCTCTGGTCACCTATGCGGCCCTCACCGGATCCGGTGAGCATCGGACGGTGGCCGAGCGGGCGCTGGGCCTGGTGTCCTCGCTGGCCGAACGCGCCCCCCGGGCCGTCGGTTGGGGCCTGGTCGCGGCTGCGGCCCTCCAGGCTGGACCACTCGAAGTGGCCGTCGTCGTTGACGATTCCGGTGCCGGGCGGGACCTGATCGATATCGCCTTCGCCTCGACGTCGCCGGGAACCGTAGTGGCCTGGGGGACTTCCCAGGCGGACGCACCCTTGCTACGGGATCGGCCGCTCGTCGACGGTCGACCCAGCGCTTACGTGTGTCGGGGGTTCGTCTGCGACCGCCCCGTCACCGCGCCGGTGGAACTGGCATCGATGGTCCGCGCGCGCTGACCTCGCCTCGCGGGTCGGGGGAGTAGCCTGAGCCACGCCGTCGATAGCGGCGCAGGGGAAGGACATGGGTTAGTGGGTCTTACGGATCTCGTCTACGGCGTCTACGAACGACGACTGCAGACCCAAGTCAAGGATGCCGCGGATCGTGGTCGTACCCCCAAGCACGTCGGCGTGATCTTGGATGGCAACCGTCGGTGGGCCACGGCGCAGGGCTCGACCTCGGCGGTAGGTCACGAAGCCGGTGCGGCGAAGATCGTCGACTTCCTCACCTGGTGCGATGACGCCAACGTGGAAGTCGTGACCTTGTGGCTGCTGTCCACGGACAACCTCACGCGGCCACAGCCCGAATTGGATGCGCTGCTCGGCATCATCGAGGACACCGTGCACGGGCTGGTAGGCCAAGGACGCTGGCGGCTGCATCCGGTGGGGGCTTTGGATCTGCTGCCCGATCACACGGCGCGGGTATTGAAGGAAGCACAAGAGGCCACCGCCGGTCTCGACGGATCGCTCGTGAACGTGGCCGTCGGCTACGGCGGCCGCCGCGAGGTTGTCGATGCGGTGCGCTCGTTGCTGCAAAGCCACGCCGACCAGGGCACCACGCTCGATGAACTCGCCCAGGTGGTGGACGTCGAGCACATCGCCGATCACCTTTATACCAAGGGGCAACCGGATCCGGATCTGGTCATCCGCACCTCCGGTGAGCAGCGCCTCTCGGGCTTCTTGATGTGGCAGAGCGCCCATTCGGAGTTCTACTTCTGCGAGGCCTTCTGGCCGGACTTCCGCCGGGTCGATTTCCTACGGGCGCTGCGCGCATTCGCGGAACGGCAACGCCGCTTCGGCGCATGAGTCCGCAGAACCCACCCCCGGAGATCGCCAAGAGGGTGGACCCCAACGCCGAACGCGTGCTGCGTCGGCCGTTCTTCATGATCTTGGTCCTCGCCGCAGTGGGCGGCGCGCTGGATGCCGACGACTACCTCACCTACGGCGTCTTCACCGCCAACCAGGCGGGCAACATGGTGTTGCTGTGGATCAAGATCCTGGACGAACCCGGACAAGCCCTCCTGTCGCTCAGCTCGCTCGTCGGATGCGCACTGGGCATCGCCTTCGTCGTCGTCTTGCGCAGCTTGAAGCGTTGGCCGACCGGGGAACGCGGGTCTCGCGCCCTGCTGTTCGTGGCGGCAGCCATCTTGGCGATCACCTCATTGATCGGGGGTCGACTCTTCGATGCCCGGACCGAGGTTTCGACGAGCAACCTAGAACTCGGCAGCACGCCATGGTGGGGTGCCTTCCTATCCGTAGCGATGTCGGCCTTCTCGTTGGGCGTGCTGGCAACGGTCTTCGTGTGGGCCGGAACGCAGAAGACCGCCGTGATCGCTGCTACCGGTCCGTATCTCGATGCCGCTCGTTACGCCACGGCAAGCGCGATCTACAAGACGCCGGAGTACCGCGCGAAATGGCGGGCGTTGATCGCCTTCCCGATCGCCTGGACGCTCGGAGCGATGTTCGTGGGCCTGACGTCCTTGGATCGGCCGTTCATCACGCTGATCGCGGTGCTGACGGTGATAGCCGTGGCCGTGTTCGCGCGAGCCCGCTAGTTGCAGTGCTAATTCCAAAGCTCCGCTACCGCCGAGGCGTCCGCCATGCCTTGCGCCCGACCCATGTCGCGGGCAGTGGGTATCGACTTCGGATCCATCATCTCCTTGTCCGTGAAGGTCTCGGGTACGGCGGTGAAGACGGTCGTGCCGGCGTCCTTGAGCGCCTGGAGATCCTCGGCGTCCTGTTTAGTCATGCCCGTCGGCTCGAAGCCGCGTAGCGAGAGCACCAGCGCGAACCGGGATCCGGCTACGAGATCCAAATGCACGGCGCTGGCCCCTACTCCACCGTCCATGCACTTGCGGTCTTGGACCTGTTGCGGGGGGAACATGCCCGGTAGTGCGGTGCTCGCCGCCATCGCGGCTGCAGGGGTGACGGCCGCGCGGTGATCGATCACGCATCGTTCGCCGCTGAAGGTGTCCATGCAGGTGATGTGCATGGCCTCGCCCGGCCAATCGCCCACGCCGGCGATGATCTCGACGTTGCGGTGCATGGTCTCCGGCTCGACGGTCTGGGCTGCGAGGGCGGCGTGGCCCACGCGCTGCAACTGTTCCGGATCGCTGGTGGTCGTCGTCTCGAAGACACTCCACGCCCGTGCCTGGCTCGGATGCATGCCGCCGGAGGCGGACAGGTGCGCGGCCAACTGCGGGAGACGGGCCATCGCGTCGAGTTCGGCGTGCAATCGGCGCAGACCGTCACGGGCGAGCACGGTGGCCACCATGGATCCGGCCGACGTGCCGACGATCCGCTGTGCACCGCGCACGTCGATGCCGGCGTCCATCAACGCCGTCAGGTAGCCGACCTGCCAGGCCACGAAGAAGATGCCACCGCCACCAAGGCACAGCGAGCGGTC
>Ga0180429_10002720_pt1 | contig 14471 bp, 10 predicted proteins | sample SS_ome_FD_132428 | JGI IMG/M metagenome (GOLD analysis project Ga0180429, IMG submission 132428) | Hypersaline lake sediment archaeal communities from the Salton Sea, California, USA - SS_1_S_1 metaG | ecosystem: Environmental > Aquatic > Non-marine Saline and Alkaline > Hypersaline > Sediment ...
AAGGTGTCCGCCGCCCTGGTGGAGGCCATCCGCGCCCTGGGGGGGACGGTGCGGTTCCACACGCGCCTCGAGGGGCTTGCCCGGGGGCCTGGCCCCGCCCTGCGCCTGTCCACGAGCGCGGGGGAGGTGACGGCCGGGGCCGTGGTGCTGGGGCTGGGGTGCGAGGGCACGGACGCGTACAAGGTGGCCGACGCCATCGCGGCCACGGGCCGGCCGGCCGAGGCGATCAAGATCAACGAGGCCGGCGGTGACATCGTCACCATCGAGAAGGCCTCGCGCGCCCTGGTGAGCCTGATCCAGCAAGCATCCACAGCCGAGCGCGTGGAGATGGCGCCGGCCGACCTGGTGGTGGGCTCGGAGTGTGGCGGCTCGGACGCCACCTCGGGTCTGGCGTCCAACCCCCTCACCGGCGCGGCCGGCGACCTGCTGATCGAGGCGGGGGGCACGTACATGCACGAGGAGGTGAGCGAGCTGATGGGCTGCGCCGACGTGCTGGCCGAGCGCGCCGTCAACGTCGAAGTGGCCGACGACATCCGCGCCGCCATCGAGGCCTCGGAGAAGGCCTGCTTCGAGGGGGGGCGGTTCTCGTGGGGCTACGGCAACATTGAGGGGGGGCTGACCAGCATTGAGGAGAAGTCGTATGGCTGCCTGGCCAAATCCGGGTCCAAGCCCTTGGAGGGCGTGCTGCGCACGTACGGCTCGCTGGCCGGCCGCAAGGGGTACTTCATCTCCATGTCGGAGCCCGGCTCGGGCACCTTCAGCGGGGACCCCGAGGGCATCAACCAGTTCGCCGCCCACGGGTGCCACCTGGCCATGTTCACCACGGGGTGCGGCTCCACCACGGGCGGGCTGATACCGGTGATCAAGCTGCTGGCCAACCCCAACCGCATGCAGTTGATCGCCGACAACGTGGACTTCGACGCCACTCCCATCGTGCGGGGTGAGCGCACCCTCGACGAGATGGCGCCCGAGCTGTATCAGGAGATTCTGGCCGTAGCCGCCGGCAAGCTCACCAAGTCGGAGATCCACGGGCACTTCGAGGCCTGATCGAGCCCGCGCGCTGGGTCGGGCACTGGCTATACTCCTAGGCCGTAGAGTCCATGGGCGGGGTACTGGCCCGCAGGGCGGAGAACCAGATGACCACCACGGCCAGCAGAGGCGCCCAGTCACGGGACCCGTTTACCAGTCGCGACACCAGGGGCAGCAGATACAGATCCGCGCCCGCCGCGGGGGCGGCGTGGGCCCAGGCCTGCCAGGTGGCCGCCACCAGCAGCAGTACGTGCAGGCACACCAGCACGGCCAGGGTCACCAGGGCCCAGCGCGCCATCCAGCGCCAGGGGCGGCCCGGCGTGGCCGCGAACAGGGCCAGGGCGCCGACCGTGCCCGGGTGCACCACCTCGCCGGACGCGCCGGTCGGCGCATTGAGCGTCACCGGGCAGCCCGTTGCCCCGAGGATGGCATTGGCCAGGGCGGCAATCGCGGCCAGGTAGTGCGTGGACGCCCCGGCCCAGGCATAAAGCAGGGGCCCTGTCAGCAGCGAAAACACCACCAGGAAACGAAGCGGCCGCGCCAGAAGCGGCCCTGAGCTTGCGGCAGTCGGCCGGCTCACGAGCGACCCCTCCAGGCCAGCACAGGCCGGCGCGCCCACGCCCCCCACAGGGCGAGCATGAAGCCCACGTTCATCAGGACCAGCAGGTACACGTGGAAGAACTGGGTGTGGTCCGACCAGAGCTGGGCGACCACGCCCAGCACGACCAGGCGGAGGGCGCTGTACGCGAAGAGGGCCGCCCCACCCAGCACCACACCGAGGCAGCGGTGGGACGCAGAGGTGGGATGGGCCAGTACGGCGGCCAGATACACGATGAGGGCGGTGACGCCTGTGCACTCGTACGTGACGTGGAAAACGGCTCGCTCCATGGAGAGAACGCAGTACCCGGCGCCCATCTGGCCCGCGTCGAGCAGGGTGATGATGCCGATACCATCCAGGATCTGGCCGGCCAGCCACGACACGGGATAGAGGTAGAGGGGGCCGAGACCGGACTGCCAGTGCTCGAAGGCGAGGGCCAGGGCGGCCACGTAGGCGGCGAAGAGCGCGCAGAACCCCAGGCGGTTTCGGGCGCGGTGGGTCAGCAGGTTGACGGGTGACGGGATCATGCCGGGTCTACCTCCGCCGGAACAGGGCGTAGAGCATCAGGGCCAGGGCGGAGAGGAACTCGCCGCCAAAGGGCACGATCAGGGGCTCCACACCGGTGCCCCCGCCGGCGGCCTCGGCCGTGCTCAGGCCGGTACCGCTCAGGGGCACCGTTATGGTGGGGTTGTGGGTGATGCTGAGGAAGCCGTTCTGCCCACCGGCCTGCGTTGGCAGGAAAATCACGTGCAGGGTGTCGGTGGCGCCGGCGGGAATCACCAGGCTGGTCTCGCGGGGGTTGAAGCGAGAGTTGCTGGAGATCACGCTGGTGATGGTCACCGGGTTAGCGTCCGGGTTGCGCACCGGGATGGCGGCCTCTGAGGCAGAGCCCATGGCGACCGACCCGAACAGGACTTCGGCAGCCTGCACGTCCACGGTGCCGGCGCCGGTCATGGGGACGGCCACGGCGCCGCCCAGGGCATCGTGGGTGATGAAGAGGATGCCGACGTCGTCGCCCAGCCCATCGGGCGTGAAGGTGATGGTGACGGTGCGTTTGGCGCCGGGCGGTACCGCGAGGGTGGCCACGTCCGGTACGAACTGCGGGTCAGAGGCGGAGATGTCGCTGACGTTGAGCGGGGCCCCGCCGATGTTGGTCACCCTGAAGGAGAGCTCGGCGGTGTTGCCGAAGACCACATTGCCGAAGGCCAGCGAGTCGCGCGACACCTCAATGCCCGGGTTGACGCCGGTCCCACTCAGGGGGAGGTGACCCGGGCTGCCCGTGGCGTTGTGGGTGATCTCGAGGGCCGAAGCGAGCGGCGCCGTGTCCGACGGGGTGAAGGTGACGTTCACCACGCGATTGCCCAGAGCCGGAACCGTGAAGAAGGTGATGTCGGGCACGAACTGGCCGGCCCCGGATGTGATGTTGGTGACCTCGAGCGCCCGGTTACCGGGGTTCGACACGGTCACTGCGAGAGTCGACGCGGAGCCCAGAATGACATCGCCGAAGTCCAGCACCGGCGGCGCCAGGGCGAAGCCCGGACTGGTGCCGGTGCCGCTGACGGCGACCCCGTCGGGGCTCCCCGCTGCGTCGTGAACGAGGGTTACGGTACCGGCGCGCAGGCCCTCGGCGTCGGGGACGAAGGTGACGTTGACCGCCTGGCTGCCCCCGGGGGCAACGGCGAAGGAGGCGATGTCGGGCGTGAACTGACCGTCATCAGAGGCCACAGATGAGACGTTGAGCGGCGCGGTTCCCGTGTTGGTGACGGTGAAGGTCCGAACCGAGGGCGAGCCGAGGGCCACGTCCCCGTAGGCCAGAGCGGCCGGGGCAACGCCGAACACGGGACTCGTGCCCGTGCCGCCAACCGGGACGGCCGTCGGGCTGCCCGCGGCGTTGTGGGCGATGGACAAGTTGCCGCCCTGGGCTCCGGTGGCGGTGGGGGCAAAGGAGACGGTGACCACGCGGTTTGCGCCGGCCGCCACGATGAAGGCAGTGGGCGAGGCAGAGAACTGGGCGTCGTCGGAGGTGATGCCCGTGACGGTGAGGGAGCCGGCGCCGGTGTTGGAGACCACCAGGGTCAGATCGGCCGACGAGCCCACGACCACGCTGCCAAAGGCGAGGGATGCGGGCGCCACCCCAATGGCCCCGCTGGTGCCCGTGCCGCTCATGGGCACGGTGGCGGGACTGCCCACCGCATTGTGGACCAGGGACAGGGTCCCGGACTCGGCCCCGTCGCCGGCCGGGGTGAAGGTCACATTGACCACCTGGCTCGCGCCGGCGCCGAGCACGAAGGCCACGGGTGCGGGTACGAACTGCCCGTCGTCGGACGTGACGGAGGTGACGCTGAGCGGGGCGGCGCCGGTGTTGGTCACGGTCAGCCCGAGGACCCCGGACGATCCCACCGCGACGTTGCCATAGTCCAGGGCCGCCGGCGAGAGCTGTATGTCGGGGCTCGTCCCCGTGCCGCTTAGGGGGACCTGGGTGGGGCTGCCGGCCGCGTTGTGCGCGATGCTGAGGGTGGCCGGCTGGGAACCGGTGGCCGTGGGCGTGAAGGTCACATTCACCACTCGGTTCGCAGCCGGGGCCACCACAAAGGTGGTGAGGTCCGGCACATACTGGCCGTCGTCGGAGGTGATGTTGGCGACGTTGAGCGGCGAGGTGCCGGTGTTGGTGATGGTGAGGGCCAGGGCGCTGGACCCTCCCACGGCGACACTGCCGAAGGCCAGGGAGGCCGGAGACACGTCGATGCCCGGGGTGACGCCGGAGCCGCTCATGGCCACAGTGGACGGGCTACCCGCGGCGTTGTGCGCCAGCGAGAGAGTGCCGGTGTGAGCCCCACCAACTCCCGGCGTGTAGGTGACGGTGACGACGCGATTGCCACCGGGAGCCACCGCGAAGGAGGTGATGTCGGGGGCGAAGCGGCCGTCGTCGGAGGTGATGTTGGAGACGACCAGGTCCGTGCTCCCCGTGTTCGACACGGTGAGGGTCAGGTCGGCTGACGTCCCCACCTGGACGGAGCCGAAGGCCAGGGTGGCCGGGGCCAGGGCGATGGCCGGGTTGATGCCCGTCCCGGTGATGGGCACGGTCGACGGGCTGCCGGTGAGCTGGTCGTTGTGGACGATGGTCAGGGTGGAGGGCCGCGGGCCGCTCGTGGTGGGCGTGAACGTCACGTCCACCACCTGGGTGCCGCCCGGTGCCAGGGCGAATGAAGCGGGCGCCGGAACGTAATCGGCATTGCTCGAGGCAATGTTGGAGACGTTGAGCGCCGCGGTCCCCAGGTTTCGCACGGTCACGGGCAGCACAGCCGAGTTGCCCAGGAGTTGGTCGCCAAAGGCGAGGCTGGCCGGGCTCACGTCGATGTCAGGGGAGATGCCCGTCCCGTCCATGGTCACATTGGTGACGATGCTGGGCAGGGTGTCATTGTGAGTGATGGCCAGGTTGGTCGCCTGGTACCCGGTGGCCGTGGGCTGGAAGGCCACGTTCATCACCTGGGTTCCCGCGGGCGGCACCGTGAAGGAGGTGATGTCGGGCACGAACTGGCCGTCCACGACGCCGGTGACCACCAGGTCGGCGGCGCCGGTATTGGAGATGGTGAGCGGCAGTGAAGACGACGAGAACACGAGCACGTCGCCGAAGCTCAGAGATCCCGGCGCCACTCCGAAGACGGGCACCAGTGCGTTGACCACGGCGCGGTCGGCGTTATCGGCGGCGATGGCGGCGCCGATGTTGGAGGGCACCGAGGTGTTGATGTGGTTGGCATCGGCGGCCAGTCGCATGGCGTTGGCCGAGCGGGCCGTGGCCGGGATGTCGGCCACGATGAAGTAGTATTTGAAGATGGTGCCGGCGAAGAAGCCCAGCGTGGTGGCGTTGCCGGCATCGGTCACCGATGTCACGCCGCCGGCCACGTCGATGGATCCCTGGGGCACGGTGTTGAGGAGCACATCATCGCCGTCGCCGTACGCGGCGTTGGTGCTCTCGATCAGGCGCAGCTGGGCAATATCGCTCTGGGTGAGTCCGGCGCTCAGGGGCGCGCCCAGCGGTGAGATGCGGATGTCGATCTGGTTGAGTTTGCCCGGATTGAACAGCCCCAACAAGCCCACCGTGTAGATGACGGCGGACCCACCGGGAGGCGTGACAACGGCCACTTCGCCATTGGGTCCGGCCGGGGCGGGTACGGTGATGAGCTGCGCCCCGGAGGGCTGTGGGAGACACACCGAGATGAGCACACAGAACGCCAACAGGGCGACCGGAGTACCGGCCGCCCTCGAAGGGATCGCGGAAGCGGGTCCGCGCCTATGGAGTGAGCGGGAGGCCAAGCTGCGCGAGTTGGGCCGGTGGCACGTCGCCGACCACATTGGCGATGGCGACGAGCACGCCGGGATCTATGACGAGGACGACGAAGCCGGCGCAGGAGCCTGCGTCCGACAGGGCGTGGATGAAGAGATGGCGATTCTCGTGAACCTGGTGCTGGGTCTGCACCCACCCGGCGGCTTCGAGCTGGGCGGGCAGTCCCTCGGCCACGGCCACGATCTCGTCGCTGGGAGTCAGATACTGGCGCAGGTGCACGGTCTCCAGCCCGGACAGCAACTCGGCGGTGGTCGCGTCCCCGGCGCCCAGCGATAGCGCGGCCAACTGGGCCCGGCCCATGGTGATGTCCACGGCAGCCCCCTGGGGCAGGCCGGAGGCATCCATGTCCAGCAATCCGGTTGGTGTGGTTGGGGCGGCCGAGAGCGGCAGGGGCAGGGCCGCGGTGAGGAAGGCGAGAGCGAGAGCGATTCCTGTGACTCGATGACCCATGGCGAGCTCTGCGTTTCGGCGAAGTGGGCTTATATATATCATATGGTATCACATGGGACAGCAAGGGGCGTGCCAGAGGGAAGGGGTGTAAGGACTTGTGAAATAAGTTGTTATAAATATTAGGTTTGTGTAGACTTGCCGCAGGAGGCGGCGGCAGAGTGGGGCGGGTACACCGACAGGGGAGGCAAGATGTGCCGCTCCATCGATCTCATGTCTGGGGCCTACCGGGAGAGCGAGCATGGCAGAACCGCAGGTGTATCGAGTCGGAGTGATTGGCTGTGGCCGGGCTGGAACGACGCGGGCGCGAGCCTTTGATGTCCACCCGCGCTGTGAGGTGGTGGCCATCGCAGATACGGATCCGGAGAATCTGGCGCTGGGGTGCGAGCGCTTTGGCGTGGCAGGGTACACAACGTGGGACGAGATGCTCAGCAGCGAAGAATTGGACATCACCATGCCGGTGTTGCCGGTTGAGCCGAACGCCGATGCTGTGGTGGCCTCGGCGCAGGCCGGGGTGCGGGCCATCTTCTGCGAGAAGCCCCTTACCGCGCGTCTGTCAGAGGCGGACCGCATGGTGGAGGAGTGCGCCAACCGGGGAGTGCCCCTGGCGGCCGGGGTGATGGTGAGCAGTCACGCCGACTACCTGAAGGCCTACGCCCTGGCCGCGGACGGCGAGATCGGGCAGGTGCGGCGCATCAACCTCTATGAGGGCAACGGGCAGGGCGGATGTCACGGTCTCAACCTGGCGCGCAAGTGCGCGGGCAAGGCGCCGATACAGCATGTGATCGGGAAGGCGGAGGGAGATGCGAGCAGCGACTACGAGGAGCCGTATGACGATGCGGTGACGGGATTCGGCAGACTGGGCGGGGTCATGTGCTTTGCCAACGGGATCGAGTGCTACAGCAGCTACGGTGAGATCACCGGATGCGGCATCGAGGTGGTGGGCGACGAGGGGGTAATCCGCAACTGGAACAACACGGCACTGGGGCTGAGCCTGTGGAAGCGGGGACCGGAGCGGCCCCACGGGCTTGTCGAGGTGAGGGGCGCCTTCGAGCCCTGGCGCGAGGAGCCTCGCCGGTACGACGCCGAGGGCTGGCTCGATCCGGGTCAGGTCATGCGCGGGATAGTCGACGATATAGTGCGGGCTCTCGACACGGGCGAGCCGCTGCAGTCCACCACGGGCGATGACCTGCGTCACGCCCTGGAGATGGCCATCGCCCTGCGCGAGTCACACCGACGCGGTCACGCCGAGGTGGCGCTACCCCTGGAGGATCGCAGCCTGGTGATGTACCCGGAGCGCTCGCGGTGGCACTACAAGAAGCAGATCCACGGGCCGGAGTGGTACCGCGAGCAGATGAGCCACGGCAAGCGGGACTGAAGCCGCGACCTGGTCAATGGGGTAGAGATGAGCCCCTGGCGGGGTCAGGCCCCCCGGGTGCCGGCCGTCAGAATGCGGTCGAGATGGTCGGCAAAGGCCTGGCGATCCGCCTGTCCCAGCGGCGGCGGTCCGCCGGTGTCGACACTGCCGGAAGAGCGCAGGGATTCCATGAAATCGCGCATGTTGAGGCGGACGCCTACGTTCTCGGCGGTGTAGAACTCGCCCCGCGGGCTGAGGGCCTGTGCCCCCTTGTCGATGACCTGGGCGGCCAGAGGGATGTCGCTGGTGATGACCAGGTCGCCGGGCTCGACACGGGCGGCGATCTCCTCGTCGGCCTCGTCCACGCCCGCGTCGGCCACCAGCACGGCCAGGTACTCGGAGGGTGGCACGCGCATGTACCGGTTGGCCACCAGGGTGGTCACGACGCGGGCGCGCTCGGCGGCGCGGAAGAGGATCTCCTTGACGACCTTGGGGCAGGCGTCGGCGTCAACCCAGATCTGCATGTCTAGCCCTGTCCCTTAACGGCGTAGCGCTCGACGGCATCCATGTTCAGTGAGATGCCCAGGCCGGGCTCAACAGGGGCTGCCACAGAACCGTCCACCACTGGGAAGCTCTGCTCCAGGCAGGTGTCCTGCTTGGCCCACAGGCCCACGATGTCGTGGGGCCGCGACATGGCGGGACCGGCAGCGCAGACGTGGAAGGTGAGCACGTTCTCGATGCCCAGGCCCACGGACTGGGTCCAGGCCTCCAGCCCCAACAGGGACAGCGTCGCGGCAGTGCGCACCGTGTCCACGCGGGAGTGCCCGCCGATGATGCAATAGTCGATGGCGTCGGCCTGCCACATGGCCAGGGCCTTGTCGGCCGGGGTGTGCTCGGCCACGGGAAAGCCGATGCGCTGGCGCAGCCGGCGCCACTCGGAGAAGGTGCCGGCCCGGGCGCCGCTCTCGATGGGGTCTTCGAGACAGTCGAGGCGGTGTCCCTCCAGGCGCCGGGCCACCTCTTCGGCGGCCCACACCTCCTGCAGGCGGCGGCGGATATCGGGCCGCACGGCCATGTCGGGCACGCGCTCGTGAATGGCCTCGACGCGATCGACGATGTAGGTGATGCGGTCGTGCAGGTCGGGCGTCTGGTCGGGGATGATGCACTTCATCTTGTAGGTGCGGAAGCCCTGTTCCCAACCCCAGGCCGCATCGGCGGCCGTGTTCTCCACGGTCTTGTACCCCGTGCACAGGGATACGGGAATGCGATCGCGCACGGCGCCGCCGAGAAGCTCGGAGACCGGGCACTCCAGCACCTTGCCGCGGATGTCAAGGAGGGCGCATTCGAGGGCTGAACGCAGGGGCGCGGAGGCGGGCGAGACATCGGGCTGGGCGGCCAGGGCAGCGAGATTGGCTCTGAGCGGGTCGAGACCCACCCAGGCGGCCACACCCTCGTCGACGAGGGCGCGGGGGAAACGCAGGTTGAGCTCCCCGAGGCCGTCTACGCCCGCGTCGGTGCAGACGCGGACGATGACGATCTGGTCCTTGCGGTGGCCGGGCATGCCGAAAACGTCGTCGGACCAGGCCCAGTGCCGGTCGGGCACGTCCACCTGGTAGAGCTGGACTTCGGTGACTTTCATGGCGGTCTCCAGTGAGCTACAGGACGGACAGGTCCTGCAGGAAGCCGGACAGGGAGTCCATCTCCTCATCGGTGAGGCTGCAATAGGGCGCCGGGCGCCAGCGCTGGCAGATGCCGACCAGCTCCAGCACGCCGTGGATGGCCGCGTCGAAGCCGCCGCGCACCGAGCGGATGTATGTGAAAAAGGGCTGGTCAAAGTCGCGGATGATGGCGGTGGCCGCGCCCAGGTCGCCGGCCTGGATGGCGGCCCAGTACCGGTGGGCCACCTCGGGCTTGAAGGACAGGTATGTGGACAGGTACCCGTCGCAGCCGTACGGGTGGGCGTTGAGGTGGTTCTGCTTCTGCCCCCCGGCCCACAGGGCCAGGCGGTCGTGGCACAGCAGCCCCATCTTGCGGGCGAACTCGCCACAGAAGTCGTCCTTGACCGCCACCACGTTGTGGCCGCCGTCCAGGACGCACTGCAGCGTCGCCAGCCCGAACTCCATGCCCCGGGGGATGTACACGTTGGTCACCAGCATCACGGGCAGGACCTGCCCCATGGCGCCGTAGTGCTCTGCCAGGCTCTCCGGCGTGGTGGACGCGGCCCAGTCGGGGGGCATGGCCATGACCACGTCGGCGCCCAGGTCGCGGGCATAGGCGGCGAACTCCACGGCCTGACGGGTGTGGTAGTACCGGTCGGCGACCACGGTCAGGGCCCGTCCACGGACGTGCTCCACCATGGTGCGGGTGGCTTCGGCGATTTCCGCGTCGGACAGGGCGATCAGGTGGCTGTCGCCAGCAGTGAGCACGGCCGCCTTGCTGCCGCCGTCGATGACGAAGTCAATCAGACTGCGCAGGCCGTCGTGGTCGATTGTGCCGTCGCGGCTGAAAGGCGTGCGCAGCGAGGCGACCGGGCCGGTGAGGGCGTAGCGGACGCGGGTGCGGAAGTCATCCATGGCCTTCATATCCTCCTCATTCGGTGTAATCCCCGCCGGCTGCGCTCTGCGCACAGGACTGCCGCCACGCCATCAGCTCGCCCTGCATCTGCGCGACTCGGTCGGGATGGGCCCCAGCCAGGTCGTCGACCTCTCCCTGATCGTCATTGATGGCGTAGAGCTGCCACGTCTCGCCGCTGTCCATGCTGAGGAGCTTGTAGTCGTCGTCGCTCCAGGCCAACTGCAGGCTGGCGTCGTCGTCGGCCGTGGAGGTCGCCTGGTTTCCCGACGGTGACTGGAAGCCGATGGCCGCCTGCCGCCGCGGCTGTTGCCCGCTCAGAATCGGCCGCACGTCGATGCCGTCCAGCACCGGCTGCTGCGGCATTTCCACGCCGGCGATGCGCGTCAGGGTCGGGTAGAAGTCGCTGGTGCAGACCGGGGCGTCGATCACGCGTCCGCCCTCGAGCTGAGCCGGCCACTCGACGATGCCGGGCACCCTGATGCCTCCCTCGAGCAGGGTGGCCTTCTTGCCCCTGAAGGGACCGGCCGAGTTCATGTCGTGCACGTACGACGGCCCGTTGTCACTGCAGAACCACAGCACGGTGTCGTCGGCCACTCCCTTGTCGCGCAGGAACTGGCGGACGCGGCCGACCTGGAGATCCATGGCGCTGAGGCAGCCGAACCAGTGCTGCTCCTCCATGGTCAGCTCGGGATACAGGGCTCGCATGTCGTTACCCGCCACGACCGGCGTGTGCGGGGTGTGGAACCAGATGCAGGTGAACACGGGCCTGTCTGCATCGAGCTGGCGCTCGATGAACTCGAGGGCCCGGTCCACGAGTACGGCGCAGTCGTCGCCGGCCAGGTTCTCGTCCGCGATCTGGCCCGGGCCGGTCCAGTAGAGGCCGTTCCAGCGGGTGCCCGAGGTGTCGCCGAACTCCACGGGCCGGTCCATGACGAAGCGGTACTCGGGTGTGCCGATGGGCCCGCAATCGTGGTAGTAGGGGTTGTAGGTCGGCATCATGGACTCGGTGGAGAAACACTCGTCGAACCCGTGGATCCACGGCGGCGAGTAGAGCGCCGGATCGGCGGGCACGGGGAAGTCCGACTGCTTGATCGTCTTGCTCAGCTGCCCCACGTGCCACTTGCCGAAGTGTCCGGTGGCGTACCCGGCCGTCTTCAGCGCGCCGGCGATGGTGATCTCCTCGTGCGGCAGATGACCGTCGCCGGCCCAGGGAATGTTGACGCGGAATGGATGCCGTCCGGTCAGGCAGCTCGCCCGCGTGGGTGAGCAGACGGGCGCGGCCGCGTAGAAGCGGTCCAGACGCACGCCCTCTGCGGCCATGGCATCGAGGTGAGGTGTCTGAACGGTGGCGTTGCCGTTGTAGGCGACGTCACCCCAGCCCTGATCGTCTGACATGATGAGGATTATGTGCGGCTTTGACGCCATGCCTGGCTCCCGGCAGATCTGAAGTGTGTGACCGGGGAGCATAGGCACGGGGCCGGCTCAGGGGAAGGGCCGGGGCAGCCCTTGAGCGCGGCTCGGGGTCGTGGCGTTATTGGTGGTTGCAGCGCCCGCCAGGTGTGGCAGCGACGCCGACTCAGACGATGGAGAATGACAATGGCAGCACAACCCAATGGCAACCGGCTCTCCGGAGACCAGCTACCCTGGGATCTGTTCCCCAGCCTGGGGCGGTACGACGTGGTGGTGTGCGGCGGCGGACCCTCCGGCGCGGTGGCGGCGATTGCCGCGGCCCGGGCGGGAGCCCGCCCCCTGATCGTGGAGCGGTACGGATTCCTTGGAGGAGCTCTCACGAGCCAGGGCGTGCACCCCATGATGACCTTCCACGCCGGCGACGAGCTGGTGGTGCGCGGCATCCCCGACGAATTGGTGCAGCGCCTGGTGCAGGCCGGGCACTCGCCCGGGCACATCGCCGACAGCATCGGGTACGCCTCGTCGGTGACTCCCTTCAGCGCCGAGGGGCTCAAGATGGTGCTGGAGGAGATGGTGACCGAGGCGGGCGGCGAGATTCTCTATCACGCCATGCTGGCCGACGCCGAGGTGGACGAGGGGCGGATTCGGCGACTGCTGCTGTGCACCAAGGCGGGGCTGCAGACGATAGAGGCTCAGGTCTTCGTAGATGCGACAGGGGATGGGGATCTGCTCGAGCGGGCCGGCGTGGGGTTCTCCCGGGGGCGCAGCGAGGACGGAGCGACGCAGCCGATGACGGCCAACTTCCGCGTCGGCAACGTGGACATTGAGCGGGTGCGCCAGTACATGACCGAGCACCCGGAGGAGTTCTACAGCGGCACGAACCCGGATGCGGTGGCGGGGGCCCCGCGGCTGTCGGTGAGTGGCTTCTACGAGCACGTGCGGCGGGCCAGGGAGGTGGGCGAGTTCCCCAGCAACCGCAAGGGCATCCTGTTCTTCGAGACCAACACCCCCGGCGAGGTCAACGTCAATTCGACACACATCTTCGGCAAGGACGCAGCTCAGCCGCGCCTGTTCTCCGAGGCCGAGGTCGAGGGCCGGGCCCAGGCCATGGAGGTGTTCACCTTCATGAAGAAGTGGATCCCCGGATTCGAGGAGGCCGTGCACCTGGGGACGGGGGTGCAGATAGGGGTGCGGGAATCGCGTCGCCTCCAGGGGGTGTACACCCTCACCGAGGACGACCTGCTGGAGGGCCGGGTATTCGGCGATGCCGTGGCCATGGCCGGGTACCCGGTCGACATCCACCCGCCCACACCGAAGGATGCCCGGCCCGACGGTCAGGCGCCGCCGCGGCGCGAACTGGCGCGCGGCGACACGTACCAGATACCGTATCGCATTCTGATCTCTCCGGACTGCCCCAACCTGCTGGCCACGGGCCGCTGCGTCTCGGCTGACCACCGGGCCCTGGGGGCCATCAGGGTCACCCCCATCGCCATGGCCATGGGGCAGGCGGCGGGCACGGCCGCAGCCATGGCCGCATCGGCGTCCTGTGCGGTGGGAGAGGTCGACGTGGACAGGCTCAGGGGGCTGCTGCGAGAGGCCGGGGTGCGGTTGCCCTAGTCGCCGGGTCAGGGCCCGGTGGGACGGCGCCTCTCAAAGGGGATGGCGAAGGCCGTGCGCTGTCCCTCCGTGACCACCTCGTGCTGCCAGCCGCCCAGCTGGTTGGCGGAGCCATGGTACGTGGCCGGCGAGGCCAGGCCCCAGCGCGGCGAGGTGAGGCCGCAGAGCACCACGCGCAGGCCGGCCCGGGTGAGCAGCTCGCCGCGCAGCATGCCGTCGCCGCGATCAAAGGCGGTCTCGCCCACGATGAGATTGCCGGTGATGTGGTGCGACACCGAGAGGACCTGAGGTGTCTGCGGCACGGGCATGGCGTGGATGACGGCCACGTCCTCGGGCGGCACCTCGACCTGGAAGGCCCCCTGGAAGCGCCCCAGCCAACGCTGGCCCCACCACTCGAGAGCGACAAAGCCCTTCCCAGCCTTGGTCGGCGCGATCCCCAGCATGTGTGGCGCAATGGTCCAGGCGCGCGTCTGAGCCGCCATGTTGAAGACGGCCAGGGCGGTGCGCGCGCCCACGGGTGACGGTGTGGTCAGCGCCCACAGGGACGGGTACCCGTCGGGGAAGGGGTTCTCGAACAGGTCCAGGGGACGGGCGGCGCGCGGCTGGGCCGGCAGGAGGCGACGCACGATCTCGAGGCGGGCCGGGTCCAGGGCACGCAGGTCCTCGCTGACCATGAGGTGGCCGCCGCTGAGGGCCACCATGGTGGCGCGCACGCGGGCCTCGTTGAGGGAGCAACCCTTGCCGATCTGTATGGAGTCGGGGTCGTTGACCCAGAAGCGGCGGTGCTTGTACCACAGGGCCGCCACGGTAGCCAGGCCGTACCGATACTCATCCCAGGCGCCAGGCCAGTGGCCGCTGTTGCCGATGTCCGAGCCGACGCGGATGGAGTCGCAGTATCCCAACTGAATGTTGGTGCCACAGGAACAGGGCGCCAGGTGGCCGTCGTCGCCCGCCGCAGACCGCAGGTTGGGCCAGGTGCGCTGATACAGGTCGCCCACCCCGAGGTGCCGCCGCCGGGCCTCTCCCGTGCGCAGGGCGAAGAAGTCCAGCTTCCAGTAGGTGCAGCCCCAGCGTTTCATGCGGGCCAGCTCGCG
>Ga0180429_10002726_pt1 | contig 14459 bp, 10 predicted proteins | sample SS_ome_FD_132428 | JGI IMG/M metagenome (GOLD analysis project Ga0180429, IMG submission 132428) | Hypersaline lake sediment archaeal communities from the Salton Sea, California, USA - SS_1_S_1 metaG | ecosystem: Environmental > Aquatic > Non-marine Saline and Alkaline > Hypersaline > Sediment ...
ATGACTTCAATGACGACGCCGGCGCCGACGGTCCTGCCGCCCTCACGGATGGCGAACCGAAGCTCTTTTTCCAGGGCCACCGGTGTGATCAACTCGCCCTTCATGTTGATGTTGTCTCCGGGCATGACCATCTCCACGCCCTCGGGAAGCTCGATGACGCCCGTCACGTCCGTGGTGCGGAAGTAGAACTGAGGCCTGTATCCGGGGAAGAAGGGCGTGTGCCGGCCTCCCTCCTCCTTGGTCAGCACGTAGACCTGGGCCTCGAACTTCGTGTGCGGCGTGATGGAGCCCGGCTTGGCCACCACCTGGCCACGCTCGACCTCGTCCCGCTTGATCCCGCGCAGGAGCACGCCGATGTTGTCGCCCGCCTCGCCCCGATCCAGGATCTTGCGGAACATCTCCACGCCCGTGCACACCGTCTTCTGGGTGGGCCGGAAACCGACGAGCTCCAGCTCGTCGCTCACCTTGATCACGCCGCGCTCCAGCCGGCCCGTGACCACCGTGCCGCGTCCGGAAATGGTGAAAACGTCCTCGATGGGCATGAGGAAGGGTTTTTCCAGCGGCCGCTCCGGAACGGGTATCGTGGAGTCCACCGCCTCCATGAGCTCCAGAATGCACTTGGCCTCCGCAGAGTCCGGGTCCCCGCTCTCCAGGGCCTTCAAGGCGGAACCCCGGACGATCGGGATGTCGTCGCCGGGGAACTCGTACTTGCTCAGAAGCTCGCGGACCTCCAGCTCCACCAGCTCGATGAGCTCCTCGTCGTCGACCATGTCCACCTTGTTCAGGAAGACCACGATGTGAGGAACGCCGACCTGGCGGGCCAGCAGGATGTGCTCCCGGGTCTGGGGCATGGGGCCGTCGTCGGCGCCCACGACCAGAATGGCCCCGTCCATCTGGGCCGCCCCGGTGATCATGTTCTTGATGTAGTCGGCGTGGCCCGGGCAGTCCACGTGGGCGTAATGCCGATTCTCGGTCTCGTACTCGACGTGGGCCGTGGCGATGGTGATGCCGCGCTCCTTCTCCTCCGGCGCCTTGTCGATGTCGTCAAAAGCGATGTAGTCGGCCTGCCCCTTGGCGGCCAGGACCCGCGTGATCGCCGAGGTCAAGGTCGTCTTGCCGTGGTCGATGTGGCCGATGGTCCCTACGTTTACGTGCGGCTTGGTACGCTCAAACTTTTGTTTCGCCATCTCCGCCTCCTGGCTAAGTCATGCTTCCTTGACTACCATCGATAGTGGGCAAAGGCCTTGTTTGCCTCCGCCATTTTGTGAGTATCTTCCTTCTTCTTGATCGCCGCCCCACGGCTGTTGGCCGCATCGAGGATTTCCATGGCGAGTCTTTCGTGCATGGACTTCTCTTGTCTCTTCTTCGAAAAGCCGATGAGCCAGCGAATGGCAAGGGACTGCCTTCGTTCGTATCGCACTTCCACGGGTACCTGATAGGTTGCGCCGCCCACCCGCCTGGACCGGACCTCGAGGACCGGTTTGATATTCTCAAAGGCCTGCTTGAATACCTTGAGGGGATCCTGTTTCGTCCTTTCCTGGATGATGTCAAAGGCATCATACAGGATCATCTCTCCCGTGCTTTTCTTCCCGTTACGCATCAGGGCGTTGATGAACTTCGCCGCGAGCTTGTCGCCGTATTTCGGGTCGGGCAAGACGTCTCTTTTCTGTACTTCTCTTCTTCGTGGCATCTTCTTCCCCTTGGGCTGCTTCCTACTTCGGTCGCTTGGTTCCGTACTTGGAGCGTCCCTGCTTCCGATCCTGGACGCCCTGGGTGTCCAGAACGCCGCGGACGACGTGGTATCGAACGCCGGGAAGGTCCTTGACGCGACCGCCGCGAATGAGGACGACCGAATGCTCCTGAAGGTTGTGACCGATACCGGGGATATAGGTGGTCACCTCCATCCCGTTGGTGAGCCGCACGCGAGCGACCTTGCGCAACGCGGAGTTCGGCTTTTTCGGCGTGGTGGTGAAAACACGGACGCAAACCCCCCGTTTCTGGGGGCAATTCTGGAGCGCCGGTGCGGTTTGTCTCTTTGGAACGGGTTTCCTGCCACGTTTGATCAGCTGGTTAATCGTCGGCATTCAGATCGATCCCTTTTTCCCCTTATTAAACGGAATTCCGCCCTCGATTAGGTAAATGAGATATAATATGTCGGTCGCCGAAAAATGTCAATTACCATGGCCGGATATCAGCCAAATAAAACCCTTTTTCTCGCAGTTTTTGACCCGAATTCCGGACGCAGGGCCCTATGAAGGGGCAAAACCCTCGGAAAACCCGGTCGGAACGAGCTCTTTCTACAAGAAGATGCCCGGGAACCTGTGAATGTTTCTCAGGGTTTCTCGGTCGGCACGAGTTCCTGGCTCTTCACCCGGATGCCCTGGCTCCGGTACCCCCGGGACCCTGTCCCGGCAGGGACCAGCCTGCCCATGATCACGTTCTCTTTCAGGCCCCGCAGGTAGTCGACCTTGCCTGATACCGAAGCATCGGTCAGGACGCGGGTGGTTTCCTGGAAAGAGGCGGCGGAGATGAAACTCTCTGTCGTCAACGAGGCCTTTGTGATGCCCAGGAGCAGGGGGTCCGCGATGGCCGGCTTTCCTCCTTCGCTCAGGACCTTTTCGTTGGCGTCCTCGAAGATCAACTTCTCCACTTCCTCCCCTATGAGAAAATCCGTATCCCCGACTTCCTTGATTTTCACCCGGCGGAGCATCTGCCGGACGATTACCTCGATATGTTTGTCGTTGATACGGACGCCCTGCAACCGGTAGACCTCCTGGATCTCGTCCACGAGGAACTTGGCAAGCTCTTTCTCACCCCGGACACGCAGGATGTCGTGAGGATTGGCGGAGCCGTCCATCAGGGCCTGTCCCGCCTTCACGAAATCCCCTTCGTTGTACAGGACGTGCTTGCCCTTCGGGACGAGGTACTCCCGCTCCTGGCCCTTTTCGGGCTGAATCAGGACCTTGCGCTTGCCCTTTGAATCCTTGCCGAAGTGGACCGTTCCGTCGATCTCGGTGATCAGAGCGACTTCCTTCGGCTTCCTTGCCTCGAAAAGCTCTGCCACGCGAGGCAATCCACCGGTGATGTCCTTGGTCTTTGTTGTTTCCCGAGGGATCTTGGCAAGAATATCGCCGGCCGAGACAGGGTCTCCGTCGTTCACGAGGAGGTTGGCGCCCACGGGCAGCAGATAGATCGCCGCGTTCCTGGAGTCCGGGATCTTGAGCGTCTTTCCTGCATCGTCCTTGACCGAGATCCGGGGTCGGGTATCCGCTTCCTTGCTTTCCACGATGACCTTACGGCTGAGGCCGGTGACCTCGTCGACCTTCTCCACCATGGAACTGCCTTCCAGGATGTCTCCGAATTTGGCGGACCCGGCCACGTCGGTCAGGATGGGAACCGAGAAAGGGTCCCATTCTGCCAGAATGTCTCCCGCCTTGATCTTCTCCCCGTCCTTTACGCGGACGATGGCGCCGTAGTTGAGCGGGTACTTTTCGCGGTCGTAGCCCTTCTTGTCCTGCACGGCGATTTCCGCGTTTCGGGCGATGACCACCAGGCGGTGCAGGTCGCCCGCCTTCTCGATGTGCTTCATGTTGTAGAATTTGACCTTGCCGTCGTTGCGTGCCTCCAGGGTGGTCTGCTCAGCGCTCCGGCTGGCCGTCCCACCGATGTGGAAGGTACGCATGGTAAGCTGGGTGCCCGGCTCGCCGATGGACTGGGCGGCCATCACGCCGACCGCTTCGCCGAGGTTCACGGGGCGCCCTCTGGACAGGTCGCGGCCGTAACACCGGGCGCAGATGCCACGTTTCGCCTGGCAGGTCAGCACGGACCGGATCTTCACCCGTTCGATACCCGACTTCTCGATCTCCTGTGCCAGGGTTTCGTCGATTTCCTGGCCGGCCTTCACGATGAGGGTGTTGTCGCTCGGGTTCTTGATGTCCTCCAGGCCGACGCGGCCCAGAATACGGTCGGCCAGATGCTCGATGACCTCGCCGCTCTCCACCAGGCTCGTGACGTAGATTCCGTCCAGGGTCTCACAGTCGTCCTGGGCGATGATCGTGTCTTGCGCCACGTCCACGAGCCGCCGGGTCAGGTAGCCGGAGTTGGCCGTTTTCAGGGCCGTGTCTGCGAGGCCCTTTCGAGCGCCGTGAGTCGAGATGAAGTACTGCAGAACCGAGAGGCCCTCGCGGAAGTTGCTCGTAATCGGGGTCTCCATGATCTCCCCGGAGGGCTTGGCCATGAGGCCCCGCATTCCGGCGAGCTGCCGAATCTGCTGCGTGCTTCCGCGCGCGCCGGAGTCGGCCATCATGAAGATGGAGTTGAAGCTGGGCATGGCCCGCTCTTTTCCGTCCTTGTCCGTCACGACCTCCGTGCCGAGTTCGGAAATCATCTCTCTTCCGATGTTCTCCGTGGCCTGGGCCCAGATGTCGATCACCTTGTTGTAGCGTTCACCGTCGGTGATGAAGCCGTTGGTGTACTGCTGCTCGATCTCTCGAACCTCCTGGTAGGCTCTGTCCAGGAGCGATTCCTTGCTTTGAGGAATGAGCATGTCGTCGATGCTGATGGAAATGCCCGCCTTGGTGGCGTACTCGAAGCCCATGTTCTTCAGGCGGTCCGCAAGGATGACGGTCTTCTTGTTTCCGCAGATCCGGTAGCAGGCGTCGATGAGGTCTGCCACCTCCTTCTTGCCCATCACCTTGTTGTAGAGGTTGAAGGGGAGGTCCGGGGGGATGATTTCCCGCAGCAGGATTCTTCCCACGGTGGTGGGGACGAGCTCTTTGTCGATGCGAACGCGAATGGATGCCTGCAGGTTGGCCTGGCCGGCGTCGTAGGCGATTCGCACTTCGTCCGGGTTGGAGAACACCTTGTTCTCCCCGTCCACGCCGGCTTTCTCTCTCGTGATGTAATACAGGCCCAGGACGATGTCCTGGGTCGGCACGATCACCGGTTTTCCAAAGGCGGGGGACAGGATGTTGTTCGTGGACATCATCAGAACGCGCGCTTCGATCTGGGCCTCCAGGGACAGAGGAATGTGCACGGCCATCTGGTCGCCGTCGAAGTCCGCGTTGAATGCGGTGCAGACAAGGGGGTGAAGCTGGATCGCCTTGCCCTCGATCAGTACCGGCTCGAAGGCCTGCATGCCGAGTCGGTGAAGGGTAGGGGCCCGGTTCAGGAGCACGGGATGCTGCTGGATGACCTCGGCCAGGATGTCCCAGATCTCCGGCCGCTCTCTTTCCACCATCTTCTTTGCGCTCTTGATGGTGGGCGCGAAATCCATCTTCTCGAGCCGGTTGTAGATAAAGGGCTTGAACAGCTCCAGGGCCATCTTCTTCGGCAGCCCGCACTGGTGCAGCTTGAGTTCCGGACCGACGACGATCACGCTTCTGCCCGAATAGTCCACGCGCTTGCCCAACAGGTTCTGGCGGAAGCGACCGCCCTTGCCCTTGAGCATGTCGCTCAGGGATTTCAGGGGCCTGCGGTTCGAACCCGTGATGATTCTTCCTCGCCTTCCGTTGTCGAACAGGGCGTCCACGGCCTCCTGCAGCATCCGCTTCTCGTTGCGGATGATGATTTCCGGCGCGTTGAGCTCGAGGAGGCGCTTGAGGCGGTTGTTTCGGTTGATGACTCTCCGGTAGAGGTCGTTCAGGTCGGAGGTGGCGAACCGGCCTCCGTCCAGGGGAACCAGGGGCCGCAGATCGGGGGGGAGGACCGGGATGACGCTGAGAATGAGCCATTCCGGCTTGTTGTCCGAATACAGAAAGGCCTCCACCACCTTCAGCCGCTTGGGTATCTTCTTGCGCTTCGCCTCGGAAGTGCAATTCTTCATTTCCGTCCGGAGTTCCTTGGAGAGCTTCTCGATGTTGATTTCCCGAAGCAGCTCGTGGACGGCTTCCGCCCCCATGCCCACGCGCAGTTCGGTTCCGTGCTTCTCCAGGGCCTTTCGGTACTTCTCCTCGGTGAGGACTTCGCCCTTCTTCAGGTCGCTTTCCCCCGGGTCCAGGACGATGTAGGTCTCGAAGTAAAGGACCTTCTCCAGGTCCTTCAAGGTCATGCCCAGAAGGGCGCCGATGCGACTCGGCAGGCTCTTCAAGAACCAGATATGTGCGACCGGGGCCGCCAGATTGATGTGTCCCATCCGTTCCCGGCGGACTTTGGACTGGATGACTTCCACGCCGCATTTTTCGCACACCACTCCACGGTGGCGCATCCTCTTGTATTTGCCGCAATTGCACTCGTAGTCTTTGGTGGGCCCGAAGATCTTGGCGCAGAACAGGCCGTCTCTCTCCGGCTTGAAGGTTCGGTAGTTGATCGTTTCAGGCTTCTTCACCTCGCCGTGGGACCAGGCCCGGATCTTCTCCGGTGAGGCCACCGAGATGCGGATGGCATTGAACCGGAGCGGATCTTTCGGCTTTTCGAAGAAATTAAAGATGTCTCTCAAGGTTCGTCCCCCTCTAAAGAGAGTTGGATGTACCTGCTTCCAGCAGATGGTCCAACGACGCACACCTGCCGGTAACACTGATTGGCTTTATGGCTATTAGGTATTAGCCGTTAGGTATTGGCTCCCAGCCACTCCTCCCCAAGGAGGATACCCGCTACACATGGTAGGGTTAGGGGTGGACCAATACCTAATACCAAAACACAGCCTCTTTGCTCTAGCCTGCGGTCCCGCCGCAGGCTAGGGTTCTTCTACATCCAAAAACTCTACGTCAAGCGCCAAAGCTTGGAGTTCCTTCACGAGTACGTTGAAGGACTCCGGCAGACCGGGTTCCAGGACGTTCTCTCCCTTGACGATGGCTTCGTACGTGCGGGTTCTTCCTGCCACGTCGTCCGATTTGACGGTCAGGAATTCCTGGAGGCTGTAGGCGGCGCCGTACGCCTCCATGGCCCACACTTCCATCTCCCCCAACCGCTGGCCGCCGAACTGGGCCTTTCCGCCGAGGGGCTGCTGGGTCACGAGGGAGTAGGGTCCGATGGAGCGTGCGTGAATCTTGTCGTCCACCAGGTGGTGGAGCTTCATCAGGTACATGATGCCCACCGTGACCTGCTGGTCGAAGCGTTCCCCGCTTCGGCCGTCGTGCAGTGTCGCCTGCCCGTTCAGGGGCATCTGGGCCATTCCCATGAGGTCCTTGATCTCCCCCTCGTTGGCGCCGTCGAAAACCGGCGATGCCATGAAGATGCCGATCTCGGACGTCTTCGCCAGGTCGAGCAGATCCTGGTCGCTCAGTTCGTCGATCCATTTCTTCATGTTGTTTCCGAAAGCCTCGGTCAAGATCGTCCGAAGTTTGTCCAGATCGTAGGCCTTCGCCTGCAGTTCGCCCAGGGCCACGCCCATGCCTTTCGACGCCCACCCGAGGTGGGCCTCGAGGATCTGGCCCACGTTCATTCGAGAAGGGACGCCGAGCGGGTTGAGCACCACGTCGACGGGTGTCCCGTCCTCCAGGTAAGGCATGTCCTCTTCCGGCAGGATGCGCGACAGGACGCCCTTGTTTCCGTGACGCCCGGCCATCTTGTCGCCCACGGAGAGCTTCCGCTTGATCGCAATGTCGGCCTTGACCATCTTGATTACGCCCGGTGGGAGTTCGTCCCCCTTCTTCAGGCGGTTGATCTTCTCGTTGAAGAGGAACTGGATCAGGTCGATCTGTTCCTCCAGGTTGTCCATGATGGTCTGAATGTCCTTCTCGACCTTTTCCCCGTCCTTGATGGAGATGTCCTTCCAGTAACTCGGTGGGATCGCCTCCAGGTCCTCCTCGGTAAGGACCTTGTTTTTCTGGACCAGGACCTTGTCCTTGTACCGGTCGTTCAACACGGCGGAGGTCTTCTTGCCGATGAGAAGCTTGTTGACCTTTGCGTAGGCGCTCTCGCGAAGGATCTTGATCTCGTCTTCCATGTCCTTGGTCAAGCGGGCGACTTCCTTGTCCTCGATCATCTTGGTGCGCCCGTCTTTTTCGACGCCCTTGCGGACGAAGACGCGCGCGTTGATCACGGTGCCCTCTACGCCCGGAGGCACGCGGAAGGATGTGTCCCGCACGTCTCCCGCCTTCTCGCCGAAGATCGCGCGGAGGAGCTTCTCCTCGGGGCTGAGCTGTGTTTCCCCCTTGGGTGTGATCTTGCCGATCAGGATGTCCCCGGGCCCCACTTCTGCGCCGATCCGAACGATGCCGCTCTCGTCCAGGTCCTTCAAGGCCTCTTCGCCCACGTTCGGGATGTCCCGGGTGATCTCTTCCTTGCCCAGCTTCGTGTCCCGCGCGATGGCCTCGAACTCCTCGATATGGATCGAGGTGAAGCCGTCCTGCTTTACGAGACGTTCACTGATGAGGATGGAATCCTCGAAGTTGTACCCGCCCCAGGGCATGTAGGCGACGATCACGTTGCGCCCCAGCGAGAGTTCGCCCATCTGCGTTGCCGGGCCGTCGGCCAGGACTTCCCCCTGTTTCACCTTGTCCCCGACACTCACGATCGGTTTCTGGTGGATGCAGGTGTTCTGATTCGAGCGTACGAACTTGATGAGGTTGTAGATGTCGACCCCGGGGTCGCCCTTCTGCTTGGGCGGGGGCGTGACGCGCACGACGATGCGTGTGGCGTCGATGCCTTCCACCACGCCGTCTCGCTTGGCGATGACGGTGACGCCGCTGTCCTTTGCAACGACTTCCTCCATGCCGGTGCCCACGATGGGCGCCTCGGTGCGCAGGAGAGGGACGGCCTGGCGCTGCATGTTGGACCCCATGAGCGCACGGTTCGCGTCGTCGTGTTCCAGGAACGGGATCAGGGAGGCCGCAACGCTGACGAGCTGCGTGGGGGAAACGTCCATGTACTCGATTTCCGGGGGTTCGACCATGGTGAACTCACCGCCCACTCTGGCGGAGACGAGGTCCCGGGTGAACTTGCCCTGTTCGTCCAGCGGCGCGTTCGCCTGGGCGATCTTGTGCTGCTCCTCCTCGAGGGCGGACAGGTATCGCGTGTCCTTGGACACCTTGCCGTTCTTGACTACGCGGTATGGCGTCTCGATGAAGCCGAACTCGTTGATACGGGCAAAGGTGCTCAGGGAAGAGATGAGGCCGATGTTTGGCCCTTCGGGGGTCTCCACCGGGCAGATCCGGCCGTAGTGGGTCGGGTGCACGTCGCGCACCTCAAAGCCGGCCCGCTCGCGTGTGAGCCCGCCGGGGCCCAGGGCGCTCAACCTTCTCTTGTGGGTGATCTCGCTCAAGGGGTTCGTCTGGTCCATGAACTGAGAGAGCTGACTGGATCCGAAGAACTCCTTCACCACCGCAAAGACAGGCTTTGCGTTGATGAGATCGTGGGGCATCAGGGTGTCCACTTCCTGGAGGCTCAGGCGCTCACGGATTGCCTTCTCCATGCGGACCATGCCGATGCGGTACTGGTTCTCGAGCAACTCCCCGACGGAACGCACCCGGCGGTTGCCCAGGTGGTCGATGTCGTCGATGCTTCCGTGGCCGTTGCGGAGCTGCAGGAGGTACTGAACCACTGCCAGGATGTCCTCCCTCCGGAGGGTTTGAAGGTCCAGGGTGGTGTCCAGGTCGAGCTTGTAGTTGAGTTTGAGCCGCCCGACCTTGGAGAGGTCGTAGCGGTCCGGGTTGAAGAACAGGTTGTTGAAGAATACGGCGGCCGTGTCGAGGTTTGGCGGGTCCCCCGGCCGGAGACGCCGGTAGATCTCCAGGATCGCCTCTTCCTGCGTGGTGACCTTGTCGATGAGCAGGGTCTGCTGAAGGGAAGGGCCGATCATGATGTCGTCGAGGTGGAGAATGGTGAAGGACTTGATCCCTCGAGCGGCGATCTCCTCGAACTTCTCCTCCGTGACCGGTTCGTTGTACTCGACGAGGATCTCCCCCGTCTTCATGTCCGTGATGTCCTCGGCCGCGTAACACCCGATCACGTCTTCCGTTCGAACCGGGATCCGCTTCACCTTGGCGTTCTGCAGCTTCTTGATGGCGGGCCTGAGGAATTTCTTCCCCTTGCGAAGCAGAACGTCTCCGGTTTCCGGGTCCTTGATGTCCTTGGTGACGTGCTTTTCTGCGAGAACCTGGGGGTCGAATTTCTGGGAGAGCTTCTTTCCGTCCTCCACGAAGATCTGCTCGGTCTTGTAGAAATGCTTGAGAAGCTCGTCGGTGGTGTAGCCGAGGGCCTTGAGCAGAATCGTGGCCGGCAGCTTCCTGCGGCGATCGATTCGGACGTAGAGGATGTCTTTCGTGTCGAACTCGAAGTCGAGCCAGGAGCCCCTGTAGGGGATGATGCGTGCAGAGTAGAGAATCTTTCCGGTGTGGGTCTTCCCCTTGTCGTGGTCGAAGAAGACGCCCGGAGAGCGGTGCATCTGGCTGACGATGACCCTCTCGGTACCGTTGATGATGAAGGTACCGTTCTCGGTCATGAGAGGGATCTCTCCGAAGTAGACCTCCTGCTCCTTCACGTCCCGGATGCTCTGGACGCCCGTGTCCGGGTCCTTGTCCCACTTGACGAGCTGGACGACGATCTTGATCGGGATGGCGAAGGTCATGCCCCGCTGGGTACACTCGTCCACGTCGTACTTCGGCTTTCCGAGTGCGTACTTCACATACTCGAGAGAACAGGTCTCGTTGAAGTCCTTGATGGGAAAGACGCTTCGGAAGACCTCCTCCATGCCGATCTGCTTTCGCTTCTCGGGGGCAGCCTGGGCCTGAAGGAAGTTCTCGTAGGAACTCTTCTGGATATCGATGAGGTTGGGGAAATCGAGGATTTTTTCAATCTTATTGAACGATCTTCGATATCGTTTACGATGAAGATTGAGCGAATCCATAGTTGTCTCCTTGTGAGACGGGAACGAGAAAACAAAGCGGTTGGGCTACGCCTGCGCCACGGAAGGCACACGCATACACAAACGGGACGGCACGGCAGACTCGTCTGTCAATATTACTTGATCTCCACTTCTGCTCCGACCTCTTCCAGCTTGCCCTTGACGTCTTCCGCCTCTTCTTTCGGGACACCTTCTTTGACGGGTTTCGGAACGCCTTCCACCAGGTCCTTCGCCTCTTTGAGGCCGAGGCCGGTGATCGCCCTGACCACCTTGATGACCTGGATCTTCTGGGAGCCAAAGCTCGTGAGGACCACGTCGAATTCGGTCTGCTCCTCCGCCGCCTCTGCAGCTTCTCCACCGGCACCTGCGGGGAGTGCGCCCACCGCGGCCACCGGGGCAGCGGCGGTCACGCCAAACTTCTCCTCGAGATCGGTGATGAACTCGGACAGCTCGAGGACGGTCATGTTCTCGATGAACTGCATTACGTCTGTTTTCGTTAACTCTGGCATTGCTTCGTACCTCCTTGGGGGTCTTCTAGGTATCCATCAAGTATTTGCTGACTTTTCCTTTTCCTGTTGGATGGCAAGCAGCGTACGGACAAACTTGGACAACACCCCGGACAGAACATAGACCAGGTTGCTGGTCGGGGCCTTGAGGGTTCCCAACAACATGGAGAGAAGGACCTCACGGGATGGAAGCTTGGAGAGGCTTTCGATGTTCTCCTTGGTGAGGGGCTTCCCGGACAACACGCCGATTCGGACTTGCAGCTTCGGGTTGTCCTTGGCGAATTTGGCGAGGATCTTCGCGGGAGCGGCCGGGTCCTGGCTCGTCAGGGCGACGGCCGTGTCGCCCACGAAGTGCTCCTCGAGCTGTTCGAGGTCGGTGCCCTTGATGGCACGTCGAGCGAGCGTGTTCTTCACGACCCGGAATTCGGTCCCGGCGGCTCGCAGTTCGTGGCGCAGCGAGGAAATCTGCGGTACGTTCAGGCCCTTGAAAGCGACGAGGCTGACAAAGGTGGCGTCCGTAAACCCGCTTGCCAGGTCAGCAACGGTTTGTTCTTTTTCTGTGCGGTTCAATTTCCTTCTCCCATTGAGTGGCCATTGGCCCGGGCGAAACTATCGGAGTAAGGTCCGAACATTCGCGGGGTCGATCTTCACGCCGGGGCTCATGGTGGTCGAAACGGCCACGTTCTTCACGTACGTTCCTTTGCTGGCCGCCGGTTTCGCCCGTAACAGAGCGTCGAGCAAAACCAGGAGGTTCTCTCTCAGTTTCTCGGACCCGAAGGAAACCTTGCCGATGGCAACGTGCACGTTTCCTACCTTGTCCACGCGGAATTCGGTCTTTCCAGCCTTGAGTTCCTCGATGGCCTTCTTCAATTCGAACGTTACGGTCCCCACCTTCGGGTTCGGCATCAGTCCTCGGGGCCCGAGGATCTTTCCGATCTTTCCGACTTGAGACATCATGTCGGGGGTGGCGACGGCCTTGTCGAACTCGAGCCATCCTTCGTTCTTGATCTTGTTGACGAGGTCTTCCCCTCCCACAACATCCGCGCCCGCCTCCTCGGCCTCTTTCTCCTTCTCCCCTTTGGCAAAGGCGACGATCCGGACCGTCTTGCCGGTTCCGTGAGGGAGCGTCACGGTGCCTCTGACCATTTGATCCGCTCGTTTCGGATCCACGCCGAGGCGAACGGCCACGTCGACGGATTCGTCGAACTTGGCGAAGTGCAGTTCCGACATGAGGCCAAGGGCCTCGTCAACAGGATACGCCTTCGTCGAATCGTACGTTTCCTTAACCTGCCTGTATTGCTTTCCACGTTTTCCCATGACTCTCGCCCGTCTCTCGTCGAAAGAGTTGAATTTCAGGATTCTACGACTTTGATGCCCATGCTTCTCGCAGTGCCCTCGATGATGCGGACAGCATTGTCCAAATCGACTGCGTTGAGGTCCTCGAGCTTCTGCTTGGCAATGTCGAGGGCCTGCTGCCTCGTCACCTTGGCGACCTCTTCCTTGCCCGGATTGTTCGCTCCCTTGGCAACGCCGGCCGCCTTCTTGAGGAGAACCGACGCAGGAGGGGTCTTCGTGATGAAGGAGAAGGAACGATCCGCGTACACGGTGAGTACGACAGGAATCAACATTCCTTCCTGGTTCTGCGTTTTGGAGTTGAAGGCCTTGCAAAACTCCATGATGTTTACGCCGTGCTGACCAAGCGCCGGGCCCACCGGAGGGGCGGGGTTCGCTTGACCGGCAGGCACCAACAACTTGACTGCTGCGATCACCTTTTTTGCCATGATGCGATCTACCGTCCTTTAGCTTTTTTCCACTTGTGTGAAGTCCAATTCCACGGGTGTCGATCTTCCGAAGATGCTCACCGAAACCCGCAGTTTTCCTTTTTCAGGCCTGACCTCTTCCACGATGCCGTTGAAGGTGGTGAAGGGGCCGTCGATGATCCTGACGCTCTCTCCCTTTTCGAAATCCGCTTTCGGTTTCGGTTTGAGGGAGCCCTCGGCAATCTGCTGGGTGATCCGCTTTACCTCGCCTTCCGGAATGGGAGGAGGGGTCATGCCGCCACCGACAAATCCGGTGATCTTGGGCGTGTTCTTCACGATGTACCAGGTCTCTTCGTTCAACTCCATGTTGACGAGGATGTACCCGGGGAAGAACTTTCGTTTGGATTCCTTCTTCTTTCCCTTGACGAGTTCCACGATGTTTTCGGTGGGCACGAGGATCTCCCCAAAAAGATCCTCCTTGGACAGTTGCCTGACCCTGTCCTCGAGATTCTGCTTGGCCTTCATTTCATAGCCGGTGTAGGTGTGCACCACGTACCATTCTTTTGGCATGGATTCTTCCAGGGAAAAGTGTTTGTTGGAGAGCCCCGACGGCTTTAACTCAACATCAGTCGCAGCAACTTTGAAAAAACGAGATCCGCCGCGCCGAGGTAGAAAGAGACGAGCAGGACAACAACCAGCACGACGCCCGTGGAGGCCACGATCTCCTTGCGGGTAGGCCAGCTTACCTTCTTCATCTCGATCCTGAATTCTCTCAGGAACTGCTTGATTTTCTCAAACATCTTCGGCTTTCCTGTTGGTGTTGGCAGGCCAGGAGGGATTCGAACCCCCAACACCCGGATTTGGAGTCCGGTGCTCTACCATTAGAGCTACTGGCCTTCATGTACTTTCATTTCGTTTCCTTGTGAAGCGTATGGGTCCGGCAGAAACGGCAATATTTCTTCATGGAAAGCTTGTCCGGTGTCTTCTTCTTGTTCCTCGTGGTGGAGTAGTTTCTCCTCTTGCATTCCCCACAAGCGAGGGTGACGATGTCAGCTGGCATGTTGTCCCTACCTCCTCCCCCCTTTGCTACACAGCCTGGTGGGGATTGCTCATTGCCCGATGCGATAACGCATTAAGGTCAAAGTTTAAAGGTCAAAGGTCAAAGGTCAAAGCGGGGCGTATGTAGCGCTAGCCCTGTTCGGATCACCTTCTTCCATTCTTCAACCATCCCTTTCACCTTTTACCTTGTACCTTTTACCTAAAGAGTAGCGGTTGTGCCGCTACTCGATGACTTCAATGACGACGCCGGCGCCGACGGTCCTGCCGCCCTCACGGATGGCGAACCGAAGCTCTTTTTCCAGGGCCACCGGTGTGATCAACTCGCCCTTCATGTTGATGTTGTCTCCGGGC
>Ga0180429_10002727_pt1 | contig 14455 bp, 6 predicted proteins | sample SS_ome_FD_132428 | JGI IMG/M metagenome (GOLD analysis project Ga0180429, IMG submission 132428) | Hypersaline lake sediment archaeal communities from the Salton Sea, California, USA - SS_1_S_1 metaG | ecosystem: Environmental > Aquatic > Non-marine Saline and Alkaline > Hypersaline > Sediment ...
ACCGTATCCACATCGCCCAGTTCCTGCAGTGCTTTCAGCTCTTTTCCCAGCCCCATCGCCGTGAAGTACATATCCTTGCGCCGGGAAAGGATCGCTTTTGCCACCAGCGGCCGCAGGCGCTGCCTGCCTTCCTCCCGCGTTTCGCACGCGCACGCGTACACAAAAACGGTCACGGCATGCTCCCGATCGTCCTTGTTTCCCTTCGCAATCTGTTCCCGCGCCCAGCGCACGTATTCTGGTGAGGAGAACTCAGCCAATATCGTCCCGTTTGCCATCTCCCCCGCAAGCGCCAGTGATTTTGGACCGCGGACACCCAGGTAAATAGGCGGCACTACAACGGGCGGGTATTCCAGCTTGCCGTTTTCCAGATGAAATTGGCGTCCATGATAATTCACCGTCTCTCCCCTCAGCAGCCCGCGCATGATCGCCACACCATCCCGCATCGCTTCCATCTGTGATTGCGGATGCGCGCCGATCTGCTCCATCCAGCGTTTTACGCCGTGCCCGATTCCGGCGATAAAGCGCCCGGGATTCATCCGCCCGATCGTGGCAATTTCCATCGCAGTGAAGGTTGGATTGCGTGCCACCACCGGCATGATCCCCAACCCCACCCTTATTTTCTCCGTGCTGGCTAATATTGCTGCCGCTGCCGCGATGCCGCTCGCGTAGAAACAATCTTCTACCACCCACACCTCTTCAAAGCCCAGCGCTTCCGCTTCCCTGGCATACGCCAGTACTGTTTCAGGCGGAAATTCACGTCTGAAAGAAATACCAACCCTTACTTGCGTTTCAATGCCCATACCCTCACCCTAATTTTTCTCTTTTCTATTCTACCCGCGCTGCCAGCACACACGGGAACTGCGCCTGCCCTGTGTCCGCCAGGATGACCTCTCCGGGTACCGATAGATGCACCGCTTCCCGCGTCCGTCCCGGCAGCGCCGTATACACTTTCTCTCTGTCCAATATCATCAGCTTTCGCTCCGAATCCAATGCGATCACCAGCGTTTGCGAAGTGTTTCCGCGGAAGGTGCCATGCGTTACCAGGATATCAGCTTCCAGCGCCGGAAGAGCGCCTCCCAGCCGTTCATCAATTTCAAACAGCTTGTATTGTTCATCCCCTGCCCCACGCTCCGGATCATAGGTCCAGTTCAGCAGCGCGTTCAGATTATTGGCAGAATAATATCGGAAAGGAAAGTCATCATACAACACCAGTGTCCCAGCTTTCAACTGCGGCACTTGTTCGGTCAGCTGCCTAAATAGGTCCTGTACCAGTGCCCATTCCCGCGCATAATCTGCCCCGATCTGTGCCTGGAATATCACCGCCAGACCAACCAGTACTATGAACAGGACTCTGCGTATCTTGCATGAAAGCAGCGCCAGCAATCCCGAGCTCACCATACTCACCCCTGAAAGGAAGCATAATGTCGTCCGGTTCCATGGGTGCGTAACCGTCAGCGGCGTTTCCGATGCCCACAATGGCACACCTCCGAACACCAGCATGCAGCCTCCGATCAACAATATTCTATTCCTCACACCCTTAAGGTCGATTTTTTTTGATTTATCCAGAAACAATAAAATCACCAACCCTATCCCCGCGCCAGCAGTTCCAGCGGCCAGCATCCATCCACGCACTGGCATCCTTCTTAAAACCCGTATCAACTCCACCCAGGCTCCCACCATAACGGTCATCAGGTCCCTCCCCATCCGCAGCACCCCTTCGGGAACCGCTTCTAAAGGTGACACCTGCAATTTATCGACCAAGGTGATCTGCGGGTAGGCTGGTTTAAAAATCACAATCCGCCAAATCAGGTACCCTGCCAGAAATACGGCAAATGGCATGTAGTGCCGCCAGAATGCGCGCTGCCATTTCGCTTTACCCTCCCGCTCCCGCAGGTGGATTCCGAGAACCACCGGCCGTGCCAATTCCAATCCAATAAAATATTCGATCGAAATCTGGGCACACGCGCACATCAGCGCGGCCCCCATCCACGCAATCCGTTCCACTCGCTTGTGCGCCTTTATTCCCCGCACCATCGCCCATAGCGAGAACAGCACCAGTGCTAATACGCTGAAGTGCAGCAGAAACTGTACCGCCTGCGCCTGCTGCCCAAATCCTGGATAGACCAGAGCTAGCGCCGCACCCATCTATGCCATCTCCTCTGACCCTTCGCCCATCGACCTCATCAGCAAATACAACATCCAGCTGCTCAGCACCCGCAGCCCGATTGTCACCAGGTTGATGCGCCGCATATTGATTCCCGTCAGCGGGATCACCAGCTTATGCATCCAGGTTGAGAATGGACGCGCCCACCCATAGAACGCGTCAAATCCTTCCCTCCCCAGCCGCTGGTAGGCATACAGCGCATTAGGATCATCCCCAAACACACCCCCCGTAAATACCAGCCCCCCGTATGCAACCCCGCCCAGCAGGCACAAGCCCACGAGCACGAAAATCTGTGCCGGAATACGCTTATAATTCACTCCTACTTTCTCGACAATTTCTTTCATCTATTCCCAGTATAGTGTGGATTGCGTGTATTATTCCTTTAAAACCACGCATTCTGGAATCAACACTTCGGCTTGACCCTTTCAGATCCTAAAATACTTTTTAAGATTTAACCTCTTTGTTTTACTGAGTTCTTCCCCTGCAACTGCGTCTTGGTTTGGATATTGGCATAATCCTAAATAATAAAAGAATGATATGTCACGTTAAAGACAAATAAACCCCTGATCGCCTGGGTCTCTGGTTATACTATTTCACGCAAAGCGAATGAAGCGCTCCATTCCCACACAATCGCTGCATTTCAAATCATGTATCCAGCAGCATGTGGAGAGGATGCCTCGCAGCGACCGTTTATAGGATTTTAGTTTTCCTGCAAGCCGCATAACTTCTTCGCAGGAAACATTGAACACCTTTGCAATCGCTTTGCACACCTTGAAATTGGGTTGTTTTCGCCCTTCTTCTATCAAGGAAAGATCCCAGGCAGGGATCTTGGCTAATGCTGCAACGCCCTCCGTTGTCAGTCCCCTTTTATTGCGTTCTGCGATGAGCCAATCTGAGAAAGTGGTTTTGGCTAACATCTTATCTTCATTATTGCATTAATAGCTTTCAAAAACAAGAATAAAAGCAGGAATTTTTAGCGGGACATTTTCGAGCCACATCCGATATACAGGCATTTACACCAGAAAATAGGTAATCCAATCCCAGAAATTATGCTTTGTCAACAGATTTTTTTTGAATCTCTTCCGAAGGTCTGATAATAAATAACGCTTTATTCTTTCACCAGCCGTCCATACAAATGCGGTTGCCGGTGCTCCAGGAACATCCCAAAACACTGCGTCAGATCCAGCGTCACCCTCACCATGCGGCTCACATGCCGCGCCTCCGCCAGGCATAGCCCATCTGGCGCGTAGGCATATGCGAATGGCACCGCGTCATTAGCATGGCTGCACCCCACCGCAAAGATACCATTTTCGCTTGCGCGCGTGCGACCCACACCCGTCCATGCCTGATACTGGGTCTCCTGCCACATCCCCGTCCCAACTGGATTAAACACCACCCGCGCGCCCTGCAGCGCGTAACTGCGCGCTACCTCAGGAAAGTGCATCTCATAACAAATTGACACACCGATTGTTCCAAATGCAGTCTCTACAGCGTCAATGGCATCGCCATGGCTGAAACCTTTTTTCAGTTCATCATAGGTTAAAGAAGTCTTGCGATGGCGTCCCACAACTTCTCCCTGTGAATTCACCACCACCGCGTGTTTATACTTCTTTTCCCCAGTTTCGCGGTCTTCCATACCGCTGATGATCCATTTTCCGGATTCTTTTGCAATCTGCTGCAGATCACCAAGTTTATCGGAATAAATATGATCCTCTGGAAACAGGATCACCTCCGCTTTCTTATCCTGTGTATATCGCGCCAACTCAGCCAACGGGTCATCCGTATCTTTCACCGGCTGCGCGATAACCATTCCTACAACGATCTTGTTCTCGTCCATATGCACCTCATCTTCTTCGCTATGATTGTACTCCGCTCCAAAAAAAAGTTTGAAAATTATTAGAAGTTCGCCGAGCATAAAAACATTTCATTGGTTAACGCCAATGAAAAAATATTAGACACATCACATTGGCACTTTTATTGCATCGATAGCACTACATATTTCATTTAATACGGAGTAATTATGGTTACCGGAATTGATGTCAGCCACTGGCAGGATGATAAATCCACCGCGCAGAAGATGGATTTCACCAAAGCTGTTGCCAACGGCGCGAAATTCGTTTTTATCAAAGTTTCAGAACGCGGTGCTATTGATAAAGATTTCGAATACAACTGGAAAGCTGCCAGGGACGCCGGCCTCCTGCGCGGCGGGTACCACTTCCTGCGCTGGGATCTGACCGGCCTCATCCAGGCCCGCATTTTCAGCGAGCTTCTCAAAGATGACCCCGGCGAGCTGCCCCCTGTCGCTGATTTCGAAGCGCCCCGAATGGGCAGCCGCTATCCTTCCAACGCCCTGCTTCTGCAGTTCCTGGAAACGGTCGAAGGCAAGCTCAATCGCACACCCATGATCTACACCTCTCCCGGTTATTGGGGCATCCATGGGCGCAATAAATACACCAAACGCTTCGATGATAAATGGGCTTATTACCCGCTCTGGATTGCGCACTACAAGAAAGATATTATTCCCGGTACCACCCAGCCGCAGATGATCGATCCCTGGAAATCCATGAAGAAATCCTGGACATTCTGGCAATACACATCCGTCGGCGACGGTCCGGCTTATGGCGCTGAAAGCAAGGGAATTGACCTAAACTTGTTTAATGGCACGGAGAAACAATTGGTAGATTTCGCTTATGGCAAAGCCGTCCCGGCCTCAACCACGCCGGTGAACACCACGCCAGCCAAATCACTGGATGTTTCCAGCCTGAAGAAAAAAGTCGGCGACACCATTGATACCTGGGCTAAAACCCAGTCCATCTGACTCCCTCTGGGTGCGGTGCCTGCTTTCGCTGCCGCACCTTTTTCATTTAAAACAACAAACCTGGTTTTTCTCCGCACATCTGCAATACGTACCTAGGGCTCAAACACCGCAACTTTGTCAAACCGTACCACTGTCTCCGCACCGCTTGGGTTCTTCGCTACCCCAATTGCATAATCGCCTTCGGTCAACGAACTATCCTGCAGGTCAAATACCAACTGCGCATTCACCATGAACAATAGCCGAGGTCCGTCGCACAACAAATAAAGCTGGTTGTATATTCCCTCTGAGTTGATCGGTATCCCGCTCACCCAATCCACAAGCACCATATCTTGGCCATCCTGTTTTTTCAGCATCCGTGCCGCTCCGTCCAACCTGAGTTGCGCGATATAGGCGTCCTTGGCAGATTTATCATAATCAACTTCATCGCTTGCTTGTTCCACTACTCTGCAGGCGACAAATGCTGTCGTCTCTGCAGGCGCCGTAACATTTAATACATACGTAGATATATTCCCATCCGGATGATCTTGCACGTCTGCACTAAGAAAATAATCTGTATCACGATCCAGGCTAACCTCAATCCCGTATGTACCGGGGTTTCTAAGTGTGATTCCAGGCGCTTGTTCCCTTTCCCAGCCTTCAGAAAGATTAGTGAAATTAAAATAAGCCAGTTCTCCCTCCGGCACATACCGCGTTGCTGTCGGTGATAGCTGCGGGTTTGCGGGTGTTTGCGTGGCAGCCACTCCCTGGTCCGCCTGCGCCTCTCCCTGTCCCAGCAGCGCCTGTGCTGTTGCCTCCAGGTCCGGCGCGACCACGGCCTCCGCTTCAGCTTCGCCTTTTACGACTACATTCACACATCCGCTTAACACACTGGCAACAATAACTATTATCAATAGCTGGTTTCTTCTGCGCATTTTTCCTCCCAGGGTCAACCCCTTCCCGATCAGTAATTGAAATTATTATTGGTAATAATTTGTATTTAACTTTGATTTTATATCAATATTCAATAAATTCTAATGACTTCATACCTAGTACTGTTCGATACTCACCGCTCCCTGGTCATCCAGGAAACAGACCGCCGCGTCTATCCCCGCCCCCACGAACCCCTTCACCACCGCAGCATAGCGCTCCACCTGCGTCCGGTGCTCAGCGACACTTTCATCCCGATCCCTTTTGCTTGTGATCGCGTCTGTCTTGAAATCCAGCACATGCCACCCGCTCTCGTCCCTGTACAACAGGTCGATATACCCTGTCTGCGCGCTCCCATTCACCATGCTTGAATATGGCAGTTCATGGTAACGTTCACTTGCGGAATTGATCGCTGCATACAGCAAGCTTGCTTGAAACCTGGCTAACAGCTTTGTCGCTCTCTCAACAGCCCGTTCCTGCTGCACATCATCCGCTAATCCTCCCTGCATGGCTGCCGTTTTCAGCAACTTATCCAATCCCGCATCACCGGGAAACTGCCACTGCGCGATCGCCTGATGCACCATCGTCCCGATCACCGTGCCCGGGATCAATCCCAGCGACCCGCTTACCGGCTGCCGGAAGCGTTCGTCTTCATCTTCGCGTAATTCCCGCTCTGGTGCAACCTTCAGTGGTGCAAAAAGCGCGCTCTGGTTGTTTTCTTTTGATGGGTTCGTTCCCGAATCCGATGCGGCATGCTTAAACACAGCACCCTCTTCCAGTGCCCATGCCCGCACGGCCGCTGCGCTGAATGTCTGCGATGGCTGCGCGCTGCCCGCGTTTGCGATCACATGTCCTGGGTCCACGCCTGCCATACCGCTCAATACATCCAGCCACCCATACGCGCGCCAGCCATTATCCGCGTCCCCGCTCACATGTCCGCTGATCACCAGTTTATCCTCTGCGCGCGTCAGTGCCACATACAGGATGCGCTCCTCCTCCGCCATATTCTGCGCCTGGTCCTGCAGCTTGGCCATGCGGTATGCCAGCGGCTCTTTTTCCATCTTAAACGCCAACCCGACTGCGGGATCCAGGTACACATTCTCACCCCTGTTACGGATGCTCCTGCCCGCGTCCGCCAGTACCACCAGCGGAAACTGCAGCCCTTTTGATTTGTGGATCGTCATCAACCGTACTGCCCCCTGCGCTTCCGCGGGCGCTTCCCCTTCCCGCGCGCCGGTCGTGTTGATCGTCTCCAGGTATTCCAGAAAATCGCGTACGTTCGTCTTTCCGCTCGCGCGGGCATCCTCCACCAGCTTATCGAGATTGCGCCACAGCCGCGCGCCGCCCTGTCCCTCTCCAATCGCCAGGATCGCGCGGTAATCGGTCAGATCGATCAGCTTTTTCAGCAGCCCTGCCACCGGCACACGGTCCACCAGCGGCAGCAGGCTCTGCACGATCTCCACCGCCCGTTCCGCACGAAACCGCTCAGCTTCATCCAGGTAATTAAGATCCTCCTGCAGCACATCCCAGTAATGGACAGGGTCATCGCCGGACCAGCGCAGTTCATACAACGCAGCATCCATCAGTCCAAACGCCGGCGAACGCAACAGGCCGGCCATCGCCAGGTCGTCTATCGGATCAGACAGGGCGTACAGCATATTCAGCACATCCCGTATCTCCGCCCGTTCATAGAACCCTTTTCCCGCCACCGTCACAAATGGAATTTCCGCTTCTTCGAACGCGTCCTCATAAAAACGGTACCCATTCGCGCTGCGGAACAGTAGCGCAACATCATCCCATTCTGTGATCTGCCCAGCATCCTTCAGCTCCCACAAGCGCGCTGCCAATCCCCGCGCTGCATCCTGCCGTCCATCATCCGCCCCCTCCCCCCGCCCGATCACAAATTCAATATGCGGCGCGCGGATATGGTCAGGGCTGCTTTCACGATGCGCGGTCATCGCCGCGAATGGTTCAAAATATGGCCGCTCGGGATCTTCCCTCTCACCCATTACACTGCGCAGCAGATCATTCATCCCCTCCAGCAATTCGGCGTGCGCGCGGTAGGTGGTGTCTAAGAGGATCGGCAGCCCGCCCTTTGCCTGGATGCTCTCGCGCATGGCCCGGAACACTGCCACATCCGCCTGTCGGAATCGGTAAATACTCTGCTTCGCGTCTCCCACGATGAACAGCTTCCCGTTCTCGCCTGCCAGCGCTTCCACGATATCCCGCTGGCGCTGGTTGGTATCCTGAAACTCATCTACCAGCAGCGCGTCCACCTGCGCCCGCCACTTCTGCTGGATAGCCGCGTCCCGCAGCAGTGCTGCCGCCCGTCCTTCCAGATCATCGAAATCCAGCGCGCTCATCTCTGCCAGCGCGTCCTCATAGGTCTGTTGCACCAGCTGGAATGCCTCACCAACCAGCGGTTGCAATGCACGATAAGCCTGCTCTGTCTCAATATCCAGCGGTTCATCCTTGGACCCCTTCCCGCCAAAGAGCGGGTTCAACCCCGCGTCATACTGTTCGCGAAATGCGCGTAATGTGCTTTTAAATGAACTGCTTCTTTTACCGATATTCAGGGCCATCTTCTCCCGCCGCGCCTGAAACAAGGCCGCGCCGCATGATCCCAGGTCTCCCGACGCCAGTGCTTGCTCCCCCTGACCCCACAGCACCAACATATCCCTGATCTGTCCCGCCAGTCGGTCGCCGCAATCGTCAACCAGCGCATCGATACTGGCACCCCGTAAAATTGCGATGTTTTCCGCGATTTCCGGCGCGCCTACCATCGCTTCCAGCGACTGCCGGATCGCCTCCGTTGAATCAACAACCACCTCCAGGGCTTCACGCGTTTGCAAGCGCCGATCCAGCAGAGTTGAAAGTAAACTTTCCATTGAGCGTGTGTCCATCCATTGGAAAACCGGCCCGAACTTTTCCAGCTCCGCCATTGCCGACATGGCATCCTGCACACTCTGTGCCTTCAGTGCCGCCGCAAGCCCTTCATCCAGCACTTCAAATTTCGGGTCCACTTCAGCTTCCGCGGGGTGTGTGCGCAGTATCTCCGCGCATAGACTGTGGATCGTGCTCACCCGTGCCGCGTCCATCTGCCCCTGCCACTCGCGCAGCTGCGTACGCTCTTCCGCGTTTTCCGCGTCTTTCAGCAATCCTTCCAGCGTCGATCGCACACGCGACCGCATCTCACGTGCCGCTTTTTCCGTAAATGTGATCGCAACGATCCGCCGCAGATCAATCCCGTCCGCCAGCAGGCTCATATAACGAGCCACCAGTGTGCGCGTTTTTCCGCTCCCCGCTCCCGCGGTCACCACGATATCCCGCTCGCGTTCCAGCACCGCCTGCCGCTGCCCAATATTTGCGTTCTCGGTATCAAGTCCAAATTCTGCCAATATGCGTTTCTTCAATCCATTGTCCATGCTCACCAACCCCGGCTTTCATATTTCCAGCACCACTGCGCCGCCGGGCAGTAATCCGGGCACCCTCCGCTCGGAGCCTGTGGCGTAAATTGTGCCGCGCGGATACCCTCCAGGATTCTTCTTAGATGAAGTTTGAGGATATCGTAAGCCGCGTCCGTCCCGAAGCGCGCCAGTTTCAGCGAGCCCGCCTTCGCGCCCTGGATATGCCAGTAGAATCCCTCCACCGGTTCGCCCAGTCCTAGCGCGTCCCGTGCCGCCAGGGCATAGATCGGTAGTTGCAGCCGCAGTCCCTCTTCCAGGTCTTTCTTGCTCAAATGTGATCCGCCCGTCTTATAGTCAATGATCCGCAAACCACCATCCGCGCGCCGGTCAATACGGTCCACCAAACCCCGCAGGAGGATCGTCTCATCACCCAGGTCAATTCGCAGCGGCGGTTCACCATTGATCCCAAATCGCTGTTCAAAGCGGTAAGGTTCCCATTCAACGCCTTCTTCGATCGCGCGAACGGTCTCTTCTAACACCGCCAGGTATTGCACTTGCTCCGCCTCCCACAATGCCGATGGGCGGAAACCGAAATGCTCCGGCGCGCGCGCGAACACCTCCGCTGCCTGCGCCCGCAGAACTGCCATCAAATTATCTACAGCATAATTCTCCGCCTGCATGTAGGTTAATTCCAATATTTCGTGCATCATATTCCCCAGCTTCATCGCGTTCAGCCCCACCTGCGGCTGCTCCTGCGCGTTCAGTCCCAGCGCTTGGTTGACATAAAAGAAGAACGGGCACGCCCCGTAGGTCTCTAACCGTGATGCGCTCCATCCATACTTTTTTCCAAAGCGCGCAGCCAGTTGGCTGGTCAAGCTAACAGGGTTGCCTTCATATGGAGAATCCGCTTCACTATTCCGCCGCGCCAGCAGCGCATCCCGTGCCTGCTGCAGGTCGTGCCAGCGCGATTCCAGGAATCCGTATTGCCTGGGCAGGCTTTTCTGGCGTACAGCGTGAAACAGAACTTCCTCGCGGGAACCCGCATCTGCCAGTGCCAGCAACCGCTCGCTGTCTATCTTCGGTTCAGCCGCCTGGTCTAATAGAAGGGCAGCTGCCTTCCAGAAGGTGGATGGCTCCATGTCCTCTCCATCGTCTGCCAGGTACGGCCGCGTCATCAGCAAGTGTCTGTCCGCCCGCGTCACCGCCTGATAGAACAACCCGCCCTGCTCCCGCGCCAACCGTGATCCCAGACCCAGTGCCTCCCGCAATTTCTCATCCAGGAATGGATCTGCCCGTTCGACTGCCGGGAATGACCCCTCCGCCAAACCAAGCAGTGCCACCGCGTCATAGCGCACACCGCGCGCCTCTTCCATCCGCCCCACTACCAACGCCGGCTGCCGCCTCCGCGTATTCTCTCGGTACCCCTCCGCCCGCACCAGGCTTTCCAATTCCGCGATAAACTCCCCGTAATCCACCGCCGCCGCGCCCGCCACCGCTTCACTTACCAGCAGCGCGCGCAGGATCTCCCGGAATGCCAGCATAACGCTGCGTTCCGCCTCACTCTCCAGCTGGTCAGCCAGTTTCAATTGCTGGAATCGTGTTTCCGTCCAGTCAATCCATTCTCCATAATTCGCTCGGCCAGCAGGCGGTGTCAGCATCGTTAGCACACCGTCCATCATCACCTGATATTCTTCTGCTTCCCCTTCCCGTGGCAATTCGGGGACATTGCGCGTATCGTCCATCCACAAACCCTGCGTGCCCGGTGCGCGTTTCAGCATCTCCCAGGTCTCGTCCCACTGCTCCCGCCCCTCCACCACCTGCGCCGCGCGGCTGATCATTTCCAGCGTATCAATATCGGCATCAGATAAAAGGAAATTGAAATACGGCGAGCGCAGCACGTTCATCAGCTTACGCGTACGGAAGTTCTCCAGCGGCAGCTTCAGCAGGTTCAGGATCGCTGTCGCAAGCGCAGAATCCGTCAGCGGGTCATCCGACGTGAAACGCACCGGCATCCCGAATTCTTCCGCAGTTGCGCGCAACAGAGGATGGTATACCTCCGCGTTGGGCGTGAATATCGCGCAGCGCACCAGGGGAATCCCCGCGCGCACGACCAATCCCTTGATCCAGCGCAGTGCTTCGCGCGCCTCTGCCTCCGGCGAGCGTGCCTCCAGTAACATTGGTTCATTTAGGAAAATTGCTTCGCCATGTGCCTGCTCAAATAAATTCGCTTCCAGGTACTCGATCGCTTTTGGCAGATGCGGGTCACCAGCCAGTTCCTCTGCCTGTGGGGACAGGTCATCCCGTATCTGCGCGATGCTCTCCGCAAAACGCTGATGCGCCGCTCGCGTGCCCTCCATCGCTCCGGGCAGTGTGATCAAAGTCTCCTGCGCCTGTCTGCTCAGCAATTTCAACCCCTGGTACTGAGCCGGAGTAAACTGGTCAAAACCATCCACCACCAGCAGCGCGATCTCCCCCGCCGCATTTTTATCCTCTTCCAGCAGCGCCATCGCCTGCCGGTGTACATCCTCATCATCCGCGTAGCCCAGTGCGTCTAATCGCGCCTGATAGCGCGCATAAATGATCCCCATCTCCTGCTGCGCGGCAGTCCCATTCTCAGCCGCCAACATGAATTTCTCCACATTGACCAACCCCCGCTTCAGTTCGACGATCACATCCCGCATGGCCGTTACCAGCCCTGGAAAATGCACAATAGGCGCGAAATGGGTTAGCTTCTTCTCCACATCGGCTGCGTGAATGGCTTCACGTATCAGCCGGTTCTGCAGCGGCAGTGAGATCGTCGCCAGCGCCTTCCCGCGCGCGGAAAGCAAATGTTTATATAAATCCGCGAATCGTCCCACATGGACCCCCAACGCCCCGCCCTTTTCAGCCAATCGCCGTCTGAATGCCGCTGCCTGCGCCCGGTCCGGTACCAGCACCCACACCTGCTGCAATGGCAGCCCTGCCTGCGCCGCCTGTACCCGCGCCAGGCAGCGCTCCGTCTTCCCCGTAGCCGGCGCACCGATCAGCAATTGGATTGTCATCATTTCCACCTAATTGTTTTTATCACTACAATGATTTGGCTAGAAATTATAATTATGTTTAAATCGTTTACCAATTAATTATTCTCTATTTCAATCAGTGAGAATTCCTTTTTAAATACTTTTCCTGCCTTTTCCACGAAAAGGTCACGAATGTGGTTATCCATTGAAAAATAGATGATCTGCCATCCATCTTTCGCCAGGTCGATAACCTGCTCAACTAACCGCGGGCGTCTTTCCCAGTCTGAATACTGGAATGCGTCATCTAAAATCAAAAACAACCCTTCTCCTTCAGCTATTTTCGATGCAAACCCCATTCTTAATGATAGGAACACTTGCTCGATAGTCCCTGTGCTTAAATCCTCCAGCCGATAAGTGCCAAAGTCATCTATTAAAGAAATTACCCCTTCGCTATATTCGATGCCGGAATACCGATTTGTTATCTTCTTAATATATGTATCAATTTCGCTCGCCCGAATCCCGTCGGCAATTTTTTCTTCTTCACTGATTTGTAATTCCTGTGTTATTTGATAGATTAATACCTGTGCTACACATTGTGAATGTAATGTGTGGATTGATTGTTCCTTTTCAACAATTCTTTCGTGGATCTGCCAAAGAATATCTTCCCAGCTATCAGTGATATCCGTACCTGCAATATCACGCGCAGATTGTTTCAGATTTGAAAATGCGGCTTCTAAGAACCGTTGATTTTCTTCAGTCTCGTCTTTGCGATTTAATAATTCTTCAAACTTCACGAGATCCCAAGATATTTTCGGCTTTGTATCTATGAAATATTCCGCGTCCACCTGTAACACAGCAAATTCGTTAGCCAACTTATTTTTGTTTTCAGTAAGTTTCTTTTTTCGATCTCTAATTTCCTGAATGATCTCTTCTACTTTTTCAAAAGAGAATCCCTGTGCATGGATTTTCTTTAATATCTCCTTTATTTCATCTTCTAGTCGGTCTAATTGGTGGTTCTTTTCTTTTTTGGATTCGATTAGGTTCCCTTTTTCATAATAGAAAGGTTCTATCCGAGTAATTTGGGTATTGATATCCACCAATCCATGGAAAGTACCAGAAAACCTTTCCTCGTATCCTTTACCCACCGCCTTGATATCATCAACTTCCGTTCTGAAAGCGATAATGCGGTTTTGCTTATAAATAAAATATCCAATCGACCCAGCACCAAACACAGACATAAAAATCGCGGCAAATGCATATGAGAAATAAAAATAGGATACAGCCGCGCCAGCTAACAACAATAAACCGAAAATTAGAAATAATTTCAGATTTTTTGGCACCTTCCCAATCGATCGGCTTTCAAATACTTCTTTTGCGGTTTTCAACCATTCAAAGTGTTCGGTTTCCTTTGTTGCCGTTTCAAGTTTCTCAATATCCTCATGCAAGAATCTCCTTAATTGATACCAATTGCCGATCTTCCTCGCCGCAGCATCGATATCGCCTTCCGGATATTTTTCAATCTCAGATTCAAGCTCCAGTATTTTCGCATGCAGTTCGAATGCCCTGAATCTTTTAGCCGCGTTAAGCTCTGACAACTCAGTTTCAATTTTTTCTTTTTGGTTTTTGAGATCTAAAAGCCTTCCTTCAGAAAGTTGTTCGTTTATTCTGCCTTCCAAATCAATTAATTGAGAATATTCATCCTGTAATTCACTGATTCTTTTAATGTCACCCCTTTTTGATCCAAGAACAACATTTTTTTCAATGCTTGCTGCGTGTATGGTCGCAGGAATCTTATCCACGATTTTTTCGAGTAAGCCCGCTCCTGTTAAGTATTTCTTGAGAATGGCCGAATCAACCCCCGATTTTTCCTGTGTTAGTTCAACTTCAGCTGCTCGCACAACCAATAACTTGGCAAAATCCTGTGGAAATTCATTCAATGACGTTTCCCAATAGCTTTCAATTTTTTTGGCTGATTCTGGTTGAAATTCCGTGATGCTTTCACCTAATCCCGAAACCAACACTTTTCCCTTCCCATTCAACCGTCTTAGATTCCAATTCTTGGGATTATTGAATAAAGCTCTGATCACAAACTCAACTAAACTTGTCTTTCCCACCTCATTGTGACCAAAAACAAGGTTGATTTGCGTGAAATCATGTGAAA
>Ga0180429_10002728_pt1 | contig 14449 bp, 14 predicted proteins | sample SS_ome_FD_132428 | JGI IMG/M metagenome (GOLD analysis project Ga0180429, IMG submission 132428) | Hypersaline lake sediment archaeal communities from the Salton Sea, California, USA - SS_1_S_1 metaG | ecosystem: Environmental > Aquatic > Non-marine Saline and Alkaline > Hypersaline > Sediment ...
ATCATTCTGCTGACGGCGCTGGTGCGGATCGTGTTCTGGCCGATCACGCACAAGAGCACCGAGAGCATGAAGAAGATGCAGAAGTTGCAGCCCCTGGTCACCGAGATCCGCGAGAAGCACAAGAACAACCCGCAGAAGATGAACCAGGAGGTCATGGCGCTCTACAAGGAGCACAAGGCCAATCCCATGGCCGGTTGCCTGCCGATGCTGATCCAGATTCCGGTCTTCATCGCGCTGTTCACGGTGCTGCGCAGCGCCATCGAGCTGCGGTTCGCCGAGTTCCTGTGGATCAAGGACCTCAGCGAACCGGAGGGATTGCTGCGGGGCGTGCTGCCGATCCCGTTGAACATCCTGCCGCTGTTCATGACGGCGACGATGGTGTGGCAGCAGCGCCTGACGCCGACGGCAGGCGATCCGCAACAGCAGAAGATGATGATGATCATGCCGGTCGTCATGCTCTTCATCTTCTACTCGATGCCGTCGGCCCTGGTCTTGTACTGGTCCACCAGTCAGTGCCTGGCGATTGCCCAGCTCCTGATGCAGCGCCGCAAGACGGCGCGGGAGGAGGCCGTCCCGGCCGGCGCCAGGCCGGCGGGGAAGGGGAAGCGGTCCTGAGCGGTACGGCTACAACTCCGGCTTGAAGTCGCGGCCGAGCAGGGATTCGACGGCGTCGGCCGGGGCCTTGCCGGCGCGCAGGATCGCGTGCACTTCCCGGCTGACCGGCATCTCGACCGCGTGTTGTTCGGCCAGCGCCACGGCGCTCCCGCAGTTCCAGACGCCTTCGGCAACCTGTCGCATACCGCCGAGAATGCTCTCGATCGCTTCGCCGCGGCCCAGGCGTTCGCCCACCGCCCGGTTCCGGCTGTGGCGGCTGGTGCAGGTAACGATGAGATCGCCCATGCCCGCGAGACCGGCGAAGGTTTCCGGCCGCGCGCCGAGGGCGCAGCCGAGGCGCGTGATTTCCGCCAGCCCGCGTGTGATCAGAGCGGCCCGCGTGTTGTCGCCGAAGCCCAGGCCGTCGCTGACGCCCACGCCGATGGCGATCACGTTCTTCAGGGCGCCGCCAAGCTCCACGCCGACGATGTCGCTGGACGTGTAGACTCGGAAGCGCCGATTGGCCAGCAGCCCCTGGACGGTCCTGCAATAGGCCTCGTCGCGGCCGGCGACGGTGACGGCTGTCGGCACGCCGCGGGCCACCTCCTCGGCGTGACTCGGTCCCGACAGCGCGGCCACCGCCGGGCGGTCCAGCTCCTCGGCGGCCACCTCCGACATCCGGATGTGGCGCTCGCGGTCGAGGCCCTTGGCGACCGTGACGATGCCCGTCTCGGGGGGCAACACGTCCCGGAAAGAAGCGGCCACCGCGCGGAAGTAGCGCGTCGGGACGGCCAGGATCGCGAGGTCCGCCGCGCGGCAGGCGGCGGCCCGGTCGGTGGTCCAGAGAATCTCGCCGGGCAAGGGGACGCCGGGGAGAAAGGCGCGGTTCTCGCCGTCGTCACGGATCGCCGCGATGTTCTCCTCGAACGCGCCCCACACGCGGGTCTCGTGGCCGTTGTGGTGCGCGGTCAGGGCCAGCGCCGTGCCCCAGCCCCCGTCCCCGATGATCGCAATACACGCCATGGTCAACGTCCTTTTGCGCCGAACGCCACGCGGTGTTCGGTCCCGCGGGCGAGGCGCACGATGTTCGACTTGTGCCGCCAGACCGTTAGTGCGGCCAGTGCCGACAGCACCGCGGGGCGCAGCAGCTCCTGCGGCGCGCGGAACACCCAGACGAAAACGGCGATCGACAGTGCGGCCGCCATCGAAGCCAGCGAGACGAAACGTGACGCCAGCAGAACGGCAAGCCACACGGCGACCCCGATGCCCACCGCGGCGGGCGCCGCCCCCAGAAGCGCGCCCACGCTCGTGGCAACCCCTTTCCCGCCCCGAAACCGGAGAAAAACCGGGTAGTTGTGGCCCACGACGGCCAGGCCGGCGCCGAGAAGCGCCGTGCCCTGCTGGCCGCCGCATCCGAGCAGGTGCGGCAGCAGGGCCGCCCCGGCATACCCCTTGAGCGCATCGAGAAGGAAGGTGACGCCGCCCTCGGTCTTGCCGACGCAGCGCCACACGTTGGTTGCGCCGATGTTGCCGCTGCCCACCGCGCGGATATCGACGCCCCGCAGGCGCGCCAGCAGAAGCCCGAACGGGATGGAACCCGCGAGGTAGGCCGCCAGGCCAACGGCCGCGAGGCGCAAGGCAGTGCTGGTCACACCGGCTACTCCTCGTCTTCTTCGGGCAGGCCGGACTCGTATTCGTTGACGTCCAGCAGCTCGTCGTATCCGCTGATGTCGTCCGGCTTCATCTCCACCAGCCAGCCGTCCCCGTACGGATCGGCGCTGACCAGTTCCGGGTTGCTGAGAAGATTGGAGTTGATTGCCGTGATCATGCCCGCCAGCGGCGCATGAAACTCGATCGAACCGCTCAGCGATTCCACAACGCCGGCATCCTCGTCCGGCTCGTAATGGTGGTCGTCCGGCTCGGGCAGATCGACGTGGACAATATCGCCCAGTCGGCCTTGCGCGAAGTCCGAGATACCGACCCGGATCTTGTCGCCCTCTAGGCGGACCCATTCGTCGTTCGGTGTAAACCGTATGTCGGTCATGTCTTCCATAATCACCGCCGTTCAATCATCTTCAAATACGCAGGTCAAGCCCGTTTTGACGGAGGCCCGAATTTCTCGTGCCGGCCTTGTTGCGCCTCCCGATCGCGCCTCCCGGCGCCGCCGCGCACGGGAGCGGGGAGCAGCGGCGTCCGGTGCGGCGTGCGCCCGGAACCGGGCGCCGGATAACCGGGGCGATGGGAACAATTCCCGGACCGGGTTTTCAATGCCTGCGCTGCGTCACGAATTCGGAGATCGCCGTCAGCGGCCGCACGCGGTCGGCCGCAAAACGGGACAGCGCCTGCCGGGCTTCGGCCACGTAGTCCCCGGCGGCCGCACGCGCCTCGTCGGGCGTCATGGCCGCCAGGCACGTCGTTTCGCGACGGCCGGCCCCGGGCGGTCCGCCCGGCGGTTCGTCGTCGAGCAGATCGTCCACGATCTGGAACGCCATGCCGAGCGCGTCGCCGAAACGGTGCGCCGCCGCCAGCGCGTCGTCGGGAGCGCCGCCGGCCAGGGCGCCGAGTCCGGTCGCGGCCCGGAACAGAGCGGCCGTCTTGCGGCGGTGGATGAAGCGGATCGCCGCCAGATCCGTCGTGCCGGGTGCGGCCAGGTCTTCCACCTGCCCGCCCACCACGCCCCGGCTGCCGGCGGCGACGGCCAGTTCGCGGACGAAATCGCCGGCCGAACGGCCGGCGGGCGCGACGGTCCCGGCCGCGGCTTCAAACGCGAGCGCCTGGAGCGCGTCGCCGGCCAGGACGGCATTGGCTTCTCCGAAGACCACGTGCACCGTGGGACGGCCGCGCCGTTCCTCGTCATCGTCCATACAGGGCAGGTCGTCATGAACCAGCGTGTAGGTGTGCAGCAGTTCGACGGCGGCGGCGGGCCGACACGCGGCCGCGGCCGCGCCGCCGACCGCCTCGCACATCGCCAGGCACAGCAGGGGGCGCAGGCGCTTGCCGCCGCTGAACACCGCGTACCGCATGGCCCGGTGCAACACCGCCGGGGCAACGTCCTCGGCGGGAAGAACCTCGTCCAGGGCCCGCTCGACGGCGGGCCGGTGCGTCTGTACAAAGACCTCGAGATCGGGTTGCATGGGTGTCCGTGCGCGTCCTTACCTTCCCCGGCATTGACACTATCCCGCCGGCGCGGTACGTTGCAACGTTTGATTTCCCAGAACGAGCGTGTGCGGAAGACACCGGAGGAAAGAAGGCCTCATGCCGACCTACGAGTACGAATGCCAGAAGTGTGGTCACGTGTTTGAACGCTTCCAGAACATGACGGAGAAGCCGCTGCAGCGATGTCCGAAATGCCGCGGCAAGCTGCAACGCCTGTTCGGGACGGGAGCGGGCATCATCTTCAAGGGCAGCGGCTTCTACGAAACCGACTACCGGCGCGGCAAGAGCTATGCCGCCGCGGAGAAGAAGGAGTCGTCCGCCGAAAAAGCGGGCGGGGACGCCGGCAAGGCCAAGAGCGGCACGGACGGCGGCAAGCCGGCCGGCAAGGGGACTGCGAAGCAAGGGGACTGACGCCTTCCGGTGGAGACCGGACCAGGGAGGAAGCGCGATGCTCAACTGTCCGAAGTGCGGGGCCGTGAACGAACTCGGCCGCGTGTTCTGTTCCCAATGCGGCGCCAAGATGGACACCTCGGCCATCAGCGCCGAACAGATCTCGCGCGCCGCGGCGCCGCGGCTGCTGAAGAAGCACTGGCCCAAGCTGCTCTGGCTGGCGGGCATTGCGGCGGTGGTCATGACGGCGCTGGCGTTCTGGCCCGAGACCGAACCGATCGGCGACATCGGCCCTCGCCCCGCCGGCAAAGCCCTCGCGGAGCGCCTCTCCGTGCTCAGCCGCCTGAAGCGGGGACAGGCGCTGGGGGTCACGGTTTCGGAGACCGGCCTCAACGCCTTCATCGAGTTCTTCCGCCGGCCCGAGCTCGGTGTCGAGTCGTACACCGTGTCGCTCGAGCCGGGCCGGCTGCGCGCCCGCCTCGTCAAGCGGATCGGCCGCGTGCAGGTCTCCGGTTGGGAGATCACACCGGCGATGTCCTGGGAGGTCGAAACCACACCGGTGGGCGGTGTTCTGCACGTGACGTCCGCGCGGCTGGGGCGCCTCCCGGCGCACGGGCCGCTGCGTGCGTACGTCGTGCGCCGCTTCCTGGCGACCGTCGCCGACGATCCGGAATGGCAACGCTGGACCGAAGGCGTTGCGTCGATCGAAATCGAGGACGACGAGCTGACCTTCACGGTGGAGCGGTAGCAAGGTCTCACCGGGATCGGCAAGGAGAGGGCATGCGGCGACTCGCTCTGACCGCCTGTATTCTGGCCGGACTGCCGGGTTCGGCCGCGGCACGGGATTCTCTGCCCGACGTGGCCGTGTACCGCGATCATGCCCGCCGGTTCACCGTCGTCGGCGCCAACCGTGTCTGGTGCACCCACCTCATGCGGTGGGCGGAGCTGGTTCTGGAGAAGACCGAGAACCTCGTCGGGCTGCCGATGCCGGCCGGCAGTATCGACATCGATGTGCTCGGCCGCGCGGACGGCAACGCGCACGTGTCCTGGTCGCAGGCCTTTCGGGACGGCGCGCTGGTGCGGCAACTGACCATTCACGACTACGCGACCGCCGACGTCGCCCAGGCGGAAACCGGCTTGTGCGAACTGCTGCTGAACGGCTACGCAGCGGCATTCCAGCGGGTCGCGCCGGGTGCTCCGCCGCCCGCCCCGGTGCGCGTCCCCCGGTGGCTGGCGGTCGGAGCGGCGCGCAATCTCTATCCCGCGTTCCGGGCCGAGAACGCGGCGCACGGCATCGCGCTGTGGGAACGCGCGGCCGCGCCGTCCGTCGCGCAGATCCTGCGGGAGGATGCGGCGCCGGCGCCCGAAGTGTGCGGGCTCTTCGTGGACTGGCTGCGCGATCAGCCCGACCGCGCGGCGCTGTTTCGCCGGCTGTTCGCGCGCGTGGGGTCCCGGCAGCCGACGGACGCCGCGTGGCTCGTCACGGCGCTTCCGTCGGTGGAGGACGGGACGGCGCTGCAGCACGCCTGGGATGCGTGGATTCTGCGGCAGAAGCGCGTGGTGTTCCGGCCCGGCACCGTGACCGAGCGCGCGATCCAACAACTCAAGAGCGCTCTCCTGATCACACCGTACCGCGCCGCCGCGGACCCGGAGATGTCCCGCGGGCCGCTGACGCCCCAGGGCCTGATCGCCCTGCGCGCGGCGCCCGGCGCGGCCGCGGCCGCCCGCGACAAGGCCGCCCGGCTGCGCGTACGGTTCATCGGCCGCGGGGACGCGTTCGCCCGCGTGGTGGAGGCCTATGCCCGGTTCTTCGAGGCCGTGGCCGAAGACCGCGACGAGCGGCGTCTGCGGGAACTGCTGAAAAAAGCCGCGACGGCACTGGAAGAACTGGAGAAGACATTGTAAGGTGCGGACATGATGAAACCGAAGCGCACCCTTGTCGGGAACATTGACGCCGCGGTGCTCGCGTTTACGGCCGGCCAGGATGCCGTGCTGGACCGCGAACTGGTCGAGGCGGACTGCATCGGAACGGCCGCGCACGTCACGATGCTGGCCGCGATGCGGCTGGAGCGTCCCGTGATCGCGGAAGCGGAGTGCGCCGCGGTCAAACAGGCGCTGCTGGACATCATGCGCGGCGCGCGCGCCGGACGGTTCCGGATCCGCACGGCCGACCAGGACGTGCACATGGCGATCGAACGAACCCTCACCGCGCGTCTCGGCGACGTCGGCAAGCGCGTCCACACGGGGCGCAGCCGCAACGACCAGGTGGCCGTGGACCTGCGGCTGTACGGAAAAGACAACGTGCTGCAGCTTCTGCTGGACCTGTCCGCGCTGGCGTCGGCGCTGCTCCGTTTTGCCCGGGCGCACGCGCAGTGGCCGATGGTCGGGCGCACGCACCTGCAGCCGGCCATGCCGAGCTCGGTCGGACTGTGGGCGTCGGCCTATGCGGAGGGCCTGCTGGACGACGGCGATCTGCTGCGGGGCGCATTGGAGCACCTGGACCGCTGCCCGCTGGGCTCGGCTGCCGGATACGGGGTGCCGCTGCCGATCGACCGGGAGCGGACGGCGCGTCTGCTCGGGTTCGCCGGTCCCGTGCACAACGTGCTGCATGCCTCCCAGACGCGCGGCAAGGTGGAGGGCATCGTGCTCGCGGCGCTCTCCCGGCTGATGCTGACGCTGTCGCGACTGTCCGCGGACCTGATTCTGTACACCATGCCGGAATTCGGCTACTTCTCCCTGCCGGCCGAGCTCTGCACGGGGAGCAGCATCATGCCGCAGAAGAAGAATCCCGACGTGCTGGAGTTGGTCCGCGGCCGCGCCGCCCGCGTGCGGGGATACGCGGCGGCGGTGGACAACTTGATGCACGCCCTGCCGGGCGGCTATCATCGCGACTTGCAGGAGACGAAGGAACCCTTCATCGAGGGGCTGCGCACGACGCGGGCCTGCGTGGCCGTCATGACGCGGCTGATCGGCGCGCTCAAGGCGGACCGCGCGGCGCTCGGCCGCGGGTTTCGCCCCGGCGTCTTTGCCGCCGACCGCGCCCTCGAACTGGTGCGCGACGGCGTTCCGTTCCGGGATGCCTATGACCGGGTCCGCGCCGGACTGGCGAACCTCGAGCAGGCCGATCCCGGCGCGGCCATCGCCGCGAAGGGGCATCTCGGCGGAACGGGCGCGCTCGGACTGCCGGTTCTGGGAAAGCGCGGGAGGGCCCTGAAGGAGTTTGCAAGCCGGAAACGGAGCCGCTATCATGCCGCCGTTTCGAGGTTGTTGGACACGACGTATCCGGAGCTGAGCTGAGCGCCGGGTGGATAAGTTGCGCACAAGGCCGGCTGTGCCGCGCCAGGGAGGTAGCATGAGAAGGAGTTGGTGGTCGACCCTGTTGTTGATCGTTTTGACCGGTATGCTCGGCGGCGTTCTCGCGCCGGATGCCGCGGCGCAGGCCGCCGCCGGTCCCGAAACCGTGGCCGCACAGCCGGCGACGGAGCCGCAAGAGCCGGGAGAAGGGCTGAGCTGGGGCGAGATCGTCCAGAACGGCGGTTTCCTGATGTACGTGCTCGCGGCGCTCTCGATCCTTACCGGCACCCTCGTGATCTACTTCTTCGTCGTCCTGCGGTTGTCCCAGGTGGCGCCGCGGCCGCTGCATCGGGACCTGGTCGACAAGATCCGCGCCGGCGCCTACGAGGAAGCGCGGCGGGCGTGCGAGTTCCGCTCCAATCCGCTGACCGCCGTGGCCATGGCGGCGATCGATTACGTCCGCGAGGTGCCGCAGGCCGACCCGATGCTCGTGAAGGATGTGGTGGAGGGCGAAGGCGGCCGGCAGGCGGAAGCCATCGAGGGACAGACCCAGTACCTGCTCGATATTGCGGCCGTGTCGCCGATGGTGGGCCTGCTGGGAACGGTGTTCGGCATGCTGCGGGCGTTCAGCTCGGTGGCGCTTGACGTGGCCAGCGCCAAGCCGGTGAACCTGGCGGCGGGCGTCTCGCAGGCGCTGGTGACCACCGCCTTCGGCCTGATTGTCGGGATCCCGGCGATGATCTTCTATGCCTACTTCCGGCGCCGCTCGTCGAAGCTGGTGTCGTCGCTCGAAATCGCTTCCGCCGATATTGTGACCGCGCTGCTCAGCAAGGGGCAGGGGCACGCCGATCGGTCGTCGCTGGTGTAAGGAGAACACGCGTGAATTTCAAAAAGCGCAATCGCCCGTCGCCGCCGGGCTTTCAGATCGCGCCCATGATTGACGTCGTCTTTCTCCTGCTGTGCTTCTTCATTGCCAGTCAGATCTTCTCGCAATGGGAGACGGAGATCGACGTGACGTTGCCGACCGCCGAGAGCGGCACGATTCCCGACCGGCTGCCGGGCGAGATCATCATCAACATCATGGGCGACGGCTCGGTGATCGTGAACCGGGTGTCGCTGGACGACGAAGGCCTTCTCGCGCTGCTGGGGCGGGTGGTGGAGTACTTCCCCGGGCAGCCCGTGCTGATCCGTGCCGACCGCGCCACGGAGTACGAACACGTCATTCGCGTCCTGGACCTCTGCAAGCAAGTCGATATCTGGAATATCGCGTTTGCGACCGGCGCCCGCGAACAGACCGCACCTGTCGAATGAGCGAACACGACCTGTCGAACCGGAATCGGCGCCGCGCGCGCCGCTGCGCCGTCCTCGCGCTGATCGCACTCTGCCTGGCGGCCGGCCGCGCGCAGGACGAGCCCGGCCGGGATCGGCTGCAGTTTGCCGACGGCCTCTTCGAGCGCGGTCTGTACGAGATGGCCGTGCGCGAGTACCAGGGATATCTCGACGACCAACCCGAGGGGCCGGGCGTCGATGTTGCGCACTACCGCATGGGCGAGTGCTACCGGCTGATGAACAAGCTGCTCGAGGCCGAGCGCAGTTTTCGCACCGTCTACACCCGCTTCCCCGACAGCCCCTACCGGCTGAAGGCCGGCTACAAGCGCGCGAACCTTTTCGTCGACACCGGCCAGTACGAGGCGGCTGTCGAATTGTTCGACCTGGTCCTCGAACAGAATCCGCCGCCGGAGATCCAGTCGGCCGCCCGCTACTTCAAGGCCGAGGCGCTGCTCCAGCAGGATCAGTTTGAAGCGGCGGCGCCGCTCCTGCGCCAGGTGGCCGACGCCGCGCAGGACGACACGTACAAGGCGTACGCCCTGCTGAAGCTGGGCCACATCGAGATCGCGCACCGCGAGCAGCCCGCCAAGGCGCTCCCGCTGCTGCAACAGGCGCTCGAGACAGCCGCCACCGACCGGGTGCGCGCCGAGGCCCTGTTCCAGATCGCGGAGCTGCACTTCCGGACCGCGGACTACGAGCAAAGCGCGAAACACTATGCCGCGTTGCTCGAGCGCTACCCGGGGGATCCGCGCTCGCGCGAAGCCGCCTTGCAGGCGTCGTGGGCGGCGCATCATGCCGGGCTCTATGCCCAGGCCCTCGAGCAGGCGAACGCCGCGCTGGCCCGCGGCGCCGAGGAAGGAATGCCGGCGGAGCAGCGCGCGGAATGGCTGTACGTCAAGGCCAACGCCGAGCGGCAGCTCCTCCGGAACCGGGAGGCCGTGGCGAGCTATGCCGAGCTGATCGGCCGCTATCCGGACAGCCCGTTCACCAATGCCGCGCTCTACGAGAAGGCCGTGACCTTCTACAAGATGGGGATGTTCGAGCGCGCCGTGGCCGAAGCCAACCGCGTCACGCTCGACGCCGAGCTGCGGCGGGATGTGTACTGGCTGCTGGCCGAGTCCTACGCGGCGCTCGGCGAGGACGCGCAGGCGGTGCAGTTCTACCAGTTGCTGATCCGCCATTTTCCGGACAGCAAGCTGACCGCGGACGCCCTCTACCGGTTGGGGCACAACCTGCAGGAGTCCGGGGAACACAAGGAGGCGGCACGCTACTTCCAGTCGATCGTCGAGACGTTCCCCGACCGCGAACTGGCCCCCAAAGCGCTCTTTGCGTCCGCCGCCAACCTCCTGCGCGAGGGCCAGGAGGCCGAAGCCGCGCGCGACTGGGCGCGGCTGGTCGAGCAGTACAAAGAGTCGCCGCTGGTGGAGGAGGCGCTCTACCAGAAGGCGTTGTGCGAGGTCCGGCTGGAACGCGACGAGGATGCGCTGGCCTCGCTGCGGGACCTGCTGCGGCGCTTTCCCAATACCGCCAAGGCGCCCGACGCGCGGTACTGGGAGGGCATGGTGCTGTTGAAGGCCGACAAGGTCAGCGATGCCGAAGACGCGTTTCGCAAAGCGCTGGCCGCCGACCCGCGCGCCGAGCTGGCGCGCGACGCGCGCTATTACCTGGCGTCCGCGCTGCAGCGGGGCGGGAAGGACAAGGAGGCGGCGAAAGAGTTTCTCGCAATCGTCGAGACGCCCGCCCGCAAGAATTTTACCCCCTCGTTGCTCGTCTGGCTGACACGCCACCTGTTTGCGGAGAAGCAGTTCGAAGCGGCGCTCACCGCTGCCGACCTGCTGGTCGAGAACGGGGACACGCCGGCCTGGAAGCAGGCCGGCCATGCCCTGCGCGGGCGGTGCCTGCTCCAGCGCGGCGCGCGCGAAGAGGCCGCCGCGGCCTTCCGGGCGGCGCTGGAGCTGGAGGCGAACACCCGGTACGCCGCCGAGGCGGCTCTGCGGCTCGGCGAGATCGCGCTCGAAGCCGGCCGCGTGGAGGATGCGATCGGCGTCCTGCGGCGCGCGGCCGAGGCGGCCGACGACGAGGAGACCCTGGATATCCGCGCCGAGGCCTATGCCGCTCTCGGCGAGGCGTCGACGGAAGCGGGGCGCCTGCAGGATGCCGCGCGCTACTACATGAGCGTGGCGATTCTCTACGACGATCCCGCGCTGGTGCCCGCCTGCCTGGAAGGCGCGGCGGAAGCGTTCGGCAAACTCGGCGACCCGGCGGCGCGGCAGAAGGCGATCGACGAGCTGCGGGAACGCTATCCGGAGAGCGAACAGGCCAAACGGCTCGCGGAGTAGGTGCCGCATGGAGATCCCCGAACGCGTGCAACGGAAGTTGCGCGAGCTTCCCGATGCACCCGGCTGCTACCTCATGCGCGACCGTCGCGGCCGGATTGTGTATGTCGGCAAGGCCGCCTCGCTGCGCAAGCGGGTGCAGTCCTACTTTCGGAAGGCCACGTTGCGCAGCGCCCCGCCGAAGCTGCGCGGCCTGATCAAGAGCATTGCCGATTTCGACGTGATCGTCGTCCGCAACGAAGCCGAAGCGGTGCTGACCGAGGGACAGCTCATCAAGGACTATAAGCCGCGCTACAACGTCTCGTTCCGGGACGACAAGCGCTTCCTGATGTTGCGGGCCGACCCGGCCGAACCGCTGCCGCGGTTCGGCCTCTGTCGCATCAAACGCGACGACGGCGCCCGCTATTTCGGGCCGTATGTTTCCGCCGCCTCGGCGCGGTTGGCACTGGACTTTGTCGAGAAGCGCTACGGCCTGCGCAAGTGCGCCCCGCGCATCCCGGACGAGGAGACCTACCGGCACTGCATCAACGACATCGTGCGCTTCTGCGCCGCCCCGTGCATCGGCAAGGTCTCGCCCGACGAATACCGCGAGCGCTTTGACGAAGCCTGCGCCTTTCTCCGCGGGGAGCGGCCGGCCGTCCTGAAGGAGATCGAGGAGCGCATGCAGGCGGCGGCCGGGAACAGGCACTTCGAAGACGCCGCCGCGTTGCGGGATACGTTGCTGCTGCTGCGCCGGGCCGTGCGCGAGCGTGCGCGCATCGCGCCGAGTCCCGAACTCCAGGCCCGCGAAGCGGCCGAGGGCGCCGCGGAGCTGGGGCGCGTACTCGGCCTGGACCGCGTGCCGCGCGTGATCGAGGCCTACGACATCTCGAACATCTCCGGGACCTACGCCGTCGCCAGTATGGTCTGCGCGGTGGACGGCATTCCGCACCGGAACCGGTACCGCCGATTCCGGATCCGGACGGTGACCGGCAGCGACGATCCACGCATGATGGCCGAGGTGATGAACCGCCGGTTCCGGCGGCTGAAGAACGAGGGGACGGCGTTACCGGACCTGGTCGTCGTCGACGGCGGGATCACGCAATTGCGCGCCGCGCGCCGGGCACTGGACGACTTGGCGCTGGCCGGCGCCGTGCCCTGCGCCGGACTGGCCAAGCGGTTCGAGGAGATCTACTGGGAAGACCCCGGCCGGCCGCTTCGACTTCCGCGCGATGCCGGCGCGCTGAAGGTGCTGCAGCGGCTGCGGGACGAAGCGCACCGCTTTGCCCTGACCTACCACCGCGCCCTGCGCCGGCGGCGGATCCGCGAATCCGCGCTGGACGCCGTGCCGGGTATCGGCAAGCAGCGCAAGGAAGCCCTGCTCCGGCATTTCGGATCCTTGCGGCGTCTGCAGCAGGCATCGGTGGACGAGATTGCGCAAGTGCCCGGTTTCGGGGTGGGGACGGCGCGGACGATCCAGATGCACCTGGCCCGGGAGGAGCGGCGTGCGGATGACTGAGGCGCAACGCATCCTGGTGGTCAAGCTCAGCTCGCTGGGCGACCTGCATCACGCGCTGCCCGCAGTGCGCATGATCCGGCGCGGACTCGGCGCACAAATCGACTGGGCCGTGACGGACACCTACGTGGACCTCGTCGCGTGTTTCGAGGACGTCGAACGCGTGATCCCGTTTCCGCGGCGGCGGTTCCTGCGGCAAAGCGGGGCGTTCCTGCGCGAGCTGCGGGCCGCCGAGTACGACCTGGTGCTCGATTTGCAGGGGTTGCTGAAGAGTGCCTTCGTGGCGCGCCTGGCGCGTGCCCCGCGGCGGATCGGCCCGTCGTTTCACCGCGAAGGGTCGCGGGTGTTCTACGATGCCGTCGCCGGACCGCCCGACCGCGGCCGCCACGCGGCCGACCAGGTCCTCGATGTAGTGGAGTACCTCGGCGTCGAACGTGGCGCGATCGAGTTTCCGGTGCGTTTCCCGGCGTGGGAGGGCGGAGAGACCGCACCGCTGGTGGTCCTGCTCCCGGTGTCGCGCTGGCGGACCAAGAACTGGCCCGCCGCGCACTATGTCGCACTCGGGCGCCGCCTGCTGAGCCAGGGTGCGGCCGGCAGCCTGGTGGTGGCCGGCGGGCCGGCGGAGCGGGAGGTGTGCGCACGAATCGCACGCGACATCGGCATGGGCGTGCGCAGCGTGGCGGACGAGCTGTCCCTGCCCCGCACCGGCGGCTTGCTGGCGGCGGCCGACCTGCTGATCGCCAACGACTCCGGTCCGGTGCACATGGCGGCGGCCGTCGGCACACCCTGCCTGGTCCTGTTTGGACCCACCGACCCGCGGCGGACCGGCCCCTACGGCGACGCGCACCGGGTGCTGCACACGGATGTCCCGTGCCGGCCTTGCCTGAACCGCCGCTGTCGCACCGGTCGGCATACCTGCCTGCGCGATCTCGCGCCCGACCGGGTGTTCGAAGCCGCTTGCGAGATGCTCTCCCCGGCTTCCGCTCTTTCCTCGTAGCGCCGGGCGCGCCGACTCCTGTTGCGTGCCCGCCCCGGCTTGTGGCATGCTTTTGCTCGTACCAAGGGAGGAGCCATGGAGAAATTCCGGAATTTCGTGCGCAGCACGCTCGTCGGCGGATTGCTCGTGATTTTGCCGACCGCCATCTTCCTGTTTGCCGTCACCTGGGTGTTCGGGCTCGTGCGGCGCACCATTCGTCCGCTGACCCTGTTTCTGATGGAGAAGTCGCCCCTGCAGGGCATCGTGGCGGACGCCCTGGTGATCCTGCTGCTGATCGGGATCTGCTTCGCGATCGGATTCCTGGTGCGGACCAGGTCCGGGAAATGGCTGCACCTGTTCCTGGAATCCCGCCTGCTGATGCGGGCGCCGGGCTACTCGCTGATCAAGGAGACCGTACAGCAATTCCTGGGCGCCAAGAGGTCGCCGTTCTCGTCCGTCGCGCTCGTCCAGATTTTCGGCAACGAGACGTTGGCGTCCGCGTTCGTCACCGACGAACATGAGGACGGCTCGTTTACCGTGTTTGTTCCGACCGGGCCGAATCCCACGTCCGGACAGATCTTCCACCTGCCCGGCCGCTTCGTGCATCCGGTCAAGGTGCCGGTCGAAGAGGCGATGCGGTCCATCATCAGTTGCGGCGCCGGATCGAGCATGCTGGTGAACAAGCTCGACGAGAAACCGCCGGCGATCCCCGTTCCTGCCGGGACGGAGGTGACATGATGGAGTCGTTCCGTTCAATGGCGCTGCTGCTCGTGCTGCTCAACCCGTTCCTGGTCATCATCTACCTGATTGACGTGGTGCAGAAGGTCGACCGCAGGCAGTTTGCCTCCGTTCTGTTCCGCGCCGGGCTGATTGCCGGGG
>Ga0180429_10002730_pt1 | contig 14443 bp, 5 predicted proteins | sample SS_ome_FD_132428 | JGI IMG/M metagenome (GOLD analysis project Ga0180429, IMG submission 132428) | Hypersaline lake sediment archaeal communities from the Salton Sea, California, USA - SS_1_S_1 metaG | ecosystem: Environmental > Aquatic > Non-marine Saline and Alkaline > Hypersaline > Sediment ...
GCCAGCCGACATCGTACAGACTGTCCAGCTCAGCGATGACCTGCTCAGCGGTCTTGAGTCGGGGCTTGTGACCGAGCATGGAGGTGATGTTGCAGAACTCACAGTCAAAGGGACAACCCCGCGAGAACTGGACGCACATGGACGAATAGCGCCTGAGCTTGGCGAGCTCCCATCGCGGAATCGGCGTTTGTGCCAGATCGGCAAAGCGGTCGGCCTGATACATCGGCTTGGGCTTGCCGGCCTTCCAATCCTCCAAAAAGGGCGGAAACGAGACCTCCCCCTCGCCCAGCACAAAGTGATCCACCAGAGGATACTGCTGTGTCTCGCCGTCGAACAACGGTCCGCCAGCGACGATAGTGCAGCCGGCGGCCTTGCACTGTTCGAGAACACCTTGCGTCGACTCGCGCTGCGCGGCCATTGCGCTCAAGAACACAACGTCGGCCCACTTGAGATCACGCCGATGAAGGGTTTCGACATTCATGTCGACCAACTTGAGGTCCCAGTCATCGGGCAGCATAGCAGCAATGGTCAGCAGGCCCAGCGGGGGGAACGAGGCGCGCTTGCGAATGAACCGCAGCGCGTGTTTGAAACTCCAAAAAGTATCGGGAAACTCGGGATACAAGAGCAAAACACGCATGTCGTGGTGTCCTCCAATAGGTTGGCAACTCGGTACCATTAACCCTTTGGACACCCAACCGTTCCGCAAGGTTGCAGTGAACGGCACTAAATCAGTCCAGGATAGCGCTCTGGCAGCTCTGGGCTGAAACGAGCCAGGTCTTGCCGCAGTTGCAGCAGGGCTAGGTCACGCGCCTTGGCCTCAAGCATGATGTCGAAATCGGGCAGGCCACGGCAGTCTCGAAGCCAATCCGCGAATTCAAAGGGGTTCACATAGTCGGCGTGCTCGGTCCATGAAGGCGCCTTGATGCGCTCGCCCCGAACCCTTCGCATCTCGCTGCGCGGCGCGGCATAGTGGATCAGCGGGGTCTCGCCCTGCGGCCAGGTGTAGAGCGCACGTTCGAGCCCCTCGCGCATCGACAGGCCCTCACGGTTCAGCACGCGATGGTGCAACGTGTCGAACACGATCGGCACGCCACACCGCGCCTGGATCCACAGGACGTCCGTGAGGTCAAAGCGTCGGTCGTCATGCTCCAGCGACAGTCGCGCCCGGCTTCTGGACGACAGTCTCTCGATGCCCAGGATGAACCGCTCTCTGGCTTTGAGCGCATCGCCGTACACGCCACCGACATGCAGCACAATCCTGCCCTCGCGTCCCTGGCCAAGGACATCCAGCAATCTGGCCTGGGCATCAAGCTGCCCGCGGGCCCATTCGACGCGCCCAGCGTCGGGCGCATTCAACACCACATCAGCATAAGGGTGCATAGTCAGCCGCAGATCGGCCGTTCGCACCGCTTGCGCCACCAAGTCCAGCATGCGAGCATTCTCATCAAGCGCAGCTGACCAGGCGCTCGCCTCTTGGCCCGCCCATTGCGGCACCATACGCGCGTGGAGTCGGTAGAGGCGGACGCGCCTATCGGACAGATAGCGCACCATGTCGCCCAGGGCGACCAAGACCAGGCTCAGATGACGCACCCCTTGGCCGTCGCCATCGGTCTCTATGCTGACGGGACAGCCAAAGGCTCTTACTGGGAATCCGAGTCGCATCATGGACCTCCCAAATGAAAAAAAGGCGCTGCGAGGATTCCTTTCCCTCACAGCGCCCGAGATTCTATCGCGCTAGGATTGCTCGCTTGGCGCTCGCTCCTTGGAGATGGCAGGTAGAGTGTCCGGCGGGCCGGCCCAGGCCCACATGCCGGTCGGCCCGACCGAGGTAACCACGTGGTCGCCGCTCAGGTCATAGTTGGCAGCCATCAGCACCAGATCGCTTACGTCGATGGCACCGTCATTGTCCAGGTCGGCCCTGGGGTCCCAGTTCGGATCCCCGACAATGGCGTCGTAGGCATTCGCCAAGATCACCAGGTCAGAGACGTTGACGCTGTTGTCCCCGTTGCAGTCACCCTCGACCAACTCGCCCATGGCGACCGGGGGCACACCCCAGTAGATATCCACATCGCGCTTGACGTTGAGCAGACTGTGCAGGTCGCGCACACGTACGTCAAAGGTGTCGGTCAGCACCAAGGGCACGGTAAAGGTGCCAAAAGTATCAGCCACAGCCGGGAACACCAACGCGGGCATCGGATTGCCGGGATAAGACAAGGTCACCGACAGGGGACAGACCCAATGCAGGTGTGGCGGCGACGGCCGCCCCTGAAAGGTTACCTGCCCGATCAAAAGTCCGCCCCCCAGGACCTCGACGCTACCATCGAGAGAGGCAGCCGGCAGCGGCAGGGCATCCGAGTCGCTCAGGTCGACACTGGCAAAGGTCACCGGAGAGGTCCCCAAGCTCAGGGCCCGGAAGGTGATCGTTCCCATGATGCCTGTGCCTGCGGCCGGAGGACGTGGCTCGACCTGGTTTGTGGCCAGCACGATGGTACCGGCTACGGTATCGACCGAGTTGCTGGCCACATAGTCCGGGAACGGAAAGGTGCCCACGCCGATCTGAACGCCGAACGTTCCCGCGTCGGCATCCTCCACCGTCAGGATGGTGGGATCATAGCTAATGTGGACCTCGGCGCCATAGAGGTTGGAGGCGCCCTGGATCTCGATATCCATCGTTGTGGTCATCCCCACTGCCACGGCGCGATAGTCGGGCTGCAGGCAGACAGTGATCGGCACACCGGGGCCGCTTGGCGGCGTCGCTGTCACAGTTGGGCTGGGCGTCACAGTCGGTGTATTGGTCGGCGTTGGCGAGATCGTCGGTGTGGGCGCATCGCCCACGATCACGAGGGCCTCGCAGGCTTCGACCGGCAGACTTACACCAAAGCGGTCACTAAAGATCGCCTCGGTCACAGTAAATGGGCTGCTTCCCGCGGCAATACCGTGTAGCGTGACCATCAGCAGCGAGCCATCGCCGTCAAACCAGTTATCCGTGTTGATGCGCGAAGCCACCAGCACGATCGAGCCGTTCACCTGGTCGATCACGTTGGTCGTGACGGTCCAGCTCACATCGGTAAAGACGCTACCCAGACCGGCCTGCTTGCCCGGCAAGGTGGGATCGGCATCGCCGATCTCGAGAAGGTGCGAGTCGTACCACAGTTCGAGCTGGATCGAATAGAGGTCCTGGGCATCGGTCACCATGATGGGTACAACGACGGTGTCGCCCATGCCCAACTCAATGTACTGTGGATCGGGGCAGATGTAGGCCGCAGTTGGCGGATCATCGCCCAAAGCAAATCCACCATAGACCAGCATACACAGAATGGCGATGCCAATCACCAGCCACTGGCGACGTCGCACGTCGCGAGAATCGTGTTCCGGCCCCATGTTGTCAACCATGCTCCGCACCCCTGAGGCTTTGGTCAGATCGTAACCTTCACCCCACTATACAGCACATCGACACCCACTGTCTATACCTATTGCGCTCCAATACGGTTTTCTGTTTCTCTCATACTCAAGAGCCCTCGCTACCAGCCCGAGGGTCCATCGGTACCCACGTTGGTTCCGACCAGAACAATGTCCATGACATCGCACTGGCCATCGCCGTTCACATCGGATCGGTGGTTGATCCACTCCGGATGGCAACCATCGGCTGAAGGCCGCCAATCTGCGTCGCTCGCGCTGGCCCCAAAACGGCTAGCCACAAAGGTCAGGTCCAACACGTTGACCCGCCCGTCCGATGCGCTCGGCATGGTCACCGTCGGCTCTCCAGCGCACCCAGCAGCACGCGAGACTGTCGTCTGAGGACCAACCACATCGCCCCCTGCCAGTTCGACCGTGCCATAATCCATCGTCGCACCGGCCGGCACGACCTGCATGGCCGCTGCGGTCACATAACCAGCCATCTCTGCCGTCAGAGTCAGGGGTGAACCGGCAGCCAGCGGACAAGTAAAGGCAAAGCGTCCATCCGCCGCGGTCAGCGCCATCTCGCCGCCCTGGTGCAGAATCTGCACACCGCTGTGGTCCTCGCGCCCCTGCAGCAACACCTGTCCGATGACAGCTTGCGTGTTGACCGCCACCACCCCGCCCGAGGCGAGATGCGCCATGGCCGTGGCAGCGGGATCGCGCAGTCGACTGCCAAAGAAAGCCAGCGGCGTCGTCCCCTGCCCAACAGCCTGGATGCGAATGCGCGCAATCTGGCCCTCGCCGCTCTTGGGCGCCGAAGGCGGCACCTGCATGATCGCGAAACTGACGTCGCCGGCGGCGGTGTCCACCTCGTTGACCATCACCGAGTCGGCCGCCAGAAAACTGCCAATCGCTATTTGCACGCCTGGAACCGCTGCGTCATCGTCCAGTATGGTCAGCACGGCGGGATCGTACAACAGGTGGAACTCGCAGGCGTTGAGATCGGTCACCTCGCGGACGCGCACCTCTACCCAACTTTCCTCGCCAGCCGAGAGCGTACGATAGTCGGGCTCGATGTATAGCTCCGGCAAGGGCGTCTCGTCGCCCGGCGTGGGCGTTATGGTCGGCGTGGCGGTCGGCCCTCCCGGCGTACCTGGGGGCGTCGGCGTAGGTATGACCAGCGCCACAACGACCTGCCCGTCCTCGTCGACCGACGGGATCGACACGCCCAGGTCATTGGCCAACAGCGTCAGCCCAAAGTCGAGCGGAAAGACGCCCAGCTCGTTGCCGCGTACATGGATGCGCGCCAGGTGCCCTCCAGTCAGCAGCGAAGGTCCGGGATAGCTGCCTTTGGCAGCATACAGCATGGAACCGGCAGCCGTATCGACCTCGTTGGCCAGTGTGTGCCACTCTAGTCCGGCAAAGAGATCGCCCTCCTCAAGCTGGACACCCGGCTCGACCAGATCGGCGTCGATGATCTGCAGTCGCGGATCATAGCTCAGCCCCACCCAGGCCGCATAGAGCCCGGGGGCATCCTTGACATAGATATCGACCCAGCCCGTCTCGCCCGGTCGCAGCCAGCGCGTCGAGGGCTGGCAATAGATTGTGGCGTGGTCCGGAATGCCATCGGGCCAATCCGGATCATCACCGCCTTCTGGGGTCTGCGTCGGTGTCGCGCTGGCGCGGGGATCGACCGTCGGCGTCGGTGTGGACGTCGAGCGAATCGAAACCACGTCGACGCGCCCATCCTCAGCGTCGCAGCAATCGAGGCTCTCGCCGTTGGTGTGGGCCAGGATCACGTCCACCAGGATAACTGGCGACACACCCGGCTGCGCCGCGACATAGTTGAGCCGTGCCAACGAACCGGCACCCGAGACGCCCACCGGATTGCTGCTGTCCAGGCTGAACACATAGTCGACGGTGCCCAGCGTCTCATCGACGCTCTGATAGTCCTCATTCCAAGCCAGACCAGAGAATAGGGTACCGGGCTCGACTTGCGTCCCCGGAGTCGCGGGGTCATCATCCACGAGCGTGATGATCGCGGGGTCATAGCGAAGATGCATCTCGACGGCAAAGACGTCGCGGACGTCCTCCACCATGATATCGGCAAAGCTCTGATGTCCGACCAAGACCTCTTCCGCTGGCGGCCAGACGAACACCCGGCAGCGAGGAGTCGCCGTAGCGGTCGGCGTCGCGGGAATGACCGTCGGGCAGCAACAGGTCGAGGTCGGCGTCGGCTCACCGGTCTCGGTCGGCGTCGGCGTGACCGAGTAGCGCGGTGTCGGCGTAGCCGAGGAACGGATCAACAGCACCGCGACGCTACCGTCGGCCAGGCTGTTGTCGATGCCCACACCCGCCCCATCGGTCAGGACCGCCTCCACATAAACGAACGCGCAGGTGCCCGGCACCAGCGGTTGAAAGTCGATCACCGCCAACGCCCCGCTCCCACTGACGCCCGGTCCCGCGTGATGGTCGTCGAGGGCCACCAACACGTCGATCGTGCCGGCTACTTTGTCCACCTCATTGATGTCAAAGTGCCAGGGATTGGCCCCGAAAAAGTCCCCAGGGCCAACCTGCGTCCCCGGGAGGCCCGAGTGCGCATCCGTTATGTCGAGTACTGACGGGTCATAGGTCAGGTGCAGTTCGGCCGAGTGCAGTCCCTCGACATGGTCGACGTACAGCGCCAACTGCCCACTCTGGGCGATCAGCACCTCTTGTATCGGAGGCTGGATCATCACCACGGCCTCCGAGTCAGAGAACACTGGCACAGCGGCCAGGGCCACGGCCAGCAGCAGCGCCGCAGGCAGTAGAAGCGCCCACAAACGTCTCACACGTGTTTCGGTATTTGCGCTCATCGATCCCCCTATCATCGATCCGTCCGCGGCGATGTCCCCCGCGCCGGATGCCCGTCACAACCGACGAGGCTCAGGGCACTGCAAAGCGCAGCGTCAACTTGGGCGTCTGGGCTAGCGCCCAATGGTATTCGCTCGCGGCATAGGTATACTCCACCGAGGTTGGGCCCCGTCCCTTGAGGACAAAGCCATAGTTGTCGCTCGTGCCTTCCAGCCAGCCGCGCACAATGTCGGTCACATCAAAGGTGTGCCACTCGTTGACGCCGCCTACCTCGAGCGTCGCTTCCACCGCCCCCAAGTCGCTGGCTCCGGAGCAGCCGGGTACTTCCCAGCTCTGCGATGAAGTGGCCTGGAAGTAGTTGGCCTGCTCCTCACCCCACGGACGCAGGGCCGGATAGACGTCGATCGTGAGATTGCCTGCGTTGGTCCGGCTCACGGCGTACATGCCCAGTTCGGCGCCCACGAGTTGCGCCGTCGGCTGGCTCGATAGGTCAAACTTTACCAGGGAGGACTTGACGCCCCCTTGCCGGACCGCAATGGTCACGTTGCGGCCATAGTTGGTGTTGGCATCCCATTGGTTAAGATAGGTGTCCTCAACGCCCGAGTAGCCCAACAGCCCCTGCTGGACCACCACGACGTCACCGCTCGGCGTCGCGGTCAGCGTCGGCGTCGGCGATACGCTGGCTCCCACGGTCACCGAAGGCTGTGGCGTAAAGGTGGGTGTCGGGCCCGATCCATAGGTGTATTGCACCACCAGGCGCGGACGCTCGGCAGGGAGCGAATACTCGCTGCTGTAAAAGCTCATCTCGACCGTGTTGCCGGTCGCATAGAGCATCAGGCCATAGTTGGGACGCGCCCCGTCGACCCACGCCTGAACCAGCGAAGTGATGTCGAACGCATACCACTGGCTGGGATCGGGCATCACCACAGCGCAGGTCTCGGCATCGTCTCGGTCATCGATGGTGTCATCCGCGCCCTGCAGCGTCCACGGCACACCGTCGCGCGCCTCTTGCCAGGTGGTCTCCATCTCGACCCACTCACGCTTGAGGCCGTAGACGTGCGCAGTCATCTCGTGGCTGTGGCTCTTGTAGTAGGTCGCCCGCAGCTCGAGCGAGGCGTTCATGATCGTCACCCCCGAGGGGATGCGCGAGACGTCAAAGTAGAGCACCGGTCGCTTGGTGCCCGCCGTGCGAATCGAGAGAGCGCCAGTATGCCCATAGTTGGTCGTAGGATGCCAGGAATCGAGATACGCATCCCAGCAGTTCTCGTACTGCCCGCCCACATACTGGAAGACATCCACCACCGGCGTCGGCGTGATCGTCGGCGTGGCCGTCGGCAGACCCGTCATCGTGGGTGTCGGGCTAATGGTTGACGTCGCAGTCGGCGTCGCAGTCGGTGTCGGCATCAGAATCTCGCAGACGATCAGCTCGACGTCATCGATGTAAAAGCTGGTCGGCTCGTCACCGTCGGTCTGGCATTCAAAGCAGATCTTGACGGTCTGTCCCTCAAACTCAGAGAGGTCAAACGTCGACTGCTCCCAAGTGCCCGAGGCATCCGACTTGTCGAGGGTCTCGAGTTCGCGCAGAAGCGTTCCGCCCTCGTCGCGGACAACAACGCGCAGGATGTCGCCATCGGGAATGGTGCTCGGCGTGACCACGCCCCACATGTAGCGCAGCGTCACCTCGGTGACCATCTCTGGCTCGGTCAGCGTCGGAATGGTCACGGTCTGGCAGATGCCGCTGTCGGCGTTGTTATAGCCGCCCAGCCAGGCGCTGCGCATGCCCGAGGCCTGCTCGACGGTGGTATAGGTCACCGCGCCGTCCTTCACCCAAGGCAGCGCCTCTCCTCCGACGAGGGTCTCAAAGCCGCCATTCTCGATGCGGTTCGAGCAAACGGGAGTCGGCGTGGCGAGCACGCCCGTCTGCGTCGGCGTCGGCGTTTCGACGGTTGGCAGGGTCGGCACCGGCACCGTCACCGACGTGGTGGCCGTCGGCGTTGCCGCCGGATCGATGGTCTGCGTTGCCGTCGGCGTCAGCGTGGCGGTATCGGTCACCGAGGGTGTCTCGGTAGGCGTCGACGTCGGCCCAGCCGGCAGCACCTCGATCTCGCCGTGGTACAGATCGCGCTGAATGGTGGTCCCGGAATGGTCCAGCAGGTCCATCTGCGAGATGGTCACGTTGGTCAGCCCGGGGGTCACCCCGCGGAACACCATCCAAAAGAGGGTGCCGCCACCGTCAAAGCCATGTTGCAGACCGGCGTTGATAAAGGCCGTAAAGTGAATCTGGCCAAAGACGCCGTCGTCGGTCACCTCGTTCTGCAGCACCTGGTAGGAAAAGGCGTCAAACACGTCACCGTGCATCACCTGGATGCCCACTTCGCCGGGAACCAAGTCCTCGACGTCCAGCAGCGTGCCGTTATAGTCAATGCGCCCCTCGAACCCATACAGGTCGGTCACATCATAGATGTTGACCTGCACCTCATCGGTATCGCCAACTGCCACCGCCGAATACTGCGGTTCGACACGCACCTCTGCCCGAGGCGCGGTCGTCGGGCTGGGCCCCACCGTAGGAACCTGTGTCTCTGTGGGCGGCACATCCGGCGCCGGCGTCAGCGGCGGCGTCAAAGTGGCATCGACGACATCGATCTGGGCCTGTCCGACCAGGTCGACGGGGATCGAGGTGCCATCGCGCTCGCAGAGCACGACCTCAACGAACGACATGACCGCCTCGCCCAGCGTCACACCGTGCAAGGGAATCGTGGCAATGGTGCCACTGCCCGTCTTGCCGGTGGTGCTCGCCGTAATCGAGACGATATACTCGATCACGCCAGTGCTGTTGTCAGCGCTGTTCTGGATGGTATAGGTGTCAAACCCATCAAAGATATTGCCGTCCACGATCTGCACACCCGGCTCGCCGGGATCGGCGTCGACCACATTCACCAGGCCATTGGGGTATGAGATGCGAATCTCGATAGCGTACAAACCATCGATGTCCTCGACCACAATGTCGACGTCGCGCGTCAGCCCCGAACCCACCTCAATCGGGTTGGGGTCCAGGTACACGCGAGGCATACCGTTCAGGGCGCTGCGCCGCGTCGGCAGAGCGAGCACACCGCCCGACCAGACGACCGCCGCCGCCAACATAAGCAATACGATGGGAACGGTGTACCGGCTCGTCAGGACTCGTGTGCGCAGAAACCGCTTCATTCTTCCCCCTTGACTAGCGATCCACTTCTACTGAGAGGGTCTCTTGGACGTCCACACGGATGGGGTTTCCGTCGCTATCCGCCAAGAGCAGTTGCTCGATTACTATCTCGATGGACTCGGTGGCCATCAGCTCGAACCGCGCGATGACCAGCGAATTGGCCTTGATGGCCGGCGACGGATTGAGCAGTGTATAGGCCAGGTCGACTTTACCCAGATCATTGTCCGCCTGGTTGAGCGCGGCAAAGGCTTTGCCCTTTGGGAATCGCTCGCCGGGCTCGGGATTCACCCCGGGAAAGTCTGGATCGGCGTCGACCACCTGACCCGCGGCCGGGTCAAAGGTGAGGTGCACTTCGGCCCCATAGAGCCGCTCGACCTCTTCGATGACGATCTCGATCAGCGCCCCGCCCTCGATCGGCGTCGCCTGCAAGAACGCCTTGGTCTCGGGGACGACACGTAGCGCCTTGGTCGGCGTGGCGGTCGGTGGCGGCGGCGGCGTCGCGGTGGGCACAACTGTCGGTGCTACCTCTTTGGCCACTCGCGTGGCCGGAGGCAGCGCAGTCGGCTCGGGCTGCGCGCAACCCAAAAGCAACAAGCTACACAGTAGCAATAGAGTCGTCAGCGTTACGATGCGCAGATGCATGGCTTGTGGCCTTTGGGCTGATCAGCCCACGGTGGGATTGGGCAGGACGTAGAGCTGCGGCGACGGGTGGCCGCCTGTCGGCGGCCACCCGTCGCAATGTACCTTGCCTATGGCCAGATCGTCGGTCCAATCCGGCCAAAGTTGTTGCCGACCAACACCAGGTCAAAGATGTTGACAATGTCGTCTTCGTTGATGTCGGCCTTCCAGTTCACCTTGGTCACTTCGCAAGGGTCGTACGGAGCGACTGCCGGTGGCGCTGTCTGACCCGGCTTGTTCCAGTCGGGGTCACTGTTGGCCATCTTGCCAAAGCGCGCGCCCACGAAGGTCAGGTCGAGGACGTTGACCTTGGCGTCAGGCGGACCAGCGACGGCCACCGGAATGGTGATCGGCGTGGTGCAGGTCAGCGGTGTAGTCACCAGCTCCTGCGGACCAATCGGATCACCACCCAACAGCGTCACATCGTTCAGCGTCAGCGTATCGGTCACGCCGAGCGTCTGCGACTGGGTCGCCGTCAAGTAGCCAAAGTGCCGTGCCTCGATCACCATCGCGTCACCATAGCCCACCGGCGGGCAGACGGCAAAGCTGCCATCCGCGGCCGTCTCGGCCAGCTTGATACCGTTGATATAGATCTCGGCCCCCGTATGGTCTGTGCGACCCTGCAGGAACACCCGGCCCATCACCTCACGCGGCTCGATCGTCACTTCGCAAGTGATGACGTTGTGCGGGATCGGATGGAACGAAGGCCACGGCGTGTCGGCCAGTAGCGAGTAGGTCACCGTCAAAGGCGACGAGACCACCGATCCGACGGCGCGGAAATCGAGATAGTACAGATCGCCGCTACCGTCCAAGCCGACCGAAGAGATCAGCTCGGCGGCCACCGTCGAAGTACCAACGCCGTTGTCAAAGCTCATTGGATTCCAGCCGGCCGGCGAGAACCAGGTACCGGGCACAATGTTTTCCACATTGAGCGCGTCCGGGTCAAAGTCGACCGTGATCTGAAAGCCCTGCAAGTCCATGACGTTGTCGATCCGCACTGGAATGCGAACCAAGTCGCCACAGTACCTTGTGTCCGTAGGCTCCACCAGCGTGATGGCCGCGACGGTCGTCGTCGTGGAGAGATAGAACGTCTCATCCAGGACGGTGTCATAGATCTCGGCCACGTTGGTGATGATCCCCGTACCCGTAATGGTGATGTCCACAGGGAATGTAAGCGTAACACACTCGCCTGCCGTCACAACCAAGGTCGCCTCGATGCGCGGCGGCGGACCCGCCACGTACGCTGCGCTCCCAGCGCCCGGGGTGACCTCAATGGGCCCACCCGAGTACGCCGTTCCCGCGGGAATCTGGTCATACACCTCAACGGTCGTATCCTGCGTACCAATGTTGCAGAGCGTGATCGTATAGGTGATCACATCGCCCAGAGGATCGGGCTCGTAGGTCTTGGCCGAGTTGCTGCCATCGGCGGGATCCAAGATTGGCCGCGACTCGATCAGCGTGTAGGCCGAGCGCTCATAGGCGTCGCCACCCAACAGCTCGAGGAGCGCCGTGTTGGTGATCCAGGTGCCATTGTCCAGCGGTGCAGCGACCTCGACATCGAACGTCACGGTCTGCATCTCGCCCGGTTGCATGATCTTGGACCACGAGATGGTGTCCACGCCGTCAAAGCTTCCCGTGCCGCCGGTATAGGCCAGCGAAGGGCTAATGTAGGTCGTGTCCATCGGCATCACGTCGGTCAAGGTCACGTTGCCCTCGCGGTTGCCGCTGTTGTACACCAGGATGGCGTAGCTCAGCGTATCGCCGGGGGCTGCCACGGCCTTGTCGACCGTCTTTTCCGAGCTGTACAGGTTGGGCCCGGGCAGCACCTTGGTGCTGACCCAGAAATTCTCATACCCCTCGTGGCCGTCCCAGATGGTTCCCTCGTTGATGATCGAGGTACAGACCGTCTGGCCAGGATCCACGAGCACCTGATAGGTGATCCAGACTGTCGGCTCGAGCGGATCGGGCAGCGGAACAGGCACCGTCACCGGGCCGGTCCAGCGGATCTCGCCGTTACCGTTTAGGCAGTCCGAATCGGCAGGGGGCACAAACTCGATGAGACCAATCGAGGCCTCCCACGAGTTGGACACCACCGTCGTACAGGCCGGAATGCAGTCGGTCAGAACAGCCATCGCGTCCATGTTGCCCGAGTTGGCGATCCCGATCGTGTAGGTGATCAGGCCACCGGCCAACACATCATCTGGATCATCGTGCTTGGTGGCCGAGATGCAAGGCGCCGATTCGACCACGGTCTCTGCGATCAGGTCGACCTCGGGCACGGTGCCCTCGAGCACATGCGCGATGTTGCGGATGATGGTGCCGTCGTCGATCACCGGATCGAGCTGCACCTGGAATTCGAGTTCCACCGAGTCGGTCAGGTAGACCGTGCCCATCCAGTCAATCCCATCAGGCGACTGATGGTCATCAATGTCGGGCGGCGCGACGCCGTCGACCAAGAGCGAGTTGGACACATAGGTCGAGTACATCGGTGCCGGATCTTGGACACGCACGGTGTGCGCGTCGGCGATACCGGTGTTGGTCAGGATGATGCGGTAGGTGAGCGTATCGCCAGGATAGGCCCAGTCCTTGTCGACCAGCTTGATCGATTCGGACATGTCTGCCGCGTCAATCGAGAACCGAATCGTCGCACCTGTCTGGTCCAGGTTCTCGCCGGTGACCTCGAGCTTGACGCCGTACTGCAGCGTCTTGGCGCTGTTGTCAAAGGCGATCGGATCCCAGTAGGGATACGAAGAGTAGCGATCCCAGAAGAAACTCGTTGCCGGCAGCGGGCCGACCGTGTTGAGCAGATCGCCCGAGTCGGTCAGATCGTTCTCATAGGTGTCCATTCCCGGCGCGCGGAAGGTGGCGTCCTGCATCTGGACGCGCGTGCGCCAGGGCAGGGCCGTCGAGTCCTCCAGCAACGGATCGGGATGCGAGTCTATGGCCAGCAAGAACCCCTCGCCTGGGTGGAAGACCACGTCGTTGTCGCCCAGCAAATAGATCGGGTTGGCGTACCAGATCAACAGACCGGGGTTGTAGCGGAACCACTCCGCCTCGCCGGACGCGATGTCGAGCATGTTGTAGGCCTCTTGCAGACCCACATCGAACCCAGCCAAGTCGTTCCGCCACTCGGCCAAGTAATAGTGCTCGGATTGAAAAGCATTGCGGCGCGGGAAGCGGGCCGCTGTCCAGCTGCCAGCACCAGCCTCAATGTCGTCCTGGAAGGTCTCGACCCCGTTCTGCACTAGCGAGACGTCGTCGATGAACCAACCAAGGCCCTCGATCGCATCGTCACGCTCCAGGCGGAAGCGAATGTCGATATCCGGCTCAGAGGCATAGGCACTCAGATCGATCGTCACAGGATTCCAGTCAGATACCTCGCCCTGGATCGGGTTGGGTTGCTGACCGGTGACCGTGTAGACATTGGTCCAGGACGGGCTGATCGTGCTGCTCCGAACCTGAACATAGCCATAGTCGTGCCCAGGCTCCAGGTCATAGACGTGCCAGAACGAAAAATCGACCTGGTAGGTTCCGGTAATCCCGAACGTATGCTCGAGGTTGCCATTGTTCATCGCGAGGTTGGTCCACAGCGGCGCCTGGCGCATCCACACGCCCGAGTGCGGCGTGACATAGGTCCGCGCCGGCAACTCGATCTTGAGCGCCTTGTCGGCCGAGCTGGGTGTCTCGAGCTGCGCGAGATAGATGCTCGCGGGAAGCGTGCTCAGGTCCCAGACCGCCGGGGTCAACCACTCGAGTTCAATGCGCTCCCAAGCGGTCATGGATGCCGGTCGCGTGCCCAGAGGACGACCCAGCCAGCAGCCTTGGCCCATGGAATCATAGAACGCCGGAGCCGCCTCGCCGATCCCGCCCTGGTCCTGGTCGGGCCAGGCGATCTCGTCCATGCTCGACTCGTCGTTCCAGGTGTCGGGCAGGCCAAACAGATGGCCAAACTCGTGCACATAGGCGCCGACGGGCGTGTCCTCAGCGACCACAAGATAGTTGCTCACCTCAAAGGCAGAGCTAGAGATCGAGTAGGTCGACGAGAGCGTGCCCTGTACAGACCAGACCGCGTCATCGCCACCACCCGACTCTTGTCCAGTGCCGGCGTGAACGACCACAAAGTAGTCGATCTCGTAAGGCGCACCGCCTGACGACGAATAGTCGGTCGCCGTAGGAGCCCAGCCGCTGAGTGTCTCGGCGGCATCCACGACCAATTGCTCGATGTCATAGCCATCGCTGGCGTCGTTGTCGACGCCGGTCAGGTCGTCGTTTCCGTACTGGGCTTGCGTTCCCGGCACAGGCGTCCAGTCA
>Ga0180429_10002731_pt1 | contig 14440 bp, 13 predicted proteins | sample SS_ome_FD_132428 | JGI IMG/M metagenome (GOLD analysis project Ga0180429, IMG submission 132428) | Hypersaline lake sediment archaeal communities from the Salton Sea, California, USA - SS_1_S_1 metaG | ecosystem: Environmental > Aquatic > Non-marine Saline and Alkaline > Hypersaline > Sediment ...
CACCGGTGACACCCGCTTCGACGAATTCCACGAAACGGGGACAGGCCTGACCCGTGAGCTCCAGATCCGGTGCGGCGGCGAACGCATCGTCATAGGCGCCGCTGGCGATGGTGGCACGGGTGCCGATGACGCCCACCCGCCCTGAGCGTGTCGCGCGCACTGCCCGTCGCACCGCCGGATGCACGACTTCGACAACGGGCACGTCATATCTCTCCCGCGCGTCGCGCAGCACCGCGGCACTCGCCGAATTGCAGGCGATGACCAGCACCTTCACCCCCGACTCGACGAGGTGATCCATGATGTCGAGGGCATAGGAGCGAACCTCGGCGATCGGAAGCGGGCCGTAGGGGCCGCGTGCGGTGTCGCCGACGTAGTGGATCGGTTCGTGCGGCAACTGGTCGAGCACGGCACGTGCCACGGTCAGGCCACCGACCCCGGAGTCGAAGATCCCGATCGGTCGATCCCCGACCGCATCCAGTGCACCCACGGTGGTTCAGGCTAGGCCTAGGCTGACCCCATGCGGACGCGACCCGCCCGAACACCGGACTCGGGAACAGATCACTCGCGATCCGCCACCGCGTGGCTGACGCTGGGGTTACTCACCGTGACGATGCTGGCCAACCTCGCCGGTGCGATCACCAGTCTGCTGCTCCTCGTCGAACCCGATGAGGCGCAGCTGCTGTTCGGCGCCCCGGTCAGCGACTGGTTCTGGGGACTCTCGGCGGTGCTGTTCACCGCACTCACCCTCGTGTGCGCCTACGTCCTGCGGGCGGCCTGGCACCGAGACGCCGGGGCGGGATTGGCTGTCAGCGTGCTCAGCCTGATCGGGATCGGCTACAGCCTGCTGTCGATCACCCACGGTTATGGCTGGGCGATCCTGGTCCTTTCGCTGGGGATGCTCGCGGCGAATCAGGCCGCGACCGCCCAGGGGTACTACTCCGGGCACGCGCTGTCGATGCACCGCGCCTGACGACCCGCTGGATCAGGCCCAGACCTGGCCCTCGAGGCGTTCTTCGGCTTCGTCGAGGGTGCCCTCGTAGGCACCTGTCGACAGATACTTCCAACCCCCGTCGCACACGATGAACGCGATGTCGGCGCTGCGGCCATCTTTGACCGCCCGATTGCCCAGCCCGATCGCCGCATGCAAGATCGCACCCGTCGAGATCCCCGCGAAGATGCCTTCCTCGTCCAGAAGTTCGCGAACCCGACGCACCGCGTCACGCGGACCGACCGAATACCTCGTCGTCAACACCGACTCGTCGTACAACTCCGGGACAAATCCCTCGTCGAGATTGCGCAGGCCGTAGACCAACTCGCCATAACGCGGTTCGGCAGCCACGATCTGGATGTCGGGCTTGTGCTCCCGCAGGAAACGCCCGGCCCCCATCAAGGTTCCCGTGGTGCCCAAACCGGCCACGAAATGCGTCACCGTCGGCAGATCAGCGAGAATCTCCGGGCCCGTCGTTTCATAGTGCGCCAACGCATTCGCCGGATTGCCGTACTGATAGAGCATTACCCATTCGGGGTGCTCCTCGGCCATGCGGCGCGCCACCCGCACCGCCTCATTCGATCCGCCCGCACCGGGTGAGTACACAACCTCGGCACCCCACATCCGCAGCAGTTGCGTGCGCTCTGACGAGGTGTTCTCCGGCATCACACAGACGATGTTGTAGCCCTTCAACCGAGCGGCCATCGCGAGTGAGATACCGGTGTTGCCGCTCGTCGGCTCCAAGATCGTGCAACCGGGCGTGAGCAGTCCATCCTTCTCGGCCTGCTCGACCATGCTCAACGCCGCACGGTCCTTAACCGACCCGGTCGGGTTGCGGTCTTCGAGCTTGGCCCACAACCGAACATCAGGGGACGGCGACAGTCGGGGCAACCCGACCAGAGGCGTGTGCCCTACCGAATCGAGCAGGGAGTCATAGCGCATCGACAGACCTCAACGGCTGCGTATCAGCCGCCGGCGACGGCCGGCAAGATCGTCACGGAGTCACCATCGCTGAGCGCGGTGTCGATGCCACCGAGGAATCGCACGTCCTCATCGTTGAGGTACACGTTGACGAAACGACGCAGCGCTCCGTCCTCGACCAGCCGGTCGCGCAACCCCACATGACGGGAATCCAGATCGTCGATGAGAGCCGCGAGTGTCGCTCCGTTGCCCTCCACGACCTTGTCACCGTCGGTGTAGGGACGCAGGATCGTGGGGATTCGCACCTCGATGGCCATGACCCCAACTCTACGGGGCGTCGCCGATCGGGGCATCGGCCGAGGTCACCACGACCGGTTCCTCCGTGACCGCACCATCGACGATCCGAAACGATCGCACCTCGACCGGTCCATCGCCGTTGCCGCATTCGCGTGTGGACACCAGCAGATAGTGCGCGTGGGGCTCGGATGCATAGACGATGTCGGTGCGGGACGGATAGGCCTCGGTGGCGGTGTGGGAGTGGTAGATCACCACCGGCTCCTCCTCACGGTCATCCATGTCGCGGTATAGCGCGAGCAGGTCGCGGGAGTCGAACTCGTAGAACGTCGGCGATCGGGCCGCGTTGACCATGGGGATGAAACGGGTGGGGGTATCTGCCCCCTCAGGACCGGCGATGACCCCGCAGGCCTCGTCGGGATGGTCGGCGCGGGCGTGGGCGATCACGGCATCGAGCAGATCGGCGGATATCTCGAGCATCGGGCCAGCCTAGGCGCCCTCCTCGGAGCCCGCCCTTTACGCGCCGGTAGGGGTGCATAAATCGCGTCACAGGTGTGTCAACTTGCGGGATGTTACGCGGGGGTGAACGCTGTGCACCGAGGCCCCATCGCGCGGGGTCTGCTCAATCGGACTCGGGTCCGCCGGACCCACCGTCATGGAGGTACCGCGTGCCAAACGTAGAAATTCTCACCAACGGACAGTTCCAGGCTGTCTACAACGTTCTTTCCCTGGCTTTGGCGTCGATGGGAGCCACCACGGTCTTCCTGCTCGTCGTCATGAATCGTGTTCTGCCCCGCTACCGCATCGCGGTCGCGGTGTCGGCGATGGTCACGCTCATCGCCGCGTACCACTACTTCCGGATCTTCAACTCCTTCTCCGACGCCTACGTGGCCGTGGATGCAGGAGCGCCGGGCGTGCAGACGGCCTACGAGCTCGTCAGGGGCGTCGGCTTCAACGAGGGCTACCGCTATGTCGACTGGTTGCTCACCGTTCCGCTGCTGCTGTTCGAGACCATCGCTGTGCTGGCCCTGCCTGCCGCGGTGCGCTCGTCGCTGCTGTGGAAGCTCATCCCGGCTTCGGTGCTGATGATCGTGCTGGGCTGGCCCGGTGAGATCACCGCTGAGATCGCTCCCAAGGCGATCTGGGGTGCGCTGTCGACGATTCCGTTCCTCTACATCCTCTACGTGCTCTTCGTGGAGTTGTCGAAGGCGGCAAAGAACCAGCCGAACCAGGTTGGCAAGGACCTCGCCGGTCTGCGCTGGCTGCTGCTGGCCACCTGGGGCGTGTACCCGATCTCGTACATGTTCCCGATGTTCGGGCTCGACGGTGCCGACTCGTTCGTGTACCGCCAGATCGGATACTCCATCGCCGACGTCCTGGCCAAGTGTCTGTTCGGTCTGTTGATCTTCAAGATCGCTCGCGTGAAGAGCATGTACGACGATCCGCAGTTCGCTGGGATCGAGATGAAGGAAGCTCCCTCCAGCGAGAAGGCCTCGGCCTGATCAACGGTTAGCACAACCCCGTAGCAGCGGGGGTGTTCGGCGCTCACGGGCGTCGGGCACCCCCGCTGCTCGTTGTCCGACCTCGTGGGCTGCCCGAGACGCCTAGCGCGGCATCAGGCAGCGCACGAGGGTCTCGGTGAGATAGGTCAACCAGTCATACAGGTGGAACATCCCCGACCGTGGATCCTCATCGGGCAGGTTCGCCAGCTCCTCGTGGTTGTCCTCGGTGATCTCCAACCGCGACCCCAGGGCGAGACGGATATCAGCCAGCGCCCCCAACCAGGCCTGCGCCTGATCCACGGTGAGCGTGATCTTCTCCCCGGATTCCTCCAGCGAGTTCAAGGCGGTGGTAGCCGCGGCTGCCTTGGCTTCCCGCAATCCGCGCTCGGTGTATCGGCGGAAGTCCGCCGACGCCTCGGGGTCATCGGGGTAGGCATCGGGAAACAGTCGAGCGAGTGCCGGATCTTCAGGCCGCTGGGCATCCTCGGCGATGCCGACGATCGCCGCGAGCGGATCGGCATCGGAATCGGCGGACTCCGGGGATACGAACTCGATCAACTGCTCCAGCAACGTGGCGAGCAGACCCTTCTCGACGATGTCGACGCGTAACACGATCCGGCCGGTGAGAGTGCGGGTGAAGCCACGCACCACTTCACTCATCAGTCGTCCCTCATGAGCGTCGCCCAGAGTCCGTAGGAGTGCATCGCCGCAACATCGCGTTCCATCTCCTCGCGGCGGCCGCTGGACACGACCGCCCGACCTTCCTGATGGACCTGCATCATCAACTGCTCAGCCTTCTCGCGCGGATAGGAGAAATAGGTCATGAACACGTAGGTGACGTAGTTCATCAGGTTGACCGGGTCGTTCCACACGATGGTGATCCACGGTCGCTGGGTGGCGACTACTTCCTCAGCCTCGGGTCGGTCGAGCTCGACCGGAGCGGTCATCAGAACACTTCGGTCGTGACCGAACCGGGTCGTCGACACGGAGTTCATCAACGTCACCGAGCTCATCAAAGTCTTGGACTTCATCGGCTCAAGCCTACGGTGCAGATCGCGACCGACAGGATTCAGCGGGTACGGCCCACAGATGACTCCCGTGCGTGCGGTGCGTTCGGTTAGGACGCCGTGACCTGCAGGGTGATCCGGGGCGAGACTCCCCTGATCAATCCATCGGCGCGCCCGGCGACGAAGCGATAGGACACCTCCTGCGGTCGCAGCACCCGCACATTGGCTTCGAACCGCCCAGCGTCATCGGTGGTCGCCCGTCGCAGGGTCTTCCACCCTGAATCCGTGCGTCGTTGCACTCGGATGGTGACGCCATTTCGTTCCGGAGTCACCGCACCGGACAGCGTGATGGATTCACCAGCGAGAGAAGACAGTTCACGTGATTCGGGGGTGACCTTCCAGCGCACCCGGGTGCGCAGCGGCCCCGACGACACGGCACTGTGGCTATCGGTTTCGGCGACCTCGACCCAGAAGTAGCCGGTTTGCTCCACCGGCGCGCGGAAGGTTCCCGCCCCGCCGGCATCGAGGGTGATCGTGGAGACGATCTCGGCATTCGCCTGCGTCGCCGTGGTGGCATTATCGGCCGTCGGCGACCACAGCAGCGTCGCGGTCGCACCTGCCGCCGGGCCCCTATCGGATGACGTCGACACGTTGATGCGCGCCTTGCGGCCGAAGGTCACCGCCGAGGATGCCTTCGCGGTCAACATCGTTTCGGCCTGGGCGATCTCGCGACCGTAATCGGCCAGGCGGTTATAGAAGTCACTTTGGACGCTGCCGAAGTTCCACACCGCGATGCCACCGATCCCGAGTTCGGGAACCATCTGCGCATCCGTCAACGCGCTGCGGGTGTCGCCGAACCAGACCTCGCGATCGACCCGGCATTCCTGCTCGATGAACTCACCGTCTCGGCTGAAGCGACCATTGATGACGGGGGTGTAGGAGAACGTCCACTCGCCGTACGTGGAGTTCCACTCCGGCTGCTTGCCCTCTGCCTGGGCAACCGCCCGCGCCGTATCCGGACTGCCGATGGATCTCATCACCGTCGACACCCAGGCGCCGCTCGTGTCGCTGTAGAACCCGGGAGTCCAGCCCGCGGGGCACTTCCTGTTCGTGCCGTACACCGGCGCGCTGTAACTACCCTGGTTGACCACCCACTGCCGCCCGTACTGCGGGTTGCCCACCCACATCTTGGCCGCGTTTTCCGCACCGACCTCGGCGATCGCGGCCTCGATCTGATCGCGCGCCCAGCCGGTCGGTCCGATCGGTCCGGGCACGTTGTAGCTGTAGTCATAAGTCATGAATCGCACCCGGTCGGTGTGGTCGATGATCTCCGAGAGGGCGTACACACCCGTCGTTCCGCCCCAGTAGGCCCGACCACCGGGAATCGTGACCGACAGGGTCAGGCCGCGCTCGTTCAATTCCCGATACAGCCGTTTGATCATCGCCACCCAGCGCGGCCGTGTCTCCGCCCAGGTGATGCCGAGATTCCGGTCGCGGAACGCGAAGTTCTCCCAGTCCAGATCCACCCCGTCGAGGCCGGCGTTCTGGGCGTATCGCGCAATCTTGCGGGCATAGTCGCGGCGGTTCTTCGCCGTATCGAGATAGGGGGATAACTGCCCGGCATACGTGGCACCGAGGTCGGTGATGGATCCGAGGACCTTGATTCCGGCGTCTTGCAGGATGAGGCGCTGGCGGTCGAACTTCGCGTTCGTCCACGGGGTGTCCCCCGAGGGGTCGCAGAATCCCCTGCTGGAGTTGATCACGCAGATCGGATTCGCCGCTCCCGCGAAGGTCCACCAGAACATATTGACCTCGTCCACCACACCCTGGGACTCCGTGGCCAATCGGCGCACCTGGGCGTCACTGGCCCACCAGCCGAACCAGCCGGTGACGATGGGTGCCGGCGTTGTCGCCGCCGAGGCAGCCGTCGGGGTGGCCAGGCCCATCAGGCCGGCGACCAGAGTCGAAGCGGCGATGGTGGCCAGGGCGGTGGTCATGGTGCGGCGCACGCGGGGGATCCCCTCCTGCAGTCGATGATGAATCCCGACCACGGTACGACGCGCCAGGGTCGCTCACGGTTCACCGCGCGGTGCGGTGGCCCACATTCGGAGGAGAATCTGACGAACACCCCCCCCCGGTGCAGCGCCTGGATCAGCCGAGGGTTCGGGTGATCTCGCCCGCGGCCCGGGCGATGATCGGGCCGATGCGGGCCTCATCCGGCTCGGCCAGGGTCACCACCCCGACCACGCACTCGACCCCCGGGATCCCGGTGACGCAGGCCGCGACCCCGTATCCTCCGTTGGCCGCATCGCCGGTGGAGATCACCCAGGGGGGGTCCAGCGGCCGGCCACCGGTCGTGCGCATCGCCAGGATCGCCCGCCCAGCGGCACCGCGCTCCAAGGGTGTGCGGGTCCCCACCCGGAAGGCGACGTGCACCTCCGCCGTAGTGGGCTCGGCGCCGACCAGGGCCAGCAGATCGGGTCCGTCGACGACACCGAGATAGGCCGTGGCCCCTGCTTCGTCTGCCAGTGCTCTCACGATCGGCAGTGCGGCATCGCGCAGCAGCGGCTGGGCCTGCTGGGCCAGGGCCAGCACTCCGAGACCCAGCCGGGCCCGACCATCGGCGGACCTGCGCACCAGGGAGTGGGCCTCCAAGGTGACCACGAGGCGATACACGACCGTGCGACCGACATCCAGCGCCGAGGCCAGTTCGGTGACCGTCAAGCCCTCCGGCGTCCGGGCCAGGACCTCCAGGACCTGCAGTCCTCGGTCGAGGGTCTGGGATGTCTCAGCGGGCATGGGCTGTGTGGACCGGTGTTGGCGACCTGGGGTTAGCCGATGGACTTCGCTGCGCGGTCTCCGGCGGCCTTGACCTGGAAGGACATGATGACCTCGAACAGGCCCAGCACGATCAGCCAGATGCCGGCCACCCAGACGAAGATCTCCACCGCGTAGGGCGTGATGAGCAGCACGATGCCGGCGATGAGGTACACGATGCCGTTGAAGATGCCCCAACCGCGGTTCTGCTTGACCTCACCGGCGGCGAAAAGGGATGCGACACCGGAGAACAGGAACCACACGCCCACGAAGATGCCGAGGATCTCGATCTTCTCGTCAGGACCGAACCGGAACATCAGCAGACCCAGCAGCAGACCGATCGCGCCGCCGATGATCAGCAGCGCCCGATAGGCGCCGGACAGGGCAGGGCCGAACGCGCGGACGATCGAGAAGATGCCCGACAGGATGAGGTAGATCGCCAGCAGGACAGCCAACACCCAGGTGGAACCGGCAGGTCGGAAGACCAGCAGCACACCGATGATGGCGCTGACGATGCCGACGAACAGCATCACCCACCAGGTCTTGCCGATACCCGCCACGATCGAGCGTTCCTCGTCGGTGCTCATCCCCGTCAATGGATCGATGCTGGCCATGGTTCCTCCGAGATCGGTGCCGATCCGCTCGTTGCGGATGCTGCTGCGCCCGAGACTAGGGGCTCATCTCGGCAAACGTCAGTCCGCCACGCAGCATGACCTGTCCGTTTTTCGCGTGACAGCACCTGATCGCCGATGCAGCCGACGGGATTGCCTGGCGGTGTCCGCTAGGCGATGGCGGCGGCAGGGGTCATCCTCCGAGCGGCCACGCTGGCGGCGCCCGCCCCGAGCGCTGCGAGAAGCCAGATCGTCACGTACGTTGCCGTGGATGCACCACCGGCGGCGACCGCGGCGGCGTGAATAGCCCCGGCGATGCCCAGCCCCAGCGCGCTCAGGACCGCATCCGATATCTGCAGCGACGAGGAGTTGCGCCCCTGATCCGACGGCGCCGACAACCGCAGGGTCTGGACGTTGATCGACGGGAAGCTCAAGCCCATCCCCAGCGCCCCGATCAGCCAGGATCCGACGCAGATCCATGTCGGGAAGGCCGGGATGAGGCACAGCGGCAGGGAGGCCAATCCGAGGGCCACCAGCGTGGTCCCCCATCGAACCGGGCGGGCCCGATCGGCAGCACCGGGCAGTCGGCTCTGCCATGCCGAGCCGGCGAGCCAGCCCACGGACGCCACCGCGAGGGTCAGCCCAGCCCAGGTGACCGACACACCACGCTGCTCGACCAGCGCCAGTGGCAGGAACGCCTCGGCCGAGAAGAAGCAGCCGGCTAGGAACCCGCGCATCATCACCGTGGTGGGCAAACCGCGGCCCAGACGCAGCGCTCCTCGGGGCAGCAGGAAACGCACGGCGGGCACCATCGCGACCAGACCGATGCACCCGAGCACGACCGCGATGGACAACGCCAATCCACCCGGACGCAGCAGAGCGGCCTGAAGGCAGGCCAGGCCGACCGCTGCGATCACCGCTGCCCGCACCCGGCGCCCACCATCTCGTGGATCGCGTTCGCCACCGTCGTGCTCGCGCAGCACCCCACGCAACGCGATCAGGGGCCAGATCATCACGATGGGTACCGCCCAGAACGCCCACCGCCAGGTGATGTTCTCCGTCACCCACCCGGCGACCACCGGGCCGGCCAGAGCGGGAACGACCCAGGCGGCTGAGAGCACCGAGAAGGCCTTGGGGCGGATGGATTCGTCGTAGGCGCGGGCGATGAGCACATAGAGCGCGACGATGAGGCCCCCGCCGCCGAGTCCCTGCAGGCCTCGCGCGGCGATGAGGATCGCCATCGTGGGTGCGAATCCCGCAAGCAGAGCACCGGTGCCGAAGACGAGCGCGCCTGCGGTGAACGGCAAGCGCGGGCCGAACCGATCAGCCCAGACCCCGGCGGTGACCATTCCGACCAGCGAGGCCGCAACATAGGCACCGAAGGCCCACGCATAGATCCCCAGCCCGTCGAGATCGACCCCGACCGCGGGCATCACCGTCGCCACGGCGATCGCCTCGAAGGCGACCAGGGTCATCGCAACGACGATGCCGAGGGTGGTCACCCGCAGGTGGGGCGACCAGATGCCCGCCGCGGGAGCGTTCAGGCGCCACCGCCGGAACCGCTACCCGAACCTGAATCGCCCGAACCTGAATCGCCCGAACCTGAATCGCCGGGGGGCAGGCCCTCGTAGATCCGTTGGCAGTCGGGGCAGATGGGGAACTTCGACGGATCGCGGCCGGGCACCCACTTCTTGCCGCACAGGGCCCGCACCGGGGTTCCGGTGACCGCACTCTGGACGATCTTGTCCTTCTCGACGTAGTGGGCGAATCGCTCATGGTCGCCGTCGTCGGTCGAGGCGGTGCGCTCCTCGAGCAGGGTGCCACCGCCGGTCAGCGTGCCAGGGTCATCGAGCGGAGTCGTCATGGCAGACGAGTCTAGGCCGGACCACGTTCCGCCGAACTCGATCATCGCGTTCGGGATCAGCATCGCATTCGGGATCAGCAGGGTGTCGATGGCGACGAGGCGAGGCCGGGGAGCGGGTGAATACGGTGAGGGGGTGGCTGATGGGACGAAGAAGACCGCAACCGTGACCGAACTGCTCAGCGAACGTGTCCGCCGTGATGGCCCTCGACCCCTGGTGACGTTCCTACGCGCGGACACCGGGGAGCGGATGGAACTATCGGCGGCGAGCCTGGCCAATGCCGTCGCCAAGACCGCCGGGCTGCTGCGCGATGATCTCGATGCCCAACCCGGCGACGCCATCGCCATGCACCTGCCACTGCATTGGCAGACCGCCGTGTGGTGGGGCGCATGCGCTGCCACGTCGACGGTCTGCGCTCCTGCGAACCGCACGGCCGGCATCGGAGTCACCACAGCCGCGGAACTGGCATCGGTGGATGGCTGCGCCGAGCAGGTGGTCGTCTCACTCGCTCCCTTCGGACTCCCCGATGGCGCTGAGGTGCCTGCGACCGTGACCCAGGCGGCGATCGCTGCGCGCGCGCATCCCGACGTATTCACTCCCTGGGAACCTCCCACGGCCGACGACGCACTGCTCGACTGCGGCAGCGGGGTGCTCACGAACGCGCAATGCCTCGAGCGCGCAGCCGCCCTCGCCGAATCGTGGGGCGTGCACCCCGATGGCCGCCTCTTGGTCACCGAGGCCGTGTGGCCGACGGGCACATCGGCAGATGCCGACGCCCGCTGCATCGATGCGTGGCTGGCACTGCTCGCCGTTCCCCTCGTCGCAGACGCCTCAGTGGTCCTCGTCGCTGGCGTCCACAGCGCTGATGACGGCGACGGCGAATCGCTCGCCTCGATCGCCACGAGCGAGAAGATCACCGCATCGATGCCTACCCGCTGAGCAGTCAAGACGAAATCGGTCAGGGGGCGGTCAGCGAACCGTGCCGCGCCGGGTGGGGCTGGTCGCCACCACTCGACCGTCGACGAGCGCGACGATCCGCCACCGATAGGTGCGCCCGGCGGGTGCGACGTTGCCCACATCGAAGCGATAGGCACCGTTAGCGCGAGGCGTCGTCGTCTCCCGCGACTGCCAGCCGACCCCGTCCCAGGTGACCTGTCGCTGCAGGACCACATCGGATCCGCGGGGGGTCACCCGGCCGCGCAGCACCGCGGTCGAACCTTCTGCGATGACTCCCCTGGGTCGGCGGACGAGGGAGATGTTCACCTGCGTCGACGCACCCGGCTGCGAGGTCGACGGTGCCTCGGTGCGCGGCGGGGTCGGATCCGAGTCCGCGTCGTTCGACGCTGCCTTGATCCGGCCCTTCTTCTCGCCACTCGTCGCGATCAGCGTGCTTCCCTGATAGACCAGCACGCGCCAGAAATACGTCGTGCCGGCCGGCCCGATGTTCGGCAATTCGAACTCATAGCGTCCGTTGGCGTCCGGGCTGATGCGTTCTCGGTTCTGCCAACTCAAGGTGCCCCAGCGCACCTGCCGCTGGATGGCGAGATTGGCCGGAAGATCGGCGCCGTTGGCAGGCTTGACCCGACCGCGCAGCACCGCCGTCGATCCCTCGGGGATGGCACCGAGCGGTCGGCGGATCAGTCCGACACTGGCTTCGATGACCGGCTCTGTGACCACCGGTGGGTTCGTCGGATTGCTCGGGTTCGAGGGATTCGACGGGTTGGCTGCCGGCTGATCGCCGAGTACGGAGGTGATGTAGGTGCTGCGTAGCCCGTTGCTCATCAGCGCAGCGCGGAAAGCCACGCCTGATACCGAGGCCGTGCGTCCGCTGTAGGTCGTCGCGATCAGCGATGCTGCTGCACCGGACACCGGCGATGGCGAAACCTCGACGGACATGATGTCGCTGACACCGAAGATCTGCGCCATCCGCCACTGCGGCACGACGACATTCCAACTGCGCCACGTATTGCCTTCGACGGTCAAGCTCCAACGATCATCGACACTCACCGACCACGGGTAGCCCGCACCACCCCACACCGCGCTGCTGGCCTGGGTGCGCCCACCCGTCGCTGCGGTATAGAACGCCGGGATCGGTGCTCCGCCATAGGTCACCACCTGGTTCTTCGATTCGGTCACCGAGCGGACCCAGTTCGCGCCGTAGGTCCCGGCTTCGACGTGCCAGGCGTGGAAGGTCTGGTCGTAATACGGACCGCCGCCATCATCCATATGGCACAGGCAGGCGGAGCGGATCCCGCTGCGGTACTTGGCCAGGGCGTATGACCGCGATGCGATCGCCTGGGATTGCAGCGCCGGCTGCGGCCAGTTCGCCGGAACCTCGGCGATACCGCGCAGGTAGGAGTCCATGTCGACGACATTGACGACCGCGAGCCGCGAGCCGCTGCTGGTCGACACCGGGGCGACCTCGACGGTGCCATAGCGATATCGATGTCGCGGTGAAGCGAAGGACTCTCCCGGCCCGATGACGTTGAGCAGGCTCGGCTGCGCACCCGCGCCACCGGAATCAGTGGTTCCCGACCACCGGATGGTGATGACCCTCGCCCGACCCAGGATCGTCTGCTCGCCACCGAGACTTTGCATCACGCGAACGAAACTGTCGCTGTTCTCGAGTCGGTAGTTCGCACCCGGCGTTCCGGCAACGACGTTGTTGCCGATCGTGAATTCGATTCCGCCCCCTGCGGCCGAGATCTGACCACCGGTCAATGACTCGGTGCGCACCTGGGCGAAGGTCGCCTGATGCAGCAGGCCGATCCGCAGATCGGTGGGCTCGGCCAGGGACTCCAGGCGAGTGCCGGGGTAGTAGTGCGACAGGATCTCGGCGGCGCTGCGACCTTCGCGTGCCTGGCCCAACGCCCCCCACTGCGACAGGCCCACGCCATGGCCGTAGCCGGTGCCCGTGACGGTGAATTCACTCGGCGGTGAGCACGGATCCGGCGGCGAACCCGGCGAGGTGGCGATGCGCACGGATCCGGTCCAGTCATAGGCGGTCTCGCCACCGACCGTGCCGGAGATCGTGACGGTGTATCGCCCCGGTGGAACGCGTTTGCCATTGCCGTCCAGGCCGTTCCACGACAGTGGGACAGCGCCGGCCGCACCCCTGCTACCCGACACCCGACGCACGACATCACCGCATGCGGAGGTCACGGTCAACCGGAGGTCAGCAGCGGCGGTCGTGGTCGGTGTGAGCACGATGGGCGTCCCCGACCCCCAGCCGGTCCCGGAGCCGGACACGCTCGGGGCGAAGAAGGTCCCGCCCTGGCGATCGGCCACCATCGTGCGCAGCCTCGGGACGTACGGGCGCAGGAATGTCCCCGGGCATGAGGTGTTGCCGATATCACCGTGGCCGGCGATGGTCGGCGAGGGCACCTTCTCGCCGGGCCAGTACATCGAGGTGCCGCTGCCGATCGGGCCCGGCCCCGCTGAGGTCAGCACCGATGTCGCCGTGGGATCGACATGGTGGACAGCGAATTTCCAGGCGATGAGGTCGGCCATCGCGTTGACGATGCGATCGGCCTCCGCTCGCTTCGGATCGAGGGTGTCGGCATTGCCCAGGAAGGACACGGCGAAACTCTGGGAATTGAAGCCCTGGGTATGCGCTCCGTTGACGACCTTGTCGATACCTCCGGCGCGGCCCTCGTAGATATTGCCGAAGCGATCGACGACGAAGTTGTATCCGAAGTCGTTGACGCCGATGCCCTGGGTGAACCACGAGTAGACGTTGCGCATCTGTTGCGCTGCCTGGGCTTCAGTGTAGTTGTTGCTCGACACTACGTGATGGACGAAGGCTACTTTGAGTTCGTCGGAGTACGACGTGGTGCCGCGGCGCAGCGACTCATTGGCGCCCCACTCCGCGCGGGAGATGATGCGCGGTTGCGCGGCTGCCGCCCCGGCCGAATTCAACGGCAGAGACCGAGTACCGATGCGCTCATCGTCGGCAGTCACCGGGTTGTCGATGAGCATCACCTCGGTGCCCGCCGGAACCTCGCCATCGGGGGTGTCGATACGCACCTGGACGCCATCGGCACCCGTCGTCACCAGCGGCTCACTGGCATAGCGGGCCCGTTCGGCTTCGTCGGTGCCCGGATCGGGCCGGTGCTCGCTGACGGGCAACTCCGCCCACGGGGTCCACTGCCCGGATTCGCGGATGCGCACCACGATGCGGCTGTTCGGATCGATGGGTTCGGTAGCGGTGATGCCCATCAACCCGAAATTCGCCGTCGCGGTCCGCACGGTCACCGCGGCCGGCTCGAGCGGAATCGTCAGGTCGCGATGGGTATGCAGGGTCTCGCTGCCGGGATCCCCGACGATGGGGATCTCCAGCTCCGGTGGTGGCGAATCCGCCAGCCCTTCAGGGTCCACCTCGGCCAAGGCCATGCTGGCGACGGTCGGGGTGATGGGATCGCGCTCACCGGGCAGCACC
>Ga0180429_10002733_pt1 | contig 14435 bp, 11 predicted proteins | sample SS_ome_FD_132428 | JGI IMG/M metagenome (GOLD analysis project Ga0180429, IMG submission 132428) | Hypersaline lake sediment archaeal communities from the Salton Sea, California, USA - SS_1_S_1 metaG | ecosystem: Environmental > Aquatic > Non-marine Saline and Alkaline > Hypersaline > Sediment ...
CTGCACGGCACCACCAACCTGAGCAACGAGGAGATGCTGGAAATCGACTGCGACATCCTCATCCCCGCCGCTCTGGCCAGCCAGATCCATGGCCAGAACGCCGAAAACATCAAGGCCAAACTCATTGTTGAGGCGGCCAACGACCCGACCACCCCGGAGGCCGACCTGCAGCTGACCACGCGTGGTATCCAGGTGCTTCCGGACATCCTGGTCAACGCCGGTGGCGTGGTCGTCAGTTACTTCGAGTGGGTGCAAAACATTCAGAACCAGAGCTGGGGGGAGGTGGAAGTCACCAACAAGCTGCGCCTGCGGCTGCAAAGTGCAGTTGATTCGGTGATCACCCGCCAGCAGCAGATGCGCGAAGAGTACCCCGGCGATGACCACGCCGGCCTGTTACGTAGCGCGGCCCTGTCGTTGGCGATGGAACGCGTTGCCTGCGCAACGCTCGAGCGCGGCATCTGGCCATAAGGACTACAGAGCCCGACCGGGCTGCCGATAGCGGAGTGACAACCCTTTTCGGATCAATAATTACCTTAGAACCCTGATATGGCCCGATACACTGCGTTCGCAATCCACCTTGCCCTCAGCCTGCTGATTGTCGGCGCATTACTCGGCATCAGCATCCTGTTGTGGTTCCCCTCCCCCCTGTTCGAAATCGACGGCGGATGGTCCGGCCTGCGCATCGTGGCCCTGGTTGACCTGGTACTTGGACCGCTCCTTACCCTTGTCGTCTTCCGCGCCGGCAAGCCCGGCCTGAAAATGGATATGGGCATCATCGTCACTATCCAGGTTGCAGCCCTGAGCTATGGTGTCTGGACCCTTCACCACAACCGCCCGGTACTGCTCGTCTATGCCGATGATCTGATCAAACCCATCCCGGCATCCGTTGTGCAGGACGTTGACCCAGAGGGGCGGCTACGCGAGCGTTTTGGCAATGAATTCCCGATCAAGCTGGCGATCCCCATCCCTCTCGACCCCGAGCAAGGCAGCCCGTATCTGCTGAAGCGGGTCTTGTCAGAAACCCCGCTGCACCTGCACACAGAGGACTATGTGCGACTCTCGGAATGGTGGCCGGAGGTCACCGCCGATTCGCTGAACATCCAAGACTATGCCGCCCGCAAGCCAGACTGGCAGCAGGCATTGGATCATTCGCTGGCGGAACTCAAGCGCCCGATTGATGAGTTGGTGTTCCTGCCGATCAAGGGGCGCAAAAAGAGTGGCATCGTTATCGCCGAGGCCACTTCCGGCGACTTTGTCGGCTTCATTGACATCCCTTTCTTCCCTGAGTGGGGAAGCAGGCGAGTTCCGCTGAAGGAACGACTGGCATCAGCAATGCCGCCGATAGGCCCGGATCAGCCAGCGCCACGGACATCTACCAGCGCCACGGACATCTAAATGAAGTTAATCGGAGTAACTGAAGGAAAAATCGCTCAACGCCGCCAGAATGTCGGCGTGAGCAAAACCAGCAAGGTGAAGATTTCCAGGCGCCCCAGCAGCATGGCAAAGCACAGGATCCATTTCCCCATGTCGTGCATATCCGCGTAGTGTGCGCCCACGCCGCCAAGCCCGGGCCCCAGGTTATTGATACTTGCTGCAACGGCACTGAATGCGGTCATCAGGTCCAATCCGGTCGCCGCCAAGGCCAGGTACATCACCGTGAAACTCGCAACATACAAGGCAAAGAAACCCCATACTGCCTCAACCACCCTGGTGGAGACCGTCTTGTCACCCAGACGCACCGGGATCTGTGCATTCGGATGAATCAGGCGGGTAATCTCGCGTAGCCCCTGCTTGATCAGCAGCAACAGGCGTATCACCTTGATGCCGCCACCGGTGGAGCCAGCACATCCACCGACGAAGCTGGCAAACAACAGCAAAATGGCGATAAAGCCTGGCCAGTTGTAGAACTCGGCCGTGGTGAACCCGGCAGTGGTACCAATGGAGACGGCCTGGAAGATACCGTTGACCAGGGCATCTTCCCAGTCATCGTAGGTTTCGGTGGCATACAGGCCAAGCACGGTGGCCACGATCACTATGCTGAGCAACAGCACATAGAAACGAAACTCAGAGTCGTACCAATAGCCCTTTGCGTTGCGCGAGCGAAAAGCCACGAAATGCAGTGAAAAATTCACGGCCGCGAGAAACATGAACACCACCGCGACCATGTTGATCAGGGGACTGTTGAAGTAGCCCATGCTGGCATCATGTGTCGAGAACCCGCCTATCGCCACCGTGGAATAGGCGTGCCCCAGCGCGTCGAAGGCGCTCATGCCGGCTGCCCAGTACGCCAGGCCACAGGCCACGGTCAGGCCGAGATAGATGAACCACAATGCCTTGGCTGTCTCGGTGATACGCGGGGTGAGCTTGGAGTCCTTCATGGGCCCGGGCGTCTCTGCCCGGTACAACTGCATGCCACCGATGCCGAGCATCGGCAGCACCGCGACCGCCAACACGATGATGCCCATGCCCCCAAGCCATTGCAGCTGCTGCCGATAGTAGAGAATCGAGATTGGCAGTTCATCAAGATTGGTGATTACGGTGGCGCCGGTCGTTGTCAAACCGGATACCGACTCGAACACCGCATCAGTCACCGACAGGTGCGGGTTATCCGCAAGAATAAACGGCAAGGCGCCAGTACTTGTCAGTACGGTCCAGAACATCACGACGATTATGAAACCATCACGCAGGCGCATTTCACGCCGGATATGCGCCACCGGCAACCAGATCACCACGCCAATGCTGAGCGTCAGCCCGAATGCCGTGATGAAGGCCTGGGCCGCACCATCGTTATTCCACAAGGCAAACCCCAAGGGTGGTAACAAGGTAACGCTGAACAGCGTCAACAAGATACCGAGAATGCGCTGGATGGCGGCAAAAGACATTCCAACAGGCGCCTTACAGGAAGGTGATTCCGACCTGGAACAAACGCTCCACCTCGCTGATTCGACGTTTGTCGATGAGGAAGAGGATCACGTGGTCTTCTGATTCGATGACCGTGTCGTGGTGCGCCATGATCACCTCGTCCCCGCGCACGATGGCACCAATACTGGTGCCCTCAGGAAGCTTGATCTCGTCGACCGCGCGCCCGACCACCTTGGAAGAACTCGAATCTCCGTGCGCCACCGCTTCGATGGCCTCGGCGGCGCCGCGCCGCAGCGCATGCACCATCACCACGTCTCCCCTGCGCACGTGGGTAAGCAAGGATCCAATCGTTGCCTGTTGCGGCGATATTGCGATATCCACCGCCCCTGACTGCACCAGGTCCACATAGGCGGCGCGGTTGATCAAGGCCATGACCTTGCGCGCCCCCAGGCGCTTGGCCAGCATGGCCGAGAGAATGTTGGCCTCATCGTCGTTGGTGACCGCGCAGAAGACGTCGGTGTCTTCGATATTCTCCTCCAGCAGCAGGTCTTCATCTGCCGCATCGCCATGCAAAACGATGGTGTGCCTGAGGCTCTCTGCAACCGCGCGCGCATGTTCCTCGTTATGTTCGATCACCTTCACCCGGTAGCGCTCTTCCAGTGCCGTTGCGAGACGCCGACCAATGTTACCCCCACCGGCAAAAATCAGTCGCCGGAACGGCTTCTCCGCGCGCCGCAGTTCCTTCATGACTGCGGGGATGTTCTGCGCCGCCGCCAGAAAAAAGACTTCGTCGTCGGCTTCGATGACTGTGCTGCCGGTCGGCATGATGGCGCGGCCTTTTCGATAAATGGCCGCCACGCGCGCCTCGGCACCTTTCAGGTGCTCATTCAGGTCCTTCAGTTCATGCCCCACCAGGGGGCCACCGTAGTAAGCCCTGACCGCCACCAGGCGCACCCGGCCGCCGGCAAAATCCAGCACCTGCAACGCACCCGGATGCTCGATCAGACGCATGATGTAATCGGTCACCAGCTGCTCGGGACTAATCAACACATCGACCGGCAGGGCGCCCTGGGAAAACAATGCAGGATGGCGCAGATACTCGGGAGCACGCACACGCGCGATCTTGGTAGGCGTGTGGAAGAGTGTCCAGGCGGTTTGACAGGCCACCATGTTGGTCTCATCGCTATTGGTCACAGCGATGATCATGTCAGCGTCATCGGCACCGGCCTGGCTGAGAATATTCGGGTGCGAAGCCTGGCCCTGCACAGTCCGAATATCGAGACGGTCCTGCATCTCGCGCAGGACCGGGCCATCGTGATCCACGACGGTGATGTCGTTGGCTTCACTGGCCAGGTTCTGGGCAACCGTGGTGCCGACCTGCCCTGCGCCCAGGATGATGATTTTCATTATTTGTTTGCCGATCCGTCCGACAGAACTGTCGTCATTCTAATCGCTGTCGGTTTGAAGCGCATTATTAGTTGGCATTCACCCAAACGCAGCACGTTTCCGGCGGGATCGCTCGAGCGGCGCTGGCATAAGCCCCAAACGCACACCCAGCTTCGAGTGATTGAAAAGTTCGTTGTGGCGTTAATAACGCCTATCCGGCCAATCCACTCTGCGCAACGTCAATGCCTCAGGCGGCTTGTGCAACGTTGGAAACGGCTCCAGCAAGCAACAACGGCGATCTTCAGATTCGGTAAGCCGACTCCACAAGCTCCGGCGTCAGAACACCGTAAATACGCTTCGACCGGGCGCGGCTGTGGCCATGCACATACAAGGCTTCAACGCTTTCCTGCTGAAGCAACACGTGGGCCTCCTGGAGATTGGCCTGCATCGAAATACCGGCCAGCTGCTGTCGAGCGGCTGGTATTTCGAGCAGGTCCAGGCGGTCATCCTCTGCCGCATCGTTGGCATGCAGATACTTCGCCAGGTCCACGGCGCTCAGCAACTGCTCGGGCCGGCCATCCTGTTCAATCAACAGCCAGTCGATCTCGCTCTCAATCACCGATTCGGCCATCTCGTGGCTGATCTGCGGATCCACCCGCACGAAGTTCCGGGCCATCACACTGGCGACACCATAACGGCGCAAAGTCTGCTGGACCGGGCTGGCATCGTAATCTTTTCCGCTGGACTTGAGCATGGTCAGAAACAGCGACTGCTTCCCGAACAACTCGCTCGCCGTCAGGCTGGCGACCACAATCACCAACATACCGGGCATCACGATGCCGGGGCTGTGCGTGAGTTCCATCATTGCCGTCAGCGCCGCCAATGGCGCCTGCAGACTCGCACCCATCATCGCGCCCATACCCAGGAGGGCATACAGGGCCGGGGAGAAATGGCTTTCCGGCATCAACATGTCAGCCGTCGCTCCCAGTAAGCCGCCCAGGGCCGCACCCAAAAATAATGCAGGGCCGATCATGCCACCGGGCACACCCAGGCCAATGCAGACACTGGTTGCCAGCAGCTTCGCCGAGACGATGACCAACAGCGACCAGGCGCCCAACTGACCCAGCAGGGCCAGGTTGACTGTGTCATAACCAATGCCCATCACCTCCGGCACCAGGATCGCCAATAGTCCGAGCAACACACCGGCCAGCACCATACGCCACCAGATTGCCAGGGCCCTTCCATGCAAGGCAATCTGCTGTAACAGGTGGACAAAAAGGGCGGAAACACCCCCCACGACCAGACCCACCAATACGACGACAGGCAACTCGGCCAATGACACACTTGGCATATCCGGCACGCTGAATGCTGGCTGGCCACCGAATACCGCGACAGAAAGCGCGTTGGCACTGACCGCCGCAAGCATGACAGGGATGAAGCTGGCGACGGTGTACTCCATCATCACCACCTCCAGCGCGAACACCACGCCTGCCAGGGGTGTATTGAATGACGCTGCTATGCCTGCTGCAGCACCACAACCAACCAGGGTTCGGATACTGTTGTTGGGCAGAGCCATGCGCTGCCCCATCAGGCTGCTGGCTGCTGCCCCGAGGTAGACATGTGGCCCCTCGCGTCCAACCGAGTGACCACTGACAATGGCCACCGCCGCCCCCACAAACTGCAGCACGAAACCCCGCGCCGTCAGGTGCCCCTGGTGATAAGCCATGCGCTCTATCACCCGTGCGATACCCAAAACGTGCAGACCATCGGAGGCCCAACGAAAAAGCATTGCGAGCAACACGCCACCGAGCACCGGCAGGGCAAAGCGCGCCCACATTGGCAGTGCCTCATAGTTCTCAGCCCCTTCGCCAGGCAACAGCCCGTCCTGCGAGCCTTCCACCAGCAGGCGAAACGCCACGATGACCGCGCCGGATAAAAGACCGGCCAGCAACCCTAGCGCCGACAGTTGAAGCAGCGCATCCGGACGTGATAGGTGCAGGCGCAGCTCGTCGAATCGTTCAGAGAGCGAGTTTCTCAGGCGTGATATCCACATGGCATTCTGATAATCATGCTCGCCAGCGTCGGGCAGGCTCAGCTTCTTGAAACCTTAGCAAGAACGGCGCCTGCAAGCTCTTTCAGATCCGCAGGCTTGAGCTCGATATCCATGCCACGACGGCCGGCACTGACGAATACCGTGTCAAACGATTGAGCACTTTTATCCAAGACTGTCGGCAGGGGCCGCTTTTGTCCCAACGGGCTGATCCCGCCAACCACATAACCGGTAGTCCGCTCGGCGATCGCTGGCTCTGCCATCACCACCTTTTTCGCCTGGCACGCTTTCGCCATGGCCTTCAGGTCGAGTTGCGCGTTAACCGGCACAATAGCCACGGCGAGCGACTTTGAATTCCCATTCAGATCAACCAGCAGGGTTTTGAAAACGCGTGCCGGGTCAATACCGAGCTTTTCGGCCGCCTCCATACCGAAGCTGCTGTTGTTGGGGTCATGCGCATATTCGTGCACGGAAAAATCAATCTTGGCCCGCTTGGCGGCGCGCACGGCCGGTGTCACAAACGACTCCTTATCAAGGAATACATCCCTCGGGACAAAGGGCCTGCGTGGATTTCAAACCCGCGGCCACCAAGCAAAGCATGTCTCTTGATGACCCGGGCTTCAGACAATCTCTGGTTCCTCGACCAGTTCGGGCATGCTGAGCTGGTCGGAATCCTGCATCGCATCCAGGTGCTTTTCCAGCAGTGCTGTGGTCTGGCCGGTCCGGCCGATGTGGAAGATCGCCTCACCTTCATAGGTGAGAGGCAGATTGGCGCGACCGATCACGATGCCATCGTATGGCGACAGCATCTCGTATTCCACCAAGCCGACAGGATCCGAGACGACTCCCAGAACCTCCCCCTTGCTGACCATGTCCCCGAGTTTCACCAGGGTGCGTACCACGCCGCTGTAGGGTGCGCGCACCCACGTGGAGGAACGCAGAACAGCACTGGGTTTCGGCGTCTTGCGCTTGAGGGTCAACATATCCAGCTCGCGCATTACGTTCATGACACCGCGAAGGCCGATGCGGATGGAAACCTCATCGAAGCGCAATGCCTCACCGGCCTCGTAAACAAGGATCGTAGTCTCGAACTCACTTGCCGCATATCTCAATGAACCCTCCGGCGGTGCCGAATGCAATGCAACCGGCGCCCCGAAAGCCTTGGCCAGTCTCTTAAGCTGCTCGCCGTGTATGTCAGCACGGATCTGTGGAAAGTTTTCACGGTGGATCGCCGCGGTGTGAAGATCTATGCCGACGTCCGCACGCCGCACCACCTCGTTGAGAAAGGCATGTGCCAGTCTTCCGGCCAACGATCCGGTCTCGCGTCCGGGAAAGCTGCGATTAAGATCCCGCCTGTCTGGCAGATAACGCGAGCGGTTGTGGAAACCGAATACGTTGACGATCGGCGCGACCAGAAGGGTCCCGCGCAAACGCTTCAATTGCGGCTGCAGCAGCAGCCGACGGATGATTTCAACCCCGTTGATCTCGTCGCCATGGACTGCGGCACTGACGAACAATACCGGACCGGCAACGCGTCCATGCACCACGTGCACGGGCAGGTGGACCTCCGTGTCGGTATACAAACCGGGCAGAGGAACATTGACCACCGCCCTTGAGCCGGGCGCGATCGAGATGTCCTGAAACGCGAAGCTCGCCCTGGGCATTCTCTCAACCCTTTCCCCGGGTACGCGTCTTGTTGGGTTTACCGTTTTTCTCGATGAACTGAATGATCATGCCAGCGACATCCTTTTCGGTAGCCGTCTCGATACCTTCCAGCCCCGGGGAGGAATTCACCTCCATCACGACGGGCCCGTGGTTGGATCTCAGGATATCCACGCCGCAGACATTCAGACCCATGATCTTGGCAGCTCGCACTGCAGTCGAGCGCTCTTCCGGTGTGAGGCGCACCAGCTTGGCGCTGCCACCGCGATGGAGATTGGAGCGGAATTCTCCTTCCTTGCCCTGGCGCTTCATCGCTGCCACGACACGCTCTCCGACAACAAAGCAGCGAATATCGGCTCCGCCGGCCTCCTTGATGAACTCCTGTATCAGGATGTTGGCCTTGAGGCCCATGAACGCCTCGATCACGCTCTCCGCGGCCTTCTTGGTCTCCGCCAACACAACCCCGATACCCTGGGTACCTTCGAGGAGCTTGATGACTGCCGGTGCTCCCCCGACCATTTCGAGCATGTCCTGCACGTCGTCGGGAGAGTGCGCAAATCCAGTGACCGGCAAGCCGATGCCCTTGCGCGCGAGCAATTGCAACGAGCGCAACTTGTCACGCGAACGGCTGATCGCCACCGATTCGTTCAGGGGGTAAACACCCATCATCTCGAACTGACGCAGCACAGCCGTGCCATAAAAGGTTACCGATGCCCCGATACGCGGGATTACCGCATCGAAGCCGGTCAGGTTCTCTCCCTTGTAATGTATCGATGGACGCATCGAAGTGATATTCATGTAGCAGCGCAAAACATCGAGTATCTGCACCTCGTGTCCTCGCTCCTTGGCAGCTTCCACCAGCCGACGGGTTGAATAGAGTTTCGGGTTACGCGAAAGGATGGCTATTTTCATTCTGATTCTTCCGTATGTTTGTTGCCCAGCAGGAAGGAGGCCGCCGGATTGACAAGAAATCCCCCTTTGCTCAAGGTGGTTCGGCCGAGCAACATACGGAAACGCATGGTGTCCCGATTCGTCAATGTCACTTCGACCGTGTCACACCATTCGCCGATTTGCACCGGGGTTTCGATGACAAGCCGCGGTTCAGAGTGGCCACCCGAATCCGTCACCAGTCGCTCCTCCAGCACCGGGGCTTCACAGGTCACCGACTGTGTCAGATCATTTTGCAGCGGATGGACGCTGAACCTCACCCATAACTGCCCTTCGCGCGTGAAAGACGCTGTTTCAAAGGCATGGAGGCAGGAGGTACGCGCCCCCGTATCCACCTTTGCCTTGATCGGCGGCAAGCCCAGCTGGGGCAGGATCACCCACTCACGCCAGCCCAACATTTCAGCCACTGCTTTTACCTCGGGTGTGATGCCATTCGACAGGAATGGCGGGGACGCCAACGACGTTAGATTAAACCTTCTGTGATGAGACAGCTCAGTTTTTTGCAGGAGCGGCGGCCTGTGATCAGCGTCCCTTGATTTCGATCCCGCGATCACGCAGCTTGCGGTAGAGATGAGTGCGCTCCATGCCGACAACCTGCGCCATCTGCGAGATATTGCCGTCGCTCTGCTGCAGGTGGAACTCCAGGTAGGCCTTTTCAAAGGCCTCCCTTGCATCGCGCAGCGGTTGGTCGAGGATGACCCCCGCAATGGTCTTCTGCTCGCCGCTTTCCTCGGCCTCGCCCATCGCCGCCTTAACCTCATCAAGGCTGATCTCAGGGTCGGTACCAAGGATCAGGACACGCTGCACCAGGTTGATCAGCTCACGCACATTACCCGGCCAGTCATGATTCCGCAGATAGTTCTGCGCCGCCATGGAAAACTTTCGATAGGGTAGTTTTTCATTTTCCACGAGCCGGTCCACTGCGCTCGCCAGCAACAACGGCACATCTTCGCGGCGCTCGCGCAAAGGCGGGACCTGCAAGGGCACGACGTTGAGTTGATAAAAGAGATCCTCGCGGAACTTGCCAAGCGCCACCAGCTGCTGGAGGTCTCGTGCAGTGGCCGCAACAATACGCGCATCCAGGTTTACCGGCTCCGTGCCACCGACACGCAGGAAGGTTCCAGTATCGAGCGCGGCCACCAGTTGCGCCTGGACTTCCATGTCCATGTCCGCAACCTCATCCAGGAACAGGGTCCCGCCGCTGGCCTGTTCAAGACGGCCATACTGGATGCGCCCCTCCTCTTCCCGGCCAAACAGCTCCAGGGCGGCGCCACCCTGGGTGATCGCCGACACGCCTACGTCTACGAACGGTCGATCGCTGCGAGAACTGTGCGCATGCAGATACCGCGCATAGGTTTCACGGCCCGACCCGGGCTCGCCCCTGATCAGCACCCAGCTGTCATGCTGCGCCACGCGTTTTACCTGCTCGCGCAGACGCTGCATCGCCTGACTGGTTCCCACCGGTTCGAAGAGGTTGGCCGCACGGCGACGCAGGCCCACGTTCTCCTGCGCCAGACGCTGCGCCTCCAGCGCACGTTCGGCAGTCAACAGCAGCTTGGCCAGCGACAGCGGCTTCTCCAGAAAATCGTAGGCGCCGAGGCGGGTTGCCTCCACAGCCGTCTCGACCGTGCCATGACCGGACATCATGATCACCGGGCACGGCAGCTCGCCCGCCTCACTCCATTCCTGCAGCAGGCTGATACCGTCGATATCAGGCATCCAGATATCCAGCAGGATCAGGTCGGGGCGTCGATCACGCAGTGCATGCCTTGCCATGTCACCATTTTCGGCCACGCCGACACGGTAACCCTCGTCCGCAAGAATCTCGCTGACCAATTCACGGATATCCGGTTCGTCATCGACGACCAGTACATAGGGCGCACTCATACCTCTGACCCAGCTTGTTCTTTTTTCATACTCATTTCATCTGCAGCGACTGTCTGGCGCAGTGGCAGGCTGATTGTCACCCGCGCCCCGCCAGCATCCAGGTTTTCGGCACGAATATTACCGCCATGTTCACCAATGATGCGTTTTACGATAGCCAAACCGAGGCCGGTACCCTTTTGCTTGCTGGTCACGTATGGCTCGAAAACCTGATCGATCAGGTCCGGATCAAAACCGCTCCCATCATCCTCTACACAGATCTGCACCAATTCGCGACCCGCGCGCTGAATCGGAGAAGTACTCACATGCACCTTGCCCGCATCGGCAGGCAGGGCTTCCTGGCCGTTCTTTATCAGGTTGTGCAGCACCTGGCGCAGACGCAGCGGATCACCTTCGATGGCCGCACGCGGGGCTCCCGGATCGAATACCACACGACTATGCGGCCCTTCGTATAAAGCCATTACTTCGCTCACGAAATCATCCACATAGACAGGACGCGGTTCCATCTTGCAGGGACGTGCGTAATCGGAAAATTCGTTGACCATTGCCTTGAGTGCTTCGACCTGCTGGACGATGGTATTGGTGGCCCGGTCCAGGACATCGCCCTCGTCCGGATCCATTTTGCCGAGATACTTGCGGCGCATGCGTTCGGCCGCCAGCTGGATGGGCGTCAGCGGGTTCTTGATCTCGTGTGCCAGGCGTCGCGCCACCTCACCCCAGGCCGCATCGCGCTGCGCGCGCACCAGTTCGGTCACATCATCGAATACCAGCACATACCCGGCAGGCTTGCCGGCTGCCAACTGCAATGGCGAATACTGGCATAACAGCACCTGGCGGCCTTCTTCTCGATATAAAGTGATCTCAGCCCGCCCACCGGATTGACCGCTTCGAATGGCCTCGCTGATGCGCTCCACGAACGGCTCCAGGCGTCCATCAATATGCGACAGTGTGGTCAACGCCTGGTCGCTTCGATGCACCAACGGAAGCCCCAGAATCAATTCGGCTGCCGGGTTGGCCGTCTGGATACGACTCTCTTCATCCAGCGTCATGACGCCGGTGGAAAGCGCGCCAAGGACAGTGCCCAGGTAATTGTGCTGGGCCTGTAGTTCGCGGCGTGACGCGTCGGCAATGTTGCGCGCCTGAGCAATGCGCCGGGTCATCGTGTTGAACGAATCGACCAGGAAACCCAGCTCATCACGCACCCTCGGAATCGGCACACGGGTCTCATAATCACCTTCAGCGACTGCTCGCGTGCCCTCGGAGATATCCTTGATTGGCTTGACCAACTGTCGGGAGGTGTAAAAGGCACCCCAGGCCGCGGCGAACAGGCCGAGCAGCAGCACCAGTGACAGAGTCAGGGCAAAGCTGAACTTGATCGAACCGCGCAGGTAGGCACGCTCCCGGTATGCTTCGTAGGCGTCCTGCACATTGGTCGTCAGGTCATTGAGGGTATCGGAGACCAGGTAGATTGCCTGCAATGCGAGCCCACGTTCCTTGGGGTCCGGCACCATCAGGCGAACGACCAGCTGACCGTCACGGGTGGGCACCAGGCTGGCAAAATTCTTCCCCGCTGACACCTGTTGGACCATGTGACTCGTCGGCGGGCTCGGGGTCAGCACCTCCGGGTTCTGGTGACTGAGCCCCATGACCTTCCACTGGCGGTTGAACAAGGAGATTTCCAACGCACCGGAGCGTTCACGCAGGTCGCCTACTGCCAGAGCCAGGGCCGCCTGAGAGGAATCCTCGATTGAGTCGAGCAGACTTTCAGACAACTTCAGCAACTCCCGTTTGTGCAGGTCCAGTGACACCTTGGACAGTGCCAACGCATCCTCCATGGCGCTATCGACCTGCACGTCGAACCATCCATCGATTCCCTTGGAAAGAAACTGCAGCGAATAGGTATAGACCACGGCCACCGGGGCCAGAGACAAGGCTCCGATCATCAGAACCAGGCGCAGATTGAGGCGTGAACCAGCGACCTGCGAGCGGTAATCGCGAAGCAGTTGCCACAGGCTCCAGCCAACCAAGATGACCAAAACCACCAAACCCACGACAGTGAACAACAGGAGTGGGATAAACCACTCGTCGAGCGCCTCGGAACGCTGCACAGCGCCGCTCATCATGTGCAGGGATGAGAGAATCAGCACCACCAGCAAGATGGTCGCCATGACGTCGAGCCGTTTGGTGCGCATTATTCCGCCCGCCACAGCTGGAGGTGACAAACGTCTTTATCAGGCAACCGCATCATGGACGCAACTGCCACTCCCAAGGTTCGGCCTGGAGATTCCAGTCAGAGGAAATATAAGCCATCGGGCGCATGGGCAAGGGCAATGCCTCGATATCCAGAAAACTTCGCAGGCGCACCAGGTACTCGGCCTTCGCGTCCAGCTCAGCGCGATCGATCAGCGCCAGGTTCCGAACGCGTCCCATGTAGCGCAAGGCCGAGGCACGCGTCGCGAACACCTGCTTGTCATCCGAGCCGACGCGGCGCACTTCATACAGAGCGGATAGTGGTCGATACCTCAGGACACTGCGGACCCGATACTCCACCGTGTCCGGCTCCCATATCCAGGCATCCACCGCACGCATCTGGATATGGGTTTCAAAGGTCAATGGCACACCGCTCTGCAGGGCTTCCGAGGCCGTTTCAGTGAGCTCATAAGCAAGTTGTGCATCCAACATGATGCGGTTGTCCTCACCCAGGGTGATTGTCACCTCGTCGAAACGAAGGCCTGAGGCAGACGCTCCAAGCGACATGGCCAGGATCAGTAAAAATGCAGGCACGGGGCCCCAAATACCCGCCCTAGACATTCTTTTTCTCCAGTAAAGCGTAATAAAAACCGTCCATCGTCCCTTCACCCGGCAGTGTCTGTCGACCGTGTATGCATTCGTGCCCGAATTCCAAGCGCATTGGCGATTCGCGCGCATCAGCATGGCGCTGCAGAAACGCCTCGATCTGCTCTTGGTTTTCCTGTGGTATCAGCGAACAGGTCGCGTACAGAAGCTTACCGCCGGGACGCAGGCAGGGCCACAAGCCATCCAGGATGGAGGCCTGTCTTTGTGACAGAGGTTCAATGTCCTGTTTTCTGCGTAGCAGCCGGATATCAGGATGTCGCCGCATCACACCGGTCGCAGAACAGGGCGCATCGACCAAAATGCGATCGAAAGGCTCCTCAAGCCAATTGCCTGGCGATTGTGCGGCATCTGCGACCACCAAATCCGCCTGCAACCCCAGGCGCTGCAGATTTTCATCTACCCGGTGCAGGCGCTGGGCATCGATATCCACAGCTGTGACCGATAAGGCGTCTGCCAGCTCCAGGATGTGGCCGGTCTTACCTCCAGGCGCCGCGCAGGCATCGAGAATCCGTTGACCGGGCTGAACATCGAGCAATAATGCCGCCAGTTGCGCCCCGGCGTCCTGCACGGACACCAACCCCTCCCGAAAGCCTGGCACCGCTTGGACCGGGACCGGCTTCTCCAAAACCACGGCACTGGGTACAGTTTCGACAACCCGTACACCGATGTTCTCTGCCTGCAACATCGCCAGATAGGCCTCGCGTGACTGGCGGCGGGTATTCAGGCGCAAAGTCATCGGGCCACGTTGCTGCAAGGCAGCCAGGACCGATTCCGCCTGATCAGGCCA
>Ga0180429_10002734_pt1 | contig 14434 bp, 10 predicted proteins | sample SS_ome_FD_132428 | JGI IMG/M metagenome (GOLD analysis project Ga0180429, IMG submission 132428) | Hypersaline lake sediment archaeal communities from the Salton Sea, California, USA - SS_1_S_1 metaG | ecosystem: Environmental > Aquatic > Non-marine Saline and Alkaline > Hypersaline > Sediment ...
CCGAACCGCTCGGTCTGTTCCAGGGAGGTGCCGGCGGGCAGCTCGAACATCACCTTGAGCTCGCCCCGGTCGCTCTCGGGGATCATCTCCTGTTCGAATTGAGCTGCCAGAGCGATGCTGCCACCGAGCACGGCGATGGCTGCCAGCAGCACGACCGCCTTGCGTCGCAGCGCGAAGGCGAGCACGCGGCGGTAGATGCGGTCCAGGCCACCGAGCACCGCCTCGATGGCGCGGGACAGGATGTTCGGTTTGCGGTCGTGACTGACCTTGAGGTAGCGGGCCGAGAGCATGGGCGTGAGGGTGAAGGACACCAGCAGCGAGACGGCTACGGCGAAGCTCACCGTCATGCCGAACTCGAAGAACATCTTGCCGATCATGCCCTTCATGATGGCCACAGGGACGAAGACGGCGATGATGGCGGCGGTGATGGCCATGACGGCCAGGCCGATCTCGGCGGTGGCCTCCCGGGCCGCCTGCATGGGGGGCTTGCCCATCTCCAGGTGACGATGGATGTTCTCGATGACCACGATGGCGTCGTCGATGAGCATGCCGATGGACAGGGTCAGCGCCAGCATGGTCATGGTGTTGAAGGTGAAGCCCATCACCCACATGAACCCAATCGAGGCGATCACCGAGGTCGGCAGCGCGATGGCGCTGATGATGGTGGCCCGCCAGTCGCGCAAGAAGATGGAGATGATGATCACCGTGAGGATGGCGCCGAGCAGCAGATCGAACTGGACGTCGTTGATGCTCGCCTCGATGTAGGCGCTGCCGTCCCGGGGCGTGGTGAGCTTCATCCCCTCTGGCAGATCGGCCCGGATGGCCTCGAGCTCGTCCTTGACCACGTGGGCCACGGCCACGGCGTTGGCCCCGGACTGCTTGACCACCGAGATGGAAACAGCCCGCTGCCCGTCGAGATCCGAGCTCGACCGGGCCTCTTCGGTGCCGTCCTCCACCCGGGCCACGTCCCGCAGGTGAAGGGGAGCACCTGCGGCGGACCGGAGAATCACGTTCTCGAGGCTCGCCACCGAGTGGACCTCGCCCTTGGTCTTGACGACCAGCTCCTCGCCGCCCCGCTTCACCCGCCCACCGGGGATCTCCAAGTTCTGCGCCCCGACGGCCTGGGCCAGATCCTGAATGGTCAGACCATAGGAGGACAGCTTCTGCGGATCGACCCAGACGTTGACCTGCCGCTCCTGGCCGCCGACGATCTCGACAGAGCCCACACCCCGCAACTTCTGGAGCCGCGCCTTGACGTCGTCCTCGGCGACCTGGGTGATCTCACCGATGGATTGGGGGCCGGCCAGGGCGAGGGTGAGGATGGGCTCGGCGCCCAGGTCGAGCTTCTGGACGACCGGCGCCTCCAGATCACTGGGCAGCTGGCTCAAGGTGGCCGACACCTTGTCGCGAACGTCCTGGGCGGCCTGATCGCCGTCGGTCTCCAGATCGAACATGACGACGATCTGGCCGACGTTCTCCAGGCTGAAGGAGGACATCTTGTCCAGCCCGTTGATGGTGTTGAGCTGCTCCTCCAGCTTGTCCACCACCTTGGTCTCCACCGTCTCCGGATCGGCGCCCGGATAGATGGCCGTCACGGTCACCACGGGGATGTCGGTGTTGGGAAACAGATCGACGCCCATGTTGGGGAAGGCCACCAGCCCGAAGACGAGCAGGGCGAAGTTGAGCACGGTGGCGAGCACCGGCCGGCTGATGGAGACGTCAGCGAGCTTCATGGCTACTTCTCCGCAGCGGCGGTGATGGTGGCGGCCTCGTCGGCGGGCTTGCGGTCGGCGGGGACGAGGGTGACCTCGGCGAAGAGACCGGGGCTGAGCTCGCCTGACGCGTTGTCCAGCTCGATGATGATGGTGAAGGTGCGGGTCATGGGCTGAACCACCGGGACGACCCGGGTGACCTCGGCCTCGATCTGCTTGCCGATGGCGGCGAAGTCGACGGTGACGGCGTCGCCTACACGCACCTCGGTGAGCAGGTGCTCCGATGCTTGCAGGTTCAGATTCAGCGTCGTCGTGTCCGCCAGAACGATGAGCGGCGACGGCGGCATGGTCGTCACCCACTCGCCCTCGGCCTTGAGGCGCTGGACCACCACGCCGTCGTAGGGGGCGGTGACCACGCTGTTGGCGAGGGCCTGTCGCGCCATGGCGGCGGCCGCCTCGGCCTGGGCCAGGCCGGCGTGAGCTCCGTCGCGCCCCGTGGTGGCCTGATCGAGCTGGGCGCCGGCGATGGCGCCATCCTGAGCCAGGGAAGCGTAGCGCTTGTGCTCTCGGTCGGCCGCCGCGACCTGTACCTTGGCCGTGGCCACGGCCGCCTGGGCCTGGCGCAGCTGAAGAGCCGCCGTGGTCCCGTCGAGGCGGGCGATGATGTCGCCCTTCTTCACCCGGTCGCCTTCTTTGACCAGCAGCTTGTCGAGCATACCCATGCCCTTGGCCGCCACGGCGCTCTGGCGCTCGGCGGTGGTGCTGCCCGTCAGCCGGTGGGTTTCCCTTCCAGCGCCGGTAGGCGCCACGGCAGGGCGGGTGGCGCCGCTGGCCGAGGCAGCGGCGGTGGCAGCCGGCTTGCTCGGCGGCTCTGCGGGGAGACTGTGCTTGTCGCGACCCTGGGCGTCGTTGCAGCCCGCCAACAAGGCCAGGGCAATGACCGCCGCGGCGTAGCCGGTCCGTTGGGTTGTCTTGTTGAGCTTCATCCTCGCTGTCCTCCACGACTCTTCACGAGCACGGGTTGGGAACCGGTCGCATGCCGAAGCGCCACGCGGGCGCGCTCGGCCTCGTACTGGGCCGTGGCCAGGTTGGTCCTCGCCCGGGCGAGCAGGGCCTCGGCGTCGAGCACGTCGGTGCTGGTGTTGGCGTCCTGGGCAAAACGGCGCTGGTTGAGGCGCAGGTTCTCTTCGGCCTGGCTGACCGTCGCCTCCATGACGTCGACCTTGCGGGTGGCCGTATCGAGATCGACCCGCGCCTTGCGCACCTGGAGCCGAATGGCCTCGCTCAGCTCGGCCTCGCCGCTCCTTGCCTGGCGCACCCGCGCCTCGGCCTCGTCGATGCCGTAGTAGGTGCTGCCCCACTCCCAGAGGGTCCACTTGAGCTGGGCGCCGATGAAGTAGGCCTCTTCCTCCTGGAAGCTCGAGCCCTTGGCGTACTGGGCGCTGGCCACCAGATTCAGCTCGGGGAGCATCTGGGCCCAGGCCGCCCGGTGGCCCGCCTCGGCCTGCTCGACCCGGGTGCGGGCGGCGGCGAGCTCGGGGCGCTGGTGCAGGGCCCGATCGGCATCCTTGCGATAGGGGACCAGGGGTCCCGGGGTCTTCTTCGCTTCGACCAGAGCAGGCGCGACGGGCTCGCTGGCGGGCAGGCCCATCTGGAAGGCGAGGTTGGAGCGCGCCAGGGTCACGCCGCCGCGAGCCTGGACGACCCCGGCCTTCACCTCGGCGAGGCGGACCTCCGCCTCGAGCAGCTTGTTGCGCTCCAGCAGCCCGCCGGCGTTCAGCTGCCGGGCCCTTTCCACGTGGGCCTCGAGCTGGCGCTGGCTCAGCTCGGCGATCTCGACCATCTTCTCGGCGGTGAGGGCCTGAAAGTAGGCGTCCGCCACGGTCTTGCTGACGTCCTGTGCCTGGGCGTCCCGCTCGAGCACGGCGGCGTCCTCGCCGAGCGAGAGCGCCCGGTGCCCCTCGTAGACGGCCCAGAGGCCGGTGACGGGCTGGGCCACGGTGAAGCTGAGCTGCCGGGTGGTCTGCTCCTGCACCTCCATGGCGATGGGGTCGATGTCGATGCCCATGTCGGGCAGGGCGAACTCGATCTCGGTGTTCTCGTCCCAGCGCTGGATGCCCGCCTCGACGATGACCGCCGGGCCGAAGCGACCGCGCATCTTCCGACGGGCCGCCGTGGCCTCGTCGATCTTGGCATCGGCGCGCTCCAGAGACTGGTTGCGCTCGGCAGCGATACGGACGCAGTCCTCCAGGCTCATGCGTTTGACCTCGGGCCCCGCCGCGGCAGGGGGTGCGAAGGTCAGGCTGGCCAGTGCGACCAGACCGACAGCGATCCTCATCGTCGAAACCTGACGACTCATGGGCTTGCTCCTTCCGTGTCGACTCACGGCCCGTGGCCGCTAGTGCTGCCCCCGCAGGGCGAGACCGGGAGCCTCGCGCAACGCTCGTTCTGTCGCGGTCGAACGCGACGCCAGGGGCCGCGACGACACCGCGGCCACACCGACCATCCCCAGGCCCGTCAGCGCTCCGGCAGCGTGGGCTCGTGGGTGCCGATGCCGTCGAGGGTCAGCTTCACGATGAGCGGCGCCAGCTCGGTGGGCGATCCCTCGCCGCCGTAGAACACCCACTCGAGCACCATCCCCTTGAGCACGCTGGAGAAGAGAACAGCGGCGAGCTGTGGGTCCATCTTGCGGACGAGCCCGGCCGCCTGAGCGGCGCGAATCTCGTCGCTCAGGATAGCGTTGGTGGCATCCCGCAGCCCGGCCAGCTCGCGCGGCACCAGCTCCTCGCCCTCGGCCACCGGTTGGTTCATCTGCTGGGCAACCGACAGGATCCAGCCGCGGGACGACTCGACCTGCTCCAGCAGGCGCAGGGTGATCAGCTCGAGCCGCTGTCGCACCGTCAGTGACGCTGGCAGCGGGCGCTGCATGGCCTCGACGGCCTCCCGCATGAGCTTGAGGGCCAGGGCCAGGATGAGCGCCTCTTTGCTGTTGAAGTAGTTGTAGAGCGAGCCCACCGAGTAGCCAGCCTGCCGCGCCACCAGATCCATGGTCGTCGCCTCCCAGCCCACCCGGCTGATGGTCGCCACGGCCGCCTCCAGGATGGCATCCCGGGTGCGGTCGATGCGGGCCCGCTTGCGCTGCTCCCGACGGCTGATGGGGGCCGGCTCGTCGGCCTCGGGCGGATTGGGCTCCTCGAGAGGGGCTACGGAGGAAGGCTCGGTCGACATGGTCTGGCTCCGGCATGGCGGTCGCGGGCTCGCTCTGAATGGTTGCTGGGGGCGGTGGGCGTCCTGGGTGACCGCTCGGCGGTCCTGGACTCGCGGGCGACGCCGCTCGAATATCATCTTTGCAAAACTGAATATGGATTCAACATAAATGTCGTCAAGAGGTTTTTTTTGGTTTATTCAAAAAGCACGTTGGCAGCCCATCATAGCCTGCTAGACCCACCATCGAGCTGATGAACACAAAAGCTCACAATTCCGGAACACCCAGGCAATGGGAAAACCCTAGTCTCGGCGAGGTGTTAGCGGAGCAGCAGGTCACCCGGGGCGTTGCGGGACTGGATCGGGGCGTTGCGGGACCGGATGACGATGCACAGGGTGGCAACCAGGGAGACCCACCTTCCATGGCCGCGCGACACGGCAGCGAATCACCCGATCCGGCAAACGAGACCCCGGCCATCGAGCTCGGCGACGAGGACGGCTCCGCCCCCGATTCCCCGCAGCCCACCGCCAAGCCCGGCCCGGCCCGCCAGCTGCGTGCCGCCCTGCTCGGCGCCATGGCCCTCCTCCTGATCATCCTGAGCGCCACCGTCGGGCTCCGGGCCGAGCACTACGCGGCCGCCGCAGCCGTCGGTGCGTTCATCTTCATCGGCGGCCGGGCCTGGCAGTTTCTCCTGCTGTACTGGCCGGTGCCTGCCACCGGGCTGGTCTACGACCTGTCCCGCAAGATCGCCCTCACCAACCCCGACGTGCACGTGGCCGATCTGTACTACGCCGAGCTGCGCTGGTTTGGCGTGGGCAGCGGCGCGGACCGGCAAATCCTGGCCGACTACTTCCTGACCCGGACGAGCGCGGCGCTCGATCTGATCTGCGGCCTCTCGTACATGGTCTATCTCTACGTGCCGATGGTGCTGGCCGCGGCGCTCTTCTTCGTGAGCCGGCGGCACATGAAGCTGATGGCCTGGGGCTTTTTCGTCACCAACGTCATCGGCATCGTCGTCTACATGCTCTACCCGGCTGCGCCGCCCTGGTACGTGGCCAAGTACGGCCTGGGCCCAGTGCAGCTCGACGCCCTCCCCGATGCGGCCGGCACCCTGCGCTTCGATGCCCTGCTCGGGGTGGACTACTTCCGCGAGTTCTACGCTCGCTCCTCCCACGTGTTTGGCGCCATGCCGTCCCTGCACGTGGGCTACACCGCAGCGGCGGCCCTGGCCCTCGTCGGGTTGGGCTGGCGCTGGGTGCTGCCCGTCGCCGCCCTGGTGGTGCTGGTGGGCTTTTCGGCGCTGTACCTGCAGCACCACTACTTGATCGATGTGATCGCTGGCGGCGCTTGCGCCGCGGTGGCCTACGCCATCGTGCGCCTCGGGGTGGACCGCCGGCTCGTGCCAAAGCGGAAAGCGCGGTGAGACGATGGATGTCGTTTGGTCGTGGATAACCGGAAACCTGGATGCCGAGCCCCGCATCATCTCGGCGGTGCTGCCCGCCGTCATCATCATCGGCTACCTCGTGCTCGGGGTGCCCGTCTATTTGCTGCGGAGGCGGCGCTATCGCGACCGGGAGCTGGAGCAGCGGGGCTCGTCGGTCCTGCTGTCCATGCCCCTGCGCATCTACTTCAGCTGGGCGATTCGTCCCCTCTATCGTCTCGTCGAGCGCAGTGGGCTGCCGCCGACCGCCATCACGACCCTGTCGTGGCTGCTGTCGGTCGCGGCGGGGGTGGCCTTGGCGGCCGGGCGCTTTGCCCTGGGCGGCTGGCTCTTCCTGGCCGCAGGGCTCTGTGACTTCTTCGACGGACGAATTGCCCGCAACAGCGGCAAGGCCAGCCCCCGGGGCGCTGCCCTCGACTCGATCGTCGATCGCTACGGCGACGCGGCCGTGCTGGTGGGCCTGGCCTGGTATTACCGGGAGAGCTGGGTCCTGGTGGCGGTGCTCGTCACCCTGGTGGGCTCCCTCCTCATCTCCTACGTGCGCGCCCGCGGCGAGGGCCTCGGCACCGAGGTGAAGGTGGGCTTGATGCAGCGACCCGAACGGGTCGTCCTGCTGGGCCTCACCGTGGCCCTCAGCCCGGTCGAGGCGGCGCTGCGCACGCCCGACGATCCGCGGCCCATGCACTGGCTCGCCGTCGGCGGCCTGGTCATCCTCGCCCTCGCCACCCAGGGTACGGCCCTGCAACGCTTCGTCCACGTGCTCCGCAAGCTGCCGGGTAGCCCGCGTGACGACGGTTGGCTGGTGCCGCGCAACCTCGCGCTTGCGGCCGGGGTCTCGGCGGCCATCGCCACCGCCGCCGACTTCGGCCTGGTGACGGGGCTGGTGGAGCTGGCGTCGGTGGCGCCGTGGCTCGCCACGGTGGGCGGCTGTGTGCTCGGTGCCCTGATCAACTTCGGCATCAATCGGCGCTTCGTCTTCCACTCCCAGGACCGACCGGCGCCGCAGCTGGCGCGCTACGCCCTGGTGAGCGCCACCTCGGCGCTGCTCAATGCCGGCGGCGTGGCCGTGCTGCTCCTGCTCGACCTGGACTACCGGCTGGCCTGGGCGCTGGTCCGGGCCGCCGTCTTCGTCGGCTGGAACCTCCCGCTGCAGCGCGGCTACGTCTACGCCGCCCAGCAGGCGCAACCTCGACCCTCGCACCGCACCGCGGCCGCCGTGTCGGCCCTCACCGTCTCCAGCAGCCATCACTAGGTCATGCGCTCGCTTCAGGGCAGGCTCGGCGCGCTCATCGGCGCCCTCGCTGCAGACGCCTACCGGCGTCCTCGCCGCGTCCTGCTCGCCGCCCTGATCGCCACCGTCCTGGCCCTGTTCGGCGCCAAGCGCCTGACCCTGGATACCGATCTGGTCCACCTGCTGCCCTCGTCCTTCGAGAGCGTCCAGGCCGTCGAGCAGCTCGAGGAGCGGTTCTGGGGCCTGGGCTACGTCGCCGTGGTCGCCAGCGGGGCCGAGCCGGAGGTGCTGCGCCAGCTCGCCGACGACCTCGTCCCCAAGCTCGAGGCCCTCGAGACGATCCGCTTCGTCGACTACCGGCGGCCGGTGGAGTTCTTCCGAGATCACGCCCTGTACTACATCGACGTCGAGGATCTCGAGACGGTGCGTCAGCGCCTCGAGGAGCGCCGGATCTACGAGATCCAGCTCCGCAGCGAGCTGATGCGCGGGGTGCTCGACGAGGAGGAGCTGGTCAAGCCCGAGCTCGACTTCCCCGAGCTGCGAGCCAAGTACGAGGCCCGTCTGAAGGACCGCTTCGGGACGAGCTGGACGAGCCAGCAGCCCCGGGCAGGCAGCGACTACTATCTGGATCACGACCGGGGGCTGATCGTCCTGCTCGCCAAGCCGGCGCGGCGCGCCACCGACGTGGGCTTCGTCGAAGAAACCGTCGAGGAGGTCGAGACCCTCATCGCCGGTCTCGACCTGGCGCAGTACGGCCCGGACGTGGAGGTGCGGCTGAGCGGGCGCTACCCCAAGAAGATTGAGCAGGGAAAGCAGCTCGTCGCCGATCTGGGCCTGGCCTCGACGGTCGCCCTGGCGCTCATGCTGCTTTACCTGGGCCTGCACTACCGGCGGGTCGGAGCGGTGGGCCTGGTGTTTCTGCCTCTGGTGGTTGGTGTCACCTGGACCTTCGGCTTCGCCGGCCTCGTCTTTGGCGAGCTCAATCTGCTCACCGGCTTCATCGGCGTCATCCAGCTGGGCCTGGGCATCGATCACGGGGTTCACCTGCTGGGGCGCTACGACGACGAGCGGACCCTGGGGCGGTCGCCCGGCGAGGCGGTGCGCCGCAGCTTCGAGGGCACTGGACCGGCAGTGGTCGTGGCCGGCCTGACCACCATCGTCGCCTTCGCCGGGGTGGGTCTCAGCGAGTTCCGCGCCTTCCACGAGTTTGGCGTGCTGGCGGCAGTGGGGATGGTCTTCGTCATCGGCGCCTACGGCCTCGTCTTGCCTGCCCTGCTGGGTTTGTGGCGGCAGGTGACGGCGGCGAGGAAGCCAGCCCGGGAGCCAACCGTGGCGGCGAGCCCCCGGGTGACCTCGTCGCTTGGCCGCGCCCTGCCCCGCTGGGCGCCCGCCCTGTTCTGGGGCGGCGCCGTGCTGGCCGCCCTGGTCATTGGCCAGCTGCCCCAAAACCGCTTCGACCACGACTTTGCCTCCCTGGAGGACAGCGACCTGCCGGCCTTCCGGCTCGACAAGGTCGTCAACCGGCTGCTGGGCCACTCCCAGACCCCCATGGTGGTGCTGACCGATGACGTGGCCGCCGAACGGGCCACCCTCGAGGCCTTGCGGAATCGCCCGCAAGCCCAGCCAGACCAAACCTCGACGGTCCAGCTCGTGGCCGGCGTGTCCGATCTGGTCCCGGACGACCAGGCGGCCAAGCAGGCGGCCATGATCGCGCTCGGCGAGGAGATCGACAAGATCCGCCCGGTCTGGCTCACGGCCGAGCAGCAAGACCAGCTCGCCGAGATCAAGCGCATGACCGCGGCCAAGCCCTTTGGTCGTGCGGATCTGCCCGTCGAGATGCGGCGACGCTTCCAGGGCCCCGGCGCCAGTGCCGACAGCGGCTTCGTCATGATCTATCCGGCCGTGAGCCTGTCGGACGCCAAGACCATCGGCGCGCTGGCCGACGAGCTGCGGGCGGTACGCCTGTCGAGTGGCGAGCCCCTGGTGGTGGCCGGTGGGTCCATGGTCCTGGCCGACATGCTCGACCTCATCGAGCGCGAGGGCCCCCGCATCATCGGGCTCACCGTGGTCCTGGTCTTCGCCGTGTTGATGCTGCTCATCCGACGAAAGAGCGACGGGTTGTGGAGCCTGGCCGCCGCCACCACGACCCTCGCCCTGACCGCCGGGCTGATGCCCCTGACGGGGGTGCGGCTCAACTACCTCAACATCGTGCTGGTACCGGTGCTCTTCGGCATCGCCATCGACGGCGCCGTACACCTGACCACGCGGGTACGCGAGTGCGGCAGCGTCGGCTTGGCGCTCAGTGAGACGGGCCGGTCCATCGCTGGCTCCCTGCTCACCACGGGGCTCGGCTTTGGCGCGTTTCTACTGGCCAACCACCCCGGGCTTCGATCCATCGGCGAGCTCGCCCTGTTGGGCCTGGCCGTCAACCTCCTGGTGTGCCTGGTGCTGCTCCCGGCGCTACTCACCCTCGTGACGGCTCGACCCGCAGCCGCGACGGGCTGGATCGCCTCGCTGGCCACGGTCGGCAAGGCAGGCTACGCGCCCATCGGCCCGGGCACCCTCGGGGCCCTCGTGGCGCTGCCCGTGGGCTGGGCCCTGGCCCGCCAGGCCACCACCATCCGCGCCGCCGTGGTCGCGGTCCTGGTAGCGCTGTCGGTCCCCATCGTCGGCCGCTTCTTGCGCCGTCATCGTGAGTCCGATCCCAGCGAGGTGGTGCTCGACGAGTTTGTCGGCTGCCTGGTGGCCATGGCCTTCGTCCCGGTTCATCCGCTGTGGCTCCTGGCGGCCTTTGCCCTGTTCCGCCTGTTCGACATCGCCAAGCCCTGGCCGGTGAGCTGGCTCGACCGGCGCGCCCCCGGGGCCTGGGGGGTCATCGGCGACGACGTGGCCGCCGGGTTGCTGGCTGGAGCAGTGCTGCTCGGCGCCCAACAGATTCTTCCGTGGGGGACTTGAAGCACAGGTCACCGAAAGGAACACGAAGTGAAGCAACCAGAGAGAATCGCAGCCGCAACGGGCAAGCTGGGCGTCCTGTTGCCGGGCCTCGGGGCGGTGGCCACCACCACCATCGCCGGCGCCATGCTCGCCCGCCGCGGCCTGGCCGAGCCGACCGGATCGCTGACCCAGTGCGCCACCATCCGCCTGGGCAAGCGGACCGATGATCGTGCCCCACTCATCCGAGACTTCCTACCCCTCGTCCCGCTGGACCAGCTGGTGTTCGGTGGCTGGGACATCTTCCCCGACGACGCCTACGAGGCAGCCAAGAACGCCGAGGTGCTGAAGGACCCACACCTCGACCCCATCCGGGACGAGCTTTCGGCGATCAAGCCCATGAAGGGCGTGTTCTTCCCCGAGTACGTCAAGCGGCTGAACGGCACCTACACCAAGTCCACCCCCAACAAGGCCTTGCTGGTCGAGGAGGTGCGCGAGGACATCCGCACCTTCGTCAGGGACAACCGGTGTGACCGCGTGGTCGCTATCTGGTGCGGCTCGACGGAGATCCACATCCCCCAGGGCGAGGTCCATCAGAGCGTGGCCGCCTTCGAGAAGGGCCTCCAGAACAACGACCCGGCCATCTCCAACTCCCAGATCTACGCCTGGGCCTGCCTCAAGGAAGGGGTGCCCTTTGCCAATGGTGCCCCCAATCTCACCGTCGACTTCCCGGCGGCCTGGGCCCTGGCCCGGGAGCTTGCCGTGCCCATCGCCGGCAAGGACTTCAAGACCGGCCAGACCCTCATGAAGACCATCCTCGCCCCGGGCTTCAAGGCCCGCATGCTCGGCGTGAAGGGGTGGTTTTCCACCAACATCCTCGGCAACCGAGACGGCGAGGTCCTGGACGACCCGGACTCGTTCAAGACCAAGGAGGTCTCCAAGCTGGGCGTGCTGGACTACATCCTCCAGCCCAAGTCCTATCCCAAGCTCTACGGCGAGCTCTTCCACAAGGTGCGCATCAACTACTACCCGCCCCGGGGGGACGCCAAGGAGGGCTGGGACAACATCGATCTGTTCGGCTGGCTCGGCTACCCGATGCAGATCAAGGTCGATTTCCTGTGCCGGGACTCCATCCTGGCCGCTCCCATCGTGCTCGATCTGGCGCTGCTGCTCGACCTGGCCCACCGTGCCGGGCTGCACGGCATCCAGGAGTGGCTCAGCTTCTACTTCAAGTCCCCCATGGTGCCGCCCGAGCTCTACCCGGAGCACGACCTGTTCATCCAGCAGAAGAAGCTGAAGAACACCATGCGCTGGCTCATGGGTGAGGAAACCATCACCCACCTGGGGCACGAGTACTACGGGTGATGGGACGGGGTGGGGGCAGCCGTCGAGGGAGGCGCTCGCCGCGAAGGCAGCGGCGAGTGGACGCGACCCTGGCGCCACGGCTCGCGGGCGCCTTGCTCGGCGCCGTGGCGGTCCTCACGGCGTCCTGTAGGGCCCCTCTCACCGACGTCGAGACGGTGTACCAGCAGGGACGTTACTTCGAGGTTGCCGAGACGCTCGCCGAGCGAGAGGACGAGGTGGCCAGCCTCTCCCTCGATCAGCAGGCCCGCTATTGCCTGTACCGGGGCATGGCCCTGCTCCACATCGGCGACCGGGCGGGCGCCGAGCACTGGCTCTGTCTCTGTCACGCCCTCGACAGGGTCACTCCCGCCCGGCTGTCCCAGCCGCAGCAACGGCTCCTCGCGCAGGGCCGCGAGGCCTTGGGTGGCTGCCCGCACGGGGCGCGGCGGAGGTCTCGACCATGAGCGCGGCTGCCGACCCGGACCTTGGCACCGGTAGGCGCGGTCGGACCGCCGCCCGCAACCTGGTGAGCATCGGAGCGCTGGCCCACGTGTTGGTTGCCGCGGTGTTCTGCGTGGCGCCAGCGGCGCCGAGCGACCGGTCGTGGTCCCAGGCCCCGCCCCCCGATGCTGGACCGGGTGCGCCGACGGCTGCCGCGACGCGGTGGCACGAGACCTTCGCGCAGGCACCCCGCGGGTTCGAGTCCCCATCCGGCCACGACGCCGCGACCATCGCGCGGGTCTATGCCGTGGGCCAGGACGACCGCGGAAGCCCGCTGCTCCGAGCGCGCCACGACGGGGCCCCACGGGCGGGCCACACGCCGCCTCCCGCCGTGCACTATGGTCGCCCCTTTCGCGACGGCCCCCACCCCTTGCCCGGGGCCTGTCTGCTCCGCTGGCGCTGGCGCGTGCATCAACACCCCGCGGTCGCCGACGATCCGTGGCAGGACCTGGCGGCCAGTGTCTACGTCATGATGCGTCCACCCGGTCTGGTGCGCGGGGGCAAGGGCTTCAAGTTCGGCTGGCTTGCCAAGCCGGGGCCGGCAGGAACCACCCAGCGGGGCATGCTGCAGGTCGAGCTGCGCCACGACCCGGCCGGACCCACCTGGCATACCGAGCAGGTCGACCTCTGCGCCCTCTACCGCCAGACCTATGGCGATCCGTCGGAAGAACAGATCCTGTACATCGGGGTGGTCACCGACGCCGACAATAGCCGTTCGCTCGCCGCCGCGGACTACGCGGATTTCCGCCTCCTTGCCAGCCCCTAGCCTGGTTCGTGGTTTGGCTCGCCGGGGCAGACCCTGAAGCCTCAGCCGCTCGTCGGGAGGGCAGGTCGCGCGCCAATCCCGTCGAACACGAGCGACACCACGGCCGGGGCCAGATCGGTGGCCGACCCCTCTCCGCCGCGCTGCGCCCAGTCGATCAGCAGTCCCTTGAGGGTGGAGGAGATGAACACCGCACCCAGCCGCGGGTCCACCTCCCGGACCGCCCCTTCCGCAATGGCGTCCCGAATGTGGGTGGCGAGGAGCTCGGTCACCCTCTCGACGTAGGCCAGGTGCTCCTCGCGGGACAGGTCGACCTCGTCGGCACGAGCCGGCTGCGGGTGCTCCTGCACCAGGGCGAGAATCCAGCCCCGGGATCGCTCCACGTGCTCGAGCTGGCGCAAGACGAGGGCCTCGGTCCGCTGCCGGGCCGTGAGCGAGGTCGGCAAGGGCCGCGCCAACAGCTCGCTCAGCTCACGAATGAGCTTCAACGCCATCGAATGCAGCAGCGCGTCCTTGCTCTTGAAGTAGTTGTACAGCGAGCCCACCGAGTAGCCGGCCTGCTGCGCCACCAGCTCCATGGTGGTGCCGGCCGCGCCCACGCGGGTGATGACCTCGGCGGTGGCATCCAGAATCGCGTTGCGGGTGCGCCGTGCGCGATCTTGCTTGCGCTGCTCGCGAGGATCGGGCCGGGCCTTCGTGGGACCTGGCTTGGCGCGGCGAGGCTTCGACTTCGTGCTCGGACGACGGGGCATGCCAGTTCGTGACGCAGACGGTGGTTGGGCCGACCAAGGCCAAAGGGCAGTCTACTCTGGGCCCGGTCACCAGGAAACTGAATGCTTGCGCACGAGCGCTGCTGATGGCGCAAGGCTCGTGGGGTTGGGGAATGGGGCCTCGGCGGTGACGGCCGCCCTACGGTCCTCTATGGTCGACAAGGAGATGACCTCGCCCGCTTCAGGGCCGCCCGACTGCCTGGCGACATCCACCTGTCCGAGCAGGGCCATCGCCTCCTCGAGAAAGACCTGGCGCGCTTTCTTCGTCAGCACGTAGCCGCCCTGGCGCGGTAAAAGGGGGTGACCAGGACCACAGACGTGACGGCCGTTCTCGGGATCTCCGCCTTCTATCACGACGCCGCAGCCGCGCTCGTCGTCGACGGACAGATCTGCGCTGCCGCCCAGGAGGAACGGTTCTCGCGGGTCAAGCACGACCCGTCCTTTCCCGAGCAGGCCGTTGCGCACTGTCTCGATGCGGGTGGGCTCTCCCCCGCCGACCTGGACTACGTCGCCTTCTACGACAAGCCCTACCTCAA
>Ga0180429_10002735_pt1 | contig 14431 bp, 14 predicted proteins | sample SS_ome_FD_132428 | JGI IMG/M metagenome (GOLD analysis project Ga0180429, IMG submission 132428) | Hypersaline lake sediment archaeal communities from the Salton Sea, California, USA - SS_1_S_1 metaG | ecosystem: Environmental > Aquatic > Non-marine Saline and Alkaline > Hypersaline > Sediment ...
GCGCAGCAGGACCTTGTCGCCGTTGATGTCCAGGGTGCGGATGGTGACCGGTTTGCCGGCCATGACCTCCACCACATCCCGGTAGCAGTCGAACAGGACTTCTTCGGACGGGAACTGACGCCGCACCAGATATTCGAACTCGGTGCGATACAGCCCGATGCCTTCGCCGCCGTTGTCCATGACCGTCACCACCTGTTCGGGCTGTTCGATATTGCCCATCACCCGGATGTGGCGGCCGTCGGTGGTTTCGGCCTTGAGGTGGCTTTTGCGGGCGATGCTGGCCCGGTAGGTTTCGAAATTGACCTGGCGCTCGCTGTATTCCACAAGGGTGCGTTCGGTCGGGTGGACCACCACCACGCCGCTGGTGCCGTCCACCACGATAATGTCGTCCGTGCGGATTGTTTTCAAGGCGTCGACAAGGCCTTGAACCGCCGGAATGCCCATAGATCTGGCGACAATGCTGGTGTGGGAGGTGACGCCGCCGCGGACCGTCACAAATCCCATGATTTTTTCGAGGTTGATCTGGCTGGTTTCCGCCGGCGACAAATCCATGGCAACGAGGATGACGCGCTTGTCGATGCCGGCGATTTTTACGGATTCAGCGCCGATCAAATGCCGCATGATGCGATCGGAAACATGCACGATATCCGAGGACCGTTCCTTCAAATAGGGGTCGGTGATGTCCTGGAACATGGATTTGACGTGCGAAACAGCCAGTTTCAGCGCCCACTCGGCGTTGACGCGTTTTTTCTCGATAAATTCGATGGTGCGGCCGTATAGCATCTTGTCGCGCAGCAGGAGCACGTGCGTTTCTAATATGTCGGCATGCTGCCGCAGCTCTTCGCTGGTGCCTTCGATGATTTCGTGCAGTTCATCCTTGGCCAGCTTTACGGCCGCCTTGAACCGGTTTTTTTCGCTCTCCAGATCTTTTTTATCGACAATATATCGTTTGATGACCTCCACGCCCTCCTGATCCACCAGGTAGGCCTTGCCGATACAGATTCCTGGAGAGGCGCTGATGCCGTTTAAAACGATTTCCTTTTTTTCTTCGGCGTCGGTCATTGCGGGATTATTCTCCAAATCCATTTTCGACCAGTGCGGCCAGCTGGTTTAAAATATCCAGATCATTCGGACTGGCCGCGGCGATCCGAATTGTCGTTCCTTTGGTGCACTCCAGACTCAAAATGTCGATGATGCTTCTGGCGTCGACGTTTTCACCGCCTTTTTCAATTCGGATGGCAGCGACCGCCTGCCGGGCAAGGGCGGCGATTTTTCCGGCCGAACGCGCATGCAGGCCCAGTTCGTTGACAATCACCACCTCTCTTTCAAGTGTGTCATGCGACGGTTTTTTCATATTCATATCATGCCGGCTAAAATCAGACGGTATAAACTCTAATTTTTAACAAGCAGTGAAACAAATGTCAATGTGCAACATTGACATCGACTGGATTTACTGTTAACGCCATTCTGCAGCCGCCGGCATTGAAGCCGGTTTTATTGTCTTTTCTACGATCAATCCGAGCTTGGATGGGTAACAGGCACCGCAGGGCCGATGAATGCCTTTAACAGAGGGTCGTGTACGCAAGATCAGCAGGTCGACTGAAAAAAGTTACCATGATTAAAACAGATCCGGGGGGCTGTCAATGGAAAAACAGTACTTGATCGATGATTTTAAGCTCGGGGAATCCTGGCGTCTGTTTAAAATCCTGGGTGAATTCGTGGACGGCGTGGAGACGCTGCACGACATCGGGCCGGCGGTCAGCATTTTCGGATCGGGCCGGGTCGCGCCCGATGACCCGGTTTACCGGAAAACCGAGGTCCTCGCCGGCCTGTTTGCGAAAAACGGCTTCGCCGTCATCACCGGCGGCGGCGGTGGTGTCATGGCGGCGGCCAACAAGGGGGCCGCCGCGGCCGGCGGCACTTCGGTGGGGTTGAACATCCGCCTGCCCTTTGAGCAGAAGCCCAATCCCTACGCCGATATTCAGCTGGAATTCAAATATTTTTTTATCCGCAAGGTCATGTTTATCAAATACGCCTCCGCCTACATCTGCATGCCGGGCGGGTTTGGCACGCTGGACGAGCTGTTCGAAGCCGTGACCCTCATTCAAACCCACCGCATCAAACCGCTTCCGGTGGTGCTGGTCGGCTCCGAATACTGGGGCGGGCTGAAAGAGTGGATCGAAAAGCGCCTTCTGGCTGAAAAACGCATATCACCGGGGGACCTGGATATTTTTCACATAATGGACGATCCCGAGGAGATCGTAAAACTGGTAAAGCGCGTCGTCATTCTTTAGACTTGGAAGTCGGAAGTCGGATGTCGGATGTCGGATGTCGGAGAACAGCATTGGGGTGTTGGCGGAAAGTCCTCCGACCGCCATCCCGGTCCTGAATCCAGATCCAGATTAGGATGACGGATCCGGCATCCTGAATTGTTTGATTTTACTATATTCCGGTGTTCGCCGGAATGACGGTTCATGGAAGACGCGACCTTTTGTGATTTCATCTGTCTTTCATAATTATAAATTTTCATGCATTCCGTTAAGACGGCTGCGCCGGCGTTTGAGCAGAATTTATTATTCTGTGTTTTGCCGTGTTCCGGAAGGCGTGAAAATTTATTGCTTGACCAAACCGACTGTATAGAATATAAACCATTCTTTAAATGAACCGCATTCAGCAGTGAAGCAGTCGCAACGCCGCCCGAATGTGCATCTCAGAGGAAACCGCAGCACAAATGACGACCTTGAAGATTTCGGATGTGACCCTTTCCTTCGGCGGATTGAGGGCGCTGTCGAAGGTCAGCATGACCGTCCAGCCGGGCATGATCACTTCGATCATCGGCCCCAACGGCGCCGGGAAAACAAGCCTGCTGAACTGCATCTCAGGTTTCTATCATCCCAGCGTGGGCCGCATTGAATACAACGGCCACAGTCTGGCGCACGCATCACCGCATCAGATATCGATGCTGGGCATTGCCCGGGCCTTTCAGAACCTCGAGCTGTTCAGGGGCATGACCGTGCTCGACAATCTGATGCTGGCCCGCCACCAGAAGCTGCGCTACAACTTCCTGCAGGCGGTGTTCTTCTGGGGCAAGGCCTCCCGGGAAGAAGCTGAAAACCGCCGCTATGTCGAAGAGGTGATTGACTTCATGGAACTGGAGCCGTACCGCAAACGCACGGTCGGCAGCCTCAGCTACGGCATTCAGAAGCGGGTGGAAGTGGCGCGTGCGCTGACGCTTTCCCCGGATCTGCTCCTGCTGGACGAACCCATGGCCGGGATGAACATCGAGGAAAAGGAAGACATGGTGCGATTTGTGATGGACATCCGCAACGAACGCGGCACCACGGTTGTGCTGGTGGAGCACGATCTCGGTGTGGTCATGGATATATCGGACTACCTTTATGTGCTGGATTTCGGGGAGTTGATCGGTGCGGGCAGACCCGAAGCGGTTGCCAAAGACGAAAAGGTGATAGACGCCTATATCGGAGAAAATTGATTCTAAATGGACAACAAAGACCATCTGCTGTCGATGACCATTCCCCAGCTCCTGCGCTGGCGTGTGCAACAGACCGGGGACAAGGTCGCCCTGCGGGAGAAGGATTTCGGGTGCTGGAACACAGTTACCTGGAATGCCTACTATGATCTGGCCCGTAAAGCGGCGCTGGGTCTTCAGTCGATCGGCCTGAAAAAAGGCGATAAGCTGGCCCTGATCGGCGACAACATTCCGGAGATGCTGATTGTCGCCATCGGCGCCCAGACCCTGGGCGCGGTTTCCGCCGGCATTTACCAGACGACGCTGCCGGACGAAATCGCCCAGCTGATCGACTACATGGACGTGAGCGTTGTGTTTTGCGACGATCAGGAGCAGGTGGACAAGATCCTCGAAATCCGCGACCGGATTCCCCGGGTGCGCAAGGTCATATACGAAGATCCGCGGGGGATGCGCGATTATCGCCAGGATGAATGGTTCCTGTTCATTAAAGACCTCTATGAAGTGGGCGCCGAACGCCACAAAGCCGATCCGGAGCACTTTGAAAGGCTGGTGGATGCGGGAAAACCGGACGATGTCTGCCACCTGTGCCTGACGTCGGGCACGACGGGTCTTTCCAAGGGCAGCATGATGACCCACCGCAACTACATCAATATGGGGGTTCAGATCACCAAGGTCGACCCGCTGGCGGAAACAGATGAATATCTTTCTTTTCTGCCGTTTGCCTGGATCGGAGAGCAGATGAATTCCTTCGGCGTGGCCATGGCCACCGGCATTACCATCAACTTTCCGGAGTCGGTGGAGACGGCCATGGAGGATTTGAAGGAGATCGGCCCGCACTTCATGTTCGGCGCCCCCCGTATTTATGAAACCATCCGTTCGCAGATCTGGCTGAAAATCGACGAGTCCTACTGGTTTAACCGCAAAATGTACGAAGCCTTCATCCGGATTTGCGAAGAGGCCGCCCGCTACCGCATGGGCGGTAAAAACATGCCGGTCAAGCTGCGCTTTCTGTCCTGGCTCGGAAAAGTGCTGGTGATGGACCCGCTCATCAACCAGATCGGCCTGCGCCGCCTGCGCCGCGCCTACACCGGCGGTGCGGCCCTGGGCCCGGAATTGTTCACCTTTTATCAGGCCATCGGCGTCAATTTGAAACAGATCTACGGCCAGACCGAAATTACAGGCATCGCCTACATGCACCGCGACGGCGATGTGCGGCCGGACACGGTGGGCAAACCGCTGCCGGAAACCCGGTGCAAAATTTCCGACGAGGGCGAAATTCTGTCGCAGTCGCCCTCGGTGTGCGCCGGTTTCTACAAGATGGAGGAACAGACCGCGGAGCTGCTGGAAGGCGGCTGGCTGCACTCCGGCGATGCAGGCTACCTTGACGAAAACGGCCACCTGGTGGTGATCGACCGGGTGGCCGATGTCATGCACAATGACAAGGGTGAAATGTTCAGCCCCATGTTTCTGGAAAACAAGCTCAAGTTCAGTCCGTACATCAAAGAGGCTGTCATTTTCGGGGATCAGAAAGCTTATGTCGCGGCGCTGATCAACATCGATCCCATCGTGGTGGGCAAGTGGGCCGAAGACCGGGGCATTTCATTTACAACCTACATGGATCTTTCCGGCAAACCGGATGTCGCCGAACTGGTCAAAGCGGCCGTGGCCGACATCAACCGGCGCGCGGAGCAGCCGCACTTTGTCATCCGGCGTTTTGCCGTGCTGTACAAGCTGCTGGACATGGACGACGGAGAACTGACCAAGACCGGCAAAATCCGGCGCAAGTTCGTGCGGAAAAAATACCAGGAACTGTACGACGCCCTGTATGACGAAACAGTGGACAGGAAAAAGGTGGAGGCCTTTTATCAGTATCAGGACGGCCAGAGTACGACCGTGAAAACGGAAATCGCATTTTACACCATGGAAGGAGCCGCATGAGTTATTTTTTTCAACTGGTTGTCAGCGGCATCGTCGTTGGATCCATTTACGCGCTTTCGGCGCTTGGCTTTGTGCTGATCTACAAGTCGAGCCGGGTGCTGAACATCGCCCACGGCCAGATCATCGCCGCCGGGGCTTTCATCACCTATGCCCTGACGGTTTGGGCGCACATTCCCATCGTGCTGTCTTTTCTGTTGAGCCTGGTGATTACTTTCTTCCTGGCCATGAGTGTGGAGCGGATCTTTCTGAGACGGCTGATCGGCGAGCCGATCATCTCGGTCATCATGGTGACCATCGGCCTGATGTCCATTATTGACGGCCTGATCTATTTCACACCGTTCGGAACACTCAACTTTTCTTTTCCGGAATTTTTTCCTAAAACCCCCATTATGCTGGGGGGCGTTTCCATTTCGTGGACACAGCTGGCGGGCGTCATCGTGACGGCGGTGATGATCGGCGGTTTTTCCTGGTTTTTCAAACGCTCCACCATCGGCATTTCCATGCGCGCGGTGTCGGACGATCAGCTGGCATCCATGTCCGTCGGTATATCGGTGCCCCGGGTTTTCGGCCTGGCGTGGGCCACGGCCGGGTTGAGCGCCGCCGCCGCCGGCAGCATCATCGGCAATATCACCGGCCTCAATTTCGAAACCCTGCACGCATTCGGCATCATTGTGTTTCCGGTGGTCATCCTGGGCGGACTGGACTCCATCTTCGGAGCGGTGGTGGCCGGCATCATCATGGGGCTGATTCAACAGTTCGCCAGCGGTTACCTGGACGGCAACTGGGGCCTGAACGGTACGGCGCAGGTCATGCCCTACATCATTTTGCTGATCATTCTTCTGTTTAAACCCCACGGCCTTTTCGGCACGCACGAAATAGAACGGGTATAAGCCATGTCCGCAAGTCGATGGTTAGCCACAGGCAACTTTTTCACCTCTTATCGCCAGGAGCAGCGCATTTTTCTGACCCACATCGACCGCTCGGTGTTTACGGTTTTTCTGGCGCTTCTGTTTTTCTGGCCGCTGGTGTTTGAACTCAACAACAAGTACATGCTGGTGATCGACAACATTCTGATCGCCATCATCGCCATTTTGGGACTGAACCTGCTCACGGGCTTCGCCGGCCTGATTTCCATCGGCCACGCCGCCTTTGTAGGGGTCGGGGCCTACACGGTTGCTTCCTTTGCCCGGGTGCTGGGCGACACGCACGTGGTCATCACCCATGCCTGGCCCCTGCTGGTGCTCGTGGCCGGCGGGGTGGGCGCCGTCGTGGGGGCGTTTGTGGGACTGCCGGCTTTTCGCCTCAAGCATCTGTATCTGGCAATCGCGACGCTTTCCTTCCAGATGATTTTTCAGTGGACCATCGGGTTCATGGATTTTTTCAACCAGGGGCAGACCATTTTCGTGGGAAGGGCCTACTGGTTCTTCGGCAAGGTGTCCCGCAGCGACCATTATTTTTTCTGGTACTATATCCTGCTGTTCGTGATCGTTCTGGCCGGTTTTATGGTGCGCAATCTGATGCGGACCAAGTTCGGCCGCTGCCTGGTCGCCGTCCGCGACAACGATCGCGCGGCGGACGCCATGGGCATGAGTCCGGGGCTGACCAAGGTTTACGCCTTTGGTCTGGCCGGGTTTTTTGCCGGCGTCGCCGGTGCGCTGCACGCCTACCTTTACCGTGGCGTCGGCTTTGAATCCTTCACCCTGCACCACTCCATCGAGTTTCTGGCCATGGCCATTGTGGGCGGTTTGGGAACCCTGCCCGGATCCTTCTACGGTCCGGCGGCCATTCGTTTTCTGGACCTTCAGGTGGAAAATCTGGCAGAATTCGCCAGCGGCATTTTTCCCTCCAACATGAATCTGGCGACCGCCATGCGGCCGTTTACCTTCGGTCTGGTGATTGTGCTGTTTCTGATGTTTGAACCGCGTGGCATCGCCAACTGGTGGCGCATCGTACGGTCTTATTTCAAGCTCTGGCCGTTTCGATATTAACCGATTTGTTAACCAACAACACACAAGGGGGAAACATGAAGAGGACAGGAAGGTTGATGCTCAAGGCGGTATTTGCGGCGACGTTGATGGTGGCCTTCGCCCTGCAGGCGCAGGCCGGCGAAACCTACCAGCTGGGCTTGTCTCTGGCGATCACGGGACCCACGTCCGATGCCGGCAATCCTTATTCCAAGGGCGTGGAGGATTTCTTCCGGTATGTCAACGACAACAAGCTGCTGGGTGACGACAAGATCGACTGCCCCATCCGCGACGATCAGTACAAAACCGCGGTGACCAAACGCAACTTCGAAGACTTTCTGGATCAGGGCATCGTGTTCTACCTGAACTACTCCACCGGCAGCACCCTGGGATTGAAGCGTGATTTTGAAGAGGAAAAGATTCCCGTCATTCCGGCTTCGTTTCACGCCGGCAACCTGGACGATTCCAACTACATTTTTCTGCCCATCGCCTCTTATTCCGAACAGTGCGTCGGCCTGGCCGAATACCTGGTCAAAAACCACCAGGGCGATACGCCCAAAGTGGCCATGTTCATCCACCCCTCGGCCTTTGGACGCGGACCGGTGGAAGATGTTCAGAAAGCGGTGGCCGCAGGCTTGAAAATGGAAATCGTCGAAGTGGTGGAGCACGCCAAGGATCTCGACAACACGGCCATGCTGCAGCGGTTGGCCTCCAAGGACGTGCAGTACGTGATCACCCACACGGTGCAGTCCCCCGTGGCGACCCTGCTGAAGGATGCCCAGCGCCTGAACATGACGGCCGGCCGCTTCGGCGAGAAGGGCAAACTCACCTTTATGGGCGCCCATTACACGGGCGGCAATGATTTGATCGACCTGGCCGGCAGTGCGGCGGAGAATTTTTTCTGGGCCACTTCCTACAAGCTGACGAGTGAACCGGGCACCGGCACCGAGGCCCAGCTGGCCCTGGCCAAGCAGTATGGCCGCGACGACAAGACCGCCAATTCGCACAACTACACCAACGGCATCATGGTCGCTCAGGTGGCCTTCGAGGTCATCCGCCGGGCCAAATCCAAGGGCCTGGAGATCAACCGCAAAAATCTTTACGATGAAATGCATGCCATGAACGGCATGAATGCCTTTTATCCGGTTACCACGGTCGGCCCGGTCACCTATTCCAATGACGACCACTCCGGGGTGGATGCGCTGCAGCTGTACAGCGTGCAAAGCGGCGTGTTCCGGTCGGTCGGCGCGCCGTTCAGGTCGGCCTACATGGCAAAAATCAAATAACAGCGGGATCCAGCAGGGCTCATAAAAAAGACGGAACCCGGGGGCTGTCCAAGACAGCCCTCGCGGGTTCTTGAAAAAAGTTGGTGCGATGACCCAAAAAACAAATGGCAACCTTCTGGAAGTCAACAACATTGAAGTCGTTTACAACGACATCATCCAGGTGCTGCGCGGGGTGAGCCTGCACGTGCCCGAGGGGCACATCGTCGCCCTTCTGGGCACCAACGGTGCCGGCAAAACCACCACGCTGCGCGCCATCAGCGGACTGCTCAAACCGGAAAACGGAATTGTGCGCGACGGCTACATCAAATTCCGCGGCGAGGACATTACCAACGTCCTGGGAACGGAGGTCGTCAAGCGGGGGGCGGTGATGGTGCCCGAGGGGCGGCGCGTTTTCAAACATCTTACGGTGGACGAAAACATCCGGGTGGGGTCCATCACCCGCAAGGACGGGCTGCAGCACATCAAAAAAGACCATGAACTGATGTACAAGCATTTTCCGCGCCTGTCGAACGTGAGCAACCGCCTGGCCGGATACTGCTCAGGCGGGGAGCAGCAGATGATCGCCATCGCCCGCGCCTTGATGGCGGCGCCCAAAATGCTCATGCTGGATGAACCCTCCCTGGGACTGGCCCCCCTTCTGGTCAAGGAAATTTTTGAAAACGTCGTGCTCATCAACCAGGATATGCAGACCACCATTCTGGTGGTGGAGCAGAACGCCAAGATCGCTTTGGAAATTTCCAACTACGCCTACATCATGGAATCCGGCAAGATCGTGCTGGAGGGATCTTCCAGCGAACTGCGCAACAATCCGGATGTCAAGGAATTTTACATGGGGATCACCCAGGGCGGAGGGCGGAAGTCTTTCAAGCAAGTCAAATCCTACAAAAGGCGGAAACGCTGGATGTAGCCGCCGTACGGGGAGATTCGGACAAAGGAGACGGTCATGAATGTTCTGGTGGCTTACAGCGGGACAAAAGAGTCCAAAGCGGCGCTCACTTATGCCCGTCAACAGGCGGCCGTATGGGGCGCCACGCTCTTTATCGTGTCATCCAGTGAAGGCGGAAAGGGGGAGAAGCCGGAGGAAATCAGCCGCATGGAGGCGGAGCTGGAAGACATCAAAGCAGCGCTGGAAAAAGAAGACATCCCCTGTACGGTGGAACAGCTGGCCAGGGGATTCTCGCCGGGGGAGGACATTCTGCTGTATGCCGACGAGAACGAGATCGACCACATCGTGGTCGGGATTCGCAAAAAATCCCGCACCAGCAAGCTGATTCTCGGCTCCACGGCCCAATACATCATTTTAAAGGCCAAATGCCCGGTGACATCTGTGAAGTAAGATTGCGACAAAGGTATAGCCAAAATGGGACTCTATGATTTCACGGTTTACGATCTGATCGTGCGCAGTGCGCACGGCCATGCCGACGCAACCGCCTGGGTCGAAGCGGAAGACGGGCGCCGGATGACCTTCGCCCAGTTTAAAACGTCGGTCGACCGCCTGGCGGCGGGTTTGCAGCGCATCGGCCTTAACAAAGGCGACCGCATCGGCATCGTGGGCCAGAACAGTCTGGAATATTTTCTGTTGTACGGGGCGGCCGCGGCCCTGGGGGCGATTGTGCTGCCGGTGAACTGGCGGCTTTCGGCCGACGAAATGGTTTTCAACCTGGAAGACGGCTCGCCGGACGTTGTTTTTGCCGACGCGGCATTTCAGGCATCCATCACCGAGGCCGGCGGGGCCCGGGACGGCGGCAGGCGGTATTTCAATCTCACACCGGGAAAAGGGCGCTTTGCAGACATTACCGACCTGATGGATTCCCCGGCTTCCTTCAAGCCGGCCGACACGGCCGCAGACGACGGATTTGTGATTATCCACACGGCGGCCGTCGCCGGTCGTCCGCGGGGAGCGCTGTTGAGCCATGCCAACCTTGTATGTGCCAGCCTGACGTTGAATTACTGCTTCAGCCTCACACCGCGGGACGTGCATCTCAACCTGCTGCCGCTTTTTCACGTGGGCGGGCTTTTCATGGCCTTCAGCAGTTTTCACGCGGGGGCGCAGAACATCGACATGGCCAAATTCGATGCGCACCGTGCCGCTCAGCTCATCGAAGCCCACGGGGTATCCCTGCTGTTTGAATTCGCACCGATTCTGTCGTCCATTCTGGATGCGCAGCAGGCGCTGGGGACCGACATCGGCTCCCTCAAAGCGGTCATGGGGCTGGATGCACCCGAAACCATTGAACGCTACCAGAAGTTGAGCGGCGGGCGCTTTTATGTCATTTACGGCCAGACGGAAACATCCTGCGTTGCCACCATGGGACGCTACGACGCGTGTCCGGGTGCCGCCGGCAGGCCGGCGCCCTTTACCCGGATAGAGCTGGTGGATGAATACGATCGACCGGTATCGCCGGGACAGGTGGGCGAAATCACCGTAAAGGGGCCCATGGTTTTCAAGGGCTACTGGAATCTAACGGCGGACACAGACCACACTTTCCGCGACGGCTGGCACCACACCGGGGATCTGGGCATGTTCGACGACCAGGGATTCTTATGGTACAAGGGCCGCAAGGCGGAGAAGGAGCTCATCAAGCCCGGGGGGGAGAATGTGTATCCCGCCGAAGTGGAAAAGGTCATTCTGCTGCATCCCGCCGTCGAAGAAACAGTGGTGTTCGGCGTGCCGGATCCCAAATGGAAGGAGGGTATCAAGGCCGTTTGCCGATTGGCCGCGGGAAAGACGCTTGCACCGGATGAGCTGATCCGCTTTGTCGGCGAACGCATCGCCCGCTACAAAAAACCCCGGTATGTCGAATTCGTGGCCGAATTGCCGCATCAGGAAGACGGCGCCGTGGATCGGGAAAAGGTCAAGGCACTTTATGGGGCGGGGGTTTAAGACATACGGTACACGGTATAGGGTTTAAGGCACAGGGCATAGGGAGCAGGCAGCAGGGTTAATAATTTTGAATGTTGAATAGATGGCTAATTCGCTGATTGGTTAAATTGATGAAGGGAAGGCTGTTGTCGCAGCGCCTAATCAACCATTCAACGAATCAACCAGATTCCTACAGGGAACATGCCATGGTAAGGACGGAAATTTCACTGTTCATGAAAAACGAACCGGGTGAGCTGGGCAAGCTGGCGACGCTTTTCAGCGAAGCGGGCATCAATATCGATGCGCTCACGATCCAGGACGCATCAGCGTATGTGCAAGAGCTGTTCAAGGCGCGGGGAAAGTCCCTGAAACGGATCGCTTCGGCCGCCAGCTACAATTCGATGCGCAAAGATTCGGCGGAATACGCGTTGATACGGCTGCTCGTCGGCAACACCGACAAGGCCATTGATCTGTTGTCCAAAAACGACTACGTGTTCGACATCATGGCCGTCATCGCCCTGGAGCTGGAAAACCGGCCCGGGGAATTGGCCGCCATTACATCCAAGTTCGGTGAGGAGGGCATCAACATCAACTACGTGTACGGTTCGGTGTCGTCTCCCGATGAAAAGTGCCTGTTTGTTTTTTGCCCGGAAGATATTGATTTGGCCGCCCGGATATTTGTTTAGAAACGGAAATGCAGACGGCGGGGCGATCCACGCCGGCGGACCTTATATGCCGACGTTCATACCATTGACGGTTACAACCGGGCAGGTGGCGTTCAAAATGATATACTGGGCGGTGGAGCCGAAAAGCAGTTTGCCGACCTTGGATCGCTTTTTGATGCCGATGTACATCATGTCCACCAGCTTCCTTGCGGCAAACTTGACCAGCTGTTCTCCGGAGGTCAGCGAGTCCACCAAAAGCTGGGCGTTGTAGGCGATGTCTCTTGCGTCTTCGAAGAGATCTTTGATCTGGGCGTCGAACTTGTCTTCCATGCGCTGCAGCTGGGAATGCCGGAGCGGCTCTTCCCGGGTAATGGTCGATATGACTTCAATGGAAGCATTCCAGTCTTTGGCGTGCTTCTGGGCCAGTCTTACCGCATCTTTGGCTTCGCTGGTGTCGTCGTAGCATACCATCAGTTTCATAGCACCCTCCTATAAATTTTCATGCCCTCTCGATGACCGGCAGTCAGCAGACATTCTCTGACAAGATGGATGCCGCATTGTTTTCCGTAAAAAATGCACGAAAATTTATATTGAATCGTTTACGGTAAACATCATCCATGCACACCAGTCTCATACTATAATCTTTTCTATAAATTTCGTCAAGACCAAGGTGGCGCTGCTTTTGACAAATCGAAAAGAAACATTTATAGCGATTGTCACCAATATGATCCGCTTGGTTTTTACGGACGGCGATACCGGCCGAAACGGTTTATTGATCCGTCCGGAGGTCATGACAAATGCGCTGTGAAGCCACTCAGGCTGGAAACGAAGCCGGCGGGCAATCAAGGAAAGGGGGCAGGCGATGATACGATTGAACGACCACTATTTCAAACTGCAGGCATCGTACCTGTTTGCCGATATCGGCCGCCGGGTGGCCGCTTATCAGGCCGAACATCCGCAGCGCGACATTATCAAACTGGGGATCGGCGATGTAACCCGGGCGTTGCCCGATGCCTGTGTAAAGGCCTTCCATCGGGCCGTGGACGAAATGGCGGCGGATGCGTCCTTCCGCGGCTACGGCCCGGAACAGGGGTATGCGTTTTTACGGGAGCGGATCGCCGCGGAGGATTTTCAGGCCAGAGGGGCGGACATCAGCGCTGATGAAATATTTGTCAGCGACGGGGCCAAGTGCGACACCGGTAATTTTTTGGATATCCTGTCCGCGGACAACCGGGTCGGGATGCCGGATCCGGTGTATCCGGTGTATGTCGATACCAATGTGATGGCCGGACATACCGGTGAATTCGTGGACGGCCGCTATCAGGGGCTGGTCTACCTGGAGGGCGGCGAGGCCAATGCTTTTGTGCCGCCGCCGCCCGAAGAGGCGTTGGATCTGATTTATCTGTGTTATCCCAACAACCCGACCGGCGCCGTCATTGCCAGGGAGCAGCTCACACGCTGGGTCGAGTACGCCCTGGCGCACAAGGCGCTGATTCTCTACGATGCAGCCTACGCGGCTTTTATCAGGGATGAAAGGCTGCCCCGTTCCATTTACGAAATCAAAGAGGCCAGAAAAGTGGCGGTCGAGTTCCGCAGTTTTTCCAAGACCGCCGGTTTTACCGGCACCCGCTGCGCCTACACCGTGGTGCCCCGGGACTGTGTGGCATGGACCGCAGCAGGGGAAAAGAAACCGCTGCACGCGCTGTGGACACGCCGGCACACGACCAAATTCAACGGTGTGTCCTACCCGGTGCAGCGTGCCGCGGAAGCCGTTTATTCAACAGAGGGCAGAGAGCAGACGCGTTCGTTGGTGTCTTATTATCTTGAAAACGCCGGCATCATTCGCGCCGCGCTGGGTGAAATGGGGTTCGCCTGCATCGGGGGCGAGAATTCCCCCTATATCTGGGTCGACTGCGGCGGCGACGCCTGGGCCTTTTTCGACCGCCTGCTGGAGCGATCCGGCGTCGTGTGCACGCCGGGAGACGGCTTCGGCCGCTGCGGCAGGGGCCACGTGCGCATCAGCGCCTTCAACGACCGCGAAAATGTGCAAACCGCCATGGCCCGCATGCGGGAGGCGGGGTTTTGAGTTTATTGGGTTTGTTGCGTTTGTTGGGTTTATTGGGTTCGTTGGGTTGGAAATGGTTGACTGGTTAATTGGATGAATGGTTGATTAGAAAAAAACTGCTGCTGCAGTTTCCCCAATCAACGAATCCAACGAATCCAAC
>Ga0180429_10002736_pt1 | contig 14425 bp, 12 predicted proteins | sample SS_ome_FD_132428 | JGI IMG/M metagenome (GOLD analysis project Ga0180429, IMG submission 132428) | Hypersaline lake sediment archaeal communities from the Salton Sea, California, USA - SS_1_S_1 metaG | ecosystem: Environmental > Aquatic > Non-marine Saline and Alkaline > Hypersaline > Sediment ...
CGGGATTCGCCCCGCCGCGTAGCTCATTTCCTGGTATTCCACCATGAGAGGGACGAAATCGATGCCCTCCCGGATCCGATCCTCTTTCATGGCGACGGCCAGAACCGCCGTATCGCCATAACGCACGGTGACCGCCCCGCTGGCTTGCCGGGCGACATGGCCGCATTCGATAACGAGCGGACGGCCACCTACTTCGGCCTCTACAGACTTTTTCATGGAATATCCTCTATCGGGAACGCATCGTTTTGTTCAGTCGGGAATCCGAAGGCAGCCGCGATCCGCCTACCGACGCAATCCGAGTTTTTCGATGATCACATTGTAACGGTCCACGTTCTTTTTCTTGAGGTAGTTGAGCAGTTGCCTGCGCTGCCCCACCAACTTGAGCAATCCTCTGCGCGAATGATGGTCCTTCTTATGCACCTTGAAATGCTCCGTGAGATAGTTGATCCGCTCGCTGAGCAAAGCGATCTGCACCTCCGGAGAACCGGTATCCGAAGGGTGGAGCTTGAAACTGTCAACGATTTCCTTCTTCTTTTCAGGAGTCAAAACCACGACGATACCCTCCTTTGACACAATGAATGAAACCCAAGTGATCACCGAAAAACGCGCAATCGGCGTTGTCTCCCGCTTCCCTGGCAAGACCGCGACCCCCGGCGAAGCCGATCCTCCTTCTTTTCTTTGGACTCCCGCCACCAGAGAGCCACCAGCCGGTCGCCGGCGGCCATGAGACGAACGGGACCTTCTCCGGTCGGCAGGTCCCTTTCATGGCTCGCTTCCCAACGGGGATCCAGGCAACCGTCGCGCAGGAGCTTCAACACCCGTTCATCCTCCACCTGGACGGCGGGCAAGTGAGCCAAAGCCCGGTTCAAGGAGATCAGCTTGTTCTTCCAACGCCCTTCGGCCCTCAACGATGGGAGCTCCTCCAGGGAAACGGCGTCCTCCAGGGTGAACGATCCGCTGGCCAAACGCCGGAGCTCCGACACGAACCCTCCGCATCCCAAGCGGGCCCCCAGATCCGAAGCCAACTGCCGAATGTAGGTGCCCTTGGAGCAAAGGGCTTGAAGACAAGCTCGAGGCCATCGATATTCCAACAAATCCAGCCGGTGAATCTCCACGGGGCGCCGGGGCCGCTCCACCTCCACCCCTTTGCGGCTCAGTTGGTAAAGGCGCTTTCCGCCCACTTTCACCGCGGAGTGACGCGGCACCTGCTGAACGAGGCTCCCCCGAAAAGATTCCAGGGCTTCCTTCAATTGATCTTCGGTTTTGGGAGGCCCTTGGTAGGTCCAGATCGCCTGGCCGGTCTTGTCCAGGGTGTCCGTTTCCACTCCCAGGGTGACGACGAAGCGGTAGGATTTGTCCTGTCCCGCAAGCTGGTCGGCCACCCGGGTGGCCTGGTTGAGGCACAGGACGAGGACCCCCGTGGCGAAAGGATCCAGGGTGCCGCAGTGTCCCGCCTTGCGGGTCTTCAGCCACCGCCGGACCCGGTCCACCACGGCGAAGGAGGTCATCCCTTCGGGCTTGTCCACCACCAGCACCCCGTCGACGGACTCCCTGGACCCGCCGTCCCCGCCGCCCTTCATGAATCGCCACCCTTCAGGCAAGCCAGGGCGTCGCGGACCAGCTCCCGGCGAACGCGCTTCAACGCCCCCGAGACCCGCAGGGCGGCCGCCTGCCGGTGGCCTCCCCCCCCGTAGCGCTGGGCGAAAGCGGCCACGTCCACCCCTTCCTTGGATCGCAGGCTCACCCGCACGGAGCCGTCCGCCTCCTCCCGCACGAACATGGCCATGCGCACGGATTTCACCGACCGCAGGAGGTTGATGAACCCTTCGCTGTCCACGGGATCGGCCCCCGTTTCCTTGAACATCTTCTGGCTCATTTCCGCCACCGCCAGTCGATGGCCGTCGTGATAGGAGACCGTCGAAAGAACGCGCGCCAAAAGGAGGAGCCGCTCGGGGGAAGAGGAATCGTAAACCCGGGCGGCGATGCGAGCCGGGTCCGCTCCCGCGCGCACCAGCTCCGTGGAAACCTCGAAGACCCGTCGATTGGTGTTGGCGAAGCGAAAGGAGCCCGTGTCCGTCATCACTCCCGTGTACAATCGGGCGGCGATGCGGGCGTCCAGCTCCACGCCCAGGCGGGGAAGCAGATCGTAAAGCATCTCGCAGGTGCTGCTGGCCGACGGCTCCACCCAGGAAACCCGGCCGAAAGGGGCATGGGTGGCGTGATGGTCGATGTTGATCACCAGGGGGACGCGGCGCACCGTGCCGGCCAGCTCCTCCCCCACCCGCTCCACCTCGCCGCAGTCCACGAGAATGGCCGCATCGAAGGGAGCGGGGTCCGGAATCCGCCGATGGACGATCTCCCCGTCCAGGAGAAATTCGTAGCCGGGAGGCAGATTGTCCTGGCAGGCCGGGGTCGGCTCCTTGCCCATGCGATCCAGTATGGCCGCCATTCCCAAAAGAGCGCCCACGGCGTCCCCGTCGGGACGGACATGGGTGGCGATGAGAAACCGCCGATGCTCCCTTATGGCCCGGGCAACCCCCTCGATGATCTCGTTGCGGGACTCATTCATCGTCGCTTCGCAATCCCTTCAAAAGCCCTTCGATTCTGGCGCCGTAATCCAGAGACTCGTCGTAGCGGAAATCCAGCTCGGGCAGATACCTCAGGCGCAACCGCTTGCCCAGCTCCCTGCGGATGAACCCCCGGGCCCGGCTCAGCCCCCGGGCCGCCTCCTCCCTGGCCTTTTCGCCGCCCCTCGCGCAATAAAAAATCTTGGCGTGGCGCAAGTCCGACGAAACCTCGGCCCCGGTGATGGTCAGCCCTTCCAATCGGGGATCCTTGATCCCCCGGTAAAGCAACCGGGCGATCTCCCGAGCCAGCAGGTCTCCCACGCGATCCGAACGCTTGAATTCCATGAACGCTTCGCCGTTTCTCACAAGGAGATCAGTTCGATCTCGTGATCCACCATGTCCGCCAGATGGAGGGAGTCCATGTAGTCGATGATGCGATCCAGAAGGGAGTTCACCAAGCGGGAGTCGCTGCCGATGACGGAGACACCGATGGTCGCCTTCTGGTGAGCCTGCTGCTGAGCCACCTCGGCCACGGACACGTTGAAGCGATGGCGACTCTTCTCGATGAGGCTCTTGACCACCTTCCGCTTCTCCTTGAGGGAGCGGTTCCCGTGAATGACGAAAGCGACGCGGGCCACTCCCACGGTCACGCTCGCTCCGGCGAAGGAAAGGGAATTCCCGTATCCGTCCCAATCCCCCTCGCGCCGTTCCTCCCCACTCCCGTATTCTCTCATGCCCCGCCAACCGCCCGCCGGTCAATTTTCATCGATGCTCAATTCCGGCTTCACTTCCTGAAGCTCGTAAGCCTCCAGGATGTCGCCGATCTTGAGGTCGTTGTAGTTTTCCACGGAAATGCCGCACTCGAAGCCAGCCCGCACTTCCTTGGCATCCTCCTTGAACCGCTTGAGAGAGCTCATGCGCCCGTCGTAAACCACCACCTGGTCCCGCAGCACCCGTACCCGGGAGCCTCGCTCCACCTTGCCGTCCAGCACGTAGGAGCCCGCCACGGTGCCGATCTTGGAAATGTGGAAGGTCTGGCGCACCTCCACCCGTCCCGTGACGTGCTCCTTGAAAACGGGCTCCAGCATGCCCACCATGGCGTCCTTGACGTCGCCGATGAGCTGATAGATGATGTCGTAATAGCGGATCTCCACGTTTTCCTGCTGGGCCAGCTCCTGCACCTTGGCGTCCGCCCGCACGCTGAAGCCGACGACGATGGCGTTGGAAGCGGAGGCGAGCATGACGTCCGTTTCCGTGATGGCTCCCGTGCCGCTGTGAATGAGACTGACCTTCACTTCGGAAGTGGCCAGCTTGGCCAGGGCGTCGGTGATGGCTTCCAGGGACCCTTGAACGTCGGTTTTGACGATGACGTTGACTTCCTTGATCTCGCCTTCCTGGATCTGCTGGAAGAGGCTTTCCAGGGAAACCTTGGAGGTGCGGGTCAGCTCCTTCTCCCGCTGCTTGCGCTGGCGATGCTCGGCCACCTGCTTGGCCCGCTTCTCGTCCTCGAGCACGATGAAGTCTTCCCCGGCGTTGGGCACCGCGGAAAAGCCGGAAACCTCCACGGGAGTGGACGGCGCCGCTTCTTCCATGGGCCGCCCCCGATCGTTGAACATGTTGCGCACGCGCCCCGAGCTCAGTCCGCACACGTAGGCGTCCCCCGTCTTGAGGGTCCCTTCCTGGATGAGGACCGTGGCGACGGCCCCCCGGCCCTTGTCCAGCCGGGCTTCGATGACGCGCCCCCGCGCCGCCTTGCGGGGATTGGCCTTGAGCTCCATGATCTCCGCCTGCAGCAAGGCCATCTCCAAAAGCTCGTCGATGCCGATCCCTTTCTTGGCCGAAACCTCCACCATGGTCGCGTCGCCCCCCCACTCCCCGGTGAGGAGCCCGTGCTCGGCCAGCTCGCGCTTGACGCGATCCAGGTTGGCGTTGGCCTTGTCGATCTTGTTGATGGCCACGATGATGGGCACTTCGGCGGCCCGGGCGTGGTTGATGGCTTCCACGGTCTGCTGCATGACCCCGTCGTCGGCGGCCACCACCAGGATGACGATGTCCGTGACCTTGGCCCCGCGAGCGCGCATGGCCGTGAAGGCTTCGTGGCCGGGCGTGTCCAGAAAGACCACGTCGCCGGTCTTGCCCTTGACGTAGTAGGCCCCGATGTGCTGGGTGATCCCTCCCGACTCGCCTTCGATGACGTTGGTGTGGCGAATGGCGTCCAGCAAGGAGGTCTTGCCGTGGTCCACGTGGCCCATGACGGTGATCACCGGAGGCCGGGGGACGAGCTCCTCGGCCCGGTCCTCCCGGCTTTGAAGCACGTTCTCCTCTTCGAAGCCCACCCGCTCCACTTCGAAATCGAATTCCGAAGCCAAAAGAGCGGCCGTGTCGAAATCCACCGCCTGGTTGATGTTGGCGGGAAACCCCAGGAGCAGCAATCGCTTGATCACCTCGCCGGCCTTGATTCCCATCTGCTTGGCCAGGTTGGCCAGGGTGATGGCCTCGTCGATCTTGATCTTCCGCTTGCCGACCTTGGGAGCCGCAGGGGCCTCCTGCCTGGGCGCCTCCTTGACCGAAGCCCCCCTGGCCCTGCCCCCCGCAGTCCTCCGGCCCGCCTGGGCCGCCAGCTCCCCGGGAGTGTACAGGTCCTCCTTGCCCACCACCTCCTTGCGCCGACCGCCACTCCGCCGCTTCCCCTTGGCCGCTTCCCGCTCCTCCTCTTCGGGACGGGCCATCTTCTTGCGGCCGGGAACCCGTCCGGGCTCTTCCTCGTCCTTGATGCCCAGGCGAGAAACCACGGAAGGCAGCTCCACCTCCTCTTCGGGCTCCGCCGGAATGATGTCGGGCAACTTGATGATTCGCGCCGGCTCGTCCTTGCGGGCCTTTTTCCGCCGCCGCTTCTTGGCCTTGCGAGCCTTGGACTTGGCCTTCTCGTCGTCCTCCACCTCCTCGGCCCCCTCTTCCGGAGGAAGCGCTTCCCCCGCCTCGACGCCTTCCGCGACCTCCTCCCCAACCGCGTCCTCGTCCTCCTCGAGCTCCTCGCCGACGGCGTCCACCTCTTCGAGCGCTCCCGCAGCCTCAGGCTCCTCCATCCCGGTGGAAGCCTCGACGGCGACGGCCCCCCCGGGCTCCGCCGCCTCCGCGGGAGGCTCCACCGAAGGCCCGGGAGAAACGGCTTCGCCGGAAGCGAGATCCTCGGAAACGGGCACCTCCTCCAGAGAGGGCGGAGCCTCTTGGGAAGGAGGCCCCTCGGAAGGCTTCTCCAGAGCGGAGGAAACGGGGGCGGCTTCCCGGGGAAGGGCTTCGGACGAAGGGGCTTCTTGGAGGGCGTCCCGCCATTCGGAGGGTGGCTCGGCGGGAGGGGACGGCGCGCTTTCCGCCGAGGGAGCGGGGGGCGGGAAATCGACCGCTACGAGCCCCTCCCCCGTTTCCGGCGATTCGGGAACCGGCTCTTCGGACGCTTTCTTGCGCCGCCGTATGACCGTCCGCCCGATGCGCTTTTCCTCGACCGCCTCGGGCCGAGCCCCCCCGAAATGCTGGCGCACTTTCTGAATGGAGGAGTCGTTCAAGGTGCTCATATGGTTCTTGACCTGGATGCCCAGCTTGACGATGCGCTCTATCAGGTCCTTGTTGTTTACATTCAGCTCTTTCGCTAATTCGTGCACCCTCATCCTAGCCATAAAACTTCCTCTTTAGCCCCCTGAAGCATCGACAGCCAACGGTCCGCCCGCCGCGAGTCCATCGCCATGCACGCCGGCATCAGCTCGGCGGCACCCCTTGACGATCCCCGGCAAACGGATGCTGCGACAATCCTTCCGCCTTGTTTCTGAAAGCCTTCCGAACCCGCCTGCTGAAACGCAAGGAATCCACACAGGAGAAGCAAACGTAGGCACCGCGCCCTTGCGATCGTTGTCGAGGATCTCCAATGATCCGATTTTTGAGATCCAGTGTCAATCGCAAAAGCTCCGCCTTGGGCCTCCTGGAACCGCAAGCCACGCACGTCCTCACGGGAACGTGCCCCCTGCGCATAAGGGCTCACTCCCCCGCCGCCGACGGGACGTCGTCCCCGGCGGCTCCCGGGGCATCCTCGCGTCGAGGGCCGTCGGCTTCCCGGTTTTCGAAGGCGTCGAGTCTTCGGAAGGCGGGCTCGTCCTCCGTCTCCTCCTCGGCTTCCCCGCCTTCCGCGATTCCCGCCTCCACTTCGTCGTCTTCCTCGGCGACCGCCAATTCCGGCACCCCTCGCCGCAACCGGTCCGCCGCCTCCTCCTGCATGGCCGCCAAAGTGGCCTCCGAAAGGCCGGTCATCTCCTGCAAATCCGCCAAGCCGGCTTCGGCGAACTCCGCCAGGGAGGCGACGCCGTTTTCGTAGAGGGTGTCCGCCAGATCCTCGGTGAGCCCCCCGATGAGCAGGAGCGCCTGGTATCCCCGCTGCTTCTGGCGCTCGTGCCGGGTTTCGTTCTTCACGTCGATGCGCCAGTTGGTGAGCTTGGAGGCCAGCCTCACGTTCTGGCCCCTTCGGCCGATGGCCAGGGAAAGCTGGTCGTCCTGGACGATGACCTCCATGGTGCGGTTGGCCTGGTCGATGATCACCTTGGAGATGATGGCCGGAGCCAGGCTGTTGACCACGAACTTGGCCGGGTCCATGTGCCAGGGAACGATGTCGATCTTCTCGCCCCGAAGCTCGTGCACCACGCTCTGCACGCGATTGCCCTTCATCCCCACGCAGGCCCCCACGGGATCCACGTCGGGGTCCTTGGACACCACGGCGATCTTGGCCCGCGAGCCCGGCTCCCGGGCCGCGCTGATGATGCTCACGATCCCTTCGGCCACCTCCGGCACTTCCGTGGAGAAAAGCTGGATGAGCAGGTGAGGGTGCGTGCGGCTCAACACGATCTGCGGCCCCTTGCTGATCTTCTTGACCTCCAGCACGTAGGCCCGTATGCGGTCCCCCTGCCGATAGACCTCCTTGGGAATCTGCTCCTTCTGGGGAAGAATGGCTTCCGCCCGGCCCAGATTCACCAGGATGCCCTTCTTGTCCACGCGCTGCACCAAGCCGTTGACGATCTCCCCCTTGCGGCTCTTGAACTCCTCGTAGATGGCTTCCCGCTCGGCGTCCTTGACCTTCTGGATGATGATCTGCTTGGCGGCCTGGGCCGCGATGCGCCCCAGGGTCTCCGTGTCCATGCGAACCCCCAGCTCGTCGCCGACCTCGCAATCGGGATCCAGCTCCCGGGCGTCCTCCAGAAGGACCTCCCTCTCCTCGTCGGCGAATTCCTCCACCACCTCCTTGAAAAGGAAAGCCTCGAATTCTCCGAACTCCTCGTTGAAAGCCACCTCCACGTCCATCTTGGATCCGTACCTTCTCTTGATGGCGGATCTGATGGCTTCTTCCAGAGTCGAAACCAGGGTTTCGCGATCGATCCCCTTCTCGCGGCTGACCTGGTCGATCAACCGTTTCAATTCCGTGGGCATGATTTCCGATACCTTGCTGCCAACAATTGCTTCCAACTGTCAACGAATGCGCCAGGCCGCGAACAACCTGGAGGAGACGCCTCTCAAAGCCCGCGGGCGAAGCCCGCGAGCGCCCTCGTCCGCGGAAGCTTCCGGCGGCCTTCCCGCCCGGGCGGCTTCCCTCGCCCGTCCCCGCCTTCCCGAAGCTTCCGGTGCCCCTGTTTTCACGAAAGCCCCCGCCCGCCCTTCTCACCGCCGGAAGGATCGCTTTCGAAATAGCGCAAGCGGGACCGCTCCATCACGGAAAAAGGGATCTCGTAACCTTGCCCGTCGCAGTCCACCCTCACGCCCCGGGCATCCACGTCCAGGAGAATCCCCTTGAAGCGGCGCCGGTTCTCCGAAGCCGAAGGGGGGACCGAAGTCCTGATCTCCACGACGCTTCCCAACTGCCGGCGGAAATGCTCCGGCTTGCGCAAGGGACGATCCAGGCCGGGAGACGAAACTTCCAGGTGATAGGGATGATCGATGGGATCGGAAACGTCCAGCAAGTCCCCCACCACCCGGCTCGCGCGGGCGCAATCGTCCACCGTCACCCCCTGCGGTCCGTCCACGAAAAGCCGCAAAACCCAGCCTTGAGGCTCGCGCCGGTATTCCACCTCCACGAGCTCCAGGCCCTCGGCCTCCACCACGGGCTCCGCCTGCTCCCAGACGGAGTCCAGAACCCTTCGAGCGATCTCCTCCCCACTCATGGCCCTTTCGCCGCCCTCCCCCCGCACCGGCATAAAAAAAAGCGGGCGCTCGGCCCACTTCCATTAGTAGATGAGATTATAATTCCGAACTACAAAAGGCTGTCTTTTGCGAAGACCCGGTTACAACCCCTGTCATCCACTAATCGAAGCGAATCCCCCGACTCCCGAGAAGCCCGGGCGAGATCCCCTCAAATAGGGAAACCTTCCGCACGGAAGGGGCCACATCTCTACTTTGCCGACGAATGGAGCGGGCAACGGGACTCGAACCCGCGACCCCAAGCTTGGGAAGCTTGTGCTCTACCAACTGAGCTACACCCGCTCGTCCATCCGAACGAGGCAATATTAGCGAGGCCCCTTCGGCAAGTCAAGTTTTAATTTTCAATCTTGACGGTTATGATAAGAGCGATCGAAAGTCCGAAGAAAGGCCAACCTTCGACCCCCCCGGGGAGGAAAGCATGACGAGGAAAGTGGACGGTCTGGAAGTCGAGCGGCTGGACGAGAACCGCTGGAAAGTGCTCAAGCAAGGCAAGATGCGCACGGAAGGGCTGGTTTACGCCAGCGAGGACATGTTCGAATCCATCGGCCGGGAGCAAAGCCTTCGGCAAGTGGCCAACGTGGCCTGCCTGCCGGGCATCGTGGGCCGCTCCATGGCCATGCCCGACATCCACTGGGGCTACGGCTTCCCCATCGGAGGCGTGGCGGCCTTCGACGCGGACGAAGGCGTCGTTTCCCCGGGAGGCGTGGGCTACGACATCAACTGCGGGGTCCGCCTGGCGAGGACCTCCCTGCGCTGCGACGAGCTCTCGGCGGAAGCCATTCGCGACTTGGTGAGCGGCCTTTTTTCCAACATCCCTTCGGGGGTGGGCTCCTCGCGCAAGGACCTCAGGCTTTCCACCGCCCAGTTGCGCCAAGTCCTGCGGGACGGTGCCCGGTGGGCGGTGTCCAGGGGTTTCGGCGAGGCGTCGGACCTGGAGAAGATCGAGGAGCAAGGCCGCATTCCCTGGGCCGACCCCGAAAAGGTCTCCGACAAGGCCCTGGATCGAGGCCGCTCCCAGTTGGGCACCCTGGGGTCGGGCAACCATTTCGTGGAGCTGGGCGTGGTGGACGAAGTGTTCGACGACGCGGCGGCCCGGGCCTTCGGGCTCTTCCAGGGCCGGCTCACGGTCTTCATCCACACGGGCTCGCGGGGACTGGGCCACCAGGTGTGCGACGATTCCATCGCCAAGCTGGTCAAGGCCGGGGCCAAATACCGCTTCGACCTGCCCGACCGCCAGCTCTGCTGCGCTCCCGTGCAATCCCCCGAAGGAAAGGACTATCTGGCCGCCATGGGGGCCGCCGCCAACTTCGCCTTCGCCAACCGGCAGCTCATCTACCACTGGGTGAGGGAGACCTTCGAAGCCGTTCTGGGCCGCTCGGCCGAGGAGCTGGGATTCTCCCTCCTCTACGACGTGTGCCACAACATGGCCAAGCTGGAAGAGCACCGGGTGGAGGGCGAGCTCCGCAAGCTGTGCGTCCATCGCAAGGGGGCCACCCGCGCCTTCGCCCCGGGCCACCCCCTCACGCCGGCCCTCTACCGGGACATCGGGCAGCCCGTGCTCATCCCCGGCGACATGGGGCGGTGCAGCTACGTCCTGGCGGGGACCGCCAAGGCCATGGAGGAGACCTTCGGCAGCACCTGCCACGGGGCCGGCCGGGTCCTCAGCCGCAAGCAGGCCATGAAGGCCTCCAAGGGCCGGTCCATCTCGCGGGAGCTGGAGGACCGGGGGATCTTCGTGCTCAGCGCCGGTCGCTCCACCCTGCGCGAGGAAATGCCCGAAGCCTACAAGGACGTGAGCGAAGTGGTGGAAGTGGTGGCTCGCGCCGGCATCGGGCGGAAAGTGGCCCGCCTCAGGCCCCTGGGCGTCATGAAGGGTTGAAGGCGTCCGCCCGCTCGGCGAACGGCTCCTTCGCCGTTCGCCGGGAAAAAACGGCTCCGCTTCGGATTTGGAATTCCCCTTCGGGCGATCGCTCAGGCAAGCAAGGGCGGGCGACGAGCTCCTATCCGTTCGGGCTGCACCGCTACCGCCGCTCCTTGCTCCAAATCCCCAATGCACCGTATCGATTCCCGCCTTTCGCAACAAGGCCGCCGCCGATCTCGGCGGTCCTTGGCCAAGCGGCAGTTTCATGGCTCGGCGGAAGATCGAGAACACGACCGTCGAGATGCGCAGCCGCGCAGAGGAGAGCTTGCCGGATATCCTCGTCTTCAAGCCCGGGCTCGAGTGCCGAAGGGCCGCTGTCGGAAGTCCCGTCCATCCCAGGCGCCCGCATTCCGCCTACGCCCGGATGGAAAGGATGCGGTAGGCGCGGAGGCCGCCGGGGGTGCAGACGGTCACCTCGTCGCCCTCGAAGCGGTCGAGAAGGCCGTTTCCCACGGGGGACTCCACGGAAAGCTTCCCCTGGCCGACGTCGGATTCGTAGGGGCCCACCAGTTGGTAGCGGAAGGTCCGGCCCGTGTCCAGGCTCTCGACGTCGATCACCGTGCCGAACCCCGCCTGCTTGTACCGGAACTTCCTGCCCACCACCACTTCGCACCGGGCCAGCTTTTCCTCCAGGTCCTCGATCTTTCGCTGAACCACCGACCAGCGCTCCAGAGCCAGCAGGTACTGCTGGTTGTCGATCTTCACCCCGAAGGCCCGCGCCTCCCGAAGCTCTTCGAGGGCCTCGGGGCGGGCCTCCCTGCGAAGGCGTCGAAGGTCCCTTCGAAGATCGCGGTGCCCCTGGCGGGTGATGGGGACTTTTTCCATGGCCTCGCCTCTTCAGACGAAAAAATCCCCGGGGACGTCTCCCCGGCGGCGACGAAGATCGAGCAAGGCAAGACCGAGGACGGTCTTGCCGTCCCGCACCGTCCCCTCCAGGATCAGATCGTAGATTTCGTCGAGCTTCACTTCGCGCAAGCCGGAAATCTCGCGCTCGTCCCGCTCTTCCGAAGCGCGGGTCAGCCCCGAAGCCGCGAAAATCTCGATGACCTCGTCGGAATAGCCGATGGCGGGATAATAGCTGAAAAGGGAAAGGAGCCGTCCCGCCTCGTAGCCCGTCTCCTCGCGCAGCTCCCGGCGGGCGCAGGCGGGCGGATCCTCCCCCTCGTCGAGCTTCCCCGCCGGGATCTCCAGGGTCTCGCGGCCGACGGCGTAGCGCCACTGGCGCACCATGAGGATGCGCTCGGCGTCCAGAAAGGGCACCACGGCGGCGGCGGGCGGGTGCTCCACCTTGATCCTCCGGGAGACCTCCCCCGTTTTCAGGCGCACGTCGTGGAGGTGGACGCTGAAGTGGTTGGCGTGAAGACTTCCCAGGCTCCGTATTTTTTCCTCCATGACTCCTCCGTGGATTTGGCGACGCGCAACGGGAGCCCCCGATTTCTACGACGGGCCCTCGTCCCTCGCCCGCGCCATTTGGATTTCGATATTTGAAATTGTTTCGAATTTCGTGCTTCGGATTTCGAATTTCCGTTCGGGCCCTGCCTGGCGTCCTGGATTTCCGCCTTCGCGGGAACGACGGCGAGAGACCACCGACCCGCGGAATCAAGCGTGACAAGGCACCGGTGAACACTTCCAATATAGACGCACGGAGGGCGGCGGCGCAAGGGTTGTCGGTAAAGAGGGCCTTGCAGCGGGATGTTCGAACGGGCCCGGCGATCCCGCGCTTTCCTTCATGATCCGAGGTGGAATTTCAGCGAGGGCATCGCTTGACACCGCTCTCTTCCAATTCTTTCTTGACAGACCGTTCAATCCGGTCGTATTGAATGGAGGGTCGCCGCCTTCCCTCGTCATTGGCGGCCCTTGTTTTCGCGGGCGTTTCGCATCCGTTCAGCCACCGAGGCCCTTCATCCATCGCCTTTCGCCATGCTCCGCGGACATTGCGGCACGGCCGGTTGTCGGGAGGACCGGTTTCATGGCAGATTCGTCGTCGAGCCGATTCCGCGCCCTTCGATGGCGCGAGCTGATGGCGGTCCTCGCCGTCGGGTGGCTTTGCGCCTTTACGGGCGGGGGGCTCCGGGCCCCCGGCGAGGCCGCCGCCCAAGGGGCCTTCCAGCGAACGGAGATTCCCTCGTCCTTCAACCCCGTGGGCTCGGGGGCGCGGGCGTTGGGCATGGGCGGGGCCTTCATCGCCGTGGCCGACGACGCCACGGCGGCCTCCTGGAACCCGGGGGCTCTCGTCCAACTGGAGCGCCCGGAGATTTCCGCGGTGGGGGCCTACGTGCATCGCAAGGACGAAAACGCCTTCGCCTTCCACCCGGAAGCCGAGGGCCCCCAGTCCGTTTCCGAAACGAAGCTCAACTACGCCAGCGCCGCCTATCCCTTCGTCCTGCTGGGCCACAACGTCATCGTTTCCCTCAATTATCAGCATTTGTTCAATTTGAGCCGGGAATGGGACTTCCGCATCGTTCAAAGGAAGGAAGGACACCGCCGGGACGGAACGGTGGATTTCGACCTCCGGGGGGACCTCTACGCCCTGGGGGCCGCCTGCGCCGTCCAGATCACCCCGTTCCTCTCCCTGGGCTTCACGCTGAATTTCTGGGAGGACTTCCTCTACGACAACGAATGGCTCAAGACCGTTCGAGAAGAGCAGCAAGGGACCCTGGGCACGGGAGACGCCGCGCGCTTTCGCATCGCCGCCTCGGACCACTACTCCTTCGCGGGCTTCAACTTCAACGCGGGCCTGCTGTGGCGGGTCAACGAGCGGCTGACCTTCGGGGCCGTTTTCAAGTCCCCCTTCCAAGGGGAGCTGATCCACCGCTCGCGGGCCCTTTTCGTCACGGAATTCCCCGGCACGGCGAGGCCCCCGCTGGTCAACCGACTTGAATCCCTGGAAGACGAGACCCTGGACATGCCCCTGTCCTACGGAGTGGGGATCGCCTGGCGGTTTTCCGACGCCTTCACGGTTTCGGCGGACCTGCACCGCACCCGTTGGCAGGATTTCAAGCACACGGACGCCCGGGGCGTGGAGACTTCGCCCGTCAGCGGAAAGCCCTTCCGCGAGGCCCGCGTGGACGCCACCCACCACGCGCGGTTGGGGGCCGAATACCTTTTCATCGAGCCCAAGTGGGTGATTCCGGCAAGGGCGGGCCTGTTCTACGACCCGGCCCCCGCCGAGGGCAGCCCCGACGACTACTACGGATTCAGCCTGGGGTCCGGCCTGGACACCGACCGGTTCAGTTGGGACGTCGCCTACCAGTACCGCTACGGGCGCGACGTCGGCGGGTCCGTTCTGCAAGGGCTCGGGTTCTCCCAGGACGTACACGAGCACACCATTTATTCGTCGTTGATCGTTTATTTCTGAACCTTCAAGGAAGCTTTCGCGGGGAGAGGGAAAATGCGCCGTTTTGCCGGAGGGATCGCGCTTGCGGGAATGCTGTTGGCCCTGTGGACGGCGGGAAGCGCCCGGGCCGCCGTTTTTTGCGTCACCAACCCGACCGGGCTCCAAAACGCCCTGGACGCCGCGGACGACAACGGCGAAGACGACACCATCAAGGTGGTGCAGGGGACTTACCCGTTAGATACGAGCTCGGTCACTCTGATCTACGACGATTACGAAAGCGGCAGCGAGGCCGGAACGTCTTTGAAGATTCTGGGGGGATACCAGGCGGGCTGCGCCGATGCCGACCGGCAGGTGGACCCGGCTAACACG
>Ga0180429_10002738_pt1 | contig 14424 bp, 12 predicted proteins | sample SS_ome_FD_132428 | JGI IMG/M metagenome (GOLD analysis project Ga0180429, IMG submission 132428) | Hypersaline lake sediment archaeal communities from the Salton Sea, California, USA - SS_1_S_1 metaG | ecosystem: Environmental > Aquatic > Non-marine Saline and Alkaline > Hypersaline > Sediment ...
CATCGCTTCGGTCACACGATCGCTGAGCTGGGCACTGAAGTAACGCGAGAAGGCAGCTTGCATGTCTCCCATCAGTCTGCCGGTGGCGTTGCTGGGGAGCTGTTCGGTAGCGGAGATGATCTCAACACCCATCTCCTCTACCAGTGTTGCGTAGTCGTGCAGATTCCTGGAGATCCGGTCGATCTTGTAGACGAGGACAGCACGAATCGACTTGCTTCTCTTGAGCAGTTCCACCATGCGTGCGAACTCGGATCGTCCGGGCTTGAAGGCTGACTGAGACTCGATGAAGGTCTCGACGACGGTCAACTCATGGCCACGTGCGTAGTCTTCGAGAACCTGCTTCTGCACATCGATTGAGTAGCCGTGTTCGGCTTGGTCTTCCGTGGACACTCGGATGTAGGCAACGACCTTGCTGGCCACGACTCAGCCTACCTCCTTGCCGAATGGATGGTCAATTGCGGGAGAGGCGCTTCTCACGCGGCCCCTTCGCCTCTTCCCACGATTTCACCTTCTCAAACCATCGCCAGAAGTTGCGGCAAGCTTCTTGCCACTCCAACTCGGACATGGCTTCCAGACGCTTCCGCGCCTGCTCTGGCGTTTCTTGTTCAGGTCCCTTCTTCATCTTCTACACCATCCGATACCTTCGATTACTTCTTGCCCCCCAGCAAGAAGGCGAGACCAATCGCCGCCAGCGCCCAGAACAACGCCTTGTCGCGATCAATCTCTCCGGATTCCTTCTCCATTGCCTTGATGATGTTTTCGCCATTCCTTCCCGTCGTCACCCCGTAGCGGATGATCTCACGTGCGTGGATGCGTCTCTCTCTTCCCACTCCCCGTGCTTCAAGTCGTCCCTTCCTCACCGCGTCGTAGATCGTCTGCGGATGAACCGCCAGTATCCGAGCCGCCTGAGGTGCAGTGAACCATTCCTTTCCAGCTGGTGCTGCTGTCATGTTTGCCTCCAGAGGGAACGTAGCACTTCGAGTTACGGATGTCAAGTAAATGCCTTAGTTTGAGCGCCGCACAGCATCGTTCAGTGCCGTATTCATCGGCCAAAACGTGAATCACGTGACCGTTGCATTTCTGGCACATCCATGCTATGTTTCTCCGCACGTTTCCCTGGCTGTTTGGGGGAACACAGGGAATGGAGAACGGACAGAAGCGGTGGTAACCGGAAGGCAGTGGCCTTTCTTGGGAGGTCAGGGGCCGTCTGCGTTGATCCGCGAGGTAACTTGATGCACCGGACTGCGCTTCAACGGAATGCAGAGTGAAGTGCACGAAACCGCCATGCCGTTCCAAGGCGTTTCGCGCTATGTCGGAACCCGGGAGACGGAAAGGAGGGGAAGATGATCAAGGTGCAAGAGACGATTGCATACGACCTGAACGAGCTTGAACGGATGCTAAGCGTAAGCCACCGCACACTGCGTAGTTACATCCGAGAAGGCAAGCTGCAGGCATTCAAGCTTGGCCTGAAGTACTACGTCACGCAGCGTGCGCTTGATGACTACTTCGATACGCCTGCACAGGATTGGGAGCCCAGCAGAAACTGAGAGCGCCATGCCTGTGTGGCTTTCCGTCGTATCGCAAACCGGTTTCGGGCATTGCGGAAGAGCAGGCCTGGGCCGTTCATCTCATCCCACTCCGTCTGCCCAGTGCCGAAGGCAGCCACGAAGCGCAACTGACCGCTAGAAGCTTCAAGTGGCTGCTACGGCACTGAGTAGCGGTAGATGTTTCCCTGCTCGCCAACAGCCCATCCATCGCTCGGGGAGACCATGGAGACGGAGTTGACATTCACACCAGCCGCAGTCGTTGTGTGAAGAGCCCAGGAAGCTCCGTCGAAGTGATAGAAGTGCCCTCCTCCATCCACTGCCCACCCATCCATACTGCTTGTCATGCGAATCGCGCGGATCTTGTCGCCAGAAACTGTCGTCGCCTGCAAGGACCAGTTGGTTCCATCGAAGAAGTAGATCCTCCCAAGATGATCTCCCGCCCAGACTTCCGACTCAGACACTCCCCAGATTGTCTCGAAGGGGGTACTCGAAGCTGGGTCAATGTCCTGCTCAGTCCATTGGGTTCCGTCATACGTGACTGCGTAGCCCAGGTTACCGACAGCCCATCCGCGTGTTGAACTCAGCATGTGGAGCCCAATGAGATCCCCAGCGGCATGTGTATGGTTCTCCGACCAGTTAGCACCATCGTAGTGGTAGATTGTGCCGGGCTGACTCACAGCCCAGCCATCATCGGGGGCAGTGAACTGGAGAGCGAAGATGCGGGCACGCGTGGGTGCGGGATGCGAAGTCCAGCCAACTCCATCGTAGTACCAGAACCCATCAGAGTATCCGGCTGTCCAACATGTCGTGCTGGATGTTGCCCACACAGAGTCGAGCCTCACGCCCATCTCACCCTCGTAGTTCCATGTGGCTCCGTCGAATCGGAAGACTGACCCGCCCTTGGAGACGGCCCACCCAGCGGATGTGGATGCCATATGGACTTCTGTGAACACATGCCCAGGGGGGGAAAGCACCGAGGTTGTTGTGTGTAGGCTCCATGTTCCTGTCGGGTCCGCCGGTCCAACCGTGATGATGAGATTAACGCCGGGAATTCCGATGCCAATGCATCCAGACATGGATAGGAGAAGCGCGGCCATCAAGGCAAGGGACCACAACTGCCGCTTCATGGATACCTCCAGCCCCCCACCTTCGGTCTCCAGAGGACGAGTATACCGGCTGCTCTTCAGTCAGACCTGCATGCTCGCTTTGATGAGGTCTAGTACGCCTAACGTCAGCATACCTAGAACCTTCGTGAGGGAGTTCTCGGCGCAGCTTCCGGCTGACCGCCGTGCAAGACACCTCAGTGCGTCTGCAGGTTAGTCAGCCGGAGCATTGATCGCGCCTCGCCGCCGCCACCAGCACAGGACTCCTCCCTCGGTTGAGCGCCTATCTGCGATCTCATTCAGATACGAGATCCGTTCCCGCGGAAGGCTCTCATCAGGAGCTAGAATCAACGCCTTCTCAATCACCGCTCGATCTACTCGGACTGCGAAATCGCCAGCTTCGCTCCTCTCTCCTCTGTACGTTCCCAGTAGAGTCTCAAACGCAACCACCCTTCTGGTGCCCAGGAGCAGCTCAACGTAGATCGGCATGCACATCTGCTCATCCTGTACCGGCTCAGGGCTTCCCTCATCCAGGCTGAAAGTGAAGGCGGGGCTCCTCGCTTCGCAGCCCGGAAGAGCTATCGCGAGAGAGTCCAATGCGCATTGCTGCTCTAGCAGGTCCCTTGTTGTGAAGGTGATATCGTCAGGCAAGCCAAACTCGCTGCAAGCAGCATCTGCTGCCCCCACCAGATTCATCCACCTGATCAGATCCTGATCGAGTCTCGAGTCAGTGAAGTCCAGCGTAGCGACGCGGTGCCCGCCGAAGTCAACGTCGACGGGCGCATGCACAGCCTCTACGAACCGCAGCAGGCGCACGAGGTGCATTGCGTCGGATAGACAGGTCGCTTCCTCAAGATCAGGGACATCGAAGTGAAATCGTCCGGTGCTCGATCCGCTCTCAATCACAAGCTTCGCATGGGGGAGAGTGAAGAGCAGTTTCCAGGCGCTCGGGTGCACGGGGAGAGCAAGGCCTCCGGGGCCTCTCATCTCCGCAGGGAGGACGACGCGATGCTCTCTATCCGACGCTGTCAGCTCAAGCTGCGCGATCATTGCTGGCCGAGGGAGGCCCAGCTTCACTCGGCTCTCCCCGGACAGCTTGTGGGAAGTGACGCTTGGGATTGGGAACTGGACCTGCTTGATCTCGCCACCGACTACATCGGGAAACGGTATGAGGCCGAGAATCACGTCGACGAGGAACTCGTCTGGATGCCTTTCGCGGTACTCGTCAGGCACAGCGATCCTCAGTGTTGCCTTCCCACGCCCCTTGCTGTGTCCGGACTCCCTCTTGAGTTCGGCTTTGCGTTTGGCGTACGTGCTTGGGCAGTCGCCGACACTGGCCAGGATCCGTGCCCTTAGCGCTTCCCCCGACGGCTCTCTCAGCCTTTCGCTGACGCCCCACGATAGCTGCATCTTGTGCTTGTGAAGCCGGAGGGGCTTGTCTGAGATCGCGAGTTCCCAAATGCGATCAACCACTCGAGAGATCTCGGACTCGCCCACGTGGGAGAGAAACGCATCCGTGCACTCGTCCCGGTCGTTGAACCGCAAGACGAGGAAGAAGGCTGGAAGCGCCGTCTCAACCAAGCGTTTCCAGTTGCTCAGAGTCACACTCCAGGAGCTGACATCCCGTCTCGTGCTCTTCACCTGGACGAAGCACTGCAGGTCCTCCACTGACGAGGAAGGGGCCAAGCTCTCGGCGGGTGTTGCCGTCGGGATCTCCAGCAGGAAGTCCCACCCTCTACGATCATCCGAGGTTTGGGTGCATATGATATCGCTCTTCGCAGCCCAGCGACTGAGTTCTTGCTCGCCGAGCTTGCCGATACGGGTCGTTGGCACAGTTCATCGCTCCTGCCCATCGCGGAAGGATCAGCGATCGCGTAGGGCTAACCTAATTATACTATACGATGCAGGGCTTCGCAAGTGCCCGCGCTGCCCGTACTGACTCCGATGCGAGTCGCTACGGGGCCTGTGCAGACTGCGAATCCGCTGCCGTCTCTTCGCACTCAATCCGCGTTCAGCAGTCTCGCCTCAGCGAGGTCAATCCGTGCTCTGTGCCCATGCTTCTCTAGCAGGAAGAGCAGCTCCCCTCCACTGACAAGCGTCAAAGGCTTGTCCTTGACGAAGTCGTACGCGTCAGGACCATACTCAGCAGTGGTTACGAGGATGCCCTTGTTGGCTCCTTCGTTGATCACAGTTCCGTACAGATCACGTACTGCATCGACGCCGACGGTCCGCGTGTATCGCTTTGCCTGGATGACAAACTTGCCCCCACGAATCGGATCGGGATCAAACGCAATCGCGTCGACGCCTCTATCTCGACTTGCCCTGGTTATCCTGACCTCCGAGCCTCCCGATCCGAACTCGGCCTCAAACAGCTCGCGAATAAGGTGCTCGAAGTCCTCCCAGTCCATCGCTGCGAGATTCGTGCTCTGGTCCAAGCCAGTTGAGACATCGCGCCCCTCCACGAACCTGTCATCATCCTTGCTGAACTGGATCAGTGGTTGCACTGGGGCGAGCTGATGAAGCTTCGCTGCGGCGACTCCCTTCAGTTTCTTGAAGCAGGCCTTCGGGTCGACTTGGCTGAGATCCAGCTGATCGAACTCCTCCCTCGTCGCATGGAAGGATGCGATGCATGGCCTGATGGCCTTACCAGTGGCAGGGTCTGATGCCTCTACCCAACCATTGAAGACGACTCCCTGGACGTGCTTGCGAGTATCGGCGGAGAGCGCCTCAAAGACCGAACGCAATGCACTCTGGTAGACCATGCCATCGAACATCTGAGCTGCCTGCGTCTTTGGAATCGGCTTCTCAACAAACTCATCGCGGGTCTGAACGTAGGTGATTTCCCTCAGAGAAGGAAGCAGCGCGGGGCTTGGCAATGAACGGTCAATGAGAAGCTCCTTGCTCTCGGAGCTGTAGTGAGCGGTAACACCGTTCGGGAAGTAGTCGGGGTATGTGGATTGGCTCAGTGCAATCTCGACATACATCGCGACTGCATCAGGCTCGCCCTGTGCGTAGGTTCCTCCAAGCTGATCGATTGACCTCTCGAATGCACGCTTCTGAGCCTTCCATTCCTCAACAGCACGCTTCTGCTCTTCCCCAAGCTCTGCGTTGCGTCTCGAAACCTCGGCTGAGGTCTTCTCCCATTCTGTACGCTGGCGGGCTTGCTCCTGCACGATCGCTTCTGTTTCGCTCTCCCACCTCGACAGCGCTTCCGCCTGCTGAGCCTTGATACGGCTGACCTTGGCGGTCCATTCCTGGTGATCGCTGTCAAACTGCCCCTGAACGGCTTCCCTCCTCTTCGCAGTCTTCAGTAGGCCGAGAGCCTTCTTGTAACTGGGATCATCAATGGAAGGTTCGGGAGGGAGCTGCACCTCAGCTGGCCTGTCAGGTAGATCGAGGGGCGCTGGCTCTGGTGGGATCGCCTCATAGCGAGGTGTGGATGGCATGGGCCTCGGGAAGGCTAGCTTGACGGCTGAGAGATCAGGCACATGCGTCCCTGAGAGCGATGCACGCAAGATGCCCTCAAGCGCTGCGATTTCACTCTGGCACTCATCAGTTCTCTGCTTAGCCTGTTCCTTGCACCGCTGTATGTGCGCAGCCTTCTCCGCGGCAATCTGCTGCTTGTGGGCCCGTTCAGCGTCTCTTACCTCCTTCTCGAGTGCCTTCCTCTGGCGTTCGATCTCGCGTTGCCGTTCCTTCTCAGCCCGAATCCTCAGGCGCTCTTGACGCTCTGCTTCCCGCTGTGCTGCCTTTGCAGCACGGATCAGGTCATTCATTAGTGACATGACGTCCTCCCAGGAATGCTTTCACACACCTTCACCCTGAGCAGCATAGATGTGGGATCGTCACGGGGCAACAAGGGCTACACGTGCTCTACTGGACAGCTCGCACTTCGCGCAGAGCGCGGACTCCCGCAACAGAAGCCTTCGCCTGTTGCGTAGTCCGGGAGGATCTCCATGGATGCCGCAGAGTACAGCAGTGGGCACGGGACCGCCGCCCTTCTCAGCTTGGCCGAAGCTACTCCGGGATGTCGGGGATGTCAGCAGCCGCCTGAGCACCGCACTTGATGCAGAAGCGCGCGTCCTTCGGAAGAATGGCCTGACATTGGGTGCATCGTCTGTCGGCGGGTGACTCTTGCTGCCTTGCCACTGGTGCGGTGGGAGTCTCAGGACTCACCGGGGCTTGAGGCCGAAGTATGATGTCCCTCGACGATCTCGGCTCTTCGACACCGGTCGCCAGTCTCACTGCAGTCCTCACGAACGCTGGTGTTGGATAGCCAAGCTCGTACCAGGCTCGTATCACTTGCAGCAGGATGATCACCGCAAGCCCAGCAATCAGCAGCCAGAATGCGAGCCTGTATATCCACCCGAGGTCTTGCCAGAATAGCGGGGAGTATACGAAGTCATCATAGGCGTAGTTCCCGATGACAACAGCGAAAAGGACCCCCAGCAGGCGCATGATTGCACCGATCGCCCTTGTCCTTGGGAAGGCGTGATACGCGAAGTCACGAAGGTGGAGACCTAGAGCGAGTACAACTACGATCAGCAGTGTTAGGAACCCGGCATCGACAAACGAGATCCATGGAAGCCCTGCGGGGTATACGCTTGAGCGCCACGGCGCAACTGCGAAGCCCGCGCGCTGCACTGCATCAATGGAGAGGACAATCCTCCACACGATGATTGTGCCGAGAACCCATACAGCTAGGATCCCGGCGGAACGAAGATGCTCCATCAGCCTGTCTCTCTTCATCTGCTCTGACCTCCGTGTCTCTCGCCTTCAGCGCTCTTGGTGCGCAATGCCACACCCCCCTGCCTCCGGAAACGCGCGTGGCGCAGCCTAGCTGACCACACCGGTCTGCGGCGCTTCTGCCCCGCACTGCCCGCAGTACGAGGCATTCGCGAGTAGGTCCTTGCCGCAGTTTCGGCACTTCCTCTCAGTCGCTGAGGTTGGAGCGGCTTCCATCGATTCAGGAGCTGGAGGCTTCGCTTCAGCAGCCTCTCCTCCGACGGTCGATGGCGGCACTCTCTCGACGTGCCTGGCGAGGAAGACTGCGCTCACGAGTTCGAAGAGGACGGCAGCTGCGATTCCGAGCGAGAGAACCCACAGCGCCAGGTTGTAAGCCCAGGTGACATCCTGGTACTGGAGCAATGGATAGATGAGGTCAGCGTACGCGAAGTAGCCGATGATGATTCCGCCGAGGATGCCTCCTAGCTTCGCGACTCGGCCCATGCGCCGGAATCTCGGGGACGCCTCTGTGATCTCTCGCTTGATGCGTCCACCGAACCCGAGGGCTGTGAACAGCAGAAGTGTGTAGAACCCGGCATCGATGCAGACAAGCCACCGCAGACCGTCAATGTAGATTCGCGATTGGAGAGGTTCGAGGGCGTAGCCGATTGACCGCACTGAATCGAGGGATACCACAACCCTCCACACGACTAGCAGAATCGCTGTCCAGATCGCGTAGGCAATCGCTACACGAACCCAGCCGACAACCCTCTCTGACTGCACCATGTCGACCCTCACTCCTGATCCTGGTGTAATAAGGTTGGGGAATCCTAGCATCATGACTCACGAGACGTCAATACCTGTTTGACGGGAATGGCGACTGCTGGTAGGCTCGCTGGACTTGAAGGCCGCGAATCGAACCCAGCGAGTCTCGCAAGCTCGGGAGGCCTGAAGCGGAGGTGGATTGCGTGGGATGGAGGCGATGTCACAAGGTTGAGCGTCTCTTGCTTGGGGTTGCAGTTGTCTCGGCTCTGCTGGGACTCTTTGGTTGTGGTGCGAACTCGCCCGGAGATGTGGTCAGTGAGTTTCAGACGCTTGTGGCTGAAGGCGAGCTTGAGGCTGCATCTCGCCTTGTCACATCGAGTTCGAGGCAGGTGTTCCTGATGAACGCCGCGGTTGCTCAAGGTCTCAGCGGATACTTCGGCTCTCGCACGTTTAGGAGCATTGAGATCACCGGAGAGCGAATCGATGGCGACACGGCAGAGGTCGGCTACATCGTCCACTATCGCGACGGATCCTCAACTTGGGAGGAGTGGGCGCAGCTTGAGAAGGAGCGCGGGAAGTGGCGAGTCGTCGTTCGGCTATGGTAGGTGCAGACAGCCACATAGAGCGGCTCTCCCCGCCTAGGAGCGAAGCGACGAACCCTAGGCTACTGGTCTTCTTCTTCATCCGGCTTCTTGCAGTCGCCTTCGTGTTCTCCCTCTCAAGCTTGCTGAGTACGGGAGCATCCCCAGTTGGGGATTATCTTGACCCGCTCATACCAGACAACGTTCTGGAGATTGATTCTGACGGCTCCTACTACATCGAGGTTTTCGGCCTGAACATCGGTGAGACCGGTCGTTGGACATCAACGGGAAACCAGGTGTCTCTACGTTTCTCGGATGGCACAACGCTCAGGGGCACCTTTGATCCAAACTCGGTCGTCTTCGATCCAATCCCTATGTTGACGATCGCATGGATCCGATCGACGGCGCGATACCCGGCCGAGACCGATGTCGTCGGGGAGTTCACCAAGGAGACCCGCCCTGCCGAGACAATCTGGATCGACCCGGACGGGACGTACACGAAGAGGGAACGAGACATGCTTGGGCAGATGGCCGAAGAAGAAGGGCGTTGGCAGCTTGACGGCCATCTCGTTCGGCTTGTCTCCAGCAACACGCTATTCGATACGGAGACTGAGGCTGTCTTCGCAGGGGGGTGCCTCTTCCTCCCGGACTTTCTGACGATGTCGAAGTGGGTGCCAACCACGCCCATAGCCCCCCAACCGGAACGACGCATTCGCATCACCAGGCCGTCTGCAGGGGAGATCCTCACCGGCGGAACGTCGTATCGCTACTATTGGGAGACGACCGGGCTAGACTCTGGCCTCTCCGAGATGTTCACTGTTGAGCTATCCACGGACGCCGGCGCTACCTGGACGGCCTTCGCTGGCGTCAGCAACGACGGCAGTGACCCATGGCAAGTTCCCAACGTGAACTCCGACCGGTGCCGACTGCGAATGACATCCCGCAGCTACCCGTCTGTATCTGGCGAATCAGAGACGTTCTCGATCGGACGCCCCGATGCAGCGCCACATGGGAGCATTTCGGGGACAGTCGTGGACGCCCGAACACAGGAACCCATTGCGGGAGCTGTGATCCGCCTAGAGCCTGAGACTGGGCTTGGAGATCTTGTCAGCAGCTCAGAGGGAACGTTCTCAGCCGCTGTCAAGCCGGGCAAGTATGTCGTCGCAGTATCTGCGACGGGGTATGAGCAGGCGATGACAGACGTACGAGTCACGAGTGGGCAGGTTGCGCGAGTCCGCCTTGCTGCTGTGATCGCTGCCTCCTGGCGACGGAATCTGCAGAAGGGCGACATCCTATACGATCCGTGTGCTCTCAACATCGCTCCGTTCTTGAATCGATTCGGCTTCCGAGATACGCAGCTGGGACACATAGGAATCTACGTGGGAGACAACGAGACTGTGGATCCTGGGCTCGATTCGATTCGGCACCCGCTGTCTTCATGGGATAGCCTCGATCAAGTCAGCATCCTACGAGTGCGGTGCCCAGACTCCAATCCTGACTGCCGTGAAGACGCTGCTGACTGGGCCCTAGCACTCGCGGATAGGGTCGGGTCGCTCTACTCCTATCAGTGGCCTGTGATTGATGCGATCTTCTCCGGCAACCACCAGAAGAGCCCTGATCCTGATGAGACTGAGTGGTACTGCAGTGAACTCGTCTGGGCCGCTTACTTCAACCAAGGCATAGACGTAGAGGCATTCCCTGGGAACCTTCTAAGCGAGACGCAGAGCCTACTGGGTCGGACCTTCATGAGTTGGACGCCTGTCAGCCCAGATGAGATCTGCGAGGACGAGGACACGTGGCAGGTAGGGGGCTACGTCAAAGGCGGAGCCACCCCATCAGGCCAAGACTGTGGCTGTGCCGCATCTAGTGCGATCAGAGCCTACTGCCCAGTCGATCTCGAAGTCACAGGGCCTGGTGGCCGCGTCATCGGCCGGGAGCGGAGTGAATGGCCTGGTGCGTCCTACTGGGTAGACGACTTCAACGGTGATGGCTCCCTTGACACGGAGGTGACCATCCCGAGGGAGAGTGGTGACTATGAGGTCAGAGTGGTGCCGTGGGCGACAGCGAAGCCCGATGACACGTTCACGCTGGAGTACGAGGTGGCAGGCACAGCGCAACCGCTGACTCTCGCGCAGAACCAGGCCATTGGAGAAGACAAGGCCGTGAGGGCCTACGGGTTCCGGATCCAGAGTTCGTACGCCACTTCCGCAACCAACGGAGACCTGACCGCAGTGCCTTCTGAGGCTTCCGGAAGGGATCTGCCTACCACCAGCACCTTCCCGACTCTCTCCCTTCGTCGGGTACTGGCCATTCCGGGAGCACTGATTGTGGCCGCGCTGCTTGCAGTTCTGCTGATTGCGCTTCGCACGAGACGGCGAGACTAGCTGCTTGTCCGAGCAGTGCCCGAAGCGCCAGGGCCACGGAGATGAAGCATGAAGGATGGGAGGACGCAAATGAGATCGAGCGGGTTCCGTGTTTGGTCAGGTAGCATGGCTATCTCCATTGCCTTGGTAGCTGCGGCCGCTCTTCTGAGCGGCTGCGGGGGTTCCGCGTCTTCTGGATACCCAAGCGGCCGTGGTTGGGAGATGATCGACTCCGATGAGCACGGCCTCCGTCAACCCGACGTCCATACCCATCCTGACGAGTGGGAGATCCGGACGTTGAACATCACTGCCACTGTCCGGCTGAAGAACGAAAGGCGGTACACTGACACGGAGCTTCTTGGAATCGCCAAGAGAGTAGTTGACTATGAAACGAGGCGACCAGTAACGAAGGTCGTTGTTGAGTTCGTCCACGCGAAGTACGACCCCAATGACTTCCCAGGGGTGTGGGAAGTCGCATCGGTGTACTGGGCCCCGAACGGAGACCTGATGCAACCTTCTTCGGACCTCGGAGACTACTTCCGGCACCGCTACCGAGTAGGATACAACAAGACGCGGGACTAGAAGCGAAGCACGCCAACAGGAGGGGACGACCTGAGATCGGACACTGGGCCTTGACAGCGGCAACGCCGAGAAGCGAGTAACTGACTGCGTCTGACTCGGGCGAGCAATGGTGGGAGCGGGACGCCAAGAGAGATGATGCAACACCAGTCCTGCAAGAAGAGTAGTTCAGGTCAGGCCTGTCAAGCCAGCCCGAGGAGACAGCCCTCGAGCGGAGAACCGAATGACGCACTGCTGTCAAGCTCAAGTCTCCTGGACCAAAGGCGGATGTCTGGCGTGTCCGATTGCGGCCCTGCTCAATGTGATCTGAGGAGGATTGCGGTCCCCATAGTAGTGGGCGTCACACGTGGTGTGAAGCATCGCATTGATGTCCAACTGGGAGTTGTCATACGCGAGTTGCTTCCGCATACTCACTGGTCATGTGAGAGCCCCTTCCGAAGGAAGGCTCGTCCTACGTATGGAACACCAGACACGGCGAAGCCTGTCGGTTGAAGGGGGAATGCGAGAAGGGAGGCCACCTTGAATCTACAGGGGAAGCACAGATCGAACAGGCGTCGGATTGGCGCAGTGGACCTGGGTGTACTCGCCCTGGTCTGCTTCCTGGTCATCGCCCCTTGCATCTGCCTGGGGGCCGACACCGACGTGCCCTATTACGAGGGAGTTTGGAGAGGGATCGATCCCGCCGATGGCGGGGTTGTCACACTCACTGTAACCCAGAATGATCGCGACTTGAGGATCTCGTACTCGGATGAGTGGGACTGGTTGCAGCACGGACCGCTTGTGAGTCCTGGTCCAGCTGGTGAGGGTACGGGCCTGGTGGCTGAATCCGAACTTGAGGCGTGGGTTGAGATCAAGGTCGGGTTCCTGGACGGTACAGAGGCTGATCTGAGTGCGAGGTTTGCACAGATACTCCCTGGTCGACTCGCAATGCTCGGCGATGCTACTTGGAATGGAGAACCCACGGAGTGGAAGCTGTTCCTTCAGACAACAGGCTTCTGCGACGATGGAAGCGTTGCTACGCTGGACAGAGAGTGGGCCAGCTTTTGCTCGCGCGAAACCAGTCTCGGCTCGCACGACCCGGAGGTGCAGCCCCCTCTTCTGGTCCTGAACATCAGCGGTCCCGATGACTCTCAGCTCGCGCTCCTTGTGAGAGAAGCTCTCAGAGACGCCGAAGAGAGAGGCGAGTTGAGGCTGCAGAGCTACGCATGGCCTGATGATAGCGAACTGATCTGTGAGAGCCTCGCAGACCGCCAGGGAGGTGATCGTCCATCGCTGGTGATCGCGACGGAAGCGCTGATGTCGGAGATCTCTGTTGCCTGCCAGCGGCCGGCGGCCTTCGTGGATCTAGAGGCCGAGCTCACAGAGATGGACTCGCTCTTTGGCAGTGACCGTGGCTTCTTTGGGATCCTGCTTCCTGGCAGCGGAGAGACGGGAACAGGGGAGGACCCCTTCTCAGGCTCGCTTGCTCCCTTTGGGCAGGGGGGGAGCAGCGTGGAGGGGCTGGGCGATCCGTTTGCGGGACTTGACGATTTCCTCGAGGGGATACCGCGATTGGGGCACGGGGGAGGTGGTGTAGGTAAGGACTCTGATTACTCCTGCGTTGTGTACCTGGTCCGAGACGGCACCTCCTTCACGGAGTACAACCACGGCTGCGGATCTGTGAGTTGGAACGATGGAGACGACAGGATCACCGTCTACACCCCAGGGAACTGGAACAAGGGAGCATCCGGCACAGTCACGGTGAGTGTCGTCGACAAGAAGACTGGCAAGTCAACCGAGACCACAGCCAGGACTGTCGAGGTTACGAAGAAGAAGGACGGGACCGTGAAGCTGAAGGGGAAGTCATCGAGTGCCGGAAGAGGAGAGACGGCTCTCGTAGACACCCTTCGGAGACTGAGCGAACTTGCGGCGAAGGCGGAACTCGACAAGCTCTGGCAGGCGATCAGCACAGGCAAGCCATTGCCACCAGGATCGGCCGAAGAGGCGACTGCTCTGGGATTCCTTGAGTGGCTACGAGAAATCGGACGCTCCTCCGAGGCGAATGCTCTGGCTGCGAATCAGCCCCTCGCTGCTAAGGAAGTGGCTGAGTTGGGGGTCAGGTGGATCTACTGGGACATGCTGAGGAAGGCGTGGTTCGATCGCCCTCCCCTCTGGATGTACCTCTGGCTCCAAGGACTCGCGCCGATTGATCCTGTCCCGGTTCAAGCCACAAGTCAGGTCCACGTTTTCGGTGCCTACTCGCCGGAGGCGAGCTTCCTGGAGTTGCACTTCGAGCACTAGGAGCGGATCAACTGACGCAGTCCGCGGCGGAGCCAGTAATCCCGCGCGGCTGCGTGTGGCTGAAAGCGGTCTTCGAAGCTGCCAGCACCATGCGGACCGGTCGGAGGCACTCGGGAAACTGGCAGTGAGTTGAGAGCTGACGCGGTCGGCATTCGGTTCTCTGGAAAGGAATTGGCTGCCCGCGAATTACGTGCTGGACCAGGCTGCGTGGCCTCGGCGGGTCAATGCTTCTGGGGCAACCGGTTGCCCGGAGTGCCCCGAGGCCTGGGGTTATGTGGGACTGGAATCCTCCGCGAACAGGCTAGGAGGTCGTCAATCAATCCCCTCAGCGTTCGCCCGCAGTTCGAAACCAGTCCACTAGGGGGTAGTAGCGGCGGGATGAGCCGCAAGGCTCGTCCCCGCAGATTCTTGCTCCGGCAGCTGAGAACCTGTCTCGGAGCGCGTCAGCGCTCTCGACAAGTCCTTCGACGTCCATCCATCC
>Ga0180429_10002743_pt1 | contig 14408 bp, 14 predicted proteins | sample SS_ome_FD_132428 | JGI IMG/M metagenome (GOLD analysis project Ga0180429, IMG submission 132428) | Hypersaline lake sediment archaeal communities from the Salton Sea, California, USA - SS_1_S_1 metaG | ecosystem: Environmental > Aquatic > Non-marine Saline and Alkaline > Hypersaline > Sediment ...
AAGCGGCCCTACCCGCCGGGCCAGCACGGCCGTGGGCGTAGCAAGGACAGCGAGTACTTGCTGCAGTTGCGCGAGAAGCAGAAGGCGGTGCGTATCTACGGGGTCCTCGAGAAGCAGTTCGGGAACTACTACGTAGAAGCCAACCGGCAGTCCGGCAAGACCGGCGACAACCTGCTGCGCATCCTGGAGTCCCGGCTCGACAACGTCGTCTTCCGCGCCGGATTCGCCAAGTCCCGCGATATGGCGCGTCAGTTGGTGGCGCACGGCCACTTCACGGTGAACGGCAAGAAGGTCGACATCCCTTCCTACCGGGTTTCCCCGAACGACATCATCGAGGTCAAGCAATCGTCCAAGGAGATGACCCCGTTCGTCGTCGCACACGCCGAGATCGGCGAGAAGACGGTGCCCGCGTGGCTCGAGGTCGTGGCCTCGAAGATGCGCATCATCGTCCACTCGCTGCCCGAGCGCGAGGTCATCGACACCCCAGTCCAAGAGCAGCTCATCGTCGAGCTCTACTCCAAGTAAGCAACACCCCGGTTCGGCTGCGGGCCGGGGAGCGTTCAGATACGCGACTTCATATAGCGGTCGTCGCGGGAAGGAAGAACACAGTGCTCATCAGTCAACGTCCCATCCTCACCGAAGAGCCGATCAGCGAATTCCGTTCGCGTTTCGTGTTGGAGCCGCTGGAGCCGGGCTTCGGCTACACGCTCGGCAACTCGATGCGTCGCACCCTGCTGTCCTCGATTCCGGGCGCGGCCGTCACCAGCATCCGTATCGACGGTGTCCTGCACGAGTTCAGCACCATCGAGGGCGTCACGGAGGATGCCACCGAGATCATCTTGAACCTCAAGCAGATCGTGGTTTCCTCCGATCACGACGAGCCGGTCGTGATGTACCTGCGCAAGCAGGGCCCCGGCGTCGTCACCGCCGCCGACATCCAGCCGCCGGCCGGTGTCGAGGTGCACAACCCGGATCTGCAGATCGCGACGCTCAACGCCAAGGGCAAGCTCGAAATCGAACTGGTCGTCGAGCGTGGTCGCGGCTACGTGCCGGCGAGCATGAACAAGCAGCCCGGCCAGGAGATCGGCCGTATCCCGGTGGACTCGATCTACTCCCCGGTGATGAAGGTCAGCTACAAGGTTGAAGCGACCCGCGTGGAGCAGCGCACCGACTTCGACAAACTCGTCCTGGATGTTGAAACCAAGCCGAGCATCCGACCTCGTGATGCGGTCGCCTCGGCCGGCCACACGCTCGTCGAGCTATTCGGGCTCGCCCGCGAACTCAATGTGGAGGCGGAGGGCATCGACATCGGTCCCTCGCCCACGGATGCGTTCGTGGCGGAGCAACTCGGAACCCCCATCGAGCAACTCGATATGACGGTCCGTTCCTACAACTGCCTCAAGCGCGAGGGCATCCACACTGTCGGGGAGCTCATCACGCGCAGCGAGGCCGACCTGCTGGATATCCGCAACTTCGGTCAGAAGTCCATCGACGAAGTGAAGGTCAAGCTCGCCGGTCTCGGCTTGGCGCTCAAGGACAGCCCGCCCGGGTTCGATCCGGGCGCAGCGGTCTACTTCGCCGACGACGAAGGCGACGAGGATTTCGGCGACTTCTCGGCGGAGGGGCCCGCAGGCACCCCCGCTAGCGACGGAGACGACTTCGCGTACGCCGAGGACGAGCAGCTCTAAATCGACGGTCGGACAGGCCACCGGCTAGAAAGCATCAAGGAGAGAAGATATGCCTACCCCAACTAAGGGTGCCCGCCTCGGCGGTGGTCCGGCGCACGAACGTCTCATGCTGGCGAATCTGGCGACCGCGCTCTTCGAGCACGGCAAGATCACGACCACCGAGGCGAAGGCCAAGCGGTTGCGTCCGCTCGCCGAGCGGCTGATCACCTTCGCCAAGCGCGGAGATCTGGCCGCACGGCGCAAGGTGATGACCGTGGTGCGCGACAAGACGGTGGTGCACATGCTGTTCACCGAGATCGGACCGCAGTACGCGGGCCGTCCCGGTGGCTACACCCGCATCACCAAGATCGGTCCCCGCAAGGGCGACAACGCGCCCATGGCCGTGATCGAACTCGTCGAGCCGATGGCCGAGCAGGTGGTGGCCGAGGCGACCGGAGCGGCCAAGCGCGCGGCCAAGGAGCGCGAGGAGGCAACGACCGAGGTGGTCGAGGAAACCGCCGTTGAGGAGACGGTCGCGGAGACCGTCGAAGACGCCGGTGAGGAAGTCAGCGAAGAGGTCAGCGACGAGATCGTCGAGGACACGGTCGAAGAGGTCGCTGAGGAGCAAGCAGCGGAGCAGGCCGACGAGCAGGCGAACGAAGAAGGCGCCGACGACGCCAAGTAACCCAGCCAACGACGAAGACGGGTGGTCGGATCATGAGCGATTCGACCACCCGTCTTCGTATGCAGGTCGCCTACGACGGCACCGACTTCGCCGGCTGGGCCCAGCAGCGCGACCAGCGAACGGTGCAAGGCGAACTACAACGCGTCCTTTCGCATCTGGTCGGTGAGCAGATCGTCCTCACTTGCGCCGGTCGTACGGATGCCGGTGTCCATGCCCGAGGCCAGGTGGTGCATCTGGACGTTTCGACGCTCGGTCAGCTCGGCGTCGACCGCATCAACCGTGCGCTCCCCGGTGATATCCGCGTCCTCGAATTAGCCGAAGTAACCGGCGATTTCGACGCCCGCTTCTCCGCGCTGTGGCGCCGGTACAGCTACACAGTGTGCGATGACCCGCGTGGTCCGGATCCACTTCTTCGCCGGTACGTACTCGATGTCGGAAGGGAACTCGATATCGAGGCGATGAATGCCGCCGCTGCGGCACTCGTCGGGGAACACGACTTCACGAGCTACTGCAAGCTCAAGGAACACGGCACGACGATCCGGGAGATCCTGGCCCTGGGGTGGGAACGCCGGATCGATGAACTGAGCGGCACCGCCACCGCCGTCATGCACGTCACCGCGGATGCCTTCTGCCACTCGATGGTGCGCAGCCTGGCCGGTGCCCTCATCCCCGTCGGGGAGGGTCGAAAGCCGGTTGACTTTCCCCGGTCCGCGTTGGACCTGAAGGCACGTTCGGCTGGCGTGCCGGTGATGCCCGCGCATCCGCTGGTCCTCGAAGAAGTGGGCTATCCGCCTCGGGGCCAGTGGGCCCAGCGCCAACAGCGGACTCGAAGCGTGCGGGACCTACCTGCCTCGTAGGCCCGGGGATCGAGCGTTCGGGAGGTCGGGTAGCCTTTGCCCTTGCTGCCGACACCCCTGCGGTGCGCAGCCTGGTCGCCCGGAAGGCGTCCAGTACGGCCCCTTCACCGCGAGGGGGTGCAGAAACCGGTCCCAACGAGAGTAAAGGCGGCGTCCTGTGCGCACCTACAGTCCCAAAGCCGGCGAGGTAACTCGCGACTGGCATGTCATCGACGCGACCGACGTAGTCCTCGGTCGCCTCGCCTCGCACGTCGCCACACTCCTGCGCGGCAAGCACAAGCCCACCTTCGCCCCGCACGTGGACGGTGGTGACTTCGTCGTCGTCGTCAACGCGGACAAGGTCGCACTGACGGGCTCCAAGCGTGAGAAGAAGATCGACTACCGTCACTCGGGTTACCCGGGCGGCTTGAAGTCGATGTCCTACGAGGAACTCCTCGCGACCAACCCCGAGCGCGCCGTCGAGAAGGCCGTGAAGGGCATGCTCCCGCACAACAAGTTGGGCCGACAGCAGCTGAAGAAGTTGAAGGTCTACACCGGCAGCGATCACCCGCATGCCGCACAGAACCCGCAGCCCTACGAAATCACCCAGGTCGCGCAGTAGCCGCGCCGGTACTACGAGCATCGAAAGAAGAAGAGGAAACCGTGTCTGAGGCAACTGTCGACATCGAAGAGGTCGAGGAGACCGACGTCCCGTCCGAGTACACCAGCGAATCCCCCGCGAGCGCTCCCGTCGCGCGTGAGGTGACGACCGCGCCCGGTTCGGCGATCGGTCGCCGTAAGGAGGCCGTGGCCCGTGTGCGGTTGGTGCCGGGAACCGGCCAGTGGACGATCAACGGCCGTTCGTTGGATGAGTACTTCCCGAACAAGGTGCACCAGCAAGAGGTGAAGGAGCCGTTCGTCACGCTCGGTGCCGAGGGTCGCTTCGACGTCATCGCGCGTATCAACGGTGGCGGTGTCTCCGGGCAGGCCGGCGCCCTGCGGCTTGGCATCGCCCGTGCGCTCAGCGCGATCGACGAGGAGAACAACCGTTCGGCCTTGAAGAAGGAAGGCTTCCTGACCCGCGATCCGCGCGCCAAGGAACGCAAGAAGTACGGCCTGAAGAAGGCCCGCAAGGCTCCGCAGTACAGCAAGCGCTAAGACCGTGGGTCGGCTGTTCGGTACCGACGGGGTCCGGGGTCTTGCCAACCGGGACATCACCGCCGAACTCGCGGTCGATCTGGCAGTGGCTGCTGCCGGAGTCCTCGCCGAGGCCGGTGAGTTCGCCGGTCATCGGCCTACCGCGATCGTCGGCCGGGACACCCGTGCGAGCGGTGAATTCCTCGAAGCCGCTGTTGTCGCCGGGTTGGCTAGCGCCGGTGTGGACGTTCGCGTGGTCGGCGTCCTGCCCACCCCGGGTGTGGCGTGGCTGACCGCGCACACCGGCGCGGATCTCGGCGTGATGCTCTCCGCCTCCCACAACCCGATGCCCGACAACGGCATCAAGTTCTTCGCCCGTGGTGGGGTGAAATTGGCCGACCACATCGAGGACGCGATCGAAGCGCGGCTGGGAGCGGCGGGCCAGCGCCCGATCGGCGATGCCGTTGGTCGGGTGACCCGGGATGAGGATGCAGGCGGTGCCTACGTCGAGTACCTACTCGGCACTATCGACCAACGACTCGACGGACTACGCGTCGTGGTCGATTGCGCGAACGGGGCCGCCAGTTCGGTGGCGCCGGCGGCATTGCGTCTCGCCGGCGCCGAAGTGCAGGCGATCAACGATGTTCCCGATGGCTGGAACATCAACGCACAGTGCGGGTCCACCCACCTCGAGGGCCTGATCGACCAGGTCCGGCAATCCGGCGCCGATGTCGGATTCGCCCACGACGGTGATGCGGACAGGTGCTTGGCGGTCACCGCCGATGGTGCCGTTGTAGACGGCGATCACATCCTGGCGATCTTGGCCATGGCTTTGCGCGATCGTGGTCGGTTGACCCACGACACCGTCGTCACGACGGTGATGGCGAACATGGGTTTCAAACTCGCGATGCAAGGCGTGGGAATCGTCGTCGTCGAGACCGCGGTCGGTGACCGGTACGTCGTCGAGGAGATGGGCAGCGGCGGTTTCGTCCTAGGTGGTGAGCAAAGTGGCCACGTCGTCATGAGTGAGTTCGCCACGACCGGAGATGGAGTCCTCACCGCCCTGCAGGTTCTCGCGCAAGTAGCGAGGACGGGTCGTTCCCTCGGTGAACTTGCCGCCACTGTCGAGAAGTTGCCGCAAGTGCTGGTGAACGTGCAGGGGATCGATAAATCGGCGATCTCGTCCAATACGGCTGTCCAACAGGCCGTCGAGGAGGCGGAGCGTCAGCTGGCCGGACATGGTCGCGTGCTGTTGCGCCCGTCGGGAACCGAACCGGTAGTTCGGGTCATGGTCGAGGCTGCGACCCACGATGACGCCGAGCAACTCGCTCGCGCCATAGCCGACGTGGTGAGTGCCGAGCTAGCTCTCGACTAGTCCGATCGCTCATGCGCTGGCGCAAGGCGAGTGTCACCCAGCCGGCCAAGGCCATACCCGTGAGGTTTATCAGCAACTGCAGTGCGCTTCCGGTCACCTGGTTCCATTGCGCGAACACCAATCCGACGGCGACGTTCCCCGATGCGGGGATAGTGGTGACGGAGATGAAAACGCCGATGATGCCCGTGGACTGCGATGTCGTCAGCGCTAGTACGCCTGCTGCTGCCGCGATCACGGCCACGAGCAGGGACCAGACGTTGGGCGAGTAGATGAAGGACACTCCTGGCCGCGGGGCGCTGACATCGGCTTCCGTCACCAACCCGATCAGTCGCGCGATAGCGACGAAGCCGACCGTCACCGCTACCGAGAAGGAGAATCCGATGATCAGGGTGCGGGCGGCTTGATGCAGCAACGACCTGCGACCGCGCACGAGCGCGAGCCCCATCGCGATGACGGCCATGAACTCCGGACCCAGCACCATGGCACCGATCACCAGGATCGGGGAGTCGGTGATCACCGCGATCGCCGCGAGGAGGGTCGCCATCGTCATGAAAGCGAGGAAGGTGCCGGTGACCTTCGATTGGGCGTAGGCGCGCTCGATGACCTGCGGCCAGATCACGTTGTCGGCACCAGGAGAGGCTTGCTCGGCATGGAGCGCCCGAGCCGAGATCCAGGTATCCGGCTCGATGATCTCGATCGAACCTTGCCGTTGGACATCGAGATCCATCAAGGCGGTGACCAGATCGTTGACGGCATCACGTTCGACCTGGGCTTCGAAGAGATCACCCGGTGGATCCGTGCTCGCCCCTGGCACGTGAACCAGGCCGCTGAGGCTGGGTGTTGCGCGGAGCAGGCGATCGCACTGGGCCGTCAGTTCCGACGAACAGATGACCCGCATCGTCAACACGGGCCTACTGTGTCATCTCCGGCGTAGTCTGGGGCCCATGTGCGGAATCGTCGGGTACGTAGGCGAGAAGCAGGCCCTCGAGGTGGTCGTCGCCGGTCTGCGCAGACTCGAGTACCGCGGGTACGACTCCGCCGGTGTCGCGGTGATCAGCGAGGGTCGACTCGAGATCCGCAAGAAGGCCGGCAAGCTCGCGAACCTGGAGACCCTGCTCGGCCAGGATCCGCTTCCGCAATCCACCACCGGTATCGGGCACACCCGCTGGGCTACCCACGGTGGTCCCACCGATCACAATGCCCATCCGCACGTCAGTGCCGACGGTCGGGTGGCTGTCATCCACAACGGCATCATCGAGAACTTCGCCGAGCTTCGCGAGGAATTGCAGTCCCGCGGCGTGGAATTGACATCGGAGACCGATACGGAGGTCGTCGCCCATCTGCTGGCCGAAGCGATGCCGGGTGCGGATTTGACGACGGCAATGCAAGCGGTCTGTCATCGACTCGAAGGTGCGTTCACCCTGGTCGCGATGGATCCGCGGGATCCCACCACCGTGGTCGGTGCTCGTCGGAGTTCACCGTTGGTCGTCGGCTTGGGTGAGGGGGAGAACTTCCTCGCCAGCGACGTCGCTGCGTTCGTCGAGCACACCCGGGATGCCTTGGAACTCGGCCAGGATCAGATCGTGGTGCTGCGCGCCGATTCGGTGCAGGTACTCGACTTCGATGGCGCACCTGTCGAAGCCAAGCCCTTCTCCGTCGACTGGGATGCCTCGGCTGCCGAGAAGGGTGGCTACGAGTTGTTCATGCTCAAGGAGATCGCCGAGCAGCCGAAGGCCGTGGCGGATTCGCTGCGCGGTCGATTGGATGCCCAGCAGCGGATCCGGCTCGACGAAACCCAGATCGAGGACAGTGTCCTTCGACAGGTTTCGAAGGTGGTCGTCGTCGCCTGCGGGACGGCCGCCCATGCCGGGATGGTCGCCAAGTACGCCATCGAGCACTGGACCAAGTTGCCGGTGGATGTCGAACTTGCCAGCGAGTTCCGTTATCGCGATCCGATCGTCGGACCCGACTCGCTCGTCATCGCGATCTCGCAGTCCGGCGAGACTATGGACACGCTCATGGCCTTGCGGCACGCCAAGGATCAAGGTGCACGGACCCTCGCTATCTGCAACACCGTCGGTTCGACGATCCCTCGGGAGTCGGACGCGGTTCTGTACACGTACGCGGGACCGGAGATCGCCGTTGCTTCCACGAAAGCCTTCCTCACCCAGATCATCGCCGCCTACCTCGTGGGTTTGTACCTAGCGCAGGCGCGGGGCGCGATGTTCGAGGACGAGATCCGCGCGATCATGCAGGACCTTTCGGACATGCCGCAGAAGGTCGACCTCGTACTCGACACCGTCGAACCGGTGCGCGCCCTAGCGCGGGAATACGCCGAGGCGAGTTCGGTGCTGTTCCTCGGCCGCCACGTGGGCTATCCGGTGGCCCTCGAGGGCGCGCTGAAGTTGAAGGAACTCGCCTATATGCACGCCGAGGGCTTCCCGGCCGGGGAACTCAAGCACGGACCGATCGCACTGATCGAAGACGGCGTGCCGGTGATCGTGATCGTGCCGTCGCCGCGGGGTCGTTCCGTACTGCACGGCAAGATCGTGTCGAACATCCAGGAGATCCGGGCTCGCGGAGCCCGGGTCATCGCCGTGGCCGAGGAAGGGGACGAGGCGATAACCCGCTTCGCCGACCACATCATCAGAGTTCCCGAGACACCCACGCTGCTGCAGCCGCTCGTCTCCACGGTTCCGCTGCAGGTGTTCGCCTGCGAACTGGCAACGGTCAAGGGCCACGACGTCGACCAACCGCGCAACCTCGCCAAGTCCGTCACGGTGGAGTGATGCTCGGCCTCTACCCGGCGGCCGATGTCCGTGCTGCCGAGGAGGATGTGATGTCCCGGGTGCCTGCCGGGACATTGATGCAGCGGGCCGCATTCGGCCTTGCCAATGAATGCGCTCGGATCCTGCGCAGTGTTGTTGGTCAGGTAAGCGGATCGAAGATCGTCATCTTGGTCGGATCGGGCAACAACGGCGGCGACGCGCTGTTCGCCGGTGCCAGGCTGCAAGAGCGCGGTGCCGGCGTTCGAGCATTCACCCTCGCCGATCGCCACCATGACGCCGGAGCGCGTGCCCTGGTTCGGGCCGGTGGCCGAATCTCGCCTGCTGCGTCCTCGGAATTGTCCGATGCCATCGCGCAGGCCGATCTGATCATCGACGGCATCGTCGGGATCGGTGCCAGTGGTCCGCTACGGGATCCGGCCGACACCGCGGTCACCGCGGCCAACGAGGCCGATGCGCTTCGCGTCGCTGTCGACGTGCCCAGCGGTGTCGATGCGGACAGCGGCGCGGTACCAGGGGATGCGGCCTTTCGGGCCGACCTCACGGTTACCTTCGGCTGCGCGAAGCCGGGACTGTTCGCCATGCCGGGCCGCAGTTGGGCAGGAGCCGTACGGCTGGTCGATATCGGTCTTGCCGGCGCGCTACCTGCGCCCAGTGGGCAGGTACTGCAGCCGATCGACGTTCTGGAGTACTTCCCGGCACCTGCGGAGCGCGACTACAAGTACAGCCGCGGCGTGGTCGGGGTCGCCGCCGGCAGCGCTCGCTATCCCGGTGCCGCGCTGTTGACCATCGGTGGAGCGCGCTATGCGGGCGTGGGAATGACCGTCGTCCTCGATCGAGGAGACGGGGTGGCCCGCGATGCCGTGCGCGTCTACCCGGATGTCGTCACCACAGGCGAGGATCCGCGGGAGCTGGATCGGGTGCGCGCGTGGGTGTGCGGCCCGGGCTTGGTCGACGACCCGGCGAATGACGGCGTTGTCGGTGATCTCATCGAGGTCCTCATGCAAGTTCCGGTGCCGGTCGTACTCGATGCCGGAGCCCTTTGCGTCGTCGCCGACCACGACACATTGCGAGAGGCGATACGCGGTCGCGGCGAACGGGGTGCCGTCACCGTGCTCACCCCGCATGCCGGTGAGTACCGAGCCCTGTTCGGCGAGGACGCGCAGCCGGCGATCGATTCCGGGGCGATCGTGGTTCGCAAGGGTCCGGCAACCGAGATCCTCGCGCCCGATGGAACGGTCTTCGTCGATACCGTCGGTACGCCGGATCTCGCGTGCGCCGGCAGCGGCGATGTCTTGGCCGGCTTGATCGCGGGGGTCTTGGCCCACACCGGCGCGGATCGTCTGGATTCCACAGCCGCTGCGGCCGTCGCCGCGGCCACCTGGATGCACGGTGCCGCTGGTCGGATGGCGGCTACCGCCGACCGTCCGGTGCTCGCGACCGATCTCGTTACTGCGCTGCCGGAGGCGATCGCCGAACTGCGTCGGGGTGAGTGGTCGTGGTGACCGCGGATCCCTCGCGGGCCGTCGCGGTGATCGATCTCGACGCGATCGCCGCCAACTTCGAGCACGTCGGTCGGATCGGTGTCCCGGTGATGGCCGTGGTGAAGGCCGATGCCTACGGGCACGGAGTCGACACCGTGGCTCCATGGCTGCGGCATCACGGTGCCACCTGGCTCGGTGTCGCGCTGCCGAGCGAGGCACTCCATTTGCGGGCGCGCGGCGACCGCGGGCGCATCCTCGCGTGGCTGTGGGCGCCCGGCGATCCCGGCGTACTGGATTGCGTCGCTTCCGATGTGGACTTGTCGATCTCCGATGGATGGGCGTTGGCTGAAGTCCGGGAGGCGGCCAAGCACACCGGTCGCACCGCCCGGATTCACCTGAAGATCGACACCGGTCTCTCGCGCAACGGTGTTTCTGCCACGGCGTGGCCGGAGTTGATGCAGCAGGTGCGCACCGCGCAGGACGACGGACACGTGGAGGTCGTGGCGATCTGGTCGCACCTCGGCAGCGCGGACATCCCCGGCGAACAGCGCACCCAAGCCCAAGTGGAGGCCTTCGCCGTCGCGCTCGGCGAAGCCGCGGCAGTGGGTGTGCAACCGCAGTTGCGGCACCTGGCCAACAGCGCGGCAGCGTTGAGCAGGCGGGACCTGGCATTCGACATGGTGCGATCCGGCATCGCGCTGTACGGATTGACCCCGGGGGAGGGGCTGGGTAGTGCTCGCGATCTGGGACTGAGACCGGCCATGGGATTGCAGGCGAGGCTCGCCCACGTCAAGGCGTTACCTGCAGGCGCGTGGGTGTCCTACGGCAATACCTGGCAGGCACCCACGGACACCACCATGGGCCTAGTACCCCTCGGCTACGCCGACGGCATCCCGCGCAGCGCCGGCAACAAGGTGGACGTAGTCGTGGGTGAACGGCGCTGCCCGATCATCGGTCGAGTCGCGATGGACCAATTCGTGGTGGACCTCGGCCCCGAAGCCGAGGATCGCCCCGGCGATCCGGTGCGACTCTTCGGTGGCTTCGCTGATGTCGCATCGCAGATACCGACCGCAGATGACTGGGCCCAGCGCCTGGACACCATCGGCTACGAGATCGTGACCCGGATCGGTGGACGCGTGCCACGCCAGTACACCCCACGAACACAGCCCGCGGGACAATAGGACGAATGGACCTCACGTCAGCAGTACGCGTAGCCGGCCGGGGAGTGGCTGCAGCGGGGGTACTCGCGGCCGGAGCGGCAGTCGGCGTGCTGGCCGAGCGGGCATTGATCCGTCGCACGACACTGCCCGATGCCCCCAGTGAGGCAGATGAGTTGGGCACCTTGCGTGGGGAGCAACGTGAACTGCTGACCGAAGACGGCACCCGGCTGCATGTGGAAGTCGACGAACCGCAAGATCCGCAATGCGCAGACCTGACCGTCGTCTTCGCCCACGGCTATGCCCTCAACCAGGACTCCTGGCACTTCCAGCGCAAGGCACTTCGGGGCAAGGCGCGGTTGGTCTTCTACGACCAACGCAGCCATGGTCGTTCCGGGCGCGCCGACTACGAGTCGCACCACATCGACCAACTGGGTCTAGATCTGGCCGCGGTCCTCGAGGCCGTGGCGCCGACCGGCCCGGTCATCTTGCTCGGGCACTCCATGGGTGGCATGACCGTCATGGCCTATTGCGAGGCGCATCCCGATGAGATCGGTGGACGTATCCGCGGTATCGGCCTGATCGCGACGACCGCTGGGGATGTAGCCGCCGGTTCCCTCGGCTTCCCCCGACCCCTGGGACGGTTCGTGCAAAGCGTGGCACCGCCGATCGCGGCCACCTTGGCGAAGCGGTCGAACCTCATCGACGGATGGGACGAAAGCGACTTCGGGCTGCTACTCACCCGGCTGTACTCCTTCGGCTCCCCGACCTCCGATCACGTGGGTCGCTTCGTCGCCCGCATGCTGGCCGGAACGAGCCTGGAAGTCGTCGCCGAGTTCCTGCCTGCGCTGCACGAGCACGACAAGCACGACATGCTCCCGGTACTGCAGCGGGCCGAGGTCCTCGTCATCGCCGGGGAGAAGGATCGGCTCACGCCGCCGGCATTGAGCGAGGACATCGTCGAACACATTCCGGGGGCTGAGTTCGCCCTACTCGGCGACGCCGGGCACATGGTGATGCTCGAGCGACCCGAAGAGGTGAACGGCCTCATCGTCGGCCTCATCGAAAGGGTGCGCCGCGGAATTCGATCCGAGCAAGGCGCCGCGTGATCGTGCACACGCACGATTCCGATCAGACTCGGGATCTCGGTCGACTGCTGGGTTCCCTCGTGCGCCCCGGAGATGTGCTGGTGCTCGAGGGTGATCTCGGCGCCGGGAAGACGACCTTCACCCAAGGGTTGGGCGCGGGGTTGGGTGTGGTGGAACCGGTTACGAGTCCGACCTTCGTCGTCGCGCGGGAACATCGGGGCTCAGGCGTCGAACTCGCCCACATCGATGCCTACCGGATCTCCAGCCTGGCCGAGTGGGACGACCTCGATATCGACCTCGAGCGCGGGGTGACGGTCATCGAGTGGGGAGATCGCATCGCGGCCGCGTTACCCGAGGACCATCTGCGGATCCGGTTCCGTGAAGAGGGTCCCGGTCGGGTGCTGGAGTTCACGACGGCCGGTCCTCGCTCCACTGCCCTGCTATCGCTGCTGGAGTCGGCCGCATGATCCTCGCGGTCGATACCTCCAGTGCCGTCACGGTCCTCGGGCTCGGTGATGCCACCGGTCCCCGGGTTCGGGCGCGTGCCGAGGGGGCGCGTCGTCATGCGGAGGAGATCGACACGCTGTTCGCCGATGAGATCGCACCGGCCCTGGTCGGTGCGCCACCCGTGCGCGCGGTGGCGGTGGGAACCGGACCCGGGCCCTACTCCGGGCTCCGGGTCGGCATCGCCTTCGGTATCGGGCTGGCGCGGGCGTGGGGTGTGCCGATCGTCGGGGTGTGCTCGCTGGATGCTCGGGCCTGGCAGGTCGCCGATTCCCTCGCAGGTAGCGAACCGATGGAGTTCACCATCGCGACGGATGCCAGGCGCAAGGAGAACTACGCCGCGCGGTACCGACTCGACGGTCAGCTCGAGCGCGTGTGGGGACCGGTGGTCAGCACCGACGACCTACCCGAACCCGTCCATCGCGACGTCGAGCTCGACCCGGCCGCCATGGCTGTGCGCGCGACCGGCTTCATCGACGACGGCCACGTTCCGCAACCAGTGGACGACGAACTAGCGGTGCACGGTAGCGATGCATCGAGCTTCGCACTCGGTCCTGGCCCGCTGTTCCTACCGACCCCGCTGTACTTGCGTCAGCCGGACATCACGATCGCCGGGCCCGCAGCGCCGTGACCGATAGCCACGAGACCTGCGAGATCCGCCCGATGCGCTGGTGGGATATTCCAGCGGTCCACCGGCTCGAGGAGCAGTGCTTCTCCGCCTACCAAGGGGAGGCTTGGAGCATCGAACAGTTCTGGCACGAACTTGCCCAACCCACGCGCACCTACGTGGTTGCACAGGAGGGCACCTCGATCGTCGGTTACGCCGGCGCTTTCGTCCTAGCCCCGCAAAGCGACATCCAGACCGTGGCCGTCGACCCACAGCATCGCGGTACCGGGATCGCCGATCGACTGATCGAAGGCTTGGTAGCCGACGCTGCCGCAGCGGGCGCCACCTCCATGATGCTGGAGGTGCGAGCGGACAATGCGGCCGCGATGGGCTTGTACGAACGGCATGGCTTCGAGCCACTGAGCAGGCGCAGCAAGTACTACCCCGATGGTGGGGATGCACTCATCTGGCGGCGTCGACCTCTGGAGACTCCATGAGTGCGGTCGTGTTGGGCATCGAGACCTCGTGCGATGAGACCGGTGTGGGCGTCGTCATCGGCCGTGAACTCGCCGCCAACGTCCTGTCGACGAGCATCGAGGAGCAAGCCAGGTTCGGTGGCGTGGTCCCCGAAGTAGCGAGCCGAGCGCACGTCGATGCCATCGGTCCGGTCATCGACGAGGCATGCGCGGTGGCCGGTGTCTCGCTACGGGACATCGATGCGATCGCGGTCACCGCCGGTCCGGGGCTAGTCGGTTCACTCCTGGTCGGGGTCTCGGCTGCGAAAGGTCTCGCCGCGGGCCTGGGCGTGGACGTATACGGGGTGAATCACCTGGCGGCGCATGTGGCCGTCGACGAACTCCAACACGGGGAACTGCCCGACCCGCTGATCGCGCTCTTGGTCTCCGGTGGGCATTCCTCACTACTGCTGATGAGTGGCTCGAAGGTGGAGCCGCTCGGCAGCACCTTGGACGATGCCGCCGGCGAAGCCTTCGACAAGGTGGCACGGCTGATCGGTTTGCCTTTCCCCGGTGGCCCGCACATCGACCGTGCGGCCGAACTCGGACGTCCCGACACCGTGGCGT